>Ga0209541_10000181_pt1 | contig 117738 bp, 146 predicted proteins | sample RifCSPlowO2_01_FD_184027 | JGI IMG/M metagenome (GOLD analysis project Ga0209541, IMG submission 184027) | Groundwater microbial communities from Rifle, Colorado - Rifle CSP2_plank lowO2_0.1 (SPAdes) (version 2) | ecosystem: Environmental > Aquatic > Deep subsurface > Groundwater | place... | reverse complement strand
TGCTGCACCCCTTAGGGCTAGGGCCAGTATCTCAGTGCCCTTCTCGGGGCTAGGACTCTCATCCCCCCTACTGATCCTAGGCTTGGTGGGCCGTTACCTCACCAACAACCTAATCAGCCGCCGACTTATCCTTAGGCGTTACCTTTCTGAGAAAGAACATTCCAGTATCAATCTCATATCCGGTGTTAGCCTCAGTTTCCCGAGGTTATTCCAGACCTAAGGGCAAATTATCGACGTGTTACTGAGCCTTATGCCGGTGACTCTTGCGAGCCCCCTGAACTTGCATGGCTAATTCGGATTCCAATAGCAGCAATCTCCCACAGGATCAATGGGAATTTTCTGGTCGCATTGAATTGTATAGGATTCACTACTTTATCGATTTGCTCTTTTCTCATACTTAAATCGGTTTTAAGTATTCACGTCTCTGTTTAAGAGAAAAATCCGGATATAATTTTACTTATATCCATCATATGTATAAAAAAGAATAGCGTCCCATATTTAAACTTTTCTTTAATTTCTGAGGAGAAAACAAAAAAATTGAAATTTGTAAAAATAAGAATGAAATATTAAAATTAATTAAAAGTTATAGCATTATCTATTTGCCTTTCTTCTTCTCTTCTCTCTCTTTATTCTTTTACGTTGCCACTTCCAACGCATCTGCCTTTTCTTCTTCCATCTACGACTTGAACGTTTCATTTTAACAAACAGCAAATCAGTTTATATAAAAAGGTTGTGGTAGTCCGAAAATCTTGTGGAAAATTTTGCTAAAGCTTTTTTAATAATAGAATATAATATACATTATGACAACAAATTTCCATAATCTTGAAGTATGGCAGATTGGTTACGAACTAGTATTAGATTTTTATAAGATAACAGAAAAGTTCCCTGAAAGTGAGAAGAATAATATTATTTCACAGATAAAAAGAGCATCTGTTTCTATACCATTAAATATTGCTGAAGGTTCTACAAGAAGTACAAGTCGTGCTTATTCACAATTCCTAAATTATTCTTATGGATCAATAAAAGAACTAGAAGTTTTGTTAATGTTATCAAGAGATTTAAAATATATTAACGATGAAGAATATAAGATCTTTTTTGAAAAATTAGATATATTATCTAGAAAACTTTATAGTTTTATTAATATCATAAATAATGAGAGGATTTATTGATTATCTTCATAACCATCTAATGTAAAATCTTTTTTAGAAGGTTTTTCTTCAACATTATCTACATCATTTTTTTCTTCAGTGCTATTTAATTCAGCTGTATCTTCTAAATCATTATTTTCAGCTGCTTCATTTTCTGGATTATTATTTTCAGATTCATTTTCTTCAGTTATTATTTCTGAGTGTTCATTTGATTCAATTATATTTTCTTTAACTTCTGTTTTATCCCCTAAAATAGTTTCTGAATCTACTATCACATCCTCACTTGGTTTAAATTCTTCTTCTTTCTTTTCTAGAACTACTTCATCATTTATTATTGTTTCAACTGTTGCTAAACTATCCCCTGAATCTAAATTCATTATTCTTACACCTTGTGTGTTTCTTCCTATTACTGATATTCCCTCAACTGGTGTTCTTATTATTACTCCATTCTTGCTTATCAACATTAATTCATCATTATCATTTACTACTTTTATTTTTACAACCTTACCGTTCTTTTCTGTGATCTTAATATTTGTAACACCTGATCCTCCTCTTGAAATTAATCTGTAATCATTTACTTCTGTTCTTTTTCCATAACCTTTTTCTGTCACTGTTAAAAGATATGGAGCATTTGCTATCTGCATTCCAACAACTTCTGAATTTTTAATATTAATTCCTCTTACTCCTATACTATTTCTTCCGACTTCACGTACATCTGATTCTTTGAATCTTACTGCTCTTCCATCTTTTGTTGCTATTATTATTTGTTTAGTTCCATCAGTGATATTAACTCCTATTAATTTATCATCATCTCTTAAATTTATTGCTATAATTCCACCATTTCTTGGATTACTATATTCTGATAATTTTGTTTTCTTAATTATTCCTGATTTAGTTGACATCAATAAAAATTTATCATCTTCAAATTTATCAACTGAAACTAGTGCTGCAATTTTTTCATCTTTCTCTAATTTAACTAAATTAACTATAGCTGTTCCTTTGCTATAACGTCCTGATTCTGGAACTTGATATGCTTTTAACCAATGAACCATTCCTTTATCTGTGAATAATAAAATAAAACTATGTGAGCTTGCAATGAATAAATGTTCAACGAAATCTGTTTCGTCTTTTGTCTCTGTTCCAATAATTCCTTTTCCACCTCTATTTTGTGATTTGTAAACATCTAAAGGCTGACGTTTGAAATATCCTGAATGTGTTGCTGTTATTACTACTTGTTCTTTTTCTATTAATGATTCATCATCTAATATTTCATCTGAGCTTTCAATTATTTCAGTTCTTCTATCATCACCAAATTCATTTTTAATTCTAATCAATTCATCTTTTATTATTATTTTTATTCTTTCTTTTGAAGATAATATATCTTTCATTTCTTGAATAAAATTTAATAATTCATTATGTTCGTTTAAGATTTTTTGTTGTTCTAAAGCTGCTAACCTGCTTAATTTCATATCAAGAATAGCATTAGATTGAATTTCTGTAAGTGAATAATTATTTATTAATTTATTTCTTGCTGTTTCAACATCTTCACTATTTTTAATTAATTTTATTATCTCATCTATTGATTTCAAAGCTATTAATAAGCCTTGTAAAATATGATCTCTCTCTTCTGCCTTACGTAGATCGAAAGCAGTTCTTCTTGTAATGACTTCTTTTCTATGAACAATAAATTCAAGACACATATCTCTTAAACTTAAAACCCTTGGTTCACCATTAACTAAAGCAAGATTAATTATACCGAATGTAATCTGCAACTGAGAATTTTTATATAGTTGATTAAGTATTAATTCATTATTTGAATTTTTTTTGTTTTCAATAACAATTCTTAAACCTTCTTTATCTGATTCATCTCTAATATCTGAAATCCCCTCAATTAATTTATCTTTTACTAAATCGGCTATTTGTTCAATTAATAGTGATTTACTAACTTGATATGGAATTTCTGTAACTATGATATTATTATTTTCTATTTCACATTTTGATCTTATTGTTATTTTGCCTTTACCTGTTTTGTAAGCTTGTCTAATTCCATTTGTTCCTAAGATCTGTCCTCCTGTAGGAAAATCTGGGCCTTTTACAAAAGAAAAAAGTTCAGCATCTGAAATATCTTTATTATCTATTAAAGCGATTATTGCATCACAAATTTCTTTAATATTATGGGGTGGAATATTTGTTGCCATACCTACAGCAATACCTGAAGAACCGTTAATTAGTAAATTAGGAATTTTTGAAGGTAATACAACTGGCTCTTTTAAACTGCCATCGAAATTTGGAATAAAATCAACTGTATCTTTTTCTATATCTACTAAAACCTGTTCTGCTATTTTATTTAATTTACATTCTGTATATCTACTTGCAGCTGCTGGAAAATCTGTTGCTCCGAAATTACCCTGGCCTTTAATTAATGGGTATCTTAGATTAAAATCCTGAGCCATCCTAACTAAAGCATCATAAATAGCAGAGTCACCATGAGGGTGCACTTTACCCATAGTATCTCCGACAACTCTTGCACATTTCTTGAAAGATTTACTAAATTGCAACCCCATCTCATCCATAATAAATAAAATCCTTCTATGAACAGGCTTCAATCCATCTCTTACATCTGGTAAAGCTCTTCCAACTATAACTGACATAGAATAATCTAAGTAAGCTTCTTTCAATTGCTGATCAATTACTACATTTTTTATTTTTTGATTATCTTCTGACATTTTACACATCCAAATTCTTTACGAATTTTGCATTAGCCATTATGAATGCTTTTCTAGGTTCTACTTCTTCTCCCATCAGCATTGAAAACATTCTGTCAGCTTCTATTGCATCTTCGATTCTTACTTTTTTTAGATATCTTACACTTTCATCCATTGTAGTTTCCCATAATTGTTCAGGATTCATTTCACCTAAACCTTTGTATCTCTGGACATTAACATTTTCTCCTAGCTCTTGTAATTTTGGAGCTAGTTCATTATCATTGTATAAATAAACTGCAGTTTTTCCTTTAGCTAATTTGTATAAAGGGGGAATTGCTAGATAGATATAACCATTTTCAATTAATTTTGGCATATAACGATAAAATAATGTTAATAACAAACAGGCAATATGCGAACCATCTACATCTCCATCTGTCATTATAATAATTTTATGATATCTTAATTTTTCTATATTAAATTCATCACTAACACCAGCACCTAAAGCAGTTATTATATTTGAAATTTCCTGACTTTTAAAAATTTTATCTAATCTTGCTTTTTCAACATTTAATATTTTACCTTTTAGTGGAAGAATAGCTTGTGTTTTTCTATCCCTAGCATTCAAACATGAACCCCCAGCACTATCTCCTTCTACCAAGAATAATTCACATTTAGAAGGATCTCTTTCCTGACAATCAGCCAATTTTCCTGGAAGACCTGAACCAGATAATGCACTTTTTCTTCTTGTCAGTTCTCTTGCTTTTCTTGCTGCTTCCCTTGCATTGAAAGCTGAAATACATTTTTCTATAATTATTTTTATAACTGAAGGATTTTCTTCAAAATAATTTGTCAAAGATTCAAAAGCTAAACTGTCTACAATACCTTTAAGTTCTGAATTCCCTAATTTTGTTTTAGTCTGACCCTCAAACTGAGGATTTGGAACTTTAAGATTAATAATAGCAGTTAACCCTTCACGAATGTCCTCTCCTGCTAGATTAACATCAGATAATTTTTTCTTCTTAATATAATTATTAATAACTCTTGTCAATGCAGTATTAAATCCGGATAAGTGAGTGCCGCCTTCATGAGTATTTATATTATTAACAAAACTATGAACACTTTCATTATATGAATCATTCCACTGCATAGCAATTTCTATGATTGTATAATCCTGCTGTTTGTTGAAATAAATAATTTCTTTATGCAAAGGCTGCTTCCCCTCATTAAGGTAAGAAACAAATTCTTTAATTCCATCCCTGTACATGAAAATTTTTTCTACTTGAGGAGATTCTCTTTCATCAATAATTGTTATTTCCAATCCTGGATTAAGAAAAGCTAATTCTCTAACTCTAGATGATAATAAATTAAAATCATAAACTGTCTCTGTAAAAATAGTATTATCAGGAGTGAAAGTAACAGAAGTTCCAGTTTGTTCAATAGGACATTCTGCAATTATTTTTAATGGATATAATGGTTTACCATATGCATATTCCTGAATAAAAATCTTACCTTTCTGTTTAACTTCAACAATCAGTTTTTTACTTAGAGCATTAACAACTGAGACACCAACACCATGCAATCCTCCAGAGACTTTGTAAGAATCCTTATCAAACTTACCACCAGCGTGTAAAATAGTCAGAGCAACTTCAACACCTGAAATTTTTTCATCAGGATGAATATCAGTTGGAATACCTCTGCCATTGTCTATAACAGTTATTGAATTATCAGTATGGATTATTAATCTAATTTTAGAACAATGATTAGCTAAGTGTTCGTCTATACTATTATCTAATATTTCTTTAACTAAATGATGAAGACCTCTAATATCTGTGCTTCCTATGTACATTGAACTTCTTACACGTACTGCTTCTAATCCTTTAAGGACTTTAATATTCTCTGCTGAGTAATCCTTATTTTCACTCATTTTCTTCTCCAAGTTTATATTTCATAAATTTAGGAACAAATGGTCTCACTATTTCAACTAATTTTTTTGTATCATCTACTTTAAATCTTAAATAATAATATTTATTATCTCTAAAACCAATTGTTGGATCTATATTCCAAGTCTCTTTAAAATATTTTTTCATCAATTTATGTCCATCTAATGAGAATGAATTTGTACAGAAAATTATATATTTTTGTTTTATACAATAGCTTCCATCGTCACCTAACCAAATAGCTAAGCTCCTCGGATTTATCATATTTAAAATTTTCTCAGTAACAACTTTATCTCCATTCTTCTTATAAAATAAATTTCTATAATAATTAAAAACATAATGTGTATTAATTGAAAATTCGAACATATTTAATAAATTTCCACCTCTTAATTTTTGTCTTAATTTAATTTCTGAATTATCAAATTCTTTTAATATTTCAAATTTCCATTCAACATATTTTTTTTGTGGAAGTGAATGACCAACTCTGAAAGAACAATTCTTATTTCTTTGTCTTATATTAGCATCTCCAATTGTACTACCAATTATTAAATCGTGTTGTAAGTCATTTAATAACATTCTAGGATTTTTCTCTATATCTTTTCTCCATTCTTTTACTAAAGTGTAGATTTGTCTAACTTGTAAATTATAAATATCATATTTTTCTGCAAATAATTTTAATTCTCTATTATTCCTAATCCTAGATAATGGGACTGCTTTACTTTTTTGAATATTTGGGAATAAACTTAGAATTCTAGCTTCATCAATTATTCTGTTTATAGAACTAGAGTTTAATCCTAATTTATAGGCTACTTTCTTCTGATTTCTATTATCTATATCTAAGAAACTATTAATATCATAATCAGCTCTGATTTGTTCCATTTGAGATATGTTTGTGTGATTTTCCATAGAACCTTGTAAAATGCGTTTTTAAGCCTTATAACCTCATTATATTCATATTAATAAGATATTTTTTTAGTATATATACCTTTCTACCTGTAAAACCTCTTTAAACATGTTTATAGGCCTTATAGAGGCATTTTATTTAAAAAAATTAATACTTTTTCATTTACTTGATGGTAGTCATATTTATTAAGTTTATCAGATAGTATTTTATAATGAAAATAAAGAGAACATCTGTAGTAATAGTTGCACGAATTTTATTAGCAACAACTCCAGTAAAAGCAGATGAAAACTATCAGATAAGAGATTTAGCAGCCTATATTCAAAGAAATGATGGAACTATTGATACTGCACAGGATGGAGCTGTTTCTTTAGAGGAACATATGTTTACTTATATAACAATGATGACAGACGGATGCAAAAATAAGAAAGGAATTTATGGATCTGAATTTTATAGATTAGGAATATGTAAAGTTGTAAACAGGGAAGCACCAGATCAGAGATATGCTAATACAGAAGAGATATGGCAAAAGTTTATAGAAAGAGAGGGAGAAGAATATACAGATTATGATATAGATAAAGATGGAAGAATCACATTAAAAGATGATTTAAATCAAGACAACAAAATAGATGATGAAGACAGAAAATTGCACGAGTGGGGATTAGCTCAAAGATGACACTACAATCAATAGCTGAGAGATTACACAGAACATATAGAAGCATAATACCACAAACTATAGAAGAAGAAGCAGATGTAATCAATAGATATGGAGATTGCCCTCATCTAAGAACTGATTCTGGGATAGATCTAAAATTTGTAGAAACGAGTAGAAGATTTAGAAGAGAAATTTATATATCTGATAGAGTTAGAGTAGGATATAGAATCAGCAAAACATATGGGGATACAACATATACTACAATGTATATTAAAAAAATATGAAAACAATAATACTAGATACAAATTTTTTGATATATTGTGCGAAGTATAAAATAGATTTTTTTACTGAGATAGATAGAATATGTTTATTTCCTTATAAAATAAAGATATTAGATACAACAATAAAAGAATTAGAGAAAGTAAAACCTAAAGAATTAGGACTGATAAAAAAATTAATAATTAGAATTGAGATAATAAAAGCACAGGAATCTTATGTTGATACAGAATTAATAAGATTAAGCAAAGAGGGATATATAATAGCAACTGAGGATAATCTATTGAAAAAACAATTAAAAGATGGAATAATAACAGTAAGACAGATGAAATACCTAGAACTTAAGTAAAAAATATATTTAGAAAAGCATATATTAAAATAGTCACCAAAACCTTTAAAAAGCATACATTATAACCATTTAAAAATGTTCTACGAAATAAAAGCAAAAAGTCATGTAAGAATACCACCGAGCTTATTAAATAAAGAAACAGAAACTGCTGTATTATTAAGATTAAATGAACAGTTTGAGGGATATATAAGTTCTGATGTAGGATTTGTAGTATGTGTAACTGAGGTATTGAATATCGGAGATGGAATAATAATACCTGGAGATGGAGCACCATTCTACGAGACAGAATTCAAGATGTTAACATATCTGCCAGAATTGCAGGAATTAGTATTAGGAAAAATAACAGATATAACAAATTTTGGAGCATTCATAAACATGGGTCCGATAGATGGGATGATACATGTAAGCCAAACAATGGATGATTTCATATCATTTAGTAAAGAAAAAACATTAACAGGAAAAGAATCAAAGAAAGTATTAAAGGTAAATGATAAATGCAGAGCAAGAGTGATAGCAGTAAGCTTCAAAGACCTAACAAACCCTAAAATAGGATTGACAATGAGACAGCCAGGATTAGGAAATGTAAAATGGGCTGATGAAGAAGAGAAAAAAGCTGCAAAAAAATCAAAGGATAAGGGGAATAAATAATGGTAAAGAAGAAGGCTTGCAAAAAATGTAAAATATTTGTTAAAGGAAACGAGTGTCCAATATGCAAGGGAACAGATTTTACAACAAGCTGGAAAGGAAGAATAGTAGTAATGGATGCTGACAAGTCAGAGATTGCGAAAAAGTTAGATATAAAAATGAAAGGAGAATATGTAATTAAAGTACGATGAACATCAAAATATTAGAAGAAGTAGAGAGCAAGCTTTTAGGGATAAAAAGATTAGTATTAGAGGTAGATCATGCCAACAGTGCAACACCTAAGAGAGAGGACATAAAAAATCATATAGTTAAAAAGTATTCAGTAGAATCAAATTTGGTTGCTGTAAGGAATATATTTACAAATTTCGGAATGAATACATCAAAAGTCATAGTAAATATTTATAATAATGAGAAAGATCTAAAATTCTTAGAGCCACCTAAAGGAAAAAAAGTGGAAGCTAAGAAGGCAGCATAAACATGGCAGCAGCAAAAGTAAAAAACAAGAAACCCTCAGAGAGATGGACAAAATACAAGTTGAATGGAAATAAAGTAGAAAGATCAAAAACATGCCCTAAATGTGGTCCAGCAATGTTCTTAGCCATACACAAGGATAGAATCTATTGTGGAAATTGCAAATATACTGAATTTATGAAGAAGTAATTTTAATGAAATTTTTTACTTTAGAGCATAATCCATAGCCTGATTAAAATCTGTTATAGATGAATACAATGAAAATGCCTTATCAATTGTACAATCTTCAAAAGTCTTAGGTATATTAATCTTAATTTATCCAATATCAAATGATACAATATAAATGTCCCTTTTTAATTCATCACAAAATGAAATTTTAATAATAACTTTAGTACCATCATCAAGAATTTTACCTTCATTTACTGCTATCTCTAAATCTCTTGGAATCATTGTATATTGCCTTAAAATGAGTATAAAACCCAAGGAAAAGAATCCGAAGAATCTTCTCCCTGGGAAAAAGAGGTGATACTAATGTATAGGTTTACTAGTATATAAATGTTTCGCATGTGTTTACTTTAAAATAGTAACAAAAATAGATACTTTAACATAGATTTATTTATTGTATATAAAAACCTTTAAAAAGAACAAAAAACTTTTCAAATATAAAAAGATGACACAAATAAAGAGGCTTTCTGCTAAAGGTTTCAAATCATTTGCAGGTAAAACAGAACTTGAATTTGGAAATGGTTTTAATATTGTAATAGGTCCGAATGGATCTGGGAAATCATTGAGAGGGGATTCACGAGTATTATTGCCAGATGGAAGTTCTAAAGAAATAAAAGAACTAGTAGATAACAAAATAAAAAATTCTAAAGAAATAAAAAAATTAGACGATGGAATATATACAGAATCAAGAGATGATGATTATATATTATCAGTCAATCCTACAACATTCAGACAAGAATATAAAAAAATAATAAAATACATCAAGCATAATGGAGAAAAAAAATTATATGAAATAACAACAAGAACAGGAAAAAAAATAACAACAACAGGATGTCATTCAATAATAATATTCAAAGAAGGACACCTAAATGGTGCAAGAGTTGATGAATTAAAGGAAAAAGATTTAATAGCATTACCAAGAACCATAAGGACAATACCAAAAAATGATATCAAAATAGATATTCAAATAGATTCTAATAGAGAATTCCCACATTTAGCAACACCAAATTTTGGAAGATTCATAGGATATATTATAGGAGATGGATATCTTAATCAAAGACTTGAACTTATAAATTCCGATGCAGAAATTCTAGAAGATTTTAAAGCATTATCAAAAGAATTGTTCAAAATAGATGACTTCTATATCAGAAAAACTGGAATAACCTCAAGGTTTATAGATAATTCATCAGACATAAAAAAATTCTTACAAAAATTATTCAAATCAGAGATATTGACTGGTGAACATAAAGCAATACCAGAAGAATTAATGATTGGTAATGATAATATCACTAGAAACTTGTTAGCGGGATTGTTTGATACAGATGGTCATGTAAGTGAAAATGGCAATCAAATAGAATTCTCAAACAAAAATCAAAAGTTGGTAATGCAAATACAAGAATTGCTTTTAAGATTTGGGATAATATCAAGCATAAAAATGAAGTATAAGTATGCAACAAATACAGAAAAAAAAATAAAAAGAAAATATTATTTTTTAAATATTTATAGCAAGGATAATTTACAAAATTTTTATAATAATATACATTTAATAGTCAAGCATAAAAAAGAAAGACTAGAAAAATATATTAGAGATGATGTTGAAACAAATACAAACGTGGACTTCTTACCTAAAGAAATAAATCTGTATATAAAAGAGATTGTAAGATCATTAGGATTAAAAGTAAAAAATTTGAGAAAAGAATATCCATCACTAGCATCGTATTATGAAAACAGATGTTATTCAAGCAGATATAAACTAAAAGATTTAATAGAATTATTCACTGATAGATGGTTTGATCTTTATCAAGTATATAAATCCTTAGAAATGAACACTGTAAAACTAGTTGATAATCTAGAAAAAATTAATATTTCAGGAACGCAAACAGCTTCAATATTAGGAGTAGCAACTAATACTGTTAATATATCCTGGAAAAATGGAGTATTCAACGCAAAACCACAAAATTTGGAGAGATTATATAATTTTGAAAAGGAATTTTTGGAAGAACATTTAGACTATTCACTAAAGCTATTAACATTATTAAACAGGATAGCATCTTCAGAAATATTCTGGGATGAAATAATAAAAGTAGAAAAAGTAAATGGTGAGGAATATGTTTATGATATAGAAGTTGAAGATAATCATAATTTTATAGCAAATGGAATGTATGTACATAACAGCAATATAGTAGACGCATTATGTTTTGTATTAGGAAAATCATCTGCAAAAGAGATGAGAGCAGAAAAGAGTTCTAACTTAATATTTAATGGCGGGAAAAAACAAAGCCCTTCAAAAGAAGCAGAAGTAATGATAGAATTTGATAATAGTCTAGGAAAATTCCCATTAAAAGAGAAAGATGTAAGGATAACAAGAACAGTAAAACAAAATGGAACAAGCGTCTATATGATAAATGATGAGGTAAGGACAAGACAGCAAGTATTAGACTTATTAAACGCCGCAAAGATAGATCCTGACGGACATAATATAATATTACAAGGTGATATAATACATTTCATGGAGATGAAATCAACAGATAGGAGACAGATAATAGAGGAGATAGCAGGAATATCAATATATGAAGAGAAAAAAGGAAAATGTCTGCAAGAATTAGAGAAAGTAGATTCTAAACTAAATGAAGCTGGAATAATATTAACAGAAAGAGAGGCTAATTTAAGAGAATTAAAAAAAGAGAGAGACCAGGCAATAAAATACAAAGAGATACAAGAATCAATAAAAGATGATAGAGCAACATATACACATTTACAGATAAAAAACAAGCAGGAAAAAATTGATGAGATAGAGGGAAGAAAAAAAGAGGCAGAAAATAAAATTAGTAAAATAAATGAAGAGATAAACAACCATAAAACGAATATAAACAATCATAAAGATGAGATTAAAAAAATAAATGAAGAAATAGAAGTAAAAGGAGCAAAAGACCAGTTAACATTAAGAAAAGATATAGAAGATATAAAGACAAATACAGTAAAATCAAACTCAAGATTAGAAGTGTGCAATACAGAGGTTGTGAAAATAAAACAGAGAAAAGAGCAGCTGTTATGGAATATAAAGGAGATAGAAGAAAAAATAAAAGAATTACAATTAAAGAAAAAAGCACATGATAGCGATATAATAACATTAGTAAATAGAGAGAAAGAGATAGACAAAAAGATACAAACATTAAAAGAAAAATCAGGAATAGACAATGAGACAGAGACAATAGAAAAATTAGAAAAAGAGATAGAAAAAAAACAAGAAGAAATAAACAGAATAAATATTAACAGGCAGGAATTAATAAGGAATAAAGACCAATTAACATACAAACTAAATTCTACAGAAGAGAGAATAAATAATCTAAAAGGATCAACAAAAGATGTTGAGGAATTAAAAAATAATAAAAGATTATTCAAGGAAATAACAGAAAAACTAGCAAAATGTTTAAATGAAGATTCGTCATATGCAGCACAATTAAGCAGATCAAGACATGAATTAATGCAGAGCAATGAAGAACTAGCAAAACTAACAACAAGACAGGTAAGCATACAAGAGAGAGCAATGGGAGATCTAGCTGTAAGAAAGATAATAGAATTAAAAAATTCAGTAAAAGGAATACATGGAATAGTATCAACACTAGGAAATGTAGAAGGAAAATATTCACAAGCATTAGAAGTTGCTGCAGGATCAAGAATACAGAGCATAGTAGTAGACAGTGATACAGTAGCACAAAAATGCATAGAACATCTAAAAATGAATAAATTAGGAGTGGCAACATTTTTGCCATTAAACAAAGTAAAATCTAGAGTAATGGATCCAAGCATTAAAGATGTATTAAAGTCAAATGGAGTACAGGGATTAGCAACTGATCTAGTAAGTTATGATCCAATGTATGCAGATATATTCTCATATGTATTCGGAACAACAGTAATAGTTGATAGCATAGAAATAGCAAGAAGAATAGGAATAGGAAGAGCCAGAATGGTTACATTAGATGGAGATTTGTTAGAACCATCTGGAGCAATGATAGGCGGATACAGAATGCAGAAAGCAGGACTAGGATTCAAAGAAAAAGAAGTTGATAATAATATAAACAAGTTAGATGTCGAAGTAAAAAAACTAAGTGTGCTAGTAAGCAATTTAGAAAATAAAAGAACAGAAAACGAGGTTATGATTTCCAGTTTAAGAGAGAATAAAGCAGAACTTGAAGGAAATATAATAAGAATGGAAAAAACATTAAATGTTGAAGGATATGATATAAACTCATTAATAGAAGAGAAAAAAAGTTTAATAAATACATCAAAAGAACAAGAAAAGAATATTGAAAATGTTGATAAAGAATTAAATAAAACAGTAGGAATATTAGAGGATTTAAAAGAGAAGAAAACAAAACTAAGAGAAAAATTAAATGATCCAGAACTAATTAAAAACTTCGATGTGCTAGAAGAACAAAGAATGAAAACAAAAGAATCAATACTAGAAATAAATTCAAATATAAAGAATATAGAGGTGCAGGTAACATCAATGCTAAATCCTGAAAAAGAAAAAACTGAAAAAATAATAAAACAGCAAGAAAAAGAAAATGAAGAATTTTTGAAAGAGACAATACAAATAAAAGATATATTAAAAAATATGGATTCTGAATTAAAAATCAAAGAAAATGAGGAGAAAAAATTCCATTCAAATTTCAAAACATTAATAGATAAAAGAAACAAATTCACAGAAAAAATACAGACAATAGATAATAATCTTGTAAGAGAGGAAGAGAGAATAAAAGAACATGAACAAAAACTAAATAATATATCAATAGACAGAGCAAAGATAATAGCAGAGATGGAAGGATTACAAAAAGAATTTGAGAATTATAAAGATGCTACAATAAAGAGGGGAGTAAATTATGAAGAACTGCAATTAAGGATAAGAGAGAATGAAAAATTACTGAATTCAATAGGAAATGTAAACCTGAGAGCATTAGAGGTATATGAGGGGATACAAAAAGAGTATACAGAAGTAGTTGATAAAGTAACAAAATTAAAAGTTGAAAAAGATGATGTACTAAATGTAATGAATGAGGTAGAATCAAGGAAGAAAGAGATATTCATGAAAACATACAACCAAGTAACAAAAAAATTCAAGGAGATATTCAGTTCATTAAACACAAAAGGTGAGGTACAAGTAGAATTAGAAAATCCAGAAGATCCATTTGCTGGAGGGGTAGATATACAAGTAAAAATAGCAGGAAACAAACATCTAGATCTGAAAAGCCTATCAGGCGGAGAGAAAACAATGACTGCATTATCGTTCATATTTGCAATACAGGAATTTGCACCATCACCGTTCTATTTATTAGATGAGGTAGATGCAGCATTAGATAAAAGAAATGCAGAATTATTATCACAATTAATAAAGAAATATTCAGATAAAGCACAATATTTGGTAATAAGCCATAATGACCATGTAATACATGAAGGAAACTTTGTTTACGGAGTAACAATGCAGGATGGAGTCTCTAAAGTAGTAAGTATGAAAGTTTAGAAATTGTTAACAAATTCATCAATAGAATTATATGGAACATCTATAACTTTATCAAATAAATATCTTGCAACATAATATCCTTTAGAATTGATAACATACATTTCACGACTTTTTGTTCTAGTCTTATAATCTTTAGATTCCCATCTTGAAATTTCTTCATCTTTAGATAAAGAAGAAAACGAGAATGTAAAACCTTGAATTTCATCTAGTGGATAAAAAGTATTTCTTATATTTACAAGAGGTTCTGGAAAAAACCCTGGATTAAAACCATATTTATGATTAGCTAAAGACTTTAATATTTTATCTGACTCATATCTTTCACCATGGAAAAATAATTCAACACCATATTCCCTAACCAGTCTTTTAGGAAAAGAAAAATCTCTGCCAGTCCTATCATTCATCAGAAATTTCTCCAGCTGAAGAATATTTAATTCATGAGTAATCCTTGTGTCTTCAATATGAGATACTAACCTTCTATAAAAATCAAAAGATTGTTTTAGAGTTTTTAATTCATCAAAATCTAAAATTAGTTTAGTCATTCCTCATCAATCTTATCTTTTAATTCATTAAGAGCAGGAGAATCAATAACACCGTAAGCTTTAGGCTCTGATTTAACATAATCTTTCTTAACATTTTTTTTAATTTCAGTTTTAGTAGATTCTTTTTTAATATAATTTGTATTAGAAACTTTCTTAACTTCTGGTTTAGGTTCTTCAATTTTTGCAATACTTAAAGGAGCTTTTTTCTTGACAACTTTAGCAGTTTTAACAGGTTTCTCAATAACTTTTTTCTTAATAACTTTCTTTACAACTTCAGGCTTGGAATCAATAGCATTATTGAAAACAGCATCAGAATGAACTTCGTTTGTCTTATCATCTTTATTATAATCAACAACTTCATCATCGAAGAAAGATACAATAGTCTTATACATACCAAATACGAAAAATAAAATAATCAAAGCGAGTAAAATAAAAGCAGCCAAGAAATAATATCTGAATCTTGAAAATAAACCAGTATTGTCATCTAAAGGTGAGACAACTACACTTGCAGAAGCATTTACATCATCATAGGATAATAAGTTGTTAACATCATTATCATCAGAAGAGAATAAACCACCAAACCAATTCTTGACTCTTGAAGCAAAACTTAAAGATGTTGAATTAACAACAGGACCTGAACTTGATAACTTAATATCTGTAGCTTTTTCCTTATTATCAGTAATCTCAATCTTCATATCTCTAGAATCAAGAGCAGCACCATTCTTTAAACTTAAAGTAATCTTAGCATCATAAACACCAAGAGGCATATTAGTCTTAGGTGCTACGTAAACATAAGCTGTTTCGGTCTTGCCTGGATCAACATTAATCTCAACAGGAGTCATACTACTGAAAGTAGCAGCATTACCACTCAAGAACAAATTATAAGATGCTTTTCTAACACCTGAATTCTCAATATTAAAAGGAATCAAAGCACTTGAATCATAATAAACAATAACATCATCATAAGGAAAAGATAATTTAGGTTTGTAACAATCATTAACAGAGACAACATCTAATTTAATAGAGTCTTTATCCTGCAGACCATCCTGATCAGTTGAATTTACTAAAAAATCTACATTATAAGAACCTGGCTTAACATCTGAAGTAGGAAAAGCTTTAATAATAAGATTCTTTTCCTCACCACCATCAATATTCAAAATTTTAGTATCAGAAGAAACCCAAGATGGAGATTCCAATCCTATCCTGTAAGATTTTCTTATCTCTCCAGTATTCTTAACAACAGCATTAAAAGATGATTCTACTCCCTGACATATTTGAGATGAAGAATCAATAATATCTGCCTTAACACCATAACATTTCCTTACTAAAATATTAAGATCCTTGGAAATTTTATTAAAACCAATCTGAGGAGATACTTCTAGATGAACAGGGAAAGAACCTTCTACCCCATAAGTAGGGGCAAAAACAAGATTAAAATTCTTAGCCTCATTAGATCTCAGAGTAAGTTCAAGCTTCTCAGACCTAGCCCATATAGGACCATCAACATCAAGCTTGTAAGTATTGATAGCAGTACCTTTATTCTCTATCATCAAAGGGACAACATTATAGCTCCTGTCACAGACATTATAAGATGTATCTGCCAAAACCTTAAAATCAAAATCATAACAGGGATTAACTTTCAATGTCAAAGGAACAGAATCACGAGTCTTGCCAGAATCACCAATAGCAATAACAGTAAATTGATATTCACGACTATCAACAGGGGCTTTCAGATAAACAATAATCTTCTTGCTTTCTGATTTATCAAGAATAACAGAACTATCAGTTAGACTAATTATATTCTTTAGTTCACCTTCAACAGATAATCTAAAAGTCTCCTTGAATTCTCCCCTATTAGTTAATGTTAATTCATATTTTACAGCACCATCAGGACACATCTCCTGTTTAGTTGATGTAATAGAAGTCAAACCAGCCTTGAAACAGTCCTTAACAATAACAGAATGAGATATAACCTTAGAATCATCATCAGTGCTTATAACAGTATCAAGATTATAGTTACCAGGATTAGCAGTCTGTGATGGAGTAATATAAGAATAAACTTTCTTTTCCTCATTAGGATTAAGAACAAAACTATTAGGAACAGTGACAGCCCAGCCAGAAGCAGAGCCTCTAGAGTTAATATTGAAATCTTTAGAAACTGGATCAGTGTTCTTTATAATATCAACAAATAAACCAGTATCTCTAGGACATAATGGATTGCTTATTGATTCTTGAGAAACTGAGAATGCATTTACTGAAGATAAAATTATAAGAAATATAAAAAAAATTGAAAAAAAGTTTTTAATACCTTTCATTAACACCACTTATACAGTTTGCTAAGTTAGTAGTAAGTCTTACCTTCTACGCCCTTATCATCTTTATCTTCTGTTAATTTTTTTATTAACAAGATAACTGCTAATAATACAAGCACTAATAAAAGTATAACAAATACTATTGTCAATACTCTCTTAGTTGTATCGCTAGCAACTGCTTTTGGTGTAACCTCAAGGCTTAAATTCTTTTCTGTTACAACATTGCTTCCAGACATAACCTTAACACTGAAAGTTTTTAAACCTGTGAAACCTTCATTTGGAGCAACGTAAACGTTAACTTCAGATGTAGTGTCAGGCTGTACAGTTAATGTCATTGGAGTAACTACTACGTTAGCCCAACTATCTGTACCTGAAACTTCAACAGTGTAAGATTGTGCTACTTTATTTAAGTTAGCAACTGATAGCTTGTAAACAGCACCCTTACCATCTTCTACTTTCTGAGCTAATGTATCAACATTAACTAAAGTGCTTGCTGGTTGAACTACTGCTTGTGAGCTTCTAACATACAATGTGTATTTCTGTTCTTCGAAACTGTGGAATCTATTGTAATCTAATCTTACAATAACATCGTAAGTTCCTTCTTTAGCATCCTGAGGTACCATCAATACAAGGTCATTTGATGTGAAACCATCATTCCTATCAGAGTTTCTCTGAGATTGTGATGTCTCTAACTGATCAATGTATTCTTGAGTCTGTATACCTAACTGAGGTACGCTAACAGTAACTTTAACACTGTCTTCTATATTGTCTCCAAGATTCTCTGCTCTTACAGTTACGAAAACTGGCTGACCAGCTTGTACGTAATTTGAAGGGTTGAATAATGTGTCAAATATATTAACACTGTGTCTGATCTCTTGTAATCTTAGTGTGAAAGATTTCTTAGTTACCATTGAATCATCTGTGCTTTGATCATCATCGAAAGCTTCAACTCTCAATGTGTAATCATCAGAAGCTTCAATATCACTAGGTATTACTAATTTTAGTGTTTTTCTGTATGTAACGCCAGGTTCTACCTCGAAAGGTTCACTAACGTCTTCTACTTCACCATATTCGTAACCACCGATGAAAGCTTTAACCTTAACATCATAACATGATCTTGCTCTATTATCTGTGCATTGTCTAAATACGTCATTTCCTCTTACCCAAACGTCTACATAAACTGTTGAAGCTCTTTCAACGTGTAATGCAGAGCCTGCGGATAAAACTGTACCATCAACTTCAACTTCTTGAATTGTGAAGTCTGGTGCTCTACTATTTGCTGTACTAACACTACCTGTGTGTCCTAATAATGGATTTCCAAGTATATGGTTAGCTGATACTGTGCTAGTTAAAACTAATACTAGTACCATTGCAAGTGCGAATATTCTAAAACTTTTCATTTTTTTCCTCCCTATGAAACATTATGAAATGTTATCATTATGTAGTAAACACATATTTATAAACCTTTTGGTAGTAACGTTTAAGCTACTATAAACGGCCAATAAACTGTTTTTACAATACCCTCCTCTGAGTATAATACAAACTTAACCAAATAATTGCCTGAAAGCATGTTACCTGGAACTGTGAATTGTGTCTGGACAAGCTTATTCTGAGAGACATCGAGATAAATATTCTTTACATCGTAGTTCCTAGAACCCTGAACAAATGTCCTAAGCTGAACTGCCTCATCGAAATCACCCTGGTTGCTTAATCTAAGCAATAGATGAACAGTCTCACCAGCCTTGTAAGATGTTTTACCATTCAAGTCTCTAACTTGACCTAGAGCGAAATCATGAATCTCCTTATGAGCTGTATTTTCATCAAGCCTTCTGTCAAGATCTCCACCTCTATTCTGGGAAACGTCAACTCTAACTACAAGAGTATCTGTATCAGAACCGCCTCTATTATCTGTGACAGTCAGAGTAACAGTATAAACACCCTGAGCTGAATATTCGTGGAAAGCACTTGCTGTTGAAGCAGAACTACCATCTCCGAAATCCCATAAGTAACTAACAATAGTCCCATCAAGATCTGAAGATAGAGAACCATCAAATAAAGCTGATTCTTCAACACCTAATAATTTATCATCACCAGCATTAGCTACTGGAAGTGAATTTATTTTATTTTGTACAGTCACTTGAATAGTGTCCGAGGATGAAGCACCTTCAGAATCTGTAACAGTCAATCTAAGGGTGTAAACACCAAGTGAATCATAAACAATTGATGGATCAGATTCTGTGCTATCGATTGTACCATCATTATTAAAATCCCATTCAAAGGACATCTCGTCAACACTATCTTCAACTTCGAAAACATACTGACCGAATATAGAACCTGGAATATTTATAGGTTCATCAATAACAGCAGTAAAATCACGTCCTAAACCTACAATAGGTGGAGCATTTAATACCTGGATTTCTTTATCTCCTAAAGCACCATCAGCATCTATAGCTACTTGAGCATTACCTAAAACACCATCGTTTGTCGGTACAATGCCAGCATAAAAGTATTGACCAGGTGAAGGATTAGTACATGTAACACCATCGTTTCTTGTACATAATTCACCATCAACAATGGATAAGTCACCAACAACAGTATCAATAACACCATTATATTTATTTAAAACAAGTCTTCTTCCACTTCTTTCAAGACTTACTGTAGCATCAACGCCAGCAGCACCATCAGTGCCTGCTTTAACTGAGAAAGCAACTAGTAAATCCTGACCTCTGAAAAAAGAGTCATCATTACTTCTCTGATTGAAATCTTCATCATAAAATAAAATCCTATCAACATGAATAATTGCAACATTTACAGTATCAGAACTTGATTGACCCTCTGCATCTGCAACAGTAAATGTCAAAGTTTCCTGACCATTAAAATTCCTATCTAAAGGACGAATACTAACTCTATCACCATTTATTGTAACTCTAAAATTATTACTTCTTGAAACAGCCCATCTAATATTTGAATCTGGAGTATTATCATCAGTAACAAAATCGTTTAAATCAAAAACATTCCCCAATCTTCCAACGAAGAAATCTTCTGGAAGATCAACTACTGGAGCTGTATTAGCATTAACATCTTCTATTGTAATATGTTCACTAACACCAGTCTCAGCATTAGGGAATGGATCAACAACAGCACACCAAACATTATCTCCAGGATTAGTTAATGAAGCTGGAAGCTCTCTATTATTAGATACACTGCCACCGTTAACAAACCATGTGAATGAGAAAGCTCTCTGTTGATCTCCTGTAAATCCAGCGATAACACAAGTCAATTGTGAATCATCAGTGAATCTTCCATCAACTGAGTCAGAAATTATCCTGACATCATAAGCAGCAAATACGACTGAGACTAAAAATAAAAACATTATAGGTATTGATAATAGTTTAAAGTTTTTCATTGTAAAGATTAAAGAATTAAACAGATATAAATACCTTTCGGTGAGTAGTGACATTATTGTATACACTATAAAGTTGTTATTTGTAGGTTATAAGGCTTAAAAGCGTGAAATAAAAGAATTTTTAAAACTAAACACATTAATAGATTTGCTAATAATCCTAGAATTTAATAGAAAAATAATAAAATGGGGTTGCAGGGATTTGAACCCTGATATGAAGGTATCTTCATCATAAGCGACATACCAATGTTATATCATTGCTTTTACAAGCTCATCGCTCCATTATTGGAGCCTTCCATTCTAACCAAGTTGTACGGATTACTCCATTATACTACAACCCCAACAACTATTCGAAGAGATTACTTGCTTAAAAAGATTATGAAAACAAAAACTAAATAAGCAAATACAAGATAATAAAAATAAAACGGGCCTGTAGTTTAACCTGGATAGAATACGTGGCTACGGACCATGTGATGTGGGTTCAAATCCTGCCAGGCTCGATTAATGTTTATTTTTAAAATGTTTTCTTCTATGATAATGCTTTTTCCAAGGAGATGACAGATCTTTCAGTATCAATGAGATAACTAAAAAAATTAAGATTACTAAGAATAATGAGGAATATAACGGAAACTTACTTATGCTAGTATCAATCAGAGAAGGAATCTTATCCAATTTACTAACAACTAAAGATACATCAAGCTTAGGTTTCATAATACCATTATCATAAACTGTTGATAAAATAAGATTAGTAGACTCATTACCTTTTTTTAATTGAAGATCAAAGATATTATCATCAATATCAAGAAGAATATTAGAATCTTTCATATTATTAGAACATACAATGAATCTATCACCAAACTTATAACTAGAACAACCATCACATGAAGAGTTACCTGAAATAATACAATTCTGTCTTGCAGAAATAATCGATGGAACCAATAATATAAATAACAATACTGAAAATATCAACAACCTCATGTGATTATTATTTAAAATGAATTATAAAAAGGTTTTTATTCTATAACAATGGATATTAAAATGGGCCCGTGATGTAATGGATAACATTAACGGCTTCGGATGCTCTGATGTTAGAAGATACCGTTGCATGGGGGTTCGAATACAACCTTTAAGAAAGCTTGACCAAACAAGATAAAGGTGAACGAAAATCCCTCCGGGCTCGCCTAATTAAATTGTTTTGGCATTAAGATTTAAAGGAAGATTATTTGGGTCATTAGTAGGGTCAGCCTCATGCCTAAATCTTGCACCTTTTTGAACTATTGGCAATAAACTTTCTTGTGTTCTATGTATAAAATCTCCAAGCGATATAACCTTAGACTGATATGGAGATGTACTATGATTATCTCTTACATCAGAGTATAATACTCTATTAATTCTTACTGCTCTTTGATAAGCCTTGTATACTGACTCTACTCCTTGATAATTTGGTGTCTTTGATCTTGTAATACCATTTAGACCTACATGAGTCATATCGACATTTAACCATAAACGACCATATAATTCTAATGCTTGATCTCCAACACTTCTCGCTAATTGCCTCTCTACTACACTTACCATATCTGAATGGCGTTCCAAATCATCTCTCTCATTGCTTAAAATCGCCATAGAATAAATCCTTTCATAATCTTTAGTTATAATTTTGAATAATTCTCTTATACCCTCTTGTTCTCTTCTTCTACTTATTCCTTTAAAAATACTAGTAACAAGTTTTGAGTCATCTTCATCTAAAAGATCAGTTATAGCTAGTAAGCCAAGATTGTGAGTAATACTACGTGTCATTGTAAATATAAAAAATATAAAAAATTTAATAAACCTTTCTTTAACATTTTAAGAAAAAATACTGAAAAATCTAACTAAAAATGGGACATTAGTGACTTGAACAGGATAATCCTTATCTATAGAGTATTGCTTATCATTCTTATCCTTGAAATCAATCCTTAAATTAATATTATCCTTCTTGTAAAGATCATCTGAATTAAACTTCATAGAGGCTTTCTTTGATCCATCCATGAAATCAATCTTAAAAACTTCTATATCATTAATAAAAAGGTGTACATCTTTTACAGGAACTTTCACATTCAACAAGACATCAAATTTAAAGCTCTCTCCATAAGGAATCTCCCGAGGATATTTAATATCACTAATAGAAAGATCAGGATTAGACAAGATTTCAATCCTAACACTTTCCTTAACATTAAATGAATCAGACTTTGCTGTTATCTCAATAATATTAACACCCTCCTTCAATAGAGGAAGTTTGATATCAACAGATTTCTCTTCAGACTCATCAAGAGCCATAGATTTACACACAGAAGAGGCACAGACATCAAGATTGAAAAGCTTTCTTCCGGAATTATTCTTTACCTTACATTTTACAGATGGTGTTTCGTATGAGAAAGTGAATTTAGTTGATGAACAATCAAGTTCTAAAGGTGATAGATTATCAGAAGGCTTGACAGATGATATCATCTTATCAGCCTGATCTTTTGAAACAGATTCAATACCTAAAGAGTAAGTTATATTTGTGCTATATTTATTATGGAACTGGTCTTCCACTTCAAATGTAGATTTATAGATATAACCATTATCAATACTCCCAGGAATAGAAGAAATCCAGAAAACTTTTCTCGATTCACCAGGTTTCAATAAAATCTCCTTAGAGTTCTTATCTGTAAGAGCATTAGCTTTAGTCACAGCAAGTGATAGTGGAAAATAATAATTATTAGGATTCTTGATAGAAACTTCAAAAGGGACAAAACTTCCAGGACCAACACTATTAATCAGAGGTTTAACTGCAATGATTACAGGATTCTTTACAATAGTTCCAGTATTAACAACTTTGGTATCAATATCAATCTTTTTACCCTTAATACTAGTATCAACAGATTTCCAAGTATACCTGATAGTAGGATCACCAGAGTCAGAACTCACTTTCAATTTAATATGACTAGGATCAACCCATCCAAACTGCCTATAAGTAACATCAAAAGGAACCCAACCCTTATCTGGAAAATAAACTTCAGCCCATGCATGAGGACCAAATTTGTAACCAGCATTAGTATAAGCAACTCCTGAGACGTAACGTGCAGGAACACCTAAAGAACGCATCATAGAGATAAATAAATTAGTCAACTCATCACATACACCTTCCTTATTTTTAAGAACCCAGCTAGATTTCTGGACAACCTCAGCTGTCAAAGAACCAAGATCATATTTAATATTATCCTGAATCCAATCAGCTACTTTAAAACTAACAACATACAAGTCATCTTCACCACTAGCAATGTCAGATGCTTTAAGTGTAATATCATTATTTATATCAATAAATTCAGTAGGCTGAGTATAGAAAGATTCAACACCTGACAAAGGAAAATTAATTTTATCATCTACAATAATCAACCTATTATTAGTCCTAACATTAGAATCAAAAGATAATTCAAAAGAATTATCCTGAGGAGAGACCCAATTATAAGAAATCTCGTCAGAATTATTAGATATAGAAGCTTGAGGAACTGAATTGAAGTTTAGAGATTTTACTTCCTGCAAATCATCACTTCTTGGGAAAAAAGTAAGAATAGAAGTGACTTCACCAATCTTAGAATTAGAACTAGTAGGTGTAAGATCAAAACTCCCAACTATACCCACATCATAATCAATAAAACTATATGAGTTATAATCATTAACAGGCTGATCAATAGCATAAACTGAAAATGAAGTCAGTATAATAATTAACAACAATAAAACACTCTTTTTAATCATTCAATTAGAATCAGATAATAGCTATTAAAAGGTTTCTTTTCTCATATTTAAATAAAAAAGCCTTTTCTCTTCGGGAAACTTTTCAATAGAATATCTCAACATAGTCCTAGGCATTATTTTAGAATATTTATCTAAAAATTCCTCTAAATCGTCAAGAGAACGTTTACCAACTTCACGGAGCATCCAACCTACTGATTTGTGAATTAAATCATGCTTGTCATTCAATAATAATTCTGAAATCTTCAATGTGTCATCAAAAACATTATTCTTAATAAAATAAAAAGTTGAGACAATAGATATTCTTCTATGCCATAGATTATTAGATTTTACTAATCTGTAAAGAATAGAACGATCAGATTTATCAAATAAATATTTTCCAACAATCTTATCAGCTGATAAATCAACAAGATCCCAATTATTAACATAATCAATATTATCAAGATAAAAATCATAAACAACTCCAGGATTTTTATTAAATCTTTCAACTAAAATAATAATAGCAACCAACCTATGTTCATGAATCTTTGAATTCAATAATCTTTTTAAATCAACAAAACTTAAATCATGAAATTTTTTAGCAATAATCCTAGACTGAGGAACAGTTAATCCAAGAAAGATATCACCATGACCGTAATCACCTTCAGAAGTCTTGAAGAACCTTTTATAAATTTCGGATTTCTTAGTATTTGAATGACCCGCAATTAATTTAACAATATTATCATAACTCATTTTTTCTTAACTAAGTTTTTAACATTCTCAATAAACCTGTCAAAATTATGAGTCTTAACAGCACCACCACAAGCATGATCATGACCACCAGCATAACCCTCAATACCAACCAAAGCCTTTTCTAAAACCTTACGGATATTAATCTTAGAAGACCTGAAACTTATACGATATTCATCATCTTTTAGTCTAGCAATAACAATAATTTTATCATGATACAAATGAATTAGTTCATTAGATAATTCACCAGTAAAACTAGTATTAGAAGAAGGATACTTGAAAACAAAAACTTTGTCTTCATTGATTTGAGATCTGGCATAATTCAAAAGTTCTATATAATCCTTGTTAAGTTTTTCATATCTAGAATAAACATATTTACCAGAATCAGAAGATTGGTTAAGAATTTCATAAGGAGAATCAATTTTTTCCAAAGCTTTCAAAGAATCTTTTACATCTGTAATTTTTCCTTTAAGATTAAAAGAAAAAATCCTAATTAATTTACCAACATCACCTGAGAACTTAATATCATCAATATCCTTAGGGGATTGAGACAATAAATCAGGATATTCTTTCATGAAATCTGAAATGAAATCAGGAACAAAATGATCAAAAACACAGCCAATAACAGCAATCCATAAATTAGATTTAACAACAGAGTAAGCTAAGTAGGTTGTCGGTCTATTGGAACGATGTTTCCTAGGATTGTAGTAATTAACATTATTCATATTCTGAACAGGATGATGATCCAACCAAACAATAGGAGTCCTGACCTGATCAATAAATTCCTGGGAGACTAGAGGTTTATCTAAAATAACAACCAAATCCGGCTTAGCATTAATAACAGAGTAAACAGCATTAACATCAAGCTTAGGAGAACTCTTAATAATCATACCCTCACCTTTTTTATAATGTTTTTTTAATAACAGATAAGCACAGAAACCATCACAATCATCATCATACAAAAATAATGGATTAGAAGCTTCAGATAAGAATTTATGAATTTCTTTAATTTCCTTTTTAGTAATCATACATAAAGCTTAAAAGTAAAATGTTATATAAAACTATATGTTCAGCATACAAGACTTAATCTTTATAGCAGCACTAATAATTGCAGAATATATATTTTTAAAACTAGATTCAAGAATAAAACTTTCAAGAAGGATACTTATAGCATTCATTGTATTACTAGTAATATTATTCTTGTTTGTATTCATATCAGCATTGTTCGCATTATTAGTATTAATAGTAATCATAATAACAATAATAAGCTTCTTCGAAAGAGGGAAAAGAATATTCAGATAAAAATGGGAAAAAAAGAATACGAGTTATGGAAAAAATTTGATATATACGGATATTCAGCAATGGTCAGAGTATTTAGGGAAAGTCCGAAAAACATAAAAAAATATTATGAAAAAAATAAACCAGATATTGTAATCAGAGAATTAAACAGATTAGAGATAACATGCGAAAAATTCAGACAAAGGATATCAAGGATAAAAATAAATGATTATGATAAAAGATTCCCAGTTCAGATTATTAAAATATTAAAAACAAGAGTATATAATGCTTTAACAGAATTGCCAATAAAAACTAAGAGAGATCTAGAGAGTGGAAAATTCAGAGAATCACTAGAATATGCAGATGAAGAGAGCACATATATGATTATACTAAAAAATGAAGTATATGCAAATTATCCTGGTTATAAAGCTTACAGAGAGATGATAACAGAAGAGGAAAGAAAAAGATATTGCTAATACCAAAAGATATAAAAGACCAGTAAAATAAAGATATTTATGAATAAAGATAAAAATTTATTAGCACTAGCTGCAATGGAAAAATTACTTAAGAAATCAGGAGCGCCAAGAGTGAGCGAGGATGCAAAAGAGATGATGAGAGTGGTATTAGAGGATTACGCTGAAGAGATAGGAGAAAAAGCTGCAAGGATAGCACAACATTCAGGGAGAAAAACAGTAAAAGCAGGAGATATAAAACTAGCAGTAAAATGACACCATCACAAATATTCTTATTCATACTTGTAATATTAATAGTACTATCACCAATAATAATGATAATAATTGAGGAATTAGACATAAAAGGAAAGATAGAACTCTAGTAAAGAAAACTTTATTAACTAATTTTTAATCAAAAACTTATCAAAATCATAAAGAGGAATCAACAATGGGAAAAAAATACTTAGTAGAATATGATAGGGATGGATGCATAGGAGCTGCAGCATGTGTAGCAGTACAGCCAGACCAATGGACAATGGTAGATGATGGAAAAGCAGATCTAAAGGATTCAAAAAAAGAGGGGAAAAACTGGTTCAAAGAGATAGATGAGAGCGAATTAGAAAAGTATAAAGATGCAGCAGAGAGCTGTCCAGTAACTGTAATAAAGATATTCGAGAAAGATACAAAGAAAAGGATAATTTAAAATATTTTTAATATTAATTCCTTAAGTTTATTAAAGTCACTTTCTTTTAATCTGTCTAGCTTTTTTATAATTAATTTCTTGTCAATCTTTAATATATTTTCAACTTTAATACAACAAGAATCTTCTATAATATTTTTTTCTAAATTTTGATCATTAATTATTAAAGTATAAAAATTCTTTGAGATGTTAGATGTAATTCCAAATACTATAATATCATCAGACCTATTAAAAGTATTATTACTAGCAACTAAAGCAGGTCTTACTTTAAACCCACTTTGATCAGAAAATGGAAAAGGCAATAATACAATATCCCTTTGTTCTATAGATATTTGCTCCATATTTCATCATCCTTTTTATTATCCCATAATTTTTTGAAAGAATTCTCTGCAAGGTACATCCAACCTAACTTTTCATAATCAATTTTATTATTAGACTTATTTTTCTTTTTAATGATTATAAAACCATCTTTTTCTATTAACATAAGAGTTGAACCGTCTTTTATATCAAGGTTGTTTCTTATGTTCTCAGGAATCACGATTTTACCATCAGATACTTTAATTGCTTCAACCATATACTTATAATAAATAAACTTATTAATATCCTTTTCCCATATATTTTAGAAGGATTGACAAAAATATTAGAAAAATGAAAACAGAATGCCCAAAATGCAAAAGCAAGCATATAGACCAGGTTGATGTAATGGGAGGAAAATTCCTAATATGCCTAAGCTGCGGATATGATGAGTCTGAGGAAGTATTAGATGTATATCCGGAATCAAGAGGGACAAAAGGAGGAAGAGGAACACCATATAAAAGAGGGGGAGCAATGAGAAGTTCTAATATAAAAAGATAAATTAATCTGATAATTCTTCTAAACTAAATAAATGTACTCTAGTAAAATCATCCTTAATATCAGAACGCATTTTTTGAACCAACCTTTCAGCATCTTCAATACAATCTGCATCAAAAAAACGATCTGTTCTTCTATCATGATAATTAGCAGGGAAATTATTAAAATTATAAGGACTAGTCTCCTCAATATTAAAAGTGGCTTTATATCTCATAGATTAATATAATAAATAATAGAATAAAAACCTTTCTAAGAATAACGTTCTTCTAAATTAGCATCACCACGCAAATGATAACCTCTAACTTCCCAGAAACCTGGTTTATTTTCTTTCATGAATTCAATCTTATTTAAAAATTTAGAACCTTTCCAGGCATATAAATGAGGGATAATAACACGCATAGGCCAACCATGCTCTTTAGGAATAGGTTTAGAGTCCAATAAATATGCTAAAAGTGTTGTATCATTTTCAATATCTTCTAAAAGATTATTAGTAGAGTAACCATCAGCACCATAAAACATTACTGCCTTAGCAGAAGGTTTAACTTTAATATATTTTAAGAAATCTTTCCATAATACTCCAGACCATCTAACATCATACTTAGTCCATTTAGTAACACAAGTAAAATCTTTAGATAAATCAGTACGAGGCATTTTTAGAATATCATTATAAGTAAAAACTTTATTTTCAAAAACTTCACCAACTACTTCTAATTTCCAGGTCTTAGGATCAAAATCAGGCTGAATACCTAAATCCAATACTGGAAATTTATCTGTAAGATATTGACCTGGAGGAAGACGAGAATCTTTATTGTTAGGAGAATGCTTATCCTTGAATAATTTGGCAATTTTTTCTTTAGATTTAATGAATTCAACGTTTAATTTATCAAGCTCTTTCATAATAATAAAATGACCATACCACTTTATGAATATTTCCAAATTATCAAAATAATGACAATGATAAAAGCTAAAGGAAATGAGTTCAATCTACCTAATGTAAAAGACTCATTTAACAGAAGAGCAGCACAGTTCAGACAGAGCATAATTGATAATCTAAGAAATAATGAACTAGCTGAAGGATATATAGAAGTTTCTGAACAGGCATATGCATTAAAGAAAGCAAAAGCATCAGCATTATGGTATTTTAATGGTCATAGATTATATTACAGTTATAACTTATGCAATACATTTGTAGAAAACATGTATGTAGTAATGAAAGTAATAGAATTAGAGGTTAAAAAATTAATAAATGAGGAAAAAACATTAGAAGAGTTCACGCATGAATTCAAAGAGGATAAAGAAGTTGAAGATAAGAGAAAAGAGGCAAGAAAAACATTAGGATTAGATGAAAACGAGACAGATGTGGAAGTAATAAATAAAGCATATAAAAATCTAGCAAAAGAACATCATCCAGATACAGGAGCAGGAAATATAGATAAATTTAAAGAAATAAACAATGCACATAAAACATTGAAAAGAGAATTGGAATAATTATTTTATTAAAAAATAGAAAAAAGAATTATCTAAAATGACATAGCAATTAAACCAAATATAATTGCAAATATTATTACAACAATTACAAGTGCAAAGTATATAATCAAAGTTGCGACAAACTGATAACCTAAACATGCAAAAGATCTTTTAAGAAAACTATCAGAATTTAACCAACCTTTGTAACTATAAGTTTCTTTTTTAACCATAAAAATTTAAAGAATTAATATTATATATAGTTTTCTATAAATTATTTAGCATTCTTATCAGGCTGGTGAATACCAAAAGTATTACCTTCAGTATCTAAAAAATAACCCTGCCAGGCCATATTAGGAATAGCAAACTTAGGCATAGCAACAATACCACCAGATGCTTTAATCTTTTTTTCATATTCATCAAAATCATCAACTAAAACTGTACAGACATAAGCGTTAGTTCCTTGTTCTGAAGCAGGTGCTGGACATGGACGAGATAATAAACCACCATTAATACCAGGTTCTTTGCTATCTTTTTCAGCAGTCATAATCATCCAGTATGGACTAGGAGATCCTTCCCATTTAATGAAATCCCAACCAAAAACTTTTTTATAAAAGTTAATAGCTCTATCAGGATCATCTGCCTGAATCTCAAAGTGTACAACCCTATTCATTTTAACCTCCCAATCTAATACTCTACCATAGACTTGAAACCTGCGAAAGCAAAACGTTTCATATCAAAAGGCATAGGCTTATCCTTATACTCAAGCATAAAAGAATCTTTCATAACTAAAGCGTTAACTTTATCACGATGTTCCTTATCCTTGTAAACAATAAAAGAGAACCAGACAGTTTCATTAGCTTTTAATTTAGTCATTTTAGGAAAAGTCAATTTAGCCATCTGAGATGAGAGATCATCACCAATACATTCAACATATTTTAAAGCACCATATTTTTTCCAGACTTTACCTGCTTTTTGAGCTAATTCAACATATTCCTTAACACTTTTCTTAGGAATTACAAGAACAAAACCATCAATGTAAGACATTATTTTTTCATCTCCTTAGGCATTTTACTTTCGTCCATATAAAATATTTCCCAGACATGATTATCTAAATCTTCAAAAGCTCTTACGTACATCCAACCCATATCCTGAGTTTCTCTGAATTCCTTAGCACCGTTTTTAATAGCTTTGTTAACAAGATCATCAACTTCTTTCTTACTATCAACAGATAAAGCTGTCAAGATTTCCTTATATTTCTTAGTATCACAAACTTCTCTATTAGGAATAAATGTTTTAAAATATTTTTCAACTATCAACATAGAAAATATAGTGTCTTTCTTAATAATCATACAAGTAGCATTCTCATCAGTAAACTGAGAATTGAACTTAAAACCTAATTTAGTGAAAAAGTCAACGGATTTGTTTAAGTCTTTAACACATAAGTTAACGAAAATTTGGTTTACCATAAGCTAGTATTGGTTTTACGGTTAATAAAGATTTTGTATTTAGTTATAATAAAAACTTATCAATATTCTTCTTAGCTAATTCTCTTTTCTTCTGATGATCTTTCAAGAAAACTGAAACTTTCTCTATCAAAATCTCTTTTAACTCACCAGACAATAATTTACCAGATTTATAATCATCATGAATTTTCTGTAATTTTTTATCATCAGGTTCAAATAACATCCTTAACCATTGATAACTAACATCAACATCAGGATTGCCACCAAGTTTACGATGTTCTTCTAAAGTAGCTCTACCACCAGAGAAAGCGTACTTACGGATTTTCTTAGCAGCAACTTCAATACTATCTGTAGTGTAAACAGCAGACGATTCATTAGAAGCTGACATCTTACCATCAACACCAGATAAAGGAGGTAAAAAAATACACTGTATACTAGATGGTTTGTAATGCCCTAATTTAGGAAGAACGTGTCTCGTAACTCTGAAATGAACATCCTGATCGACCGCGTGAGGAATCAGACAAGGAATTTTTTTATTTTTTAAAACAGAAGGAAGGAAAGCAGGGACAGTCTGCATAGAAGTATAAAATATTTCACCAATATTAGAATCATCTTTCAAACCAAAAGCAGATTTAACCTGAGAGAAAGTAATTTTTTTAGCAACTTTACAAGCTTCTTTATACATCAAATTAGCATTCTTAGTATCAACAATAAATTTAGTTTTTTTAGGATCAAAACCTAAAGCAATAACATCAAGCATATTATCATGCAAGAACTTCTCAGTATCATCAAAACTTAGATTATCCTTAAATAAGAATTTCTCTTCATCAGGAAATTGAAACCATAATTCAACATCAAATTTATCCTGAAGCCATTTAGTAAAAATCCAAGGAAGTAAATGACCAAGATGAACAGGACCTGAAGGAGCTCTACCAGTGTATAAATAAAATTTATTACCTTTTTCGTATTCATCTAATAACCAATTCAAATCACGATGAGCAAAAAAAACTTTCCTATTAAGCATGAAATGAAGATCCTTAGTGTGTTTTTTTATTCTAGAAAGAATAGTATCATTAATCTTTTCAACACCAAAATCCTTGATTAATCTATCATAATCAATATTACCTGAAACTTCCCAAGGTGTGACTTTAAACTCTTTTTTATCCATACTAAAACCAGAGAATTACTATTTATATATTTAATTGAAGAGAAGTTTTTATAAATAAACAAAACAAATAATGATTAATGAATAATTGCGAAGTAAAAAAACAAGATTGCCCTAATTGTAGCAATGAGATGATAGGAATAGCAGGAAGAAAAGATGCTATATGTCGTAACTGCGGATACAAAGAGCCGTGCTGTTAGATTAACCTAACTCTAAGTTCTCTAGAATTATTAATTCTTTCAGATTCAATCAACCTCTTATAATCCTTATCTACTTCACTTAACCTATAAATCTCATTTCTTAAAAACTGAGGATCCACATAACGGAATTTTTTCTCAGGCAATAAAATACCACCTTCATTAACTTCTTCAAATCTCATATCCCTTTTGATAATAGCCAAAGCATCATTAGTTCCTTTATCATCAGCAGAATAAATCTTTTTCATGACATGTTCATCATCAACCATAAAATCCTCATGAGTAATCACACCATTATTAATAGCAGTCTTTAATGCATCAGCAAATAAATAAAATTTTAGGACCTGAGATGCAGAAGCCCAATGTTCTGTCTGTAATTTCATATAAGTCATAGCAAAAATATAAGCAGGTCTGAAAGAGTCAAAAACAATATTACCATCATGATTAACCAAGCTATTAAGACAAGTCTGGACTGCACCAGGATTAGCCCATGACTGGAACTCTCTTAAAGAATAGTCAATACGATCAGCACAGACAGCAGGAGCTGGAGATTCTAATAAAGTAAACTTTTCCAGACCATTAATATCAGAAATATCAAAACAGTGATTAGAGAGTATCTGAGGAAGACTTGATTTTCTTAAAAATCCATCATGATTATTATCCTGGAAATCTTCATCAGCATTAGAACCTACAACCCAATCATAAAGATGAGAAAAAGCAGTATGAGATACGTCATGCAATAAACCAGCAATCTGTTCTTCGAGAGAGGCATCTAACCTTTTCAATAATAACATCACACCTATAGAATGATTATATCTCTTGAAGTTAGGATGATCACAATGCTTATCCAACAAACCAACCTGATTTATTTTTCTTAATCTTCTAATCTCATCAGATCTAATCAATTCTACAAGTACTGGTTCTGAAATATTAAATTCTCCATATATTTTGTCATTAATCAACATACTATGAACATAAGGAAAATATTAATAAGCATTATGTAACCCAATAATATATGAAACATGATTATGAACAAAAACCATTAAGTGTGAATGAGATAAAAAACTTAATAGAGAGAGGACTAGAAGGAGCAGAAGTAGAGATATTAGATCCGAGAGAAGACGGAGTACATCTACAGGCAATAATAAAATATAAAGGATTCAAAGATAAAAGCTTAATAGAACAACACAGAATGGTGTATAAAGCATTAGGAGAAAGTTTTAATAAAGAACTAGTGCACGCATTATCAATAATAACAAAAACAGATTAGAGAATTGCATAAATGCAAGGTTAAAAATGGATGAAGCAACAAAACACAAAATAGAATCAATGATAAAATCAGAAAAAGTATTCTTATTCATGAAAGGGACACCAGAATATCCTGAGTGCGGCTTTTCAATGAGAGTTGTACAGATATTAAAATCATTAAATGTAAAATTTGGAAGCTATAACATATTAGAAGATGAGACAATGAGAAATTCAATAAAAGAATATTCAAACTGGCCGACAATACCGCAATTATATATAAATGAAAAATTCATAGGCGGATGTGATATAACAGAGGCAATGTATAATTCTGGTGAACTACAAGAGTTATTGAAGTGAATACAAATATTTAAAAATAAATAATTCTAAAGATATAATATGAATACTGAAGAAAAAATGGCATTATCAACATTAATTGTTGAATTAGTAGGAATACAGACAAGAACAAAAGAACCTGAATTAAAAGTCCAGATTCAAAAAGCTATAGAAAAAGTCGCAGCTTTAATAGAAAATGCAACTCCTGATAGAGATTATAGAAGAGAAGTACCAACAAGCGGAAAATCACATTTTGCAGAAAAAAATTTAACTAAAAGAGGAAGAGCTTAATTAAAAGATTCGCCACATCCACAACTTTTCTTAGCATTAGGATTAGAAATCTTAAAACCAGCACCCTGCAGACTATCTACATAATCAACTTTAGAACCATTTAATAATTTTAAACTAGAAGCATCAACCAAAAACTTAACACCTTCAACATTGTATACTTTATCATCAACATTAATAACATCAGTAATCTGGAAACCATATTTATTACCAGAACAACCACCTTTAAGGACCTGAACTCTCAGACTATAAGATTCTTTATTCTGTGATTTCAATATATCTTTTAATTTAATAGCAGCTTTATCAGTGATTATAACATCCAAATCATCAGAGGGTTTATTATTAACTCTTGAAGCTTCACGTTCTGAATATACGTTGTTGACTCTATTAATGAATTCATCAACTTCCTCAACAGACTTACCATGAGACATAAGACCTTGCTCAATAGTCTCAAAAGTAGATGCACCGCAACCAACACAATGGACACCTTCATCTGTAAGGACATCAATCACTGAAGAGAATCTTTCAACAAATTCACCAATAGGCAAATCTTTAGATATTAATTGAGTTTGAGACTGAACCATGTTAACAATAGTTAATAATCAGAATTTAATAAAGGTTTCTATTATTGGTCAACTTCAGTTACAGGCCCGCAGAAATATTTAAAACCATTATCATAACTAGATACCATAGCTTCAATATTATCAGAACAAACAACAGCAAATTCCAATGTTGTAACACTAGCTCCGTCATCTCTTCTTCCTATCTTGCATACTTGTGGTTCTCCATCAGCACTTGTTAAACATTTTTCCAATCTTCCTTCAATATGAGAAGCATACCCAACACAGAAGGTAAAAGGATCAATTGAACTATTTTCTGAATCAGTACCAAAAGCATCAACAACAGCACCATTTTTAGCTTTAATCAAACAAGGATCATCATCATGCACACTATTAGAGCTCTTATCACCACATGATAAAGAGAGCACTAATCCAGTATAAGCAACTATCTGTGAAAGGTAACTATGTCTTGTCATTTGTATTGGATAACATTTTTCATTTAAATTGATTTCTCTCCTATAAAATAACAATTAGATTATTTTTTATTTGAAAGTATCATAATCAAAAGACCAATAACAGAGATAAAGAAACCTCCTAAAATATGAAATAAGTGATAATCAGCAGAGAACATCCTATAATGGAAAGCATGAGGGATAAACATCCAAAGAATACCTAAAAATAAAATAAAAGAACCAAAAAAATAAAAAAATTTAGTTTTCATTCTTGGTTGCATAATAAACTGCCAAAGATAAAACACCAATAGCAAGATGCAAATATGTAGTCCAGATATTAATGTTAAGGAATTCTAATAATAAATCTTTAGCAACTGGAACATAACCTAATACTGCTAAAACAAAAGCAATCCAACCTAACACAAGATTATATGTATGACCAGTTCCTTTCACACCAGCATAAATACCAAAAGCAGCAGCAACCAAATATAAAATACTCTGGTAAAGATTAACATTGAACAATCCAAGAATACTATCAGAGAATAAACCCCAGACACCTACTATTGCTAAGACTAAACCTAAAACTAAAGCATAAGTTTTTTGTACACTCATTCAATACACCTCCATTTTATTTATTTAAAGATTTATTAATATATAAGTTTATTTAAATTGTTAAATATAAAGTAAAACCAAAAAAACAAATTTTTATTAAGTGTTTTGATTTAAGATTATAATGAAACGTAAATTAATATTAATTGCAGGAATACCTGGAGTAGGAAAAACTTCAATAGGTAATTTCCTTGAGAGTAAATACGAATACAAACATTTTGATATGGAAAAATACTCTAGAACATCAAAAATAATTAAAAATGCAGATAATTTTATTGCTAAAAATTTTAAAAATAATAAGCACATTATAATAACATGGGGATTTAGTCCTGACAAAAAAACTATCAACGTTGTAAATTATTTAAATAAATATGGATTTAGAACTTTTTGGTTTGATGGGAATAAAAATTCTGCAAGAAGAATAACCATGCAACGCAAAACATTCGATAATAGAATACTTAAAAAACAGATGAGTGCATTAGATAAATGGAATGTTCCAAAAGATATTAATGCTAAAATAATTAATGTTTTTGATAAAAAAGGAAATTTTAGAAAAATTATGAATATTGCAAAAGAAATCAAAGCGATATAAGATTATTTAAAATTCAAAACAATAGATTTCAATCTTGTCATAGACTCAATAGAGTATTTAATACCCTGAACCCCAATACCTGAATCTTTAATGCAAGGGAAAGGGAAATTATCAGGACCACGATCAGACTTACCATTGATCTGTACAGCACCAACATCTAATTGTGAAGCAATACTAAAAGCTTTATCAAGATTGTTAGTAAAAACACTTGCTTGAAGCCCATAACTAGAATCATTCAAGACAGAAACAGCTTCTTTCTCATCTTTAACCCTAATAATACAGGCAACAGGACCGAACTGTTCTTCATAAAAAATCCTACATTTACTTGTGATATTATCAAGAATAACAGGATAGTAAAGATTATATTTACGCTTACCATCAAGAATTAATTTAGCTTTATTCTTCACAGCATCATCAATTAAAGATTTAATATAATCAGCAGCATCACGGTTAATCAAGTGAGAAACTACTACATCTTCATCTGGATCTCCAGTCTTAAGTTTCTTAGTCTCCTCAACAAACTTCTTAACAAAAACATTAGCGATCTTTTCAACCAAAATAATCCTCTTAACAGCAGTACATCTCTGACCAGAATAAGAATAAACACCCTGAACACATTCCTTAACAGCAAGATCCAAATCAGCATCATCAAGAATAATAACACCATCCTTACCACCAAGCTCCATCATCAAAGGCTTCATACCAGAAATAGAGGCAATATGCTTGCCAACTGAAGTACTACCAGTAAATGAGATCATATTAACATCTTTATGAGAACATAAATAATCACCAATAGAGGAAGATTTACCAGTAACAACATTCAAAACACCCTGGGGAAGACCTGCCTGAGAGAATAAATCAGAAACATGAAGAACAGATAAAGCACCCTGAGTACTAGGTTTTAGAACTACTGAATTACCAGAAATCAAAGCAGGAGCAACTTTACTAAAAGAGAGATTAACAGGATAATTAAAAGGACAGATAGCTAAGACAACACCTAAAGGTTCACGATCAACCAAAGCTTTCTTTTTCTTAGCAGAGTGATAAAAAGCATTACCATCTAAGTATTCACCATGCAACCTTAAACCTTCCTCAGCTGTACTTCTAATAAGATCAGCAGTCCGCATAACCTCGTGCATACCAAGATGCTTAGGTTTAGAGATTTCCTTAGATAATAAATCAGATAATAATTCAGCATTTTGGACAATAAGATCAGCAGCCCTCATCAAAATATCGGCTCTTTCATTAACTGGAGTATTCTTCCATTTCTTCTGAGAGACTTTAGAATTTTTAAGGACATCATCAATATCTGATTTGGATAAAGACTGCAATTTAGCTAAAATCCTACCATTAGAAGGGTTGTAAACTTCAATTAAATCCTTAGAAGAAGATTTCTCCCACTTACCATTAACTAAATACCTATAAGTGTCACCATCTTTTATGTTACTAAAAAGCATAAATAATCAGAAGTAAAGTATTATTAAAAGATTTCTATTGAAAATACTATAAGAAAAGATTTATTAATTACATATTTACAGAATAATATGTGGCAAGAGTAGTAAAAGATAAAAGAAGAGGTTCTTGGGGTAAATGGTTTCTAGCTGCTGTAGGACTAACAGCATTTTTAGGAACAATAGGAATTTTAAACAGGCCACCAAAACCAATAGAACAAAAACAAGATAGAACAGAACAGGTACAAGTTATAGAGGCTGAAGTCAAAGCAAGAGATAGGTTAATAGAAATAGCAAATATATCAAAAACATTAAGAAAAACTGCTGAATCAACACCAATTACAAACAGAACAAGAAGATTATCATTATTAGATCAAGCAAAAAATTTAGAGAAAGAATTCTTAGGAATAAAAATATCATTGCCTGAAAATCATATTATACAAGAGGAAGTAGATAATACTGCATTAGAAATAAATAAACTGAAAGATGAATTTGATTTAAAGAAAAAAAGAGAAGCAGTTAAAACACAACCACAAGTGAGAACAAGAACTGATGCTGGAAGTACAAGTGTAAAACCAAAAGTTGAAAAAAAGCCTGAAATAAAAATAAACAATGCTAAAAGTGCAGGAATAACAGAAGACTACAAAAAAGAATTCAGAGCGTTGGATATGCGTGCAAGAAAATTAGTAAGCGATTTTAGAGCATACAAATTAAGAGGTAAAGGAAATTTCTCAGATTTGCAGGAAGAGTATAAAGAGATATATATTGCTTTAGCTGAATTGGAAAATAATGTAGAAAATAGTGCTAATGTAAAAAGAGAATTAATACAGGGAGACATAAACTTCTTAAAAGCATATCATAAACAAATATTTCAAACTATGAATACCCTAAGATTTGAATAATTATTTCTTTAAACTAATCTTAGCCTTGACCATTGTGTGCATTCTCTGCAAAAACTCATGACGTTCCTCTATTTTAAGAATATCGGAATAACCTTGAAGAATAAGATTAAAAGCAAAAGGACTAGGGATATTAGTATTAAATTCCTTAACCTTAATATTACCAGATTCAATCAACTCAATAATCTTTTTAGCATTCTGAACATCCATAAGATCTTCAAGAACTTCACGACGAGCTTCTTTAAGAATACAAAAATCTTCACTAATAGATTTGACAGCACTCATAAGAATCATAGAACTAACCTGTTGACGACCAACTCTTTTAGTCAAACCTTTATAAGTCCTTAAAATCATGAAAGCTCTGGAAGCACAATGCCTGAATCTACGTTTAAGAACTTCAGATTTATCAATAGCTAAAGACAACAGACTGTAAATATCTTTAGATTTAATTAAATTAAAAGCCTGAATAGCATTAATCCTGTGATCAGAACTAACATAAAAACCATTATCATTAATACCAATCTCAACATCACGATGCTGTGAACGACCAATAGCAAAAGCTAAAGCACGAGATAAAACATCATTAACCCTTCTACCATAAAGAGAGTGGAATAAGATATAAGTTTTACCATCTTCATCTCTATACTGCTCAACAATAAATTTATCAGTATTAGGAATCTCTAAATAATTAAATTGTTCATTAAAATAATTATAGATAGCATCAGCAGCTTTGTCTTCTAAATAAAGATATTCATTAATAAATTTAATAATATCAGTTTTAGATTTTTTAGATTTAAATTTCTCGTCCATTAATTTCCTGAATCTCTGAATCTCAACAGCAAGATCAAAAGATAGAGGAAGCATTTCAGAAAACCAAGAAGGAATAGTAGGCTTACGACCAGCAGCAGATTTAACCTGAGCAACCATACCACGGGAGAACTTGAATTCATAAGTAGAACCTCCAAGAACAAAAATATCACCAGGCTTAAGTTTTTCTAAAAAACCTTCATCAATATGACCTAATACCTCTTCTCCAATCTTAACAGTAACATAAGACTCATCAGGGATAGTGCCAATATTAGTCATGTAAATAACTCTGCCAAGTTTACCTTTCTTACCAATCTTACCTTCATTTTTCCAAATCCTAGCATAAACATGACGATCTTCAAGAGTTGCAAATTCGCCAGCTAAATAACTAATAACTTCATCAAAATCTTTTCTAGATAAATTAGAATAACAATAACTAGACTTAACTAAATTAAATAATTTATCAATATCCCAAACCTGTTCAAAAGAGATACCATAAATCTGCTGAGCAAGAACATCAAGACAATTAGTAGGAATATGAATACTATCAATCTTTCTTTCAATAGCAAATTTACTCATGACAGAACATTCAATAAGATCATCCCTGTCTGTAACAATAATACGAGCTTTAGTAACACCATCAATCTTATGTTGACTTCTACCAGTTCTCTGCGTTAGGCGAGCAATAGATTTAGGAGAACCTAAGCATATAACTAAGTCAATATGTCCTATATCAATCCCGAGTTCCAATGAGGTGCTAGAAACAATTGCTTTTAGTTTACCCTGTCTAAGTGATTCTTCAATTTTAAATCGATGCTCCTTACTCAGAGAACCATGATGAGCACCAATAAGATTTGTTACTTTATCTTCTTTACCTTCTGCTTCTATTATTTCAGTATATTTTTTAGGAAAATTAGTCCTCAAATGATGAACAACTCTTTCAGTAGCACTACGAGTGTTAGTAAAAATAAGAGTAGTTTTATGCTCATGAATTAATTTATCAATCATTTTATACATTTCATTATTTATAGAATTAAAACTAGAATTAACAATATCATCAACAGGAGATAGAACTTTTAAATCCATATTTTTATTGAAACGAGCATCAATAATCTTGCAATCTCTATCTGAGCCTACTAAAAATTTAGCAATTTCATCTAAAGGACTTATTGTGGCTGAAAGACCTATCCTACACATACCAGGAGATAAATTCTGAAGTCTTTCTACTGACAAACTTAAATGAACACCACGTTTATTCTCAGCAAGAGCGTGCGCTTCATCCATTATAAACCAATCAACATTCTTAATATGATCCCTAAATTTTGTTGAAGAAAGCATTATTGCCAAACTTTCAGGAGTACAAATAAGTATATGCGGAGGCTTAGCCAACATCTTAGATCTTTCTGCCTGAGTTGTATCACCTGTCCTTACACCAATTCTTATTCCTAAATCCTTGCCTGCAATTTCTTCTATCTCTTTTAACGGTCTAAGCAGATTAATGTTAATATCATTTGACAAAGCTTTAAGGGGATTAACATAGATACAATAAACCTTATCTTTAAGAATTCCTTTCTCACTAGAATCAACTAATTCATTTAAAATAGCTAATGCTGATGACAATGTCTTACCACTTCCAGTCGGGGCTGAAACTAGAATGTTATTTCTAGAATGAACTTCCATTATACTATATAATTGCGGTAATGAAAAATCCTTAAATTTTTTAAAAAACCATTCTCTGACAAAAGGATGCAATAATTCCTTAATATCTTTAGAGCTGTCTGGCTTATCTTTAATTTTAATCATACAAAAATAGAATATCAGGAATAGATTTATAAACCTGGCGCGCAAGTTTGTCGTGTCCAGTGCCCAAATGGCAATATAATGGGTTTATGGGAGGTTATAAGATCTATAATATAAAAAATAATCTTATCTATAGTTACCATCCTGCAAAATCTTCTTGCATTCAAATAATACTAATCTTTTCTTTATTTCTTTAGTTGAAAGATCAATGTGTTTCTTTTTCTTTGCCATACAATAATGTTCTTTTAAGGATATAAAAAAGAGACGTATATACTATACTTTTTATTTAACATCACTTCATCAAGTGCCTAACCAAGGATATAATGAACAATATAATAAATAACACAAACAATACCTTAGCTATCCAGGCAGATACTCCTGAAACTGCACTAAAACCGAAAAAACCTGCAATTATTGCAACTAGTAAAAATACTAAAGCCCACCCTAACATTTTAAACCTCCATACTTATATAAATAAAAAATAAAGTGAACTAGTTTTTCATTTCTTAGTTTCACCTTTCATTATTCTAAGCATCATCCCTCTTCATCATCAAATAATAAAGGCTCGTCATCATCTTCAATAATAACTTCATCATCTGAATCAACTTGTTTTTTCTTATCAAAATTTTCAGGTTTCATTTTTATTGCCTCCTACTGCTTCTTACTACACTCTTAATTTTTCTCTTTACAGAACCAACTTTTCTTTTAGTTTTATTTTTCAAAGCAGATATCTTTCTTTTAACAACCTTCTTAGTTTTACGTATCATACAAACCCCCCAATACAAAGTAAAGCCTCTAATATGAAACAGCCTATATAAATCTATGGAATAAAAACTATATACTATAGATAATGACAATAACAATATTTAAATTGAGAGAACATAATTATAACAATTATGAAGAAAAAAATAAACTATCTTTTGATAACATCAATAGCAATAATATTTGTATTCGGTATAATATTAGGGATAATAATAAACTCAGATGGAAATAAAACTAATATAATAAATGAAAACAATAATGTAGAGATATCACAAAAGGAGATAACACTACTAGGTGTAGATAATAATGGAAAAGGGGTATCAGCAGTAATGAGTGTAGAGGTAAAACCAGGAACAGGACTAGTATTAGTAGACATAGACAACCTATTAGCTGATTATATGAGCCAGATAAGTGCAAGAACAGCTGCAAAAGTAGCAGAGAATATAACACAGATAAAATTAAACAATATTGACTTAATATATCATATCAATGCAAATGCATCAGTAATAGAGGGACCATCAGCAGGATCAGCAATGACAATAGCAACAATAGCAGCATTACAGAACAAGACAATAAACAGGGATGTGTTAATAACAGGAACAATAGAGAATGATGGATCAATAAATAGTGTCGGAGGAATAAAAGAGAAAGCTATAGCAGCTAAAGATAGCGGAGCATCAATATTTTTAGTTCCAAAAGCAAATTATTTAGGGGATTATGAAGAGGTAAAAGCATGCAAGAATATAGGAAAAACAGAATACTGTCAAGTTAATTACATGCCAAAAGAGGGAGCACTAGATAAAGAATTAGGAATACAGATAGTAGAAGTAGGAAGAATAGAGGAGGCTATACCATACCTTATAAAATGAAAACAATAACGAAAATATTAATTGTGAGTATAGTAGTAATAATACTATTAAATCTATATCTAATGGGAAATACATACAAGATACTAAATGAACTAAATACTAAAGAGAATGTTACAGAAAATGAATTTGAAAACAATATTGGAGTATTAGGTGATATAGATGATCCTTATTCATTAAAGGGATATACAGAGATAAAAGTTGATGTAGCACCGCAGACAATAATATTATCAGCAAACTGTTCAACAATGAGCTTACCATTAAATGACTTACAGGTATATTCAATAAAGAATGCATTACAGAAAAAAATAGAGGTAAGACCAACAACACATGATACATTCAAAGCATTAATTGATAATTATAATATAACACTAGAACTTGTAAAAATAACAGAGATGAAAGATGATGTATACTTATCAGATATGATATTCAGAAATGGTGATAAAGTATTAAATCTAGATGCAAAACCATCAGATGCAATAGCAATAGCACTAAGAACAGGGAATAAGATATATATGAAAAAAAGCATATTAGAGAAGTCAGGGAAGTATAGCTGTTGAAATTATTTCTTTTTAATCTTCATAATAGAAGCATTATCTAGATCACCATAAGCACTAGCATAAATTGCATATAAAAAATCACTAATAAGATATTTCTGGGAACCACCTCTATAATCCCACATTGGATCATTAACATAAATAAATTCATCATCAATACCAGTAATCATATTAAAATGAAAATTAAACATAGGCTTATCATATAATAAAAAATTTGAAGTAACTAACGCACCTACAACCCTACCTTGAGATATCTCTTCTTTAATATCATTCACAGTAGGAACCCTTACACTAATTATACCACCAGATTCAATGAACTCAATAAAAAATTTCAGAGGATCCTTAAAGTTTTCTTTAGTTGTTTTTTCAAGACATTCTTTCAAGTAAAATAATAATTCTTGTTGGGATTTTTCTTTAAACTTGTAAGTAAAAAGATAAGGATTAATTGTAACAATCTCAATATCAAAACCATTCTTAATCAAATAAGTACCAATCTGAGGAGCATAAGTACCCATATTATCAAAAACCTGAATCTCTTTCTTAAGATCATTAACAGCTTTTTCAATATCATATTTTTTTAACAACATAGAAACACAAGCAAGACCACAATCAACTGAATTTTCATCCTGCCTAACTAAAGGAAGCTCAATTTTCATAGAAATCAAGATTTAACAGCTAATATAAATATTTAGATTTCATAGCAAATATTTTATAAATAGGGTAATACTTGGAATTCTATGCCTGATTACAAAGAAATAGAAAAAAAATGGCAACAAGAGTGGGAAAAGAATAAAGTCTTTCAAGTAAAAGAGGATTCTAAAAAGAAAAAGTACTATGTAATAGAAATGTTCCCCTATCCTTCTGGAACTGGATTACATATGGGACATGCATTAAATTATACAATAGGAGATATATTTGCAAGATATAAAAGAATGAATGATTACAATGTTCTTTATCCAATGGGATATGATGCATTTGGATTACCAGCAGAGAATGCAGCAATAAAAGCAGGAGAACATCCAGGAAGCTATACAGAAAAATCTATGAAAAACTTCGAGATGCAACAGAAAAGACTAGGATTAAGCTATGACTGGAAAAGAAAAGTAGTAACTTGCAATCCTGAATATTATAAATGGAACCAATATTTCTTCTTAAAATTTTATGAACAAGGATTAGTATATAGAAAAAAAGCTGCAGTAAACTGGTGTCCAAAATGTTCAACAGTATTAGCAAACGAACAAGTACATTCAGGAAAATGCTGGAGACATGAAGATACAGATGTAGAGATAAAACAATTAGAACAATGGTTCATAAAAACAACAAAATATTCAGATGAATTACTAGAAAAAATACCAGAACTAAAATGGCCAGAAAGAATAAAGACAATGCAGGAAAACTGGATAGGAAAATCATACGGAACAGAGATATTATTTGAAATAAACGGAAAAAAGTGGCCAGTATTCACAACAAGACCTGATACAATATATGGAGTAACATTTTTAGTAGTAGCAGCACAGCATCCAAGATTAAATGAATTAGTAACAAAAGGACAACAGAAAGAAGTTGATTTTTTCTTAAAAAAATTAAAATCAGTATCAGAAAAAGAGATGGAACAAATGTCTAAACAAGGAGCATTTACAGGAAGTTATGCGACAAATCCATTAACAAAAGAAAAAATTCCTGTTTATGCTGGAAATTTCGTAGTGGCAGATTATGGATCAGGTATGGTAATGGCAGTACCTGCACATGATAAGAGAGATTTTGAATTTGCTAGAAAATATAAAATTTCAATGAAAGTAGTAATACAACCAGATAATAAAAAACCTGATACAAATATAAAAGCAGCATATACAGAATCAGGAAATTTAGTAAACTCAGGAAAATTCAATGGATTATATAATGAAAAAGCAAAAGAAGAAATACTAAAATATTTAGAATCAGAAAATATAGGGAAAAAAGTAACACAATACAAATTCAGAGACTGGCTAGTTTCAAGACAGAGATACTGGGGAACACCAATACCAATGATATATTGTGAAAAATGCGGCTGTGTTCCAGTAGAAGAAAAAAACTTGCCAATATTATTACCAAAAGATGTAAAATTCGGAGAGGGAAACCCATTAAAAAGTAATAATGAATTTGTAAATACAACATGTCCAAAATGCAAAGGAAAAGCAAGAAGAGAGACAGATACAATGGATACATTCTTTGATTCATCATGGTATTATTTAAGATATTGTGATAATAAAAATTATAAAAAAGCATTTGATACAAATAAAACAGATTATTGGATGCCAGTAGATCAATATATAGGTGGAGCAGAACATGCATGCATGCATCTAATTTATGCAAGATTCTTTACAAAAGCATTAAGGGATATGGGATTATTGAAATTCGATGAACCATTCACATCATTATTCAATCAAGGATTATTACATGGAAGCGATGGAAACAAGATGTCAAAATCATTAGGAAATGTAGTAAACCCAATAGATGTAATAGAAAAGTATAGTACAGATTCATTAAGATTAAATCTAATGTCATTATCATCACCAGACAGAGATAGTGTATGGAGTGATACAGGAATAGAATCAAGCTATAAATGGATAACAAAATTTGAAATAGGAATTAGTAATATAAAAATAGGAAAAAGTTCTGCTAGATTAGAAAATAAATTACATAGCACAATAAAATCTGTAACTGATGATATTGAAAAATTCAAATATAATATAGCAATAATAAAACTAAGAGGATTATTAGAGACTTTTGAGAATGAGAGTGAGGTATCAAAAGAGGATATTGGAAGTTTCTTAAAATTAATGCACCCAATATGCCCGCATATAACAGAAGAATTATGGCATAAACTAGGGAATAAAACATTCATATCACTAGAAACATGGCCAGAATATGATGAAAGAAAAATAAATAAAGAATTAGAACAGGGAGATGAATTAATAGAAAACACAACAAGCGATATAAGACAGGTACTACAATTAATAAAAATAGAAAAACCAAAAGAGATAACAATAATAATTGCTAATAAATGGAAATATGAATTATATAAAGAATTCAAAAAAATATTTGAGAATACAAAGAATGTGTCAGAAATAATAAAAGAGATAATGAAAAATACAGAATTAAGAAAATACGGACAAGAGGTAATAAGAATAATACCAAAACTAGTAGAAAAACAACCAGATAATAAATTCACACAGGAAAAAGAATACCAAGTATTTACAGAATATAAAAAACAATTAGAAAAAGAATTTGATACAAAAATAAAAATAGAAAAAGCAGAAGAATCACAAGATAAAAAAGCAGGAAGTGCAATACCTGGAAAACCTGCTATATTAATAATTTAAACAAATACCTCAGGATCAAAATATAAGTCCTTTCCAATCAATAATGCATTAACAATTAAATAAGGCTGGACAAGCTCATCAAATCTCTCAATTCTAACATTTTCTGCAATATCCTCCAAATTCACTTCATCTTTTTTTGAAAATGAATGAAAGTTACCACCAACATATACTGGAGAAGAGTTCCTTACAGATTCTGCTAATCTAATCAAAGAATCTCTATTAGCATTAAAATATAATGTTAAATCAGCTCTAAAATCCTGAAAAGTAAATGATCTAAAATTAAATTCTACAGGTATTAATGGAAATGCATCCCCTCCTTCTCTAAAAACAGTTTTATCATTATCAACTACAGACAAACCATAAGGTATCCCAGAACAATAAACACGTTCAGCATCTAGAATTCCAGCTATATCATTCTTAGTAACTGAACACAAAGATTTTCCAGGATTACTATCTAGTCTATTTATTACTAAGCGTATCAAATAATCTTCCATAAGAAAATATAATAAGAAAATATTTAAAAGCTTAACTAGTCTGGAAAATAGAGTTTGTTATTATTAGTTAGATTTTTAAAGTTTTACAATTTCTCATTAATTATGGAAGATACATATCCAATAAGTGTAGGAAGATTTATAGGTTTTGGCTTAGAAATAGGTAGTATAGGACTTCTAGCTAATGGTTCTGGTATATATCAATTAGTAGGTGTTGCAACGTATATAACTGGTAGAATAATTAATGACAGAGTAACTAGTTCAATAATAAAAGAAGAAACTCTTCGAAATAAAGATATAAGTGATGTTGTAGGTTAAATCCAACCAATTTTTCTTGCTACTAACCATAAAAATAAAGTTATAACACCAATCCAGAAAAGTATCATCCAATTAAATTCTCTTTTTTCTTTCATAAAATATTAGAGTTAATGAAATTTATAAGTGTTGCTAAACAATTATTGAAAGATTTACAATATATAGAGAGATTATATAACCCTACAAAAACATTACTAATATATGGTATCAGGAACATTAATACTAGCATTATTCAATATATTAATGGGAGTACTGATATTAGCATTTCCAAACTTCTTAAGATTTATAATAGGAGCATACTTCTTAATATCAGGATTATTAATGATAATATTCAATATATGAAATTAATTCTATGTTACGTTTGTATCAAAATAGAAGTTACAACTGTAACCGCAAGATATATAAATAAGTGTTACGTTTGTATCAAAATAGAAGTTACAACTGTAACCATGAAAATTGAAAACCATTATCTTAGATTGAAAGAAAACTTAGATGTATTAGATGATAGTATAAAGATAGATATAATAAAAAGACAGAGTACAATAGGATTCTGCGTCTCAGCTGCTTCAATACACATGATTGAAATTTTATTGCATAAAAATAACTTAATAGACAGCAGCTATATAATAAAACATGAATGGTTCAAATCAAAACACAAAATAGATGATAAAATAAATTTTGAATTTCCAAAAAAAGAAGAGATAATAGAACTTCTTAAAGATATACAAGAAAAAAGAAATGAGTTATGTTATGGAACTCCTAAAAAAGAGGAAGAAATTGTTGATTATATAAAAAAATTCAATAAACTAAAAGAAATATTTGAATCATTAGGTGTAAAAAATGAAAAATAAATATTTACCATACACAATACATTTTGTATCTTTTATGCTTGAATACTTAGAAACAGACAATATAAAAAATATAATACTATTTGGTTCAGCAGCTAGAAATGAAGCAACAAAAGAAAGTGACATAGATATATTCATAGATATTAATGCAAAAGAAAAAGAGTATAGTATAGAAGTAAAAAAGATAATAGAAAAGTTTTATGAATCAAAATTTTATCAAAATTATTGGAAGATAAAAGGATTAGATAATAGTTTTAATGTTATTATAGGAAATATAAACAAATGGGAATTAAAAGATAATATAATATCAACAGGAATAACATTATACACAAAATTCAAAAGCATACCAGATAATCAGAAACATAGTTTACTAATATATTTTGAAAACATCAAACCAGAGACAAAAAGAGTGTTATTATATAAGAATCTTTATGGATATAACACAAAAGGAAAACATTATACTGGATTAATAGAAAAATATAATGGGATAAAAATAAATAAAGGAACAGTATTAGTTCCATTAGAATACAAAAATTTATTCTTAAGTTTATTCAAAAGATATAATATCACAATAAAAACAAGGAATATAATAGAATATTAATATTTTACATAAACTCTGAAAACTTTACAAAAATTTTAAAGTAAACTTTAAATATCAGTATTCCTATATAATTAGAATGAAAAGCAATACTTTACAGGTCAAATTAACAATACATGATATGGTTGGAATATTAGATATAAAGGGAGATTCAGTTAGAATAGTAAGAAATATAAGAAAAAAATTATCCAAAGAAAAATTTGACTTAGAAGAGATAAATAAACTAGCTGACTAATTCTTCAGGCTTATTAACAGTAACATATTCTTTTGCAATATCAATCATTTTATTATCACGTGTTATTAATATGCTATCTAGCCTTTTAGAAATCACAATATGCAAACAATCGTAAAAACCTATATTGAAATTATTTTTATATTCAATTTTTCTGGCAACGTTATAGTCTTCATTAACAGTTTTTGTTAAAATAATATAATCACAATTAATAAAATATTTATTAACTATATTAAATCTTTCTTCAAGTATACTCTCTAATTCTTTTAAAACTATAGTAGATACTATAATCTTATCATTATTTGAAGAAATTTTAATTATTAGCTATTTGGTTGAAATTCCCCTCTCTATTAAAAAAGTTTATCCAGATACAACTATCTAAGTAATATAACATAATCTATAGCTATATTTTAACATTTAATAGTGTTAAGTGCAATTATCCGAAAGATTTACAATAACTTCAGAATAGATTAAAGTCTAAAAAGCATTTATATATTACATTAGTTCTATAAATAATCTATGGCAGAAAATAAATTCATACTAGTAAACTTAGAAGATACAAAATCAAAAGAACTAGCACAGATAATCTCTTCAGATACTGCAAGAAAAATATTAAATATATTGTCTGATAAACCATATTCTGAAACAGATATAGCACAAAAATTAAACATACCATTAACAACAGTGCATTATAACATACAACATTTATTAAAAGCAGAAGTAATAGATATAAAGGATTTTTTATGGAGTGAGAAAGGAAAGAAGATACAACTATACCAGTTATCAAATAAACTAATTATAATAGCACCAAAAACAACAACTACAAGCTTTATGGAAAAATTAAGAGAGATAATACCAGTAGCATTAGTAGGGTTATTAACATCAGCTGGAATATATGCATACCAATTAACTAATAAATTAGGACTGAGTAAAATGCAATCTACTGGTACAGAATTATTATCTGATACATCAATTGGTGCAACACAAAAAGCAGTTGTGACATCAAACTTTGGACCTTCAGCAGCAGCAAGTTTATTCAATGAAGCAAGAGCAGCACCAGAAGCCTTACAATCATTTAACGAAGCAGTACAACCAACAATAGATAATACAACAATAATACAAGATACAATTGCAAAAGAACCAAACTATGCATTATGGTTTTTACTAGGAGTAATAAGTGTAATAGTAATTTACGTAGTAATACAGTTTATCAGAAGCAGGAGAAAAAAATGAAAATCAAAATACTATTATTAATGTTAATATTATTAATACCACAGGTTCTAGGATTAAGTATAGCACCACCAGAATATAACCCACAAGACGGATTAAGCTCACAATATTATACAGTAAATTTTGATAATGAGGGAGAGGCTTCTGTAGTAGCAAGACTAAACTTTAAGAATATAAAGGGAACAGCATTAAATGCAATAAAACTTGAAATACCAGGAAATAATATAAGGATAATAAATATAGTACAGCAATATTATAATTATAAAGAGGTTTGTATAAGATATGATTATTACGAACCAATACCATTAACAAACGATGTTACTACATTACCAGCGACAAAATGTTTAGAGTATTCAACACAAAAAGATTATACACCAAAATATTCAACAGTAGCTTATAAACAACATGTAACATCAAACTCAATACTACTAGGCCTAAACCTTCGTGTACCAGTATATACACAAGAAGATACACAGATAATAGTATATTATAAAGCGAAAGATTATACAACAAAAGAATCCGGAGTATATAATTATAATTTTGAGACAATAAAAACATATTATGATACAGAACATGTAAAAGTAGGAATAAATGTTAATAATGGATTATACCTCAATGAAGGAAAAAGCAATGTACAATATCTAAACAATAACTTAATACCTGTATTAACAAAACAAACATTAAGTTCTGCTGAAAGCTCAATCATCTCAAGCAATATAAATTATGTCGGAGATGGGAGTTATGTAAAAACAGCATCATCACTAGATCCGCTAGAGAGTTTAAAAGTAAATGGAAAATATTCAGAATCATGGATAGCGCTAAACAAAGGAAAAGTAGCAATATTTACAATAATAGGACTCTTATTATTACTAGGAGTAATATTTGGAATAATAAAAGCAATAAAATTATTGAGAAAAGGAAATGATAATTCAAAAGCAATAATAGCAGGATTAATCGCAGCAACAATAAATACAGGACTATGGACAGTATTTGTAATATTATTAGGCCAAATGAATCGTTACTATCAATATCACATATTCATACTAATAATAGGATTAATGCTAGGACTATTAACATTAGCATTACTATTTGGACCAGCAATATACTTTGGAATAAAGTACAAACCAATACAAAGCTTAAATTATATAGTGGTATTTATAGGAACAGCAATAATACTAACTATGATAATAGTGTTTTTATTTTCATACTTGGATAAGCCCAATTATTACCCATCATATCCTTATGGTGTTTATTAAAAGAAGAATTTAAATATTAAACATACATTAAAGTTATATGAGTTGGTTAAAGAAAAAGAGGAATAAACTATTTGTAGGAGCAACATTACTAGCAGCCGCAGTAGCTGTTTTAAATAGTATAAATAGACAAGAAGAAATAGTAGAACAAAAAATTAGAGAACAAAAAATTATTTTGCAAACAACTACTACATCAAGACATACGCCTAGTCCAACACCAGATGTATTAAAAAAATTAGCTGGAGAAAAAAAAGAGTTAATAACTGCAGAAAAGGTTGCTGAGGAAATAATAAGTGAATTAAGAGTTAATTTATCCATCCATAACCTTAATTGGAAATATTCGGATGAAGATTCATTAATCAAATGGGTAATTAGTAGGTCGTTGCCAAAAGATAGTGAAAATCGTAGTATGAATGCTGGATTAGATTTTTCAGAAAAGGAACTTCGAATATTTATTTCTAAATTAGATAAAACAATAAAAGCTTATATAAATCGACTAGATATTCTCCATAGAGAAAGAGAACCGAATGCATTTAGTGATAATGTTGGATCAACTTATAATCTTTTTGACACATTAGCTGGTTCTAAATGGGAGCCTGCTCCTGACGGTGTAGATGATTATAAAGAATTAATAGCTGATTCTGAAATACTTGATGAAATTGTTAAGGCTACAACAAATTATAAAACTTATCAAGATAAACTGCGAAAAAAATATATGGATGGATATTCTTCTATAGAAATAACCTATAATCAAGCTAAAGAAATATTATACAATTGCCTTTTAGGACTAATAGAAGGTCTATTAAATGGCACAAGAAATTTATTGGAAGAGGAAAATAAACTTTTTGAATTAAATAATAGGTTATTATCATTTTCTGAGGAATTTAATAAAAAATACAATGAAGATATAGATAAAATTAATGTATTAAATGAAGCAATAAATGAGAATATAGAAATATTAGAAAAAACAATAACTGAAATAGAAAAGTTTAGAAAAGGATTATTAAAAGAAATGCAAAAAAGAGGTTATAAAAAATTATTCTAAAATTACTTCCTTAAAACACATTTCTGATAAAGAGTTTTTAATTTTTTTAGAGAATCATACTTTTTCTTTAACTTAGAATAAACTTTAGAATTATATAATTCCCAAAATTCTTCTTCATTATAGAAAGAATCTGAATATAAAGATTTCTTGCCATGAAGTTTTTTAACCATAGATTCTATTTTCTTGTTAAAATAACCTACTGGAAATTGTTCTTTAGTCTTAACAACATCCCAGAAACCAAAGTTAATGTATAAAGTATCATGATCTGTAGAATATAAAGAATAATCTACTTTACGATTATATTTCATAGCAGGACAAACCCATACTGGTTTAATACCAATATCTTTATTAAAAAAATCTAAAAATTTAACAGCATTCTTAACTGGAATCTCAACATCCTGAACAACACTTTCTGTAAAATATTTTTTTCCGAAAACTTTCTCGAACTTTTCAGTTAATTTGTATTTTCTGTTAAAGAACATAATCTTCCAGTATTTACTAGATTTGAGCATGAATTTACCTAATAATAACCTAAATAACTTATTCTGCACTAAGAAATGTTTAGAACACCAGAACCAATCATAATCCCAACGCCAGATATAATCTAAAGCAGTTAAGTAGTCAACATCTTTTTCTTTAATTGATTTGTAATAAATATTCATAAACTTATAGTCTGATATGAAAGAAGCTTCATCAACAAAATTAGCTAAAGTAATATACATATCATTCTCGTTAAAAACAACGCCATCAATAAAATCAACTAAATTGTCATTTCTATATTGTAAACAAAACTTATTCAGATCATAGAAAAATTTTTTAGAATCAGAATATTTAATATGGTTTAATCTAACAAATTTTTTTACAGGAACTAATTTAACTTTAATTTTTAAAGCATAACCGAAAGTACCATAAGAGTTGGGAAAACCAAAGAATAAATCTTTATTACTTTTATCATTACATAACACAACAGAACCATCAGACAACAAAACTTCCATTTCTAGAATAGTTTCGTGAACAAAACCAAACTTGAAAGATGAAGATTCAATACCTACACCAGTAGAAGCACCACCAATAGTAATAGTCTTCAATTCAGGAACAACAGCAGGCATCAGATTAAACTTAAGACATTCATCAACTAAAGTTTCGTAAGTACACATACCCTCAACTTCAGCAACAAGATTATGAGTATCTATAGATATAACATTATTAAAATCCTTAACATTAATCTTACTACTAGAATTATCCCTAGACCTAAACAAATTAGAGGTTTTCTTATTAATAGAAATAGAATCACTATTAGAATTTTTTAGTTCTAGTATAATGTTCTGTTTTTTCTTAATATACTCTTGAATTCCTATCATAATAATTTACCTTACAGAAGTGTATCCGTTTGAAATACCATCTTTAGACAATACAATCTGCCATAATTGATTTTTCCTGCAACGGAAAGAGGCAGCACAAGATAATAAATAAAACTTCCACATTCTGTAAAACTTTTCACCATACTGATCTTTAAACTTAGGCCAGTTCTTCTCAAAATTATCATTCCAAGCTAATAATGTCCTATCATAATAAGCACCGAAATTATGCCAGTCTTCCATAACAAATAAGTCTTCCATAGCACTTGAAAGCTGTTTAACAGAAGGAAGCATAGAATTAGGGAAAATATATTTTTCAATCCAAGGATCAGTATGAGTAACAGACCTGCTACCACCAATAGTATGCAATAAGAACAACCCGTGAGGTTTCAAACATCTATCAGCTAATTCCATGAAAACTCTATAATTCTTGTAACCAATATGTTCACATAAACCAATAGATACAACTTTATCAAAAACACCTTCTGCTTCTCTATAATCAGCTTTAACTATATTCACTTTCAAACCTTTACATAATCCTTTAGCGAATTTAACTTGTTCTTCAGAAATATTATAAGCAGTAACTTCACAACCATAATTCTCAGCCATAAATTTAGCAAGATAACCCCAACCACAGCCTAACTCAAGAACTTTATCACCTTTCTTAAGATTAAGCTTCTTACATACTAAGTCTAACTTATTAAACTGAGCCTGATCCAAAGTCTTAGCATTCTTCCAATAAGCACAGGTATACTGCATAGAATTACCAAGCATAGCTGAATAAAAATCATTACCAAGATCATAATGCTGCTCAGCAACAATTTTAGACTTAGATTTAGTTTGCATATTCAATAATTTAGCCTTCAATCCTGGAAAAATAAGAGAAAAAGGGACAACTTTCTTATTTAATTTAGCTAAAAAAATCTTATTGATAAGTTCATCAAGTTTTTTACAATCCCACAAACCATCCATGTAAGATTCACCAAAACCTAAAGAACCATGAGCAAACACCATATTATAGAATTCATCACTATTAACTTTAATATCCCAAGGACGAGAACCATTAATCTTAATATCAGCTAGAGCAAGAATTTCCTCAGCTTTCTCTTTTAAATCAGGCATGAAATTTTTAATAATAATCACTATATAAAGATTTTGAACTACTATCAAAAAGATATAGACTATATAGCCTGTTATTAAGTAATTAAAAGATATAATATATTTATAGCTAATAAGAGATAAAATGAAAACTCCTGAAAAAAATGCAATAGTATATGATAAAGCCAGAAGGTATGCCAGCATAAACTTTGGAATGAATTCAATAGCACCAGTATCTGATCCTTGTGTAAATTATAATTTCTTATTAATGAAGGATCATGATTCTGCACCAGAACTAGTTTTAAAGGTTAGAGAGGGTGCATCATCTGATTTTGATAGGGAAAGATTCACTTTACAAATTTATAAATCAATGGGAATTAATGTTCCAGGAGATATACATTTTGATAACACACATAGATATTGGGATACTGAGGCAATTGTATATGAATATGTACCAAATCACTTAATGTCTTAAATTAGTGGCTTTCTTTTGTTTCTTTTTGTTTTGTCACTTGTGTGGCTTTTATGCTTTTATTTAGTAAGCTTAGCCACCTGTTATTTTCTAGTTTTAAGTCTATATTTGCTTTTTCGTATGGGCTTAATCCATTTAAAGCCATGTTCTTTTTTATGAAATTATGATATAGTCTCATTCCGTTTAGGTTGTCTTGTGCTGTATCTTTAGCATAGAATCCTCTTCTTACTTTGTCAAATTCTCTGAATTCTCCGTTTAATCTTTCTACCATATTATTGTTTATTGGTTTTCTTATTCCTGCTTTTCCTATATGTAATACACTATTATTATATGGTCTGTTTAGTCTGTCTTTGTGTGTTTTGAATTCTTTCTTTATTGCTTTCTTGTAAGAATGTAAACCATCTGTTACTATCTCTAAATGTTTTGGTATTTCTTTTACGTTTTCTTTTGTCTGTTTTAGTAATGTTCTTGCGTCTTTAATGCTTCTTTGTTCAGTTACATTATTAGCTATCCAGAATTTAGTATCTTTATCTATTGCATTCCAACTCCATAACCATTCTTTTCCTACTTTTATTTTTTGTTCGTCTATATGCCATCTATCGCTTACTTGTGGTTTTAGTTCTCTTGTATAATCTTCCATTATTTTAGTAAATCTTACTATCCACCTTCTAACAGTTTCATGACTAACTTCTAAATTATAGAATTGTTTAAACATATCTTGTATATCTCTTAAACTATTTCCTTTGTAGTAGCAATCCATAGCTAGACATACTAATTTAGCGTTTCCTTTGATATATTTTATCGCATCTATTGTAAATCTTCTATTGCAATCTTTACAGCAATATAATTGTTTAGTTCCTATTTTTGTTGTTCTTGTTCCTCTCTTGAATATGTTTTCTGAATTACAATAGAAACAGACTTCTTTATTAATTTCCTTTTCAATATTATAATCTTGTAATTCCACCGTGTTTTTTAGTTTAGAAAATATTATTATTGCATTAATATGTTTACAGAATAATCCGTTTCTTAAACATCTTTCTTTAAAGTCTTTGCACTCGCATGAATAATTTTCATAGTGTGTTACTTTATATGAATGTTTTCCATCACTTGATGGGACTAGGTAAGTGTTTTTGTCTAATAAACTAGGTTTTCCTTTATGTAATATTGCTATTGCTCTCTCCTTTCTTAGTTCAGAAAGTCTTTTAAGTTCATTTATCTTTTCCTCTGATTGAGGATTAAATTGTGCTTCGCCGTGCATTTTAGTCCTTCCTGCAGGGCTATGCCCTGCTTGATATTTTTTATTTGTAATTTTTTACTATTTTGTTTAATACTTTGTTGAATACTTCAACTAATTTTTTTACTTCTTTTTTTTCTAAATTTAGTGTATATAATTGTCCTCCGCTTACTTTTCTTGTTGGTTTTATGAATTCTTCTCTTATTAGTTCTTCCATAGTGTTATATGTTGTTGCCCTGTTCATTCCTGTTTCTTTTGCTATATCACCTATTGTATAATCTAATCCTCTCATTTCTAAAAAAAATTCTAATGTTCTATTTCTTGGTGTTGCTCCAAATATTTCACAAAATGCCCCCCATTTCTTTTGCATTGCCTGTGTACTCCTATCACCTCTCAATCTAATCGCCTCCTTTTTTCTTTCCAAAAAATATATAAATATGAATATCCCTCCAACTCTTAGGCAAAGTTCGGAGGGACATCTTTAGGTTGTTTTTTTATTACGTTTTTTTACTCAATTAATTCTCGGATTTCTCTTAACTTTTTAGGGTTAAGAAATACGTGCCTGTCTGAAGGTTTTGGTTTGGTTAGAACCATGCCTTCTTTGATGCACCACTTCCAGTCTTTAACAGCATTTTTATGCTCTCTTTTCTGTAGGTGTTTAATCCAAGACATACATAAGGATTCAGGAATATGCTTCCCACCTATCCTATTTTGGTTGAGTAATTTACGTAATATGCCTTTGCAACCTTCAGAGACATTTACTTCCATTCTCAACACTCTCCCTATCTCACATATGTGAGTATCATTTTTTCGTCATGGAATGGAAGATGACGGTTCTACACCTGCAGACGTTGGTAGCCAATAGGGAGATGTTAAAACTTCTGTAAACATCTCTATAAATATAGAGTATTACTCCTTTATATATCTTTCTATTAATTTTTACATATTGTATAAAAAATTAGATTTTATAATATTCTAGCCACGCACTTGACACGTTAATTAAGCCCTAAATTTGTGACAGAAAGCCAAATCATAAACTAGACAGCGATTCATATCCACAAAGAGAAATGGGTACAATATTATCATGCATGCATAAAGCACAAGGAACAGGAACAGGAAATATAGATCCAGAATTAGGAATAGGAACAGGAAACAGCTGGAGAGAATTTCTTATAGGAAGAGCATCAAATGGCAAAAGAAAAAATATTGTAGAATCATATCTTGGAATCAACATCGAAAAATTTCTGCAAGGTCTAGATGAACTAGAACATGTGCCAAGGATATTACACTTAGATTATAATCCCGCAAATGTATTGATAGGAAATGATCAACAATTATATGTCATAGACCCAGTAGGAGTATGCGGAGACAGACTATTAGATGTCGCAAATTCTATAATCAACCTATCCCAACATGATAGAGAACAATTCCTAAAAGGGTATGAGTCTAATGAACAAATAGAAGCAGATGATATAATAAAATTAAATATATATGAAACAGTATCAATATTAAACAAATTAGGGAATGTATTAAGCTATAAGAGAGAATTAAGAAGACAGAGTCTTGATGACAATATAGTAAACTGGCTAGATGGAAAAGTTGAGAGCTGGATAGAAAGAGAGAGAAGATACCTAAAAAGATTGGAAGAACTGCATCCTGATCTGATGAATGAAAGAAGACTAAGAAGACCTATAAGCAGTACAGTATAAAAATTAAACTTTTACGAATATGCTAAACTTTTACCTAATGAGACATGGAGAAGCTGAGAGTAATCTAGATGCAAGAATAATCTGGGGAAGATCTTTCAATATGAAGTTAACAAATAGAGGAAGAAAACAGCTAAGAGCATTAGGAGAGAGGTTAAATATTGAAGGGATATCATTTGATGAACTACATTCCTCACCAATATTAAGATGCAGACAATCAATAGAAGAAATGTTATGTGTGATAAATTTTCCTTATAATAAAGTAAATTATAACTATAATCTCGTTGAGAGATCACAGGGTGATTGGGAAGGAAGACTAAGAAGCGAGATATACACACCAGAAATGTTAGATAGAATAAATAATGAAAACCCAAACTTTTGTCCTCCAAATGGAGAATCGCAAAATGATTGCATAAAAAGGTTCAATAGATGGGCAAGAAAATTTGTTGATGAATATGATAAAAAAAATGAAAGAAAAGATATAGGAATAATAGGACACCGCAACATGACACAATGTTTCTATACATATGTTACTGATGGTGATCCAAAATCAACATTCTTAGTACCAGTAGATAATGCCTCATTATACTTATTCTCATATGAAAACAATAAATGGGTAACAAGAATAAAGAATGATATTACACACTTAAATGATATCGGAACAGCTTTAAGCAGATGGGTCTAAAAGAAATTATTCAGTTTAGTCTGAGAATTAAACTTATTTAATAAAATACTATTTTTTAACTGAGCATTAATATCATATCTTAATTTAGTTAAAACTAAATTTCTTGCAAAGTCTAACATCTCTTTCTTAGAATTAAATTCATATTTTTCAGATATCAAAGACTTACGGACAGCTTGACGGACAACGAAAACACCTAATGGAGCAGAATATTCTGAAGTTACATATCTTAATAAAAGACAACTAGCCTGAGATCTTAATTTTTTTAATTCTTCTAATAAGCTAAGACGAGCAGCATAATAACCACCAACAGTATTATCAGCATAATACTTCCTTCCATAATAATTCTCATAATCAGTTGCAGTATAAACATCACTATCAGGTCTTGGAAGGTTATCAGGAATAGAAGATTCAAAAAGTTCATAAGACCAGACATCAGGAAACATCAAAATCAAATAATGATTACCAAAATAATTACCAAAATATAATCTATAATTATGAATTGAATTATAATTTTTAACTTCATTAATACTATTCTTAGAGATAATATCATCTACTGCTGTTATTCCGAACCTAGTTGGAACTAATTTACGATTTTTCTTCAAACCCATGATACCAATGCTTAATAATTGAGATAATTGATATTCAGGAATAGAACTTTTTAAATCAATAATAGCATCAGCTGCTTTAAGATCATGATCGTAAAAAACTTTTTCAATCTTCTGATTGACTTTAATGTTTTCAGTTGCTTCAATTTTTTTAATATTACCAGAAGGACCAAAAGGGAGATGAATAGAATCCATATTGATCTTAGGAATCAACTTTTTTTCTAACTGAACATCAATAGTAGTAGGTCTGAAACTCATAGCTATTTCCTGAGCAAGTTCTAAAAACTTATTAGAATTACGAACATCAAAAATGCCCTGCTTCTTACGAGCATTAATCAGATTAGCACGTAATTCAACAATCTTCTTAATATCATAAGAGTTATTATACCAATAATAAGGATTATCGTACTTCCAAGCTTCTTCTTTATTTTCTAAAGGACTCATAATACCAACATTAGCTTTCTTAAGATGAATATATTTAGAACCAACAAAAACAGTAGGAGGGGAATTGCCAGTATAATCAGTGCTAATTAAATCTAAAGCTTTAATCTTAATATCCTGAATCCAAGGACTTTTATTTTTAGGCATCAATTTAAAATAGAAAGATAAAGAACTATTTAATCATTTATATAAAAAGTTATATCTTCTTAATCTCTTCTTTAATTTTATTTTGAAGAATTTTAGGATTTTTCCTGCAAAAATTTTCAATAGTACTAGCAGAATTATGAGCATGTTCATATTTCATACCATTTTTCATAAGATTTCTTTCATGAAGTTCGTGCAATAAAACAAAATCTCTTTCAGTCCTTCTGATATCATCATCAATCCATACCTCGTTCTTAGGGACAAAATCATAAACCATATCATGACCTCCCTCTGTGAAATCAATAAAGAAATAATCTCTAACTAAACGACCGTTAACAATGTATACTTTAATCTTTTTACTGAATTTCTTCAAAAGAGTTAAATGAACCTTCTTAATAATAGTTTTTTTATCAAATTTTATCTTTTCATGCTTTAATCTAAAAAGTTTTTCAAACTTATCAGCAACACCTAAAGCATAATCATAACCATCACCCTTCTTAAGAAGTTCAGATTCTTTTAATAAATTTTTAATATAATACTCAATTTCAGAACCTTTACCATACTCTTTTTCTATCCAAAATTCATTTTTAGGAATAAATCTGAAACGTGAATTCAAACCAAAATTAGTAAATTCCTCATTAATCTTATCACGAATATATTTACCATCAACAATCCATACATCAAAACCATTAATAGATTTATATTTTTTAATATAAGGCTTTTTCATTTTCTATATTCTCTTCTCAACATACTATAAAGGTTATCATCATGAACTTTTTTAGTAGATTCTGGAATACTTGCTTCTCTTTTTCTTCCTTCATACTTAAAACCTAATTTTTTAGCAATAGCATTAGAACCAACATTCTCTACAAAAGCAGCCATCTCTAATCTGTTTATTTTCAGTTTATTAAAAGCAAAGTCCATTACTGATTCAACAGCTTCAGTTACTATCCCTTTATTCCATTGCGATTCAGAAAGCCAGAAAGCTAATTCCACGGATTTATTATCAAAATCATTCTCATTTAAAATAACTTCACCAATTAGCTTATCCTCATTCCTAACAGTTATTGCAAAAACATACTCTTCCCTTGGAACTTTTTTAGATGATTTTATACAGTGATTAATCCATTGATTAGCATCAGATTTCTTGAAAGGAAAAGGAATACCAAGCATGAAAGAAGAAATCTTAATATTATTCATATCATTAAATAAATCATTTAAATCAGATTTTTTAACTTCTCTCAATATCAGCCTCTTTGTCTTAATTATCACAGTACTATTAATCATATAACTACTTATTAAGTTTACGATGCAAGCTTAACAATATAAGAAAAATAATATAAATGGATAATACTTTATAAAATTATGAATATAATAAAAATTCCAAAAAGAAAAATAAAGAAAAATACATGCAATATATTAGAACTTCCTGAAGCTATTTGTTCTATAAGATTTAAAAAAGACAAATATAGCCATACAATTGATAAATTTTGCTCTAACAGAGGAGAACTTATATTATTACATCTTAATAAAAAAGGCCAAGTCATGGATATAGAAATTGTTGGAGAAAAACAACCTTGCATGGGTTAACAATAATTTTATAAATAAAGTAGAAACCATAATATTATGAACAATTCTGAATTAGGATTAAAGATAGGATTAGAATGCCATCAACAACTAGATGGCAAGAAACTATTCTGTAATTGTCCTTGTACAATAAAAGATGAGAAAGCTGATTTTGAGATAAAAAGAGAATTAAGAGTAAGCTCTTCAGAGACAGGAAAAACAGATAGTGCAGCATTATATGAAAAATCAAAAGGAAAACACTTTATCTATGAAGGATACAATGATGTAAATTGCCTAATAGAAATAGATGAACAACCACCTGAAGATGTAAACAAAGAGGCATTTGATATAGCATTACAGGTAGCATTATTACTAAAAGCAAAACCATTAGATGCAATACAATTCATGAGAAAAATAGTAATAGATGGGTCAAATGTTTCAGGATTCCAGAGAACAGCATTAATAGCAACAAATGGAGAGATAGAGACAACATTAGGAAAAGTAAGAATATCCAGTGTATGTTTAGAAGAGGAATCAGCGAAAAAAATAGAGACAACAAATGAATATGTAAAATATAATATATCAAGATTAGGAATACCATTAATAGAAATTGCAACTGAACCTGATATAAAAACTCCTGAACATGCAAAAGAGACAGCAGAAAAATTAGGAATGATATTAAGATCTGTTAAAGGAATGAGAAGAGGATTAGGAACAATAAGACAGGATATTAATTTAAGCATAAAAAACAATAATAGGGTAGAACTAAAAGGATTCCAGGATTTAAGATCAATACCAAGAGTTGCAGAAAATGAGATAAAAAGACAGTTAGAGATATTAAAAACAGGAAAAGATGTAAATTCAGAAGTAAGAAAAGTAGAAGAAGATTTTAGTACAACATTTTTAAGACCAATGCCTGGAGCATCTCGTATGTATCCAGAAACGGACATTAAATTAATAAAAATAACAAAAGAATTATTAAAGAAAATAAAAGTACCAGAACTAATAGCTGAAAAAGTTGAGGGATTAGAGGAAAAATATAGTATATCAGCAGAACTAGCAAGAGAACTAGTCAAAGAAGAAATAAACCTAGAAGAATATACAAAACTTTATCCAAAAGTAGAGGCAAGTGTAATAGCAAAAACATTAATAGAAACACCAAAAGAGATGAGAGCAAGATTTGATGTTGATGTTGACAAATTAAATGAAAAACATTTCAACCAGGTATTTGATATGTTAAATACAGGAAAACTGCATAAAGCATTCATAATAGATGCATTATTAGAATTAGTAAGAAACGGACAGATAAAACAGGAGAGATTCAAAGAATTAAGTGATAAAGACATAGAATTTGTAATAAAAGGAATAATAGAGAGCAATCCAGGATTAGCGTTTAATGCTATAATGGGAGATGCAATGAAAAAACTAAAAGGAAAAGCAGATCCAAAAAAGATAGTAGATATAATAAAAAAACTGACTTCTAAATAACTAAAGTCCCCTCTCTAGAAATATAAGCATCATATCCAGCACTCTTAAGTATTGTATATTGGGATTTAACAAAATATTCTGAACCGCAAAGAAGAATAGACCTATTCCTGAAACTATTAAGTCTTGATAGATTAGTGACAGAAGGAAACTTAACAAATTCATACATCTTAGCCAAAGAGTCTATTTCTGCCCTTACAAGATCTATCTCAGGAAAGTCTGAATCTGCATGAGGGATATTACCAACTAATAAGACAACAGGACTAACTAACTCCTCTGGAGCAGCATACCTAGGATTGTTCATGTGATCATCTACTATATTCCCTATGTTCATGGTCATAATATTTAGGAAAAACTTATAAGACTAACTATGAAAATTTTAACTTATGAAGGAACTACAACAGAGGCCATTGAAACATGTAATAGTATGTGTGAATGAGAGAGAAAATGAGGATTGCTGCATTAATGTAGGAGGAATGGAACTATTTCTATATCTAAAGAATTATGTGAAAAGTAATGGATTAAGTGGAAGTGTATGGATAACAAGATCAAAATGTCTGGGATTCTGCAATAGTACAGGAGCAGTTGCTGTAATATATCCTGAAGGAAAATGGTTTACAGAGATAAAAGAAGAGGATTATGAAGAGATTATAAAAGAGATAAAATTATTCTGATTTATTCAATAAAGAAGAGAATTCATCAACTTTTTCATCAATCAAATCAAGAGCTTTAGTTAATATTTCTTCACAAGGCAATTTACCCCAAGACTCAACAGTGAAAATGAAATCTTTTTCTGAACCTTCAACCATGACAGAACCTTGAGGATCTGCAACATCAACACAAGCCATACATAAATGACAAGCTTCTAAGTTTACTATTTTAACTTGTTTACCATCAAGAGCAAAAACATCAACAGGACAGGACTTAACAACTTCTTCAGGATTCTTTATCTTATCTAAAGAGATCTTAGGATAACCTTTATAGAAAACATGAGCTGGAACAAACTTAGCATGTTCTTTACCAGTACCTAATGAAGCTGTAGCCTCGAACTCTAATTCCTGACCTTTCAATAATTTTACTAAAAGCATCTTAGGATAAACAATCTTAATAGCAGGATCAGATGATTTCATATCAGAAGCATAAACAGAACAAGGACCTTCAACTTTTAGTGTTAGAGTAAGTTGACATTTAGCACAACCTGCAGATTTACATGAACATTTATCAGGCATATTATAAGAAACTAAATCAGTTGTCAAAGGAACCAAACCTAACCTATGAGCTAACATCTCATCAAATAAAGCTGAATTGTTCTTAGTGAAAGCAACTTTCTTAATAGCAATAGTAGGAACATCAGAAAGAATAGTCCTTCTTAGAGTGTTAACAAATACAGGATTAGAATCTTTGACTAAGAAAGTAAGTATATTTTCTTTTTTATTAAGTAGTTTTAGGTCCATTTTATATCAAAAAGTATATTGTGTAGACTAGAGATTCTTTATAAATGTTTTTGTTTTTCCGGAAGATTTTCGTAAAAATTACAGAAAGACATATAAACTTGATTATATTGGTATAATCATGATAACTATAGAATCACAATTAAGAACATGGGGAAGATCGCTTGGATTAGTAATACCTAAAGATGCGGCAATAAAAGAACATTTAAAGGATGGAGATAAGATAGAATTGATAATAATAAGAAGAACAAGTGCATTAAAAGAGACTTTTGGAAAGTTTAAATTCAAAAGAACAACAGACGAGATATTAAAAGAATCTGATGAGGAAAGCTGGGATGAATGATGAAGAAACATTTTTCTTTGATACATATGCTTTCTTTGAAATAATAAGAGGAAACCCCAAATATGAAAGATATAGAAATGTTATTGCAATAACAACAATATTCAATCTAGCAGAACTTAATTATAATCTTAAAAAAGAGATGAAAGATGAACTGGCAGATGAATTCACAGAAAAATATAAAAATTATTTAATAGAAGTTGAAGTTGATGATATAAAAACAGCAATGAGTTTTAAGAATAAAAATAAACAATTATCAATACCAGATGCAATAGGGTATATAATTGCCAATAGATTAAATATAAAATTCTTAACAGGAGATGAAGGATTCAGAAATTTTAATAATGTGGAATTTGTGAAAAAATAATTTTACTAGTAATTACTTATAAGTAGTTAAATTTAGAAAGCCTTATAAATCATTACAATATAATAAAAATAGAGGGAAACATATATAAATAAAACAACCAAAAGAAAAAATGATGTCAGAAACTCATATACCAATGCCTTCAATACCAAAAGAAGTACAAGAAAAACTAGATGCAATGAAGGTAAAGTTAGACAAGTTCTCAAAAGAATTAGTAAAAGAAAATGAAGACATACTAGGAATATCATTATTACCACCAGCAAAAATAAATCCAGAAGAGAGATTAACAAAAGAAGAAACTGAAAAATTAAAAAACAGAATAAATGTATTAGTATTAATAAATGTAGAGACAAAAAAAGAATGGGCAAAATTAAGAGATGACCTAATAAAAAATGTACAAAAAAAATCAAAAGAGATAGATGAAAACATAACACCAACAGTAATGGACATAGCAGAGGTAAGAGAGAACTGTTATGATGCAAAATATGAGATATTAGAGATGATAGGATCTGGAGCTCCGTTATATGATCCACAAGAATTCTTAGCAGCAGTAAAAATATCTGAATTACACAAGAGCATGGTATTAAAGAAATTCGACAAATACATTGTAAGCTATGTCGCAGTAGGAAGCTTATTCAGAGGGGAAGCAAAAAGTTTCGATATAGATGTAGCAATAGTAATAGATGATACAGATGTCAAGAAAATGACAAGAGCTGAATTAAAAGACAAATTAATGGCAATAATAAGAGGAATGGGACATGAAGCTAGTCAAATAACAGGAGTAAAAAAAGCATTCCATATACAAACATACATATTAACAGATTTCTGGGATGCAATAAAAGACGCAAATCCAGTAATTTATACATTCTTAAGAGATGGAGTACCAATATATGATAGAGGGGTATTCATGCCATGGAAACTATTATTAAAAATGGGAAGAATAAAACCAAGCCCAGAAGCAATAGACTTCCAGATGGACATAGGAGAGAGACTAATACAGAGAACAAAAGGAAAAATGATAGGAATAATGGGAGATGATCTATACTATGCTATATTAAACCCAGCACAAGCAGCATTAATGTTATATGGAATAGCACCACCAACACCAAAAGAAACTATTCATTTAATGGAAGAGGTATTTGTAAAGAAAGAAAAAATATTAGAGAAAAAATATGTTGACATATTAAATAAAATAAGAAAATATTACAAAGATATAGAACATGGAACATTAAAGGAAGTAACAGGAAAACAGATAGATGAATTATTAAAAGATGCAGAAGATTACATTAATAGAATCAAGAAATTATTCGAACAGATACAGACAAGAAGAGACAAAGAGACATTACAAGAAACATATGAAACCTGTTTATCTGTAGTAGAGGATGTATTAAAAGTAAATGAGATAAAAGTAAAAGACAAGAAACAATTAGTAAATCTGTTCAAAAAACATCTGATAACTAATAAAAAAATATTCACAGAAAAGCAATTAGAGACATTACAATTAGTAATAGATACAAAGAATTCAAAAAAGAAATTAAGCTGGCCAGAACTAGAAAAAGTAAGAAGAGAGGCAAGATTATTCATAAAATCATTAGTAGAATATGTACAAAGAAAAAGAGGATATGAATTTGAGAGAGCAAAAATAAGATTCAAGTACGGAGAGAGATACGGAGAGGCATTATTACTAGAGAATATAACTTACATAATAAAAGATCTAGATGCAACAGAGAAAGAGGTACAGAAAGCAATAATAAAAGCAGATGGAAGCTTAGGGATGGTAGAGAAAAGCTCAATGGAAGAACTAGAAAAAGAGATGATGAAAATCAACTTACCAAAAAAGGTGTTTATTAAGGAGAAAATCTTTGAGAGCTTGAAGAAATTATTCGGATCAGATATTGAGATACTGGTGAATTACTAATTTTTACTTATTCAATTTCACTTAAAGAATTAATTATTTTATCTGGAACATATTCATTAGTTGAATGAACACCAAAATTAAATCTTATTCTATGAATACCATATTTTTTACCTAAAACTATTCCTGCTTGTATTCTATCATCAACAATAGATATTTCATTATTATTAATGCCTTGAGAATTCAAAAATTCAATAGCTTGTTTAATATTATTTTCTTTCTGATTACTATCACCAGTATTACTACAAAATAATTTAGTAAAATAGTTATGAATATTATTATAAGTTAATTTTTCTGTAGTAATATCAAGAGCAGCTGCAGAATAAGCAATAAGAGTATATTTTTCACTTAATCTTTTAATATTCTCACTAGTACCGGGAACCATGGGATAAAATTCTAGAGGAACTTTAGTACCATCACCATATTTTTTTAAAATCTTAGATTTAATATCATCAGAATAGTCTAAATGAGAAACAACCCAGTTAACACCAGAATAATTCTTGCTCTCAATTAAATTCTTAACAGAATCATTAAATTCTAAGTTTAATTCATCAAAAACTAATTTATATTTAACAGTCCTGCTAACAGATGCATCTATAAGAACATCATCAACATCAAATATTATAGCTTTCATAACCTATCAGAGTAAAAATCCATATAAAAACATTTTCATACTAAACAATATAATAAAAATTAAGCTTCTATAAGTTTCTTATTCTGTCTTATTTTAGAGGTGTTAGGTGCTAGAACAATCATCCTTCTAACAATCATGTCATCCTTAGATGCTATATAATCACCAGTAAAATCAAACCATAATCTCTTGAATACTGGAATCCTTAAAGCTCTTGAGTAACCTAGTTCAGGATCCTGTAAATAAATGTTTTCTTTGTCTATATTAACAACAACAGAGTAATGACCATCTATACTCTCACCTGCTAAACCAGGACTGAACCAGTCAACTATTACAGGAATCTTTTTCTTATTAACATAATACTCTAAATCCTTCATTGTAGAGAAGTCTTTAATGAAACCCATGAACCCTAATTTTTTAGCAGTTTTCAGAATACCCTCTGCTTTCAAACCATGAACAGGACTGCAACCTGAAATCTTTGCTAGATCCTTTTCAGATTTTTCAATACCAAAATAAGATAGAACCATCTTTAAGCAGGCAGGACCACAAAATGATATTCCACTTTTCTGTTTGAAAGGTTTTATTGTTATCATAGTATTAAAATATTCAAAGACTTTAAATAGATTTTGCAAAAAAACAGTATTTATCAACTATAAAGTGGTAATATAACTAAATAGAGTATATATTTATTTTCTATAAAAACCAGCACTACTCTTAATATCAAATTGACCACAATCATCTTTTATTAATAATTCACCAACATTCCTGACTTTTCCTAAATCATCTCTTAAAATTCCATCTCTAAACCAGCCATAAGTCCTGCCATTTATAGAATAATCAGGATGAACTTCATCTGGAGATACAACAATAACTCTCAATGGTTTATTAGTTATATAATGACCAATCGCTCTTGTGTGACCTCCGTCTGGAGGAACTAATAAATAAGAACCATCATCTAATCTTAGAACATTAACTGGAGGGAAAACATCATTACTTTGAATGCCCTTTATTACAGAGTCTATACATTTATCCCATCCACATTCATAACCTAAAAGTTTTATTTTATTCAAATCCAATAATATTATTTCAGATGCTATCTTATTCATGAATCACCAACATAGATCTCAAAGAAAAATTATTCTTAGAACGAATATAATCACCAGAATAATCAAACCATACTTTCTTGAACTTAGAGATACGGATAGCACGCATATGACCAATCTCAGGATCAATAAGGTAAATATTTTCTTTATCAATATGAACAACTAGAGAATAATGACCTTCATCTTCTTTAAACCAAGCAACAATAACAGGAATCTTTTTGTCAATAACATATTTTTTAAGTTTTTCAATAGTGCAATTCTCCTTGATAAAACCATCAAGACCAAAAGATTTAGCTACACTCAATAACTTTTCACCTTTTACCCCATTCCTTGCTGAACCAGTAAGTCTTGCTATATCTTTTTCTGATTTCTCAATACCATAATATGATAAAACCATCTTTAAGCATGAAATACCACAATAATTAGGCCTCTGCTCGAATGGTTTTATGTGCAACATAATATTAGTATGAGAAAAAGGTTTAAGAGGTTTGTGCCTAAATTTGTAGAAAACTACTATTTAGTAGTTACAAATAGAAAGGCTTAAAAAGATTCAGGTTTTTCATAATTTTAGAGATAAAATGGCTTTGAGAAGATATATAGAAATAGAACATAAAAATGAAAAGCAAAGAATAGACTTTCCTCGCAATTTAGAGATGACTATAAGCTTTACACAGAGAGGTGAACCAAGAGTTGAAACAAGAGCCCTAGAAAATGGATTAATATTCAGAGACATACTTGGAAATCCAAGAGTTGAAAATAAAACAGATGGAAAAAGAGATGTCTATATTGGGACTGCATTACTAGAACAAGATAATGTAAGAACAATAACTGATCAGGCTTATATAAAAATTGGTACTTTAAAAGTCAGATATTATGAGAGTCAATAAAACAATATTTCTTTAAATAATTAATCATGAAGAACCATTAAAAGAACACCAGAAATCACGAACTTCATCAAAAGACTTAGTCTTAGACAAATCATTCCTGAAATCAGCACCTCCGATAAAACCCTTAGTAAAAGCAATAGCGTGATTCTTAACAAAATTAAAATCTACATTAAATTCATCAGCTAAATCCAGATATTCAAAAAATAAACCCACCTTATCAGCTTTTTTATAAGAATTAAATTCTAAATAGTCAGAAATCTGTTTAAAGATATAAGGATTACCAACAGCACCACGGGCAACCATAATAGCATCTACTTTAGATTCTGATAAACGTTTCTTGAAAACCTCAGGAGAGAAAACATCACCATTACCAATAACAGGAATAGAAACAGATTCTTTAACTTTTTTAATAATATCCCAGTCAGCAAAACCAGAATAACCCTGTTTCTGAGTCCTACCATGAATAGAGATAGCAGAAGCACCAGCAGACTCTAGCAATTGAGCTACGTGAACAGCATTAATATTATTAGAATCAATACCAGAACGAATCTTAACAGTAACAGGAATAGAAACAGAATCAACTAATCTAGAGACAAAATCATAGATAATATCAGGAGATTTCAATAATTCAGAACCAGAACCAGAACGGATAACTTTCCAAGCAGGACAACCACAATTAATATCAATAATATCAAAATTATCCTCAACAAATTTAGCAGCTTTAATAATTTCATCAACATTACTGCCAAACAACTGGACAGCAACAGGAGATTCAATATCAGAAGTTTTAAGCATTTCTAAAGTCTTAGGATTATTCCTTACAATAGCAGCACTAGAAAGAAATTCAGTATAAGTAATAGCAGCGCCATAACGTTTAGCTAGAGTCCTGAAAGCTACATCTGTAACACCAGCCATAGGACTTAATACAGCTTTATTTTTAATATTGGGAAATTTCATAAAATATATAATAAGCAAAAAATATATAAAACTAGACAAGAATAGAGAATCAAATGGAGGAAACAAGATGAAAAAGGCAATAGCGTTGATATTAATCTTAACATTATTAGTATTTGGATGTTCAAAACAGACTACACTAACAGATGATACTCAGGAGACAGAGATAGAGGATGTTAATACAGGAGCAAATGAGGTCATAACACCTGGAGATGTTAAAGAATTTACAATAGATGGTTCATCATACAGGTTCAGCCCCAATATCTTAAGTGTAAATAAAGGTGATATTGTAAGGATAAACTTTGTCAATAGTGAAGGAAAACATGATCTAAAGATAGATGGATATAATATTGGAACAAAAGTAATAGATGGTGGACAAAGCGATGTATTAGAATTCACAGCAGATAAAACAGGAGAATTTGAGTATTACTGTTCTATAGGAGAACATAGACAAATGGGAATGGTCGGGAAAATAGTAGTAAAAGAGTAATTATTTTTATTTTTTATATATTCTTCCTCTTTTATCCAATATCTGTATTTTTAAGATTTTATTTTCAAAGTCTATATCTATCAATGCTCTGTAATCACCCAGTCTATATTTGTAGTATTGTCCTTCGAAATGTTCTAAATAATGAAATGGATCTTCGACTTGTAATTTTTCTAATCCTTTTCTCAATCTTTTTTCTATATGACTATCTTGCTTTTTTAAAAATTCTTTTACATCTGGAGATAACAATACCTTCCACATATTCCCACCTCTCTTAGATTTTATAATTCTTCGTATTCAGATAATGGTGTTTTTCTTGCTTTAGCAAGTCTTTTCTTAGCTTCTTCTGTTAATTCGCCTTCTTCTGAAAGAATATGCATTATAACAGCCATATCTCTTTTTATAACTTCTATTTCATTTTGCATATGTCTTATTTCGCTGTTCATAAGTGTATATAGAATTAAAAGTTTAAATAACTTTCGGATAAATTCTTGAAAAAACATACTAGTAAAGCTTATAAACTTTATATGATAAGATTATCATATGACAGAAGTATCAAGTGAAGAACTACAGGCATTATTCTTTAAAATGATGGCAAATAAAGACAGGTTAAAGATAATGAATACAGTAAACGGAAAAGAAAAAACAGTAACACAGATATGCAAAGATACAGGATTTGAACAGACATGGGTTTCTCATAGTCTAAAATTATTAAGAAACAATGGAATAGTTGATTCAAGAAGAGATGGAAAATACATTTATTACAAACTAGACAATAATATGAAGCCTGTAATGAGCACAGTAGAAAAAATAACACCAAAATATAGAAACAAACTTGGAGGATGATACACTTGTGCCAGGAAGTAATGTTATTCATGCAATACAGAGCAAATGCAGAGGATCAGAGAAGAATGGCAGCTAACTACGCAGTACAATCACAACCATTAAAAGAATATGCAGCGACACATGTAACATTCAGCAGACCATTAGGAATAAATTATATGTCATTAACAACACCATCATATTCCTATTTAGCAAGTCTGAAAGTAGCAATGTATAATGGAACAAAAACAATGAATTATAACAATGGTGGAATAGGACAACCACAACATAATCTCCCAATAAGACAAGAAATAGTAATGCCACAATTAGAAACAAGAAGAGAACAATTATTCGGAGAGATAGGAAAACTAAGAGGCAATGCAATGTATGCAGAGATGCCAATAGGATATAACTAAAAATGTACGGAACAAATATTTACGGAGAGAGCAAAGCAAGAGCTTATGAAATTTCAATATATCCAAAAACAACAAATATAGATACTAAATTAGAAGTGAAAGAATTTTTTAGTAAAGAGACATTAGAGGGAAAAGTTACAGAAAAAACAATAGACACTTTATTAGAAAAATTAGAATCAATAGGAGAAGATTACGATGTACAATCTAACTAATTCCAATTACGGAATGGACATGAAAAAATTGTATCTAGATAATGCAGAGAGTTATTTACTAAAATCAAAATTAGATCTAAATAGAGAAAAAGAATATGTACAAAGAGCAGAAGAGATGATAGATAGAGCAAAGACAATAAACATACAAGAAAAACAAAATGTAATAGGAAATTTTCTATTTACAAAACCAAAATTTACATTCAGAGATGTAGCAGGAATGGAAGAAGTAAAAGACAAAATAAAGATAAAAGTAGTAGAACCAATAAACAATCCAGAAATATTCCAGATATTCGGTAAAAAATTCGGGGGAGGAATGATAATGTATGGTCCTCCAGGATGTGGAAAAAGCTACATAGCAGAGGCAACAGCAGGAGAGGCAGATGTAACATATTTCAATGTAAAAGTATCAGACATAAAAGGAAAATATGTAGGAGAGACAGAGAATAATCTAGCTAAACTCTTTAAATTAGCAAGAGAACATCAGCCATGCATAATATTCTTTGATGAATTCGAAAGTCTAGGAAGAGAGAGAAATGATGCAGTAGGACATGACAAGTCAATGGTATCACAGTTATTAACAGAAATAGATAGTTTAGGAAGTAAAAATCAGCAGATAATGCTAATAGCAGCAACAAATGAACCGTGGAACATAGATATAGCATTCAGAAGAGAGGGAAGATTTGGAAATACAATATTCATACCACCGCCAGACCATAACTCAAGAAAAAATATATTAAAAATGCAGTTACAAGGAAAACCAATAGATGAAAAATTAAATTATGAAGAACTAGCAAAAATAACAGAACTATATTCAGGAGCAGACCTATTAGAAGTATGCAATACAGCAGTAGAGAATGTGATAAGTGAGTGCTTAAAGAATAAAAAAATAAGAAAAATAACAACAGAAGACATACTAGAAGTAATAAAAAAGAAAAAAGAACTAGTAAGTGCTAAATGGTTAAAAAAATCATTAGAAACAATATATACAACAAACAATGAAGATTCATTCAGGGAAGTAATAGAATACGCAAACAAATACATGAATAAAGAAATGGATTAAAACTTACTATTAATTAGATTAATTTGTCTAAAATCTTTATTATTATATTTCTATCTCTTTGTAAACAATCAGACATAGGATCGTGATTAATCTCCATAACACCATTATTTATTGAATATCTCGTTTTATCATATGGTCTATTCCCTGTTAATGTTAATCCTCTCTTATTATAAAATAAGCCTGTTCTTGTATCAAATATACAATATCCTGATTTTATAAAAACAAAATCACTTTTAATTAAACCTTTTTCTATAAGACTTCTTTCTACCCTTACAATATCATTTAAATTTTGTGGAATTTCCTGTCTTATTAAATATCCTTGTAAATTTTTACAAATCTTCCTTTTTAAATCATTAGTTAACTTCGCAATTGTATATTCAAGAAATCTATAATCTTGTAAATGAGCCAATCCAGCAGACTTTTTTTCTTTATCATAAAATAATATCCCAATACAACTCAATATACCACCTGTAACCAATACTGGCCTGTCACTTATTCCATCAGTAACTGCGTATTGTCTTTCTAAGATATCTATAGTATCATTCTCAGAAATTTGTGACAGTTTATGAAAAGATATATCCCCTATTATCATCACTAAAATATAGGACTTATTAGTATATAAAGAATTCTAATAATTTTATATAATCTCACAATTTTGACAAACACTAAAATCTAGCATACTTCCCTTTAGAACCTAAATAATTCTCAATCTCCAATAATCTATTGAATTTAGAAGTCCTTTCTCCTCTTGAAGGAGCACCAATCTTAATCTGTCCAGAACCTAAAGCAACAGCGAGATCACAAATAAAAGTATCTTCAGTATCACCAGAACGATGACTGACCATAACATTCCATCTAGAGTCTTTAGCTAGACGATTAGCAAGAATAGATTCTGTCAAAGTACCAACCTGATTAGGCTTCAATAATAAAGCATTGCAAAGTCTTTCATTAACAGCTAATTTAATTCTTCTAATATTAGTTGTCAAAAGATCATCACCAACAACCTGAATCTTTAATTTTTTAGTCAATTCCTTAAATGCACTAAAATCATCCTGATGAAAAGGATCCTCAATAGAGATAATAGGATAAGTCTTAACTAAATTTTTATAATAATCAACTAATTCAGAAGAAGAAAATAATTTATTATTCATCTTATAATTAACACCAGTAAAAAACTCAGAAGCAGCACAATCCAAGGCTAACTTAATTTTATTAGAATAACCATTAATATCAACAGCTTTCAGAATCAAATCAAGAACAACTTCAGGATCAGATACAGGAGGAGAGAAGCCACCCTCATCAGCAACTAAAGTATAATGAGAACCATATTTTTTCTTAATCAATTCTTTCAGAGAGTGATAAACCTCAGAAATAATCATAGTAGCTTCAGAAAAAGACTTAGCTTTAACAGGAGCAATCATAAATTCCTGAAAAGCAAGACCAGAATCAGAATGAACACCACCATTAATGATATTAGAGAAAGGAACAGGAAGAACTCTCTTAGAACCAAGATATTCATACAAATGTTTATTCATGACAAAAGAACCGCAACGAGCAGCAGCCAAAGAAACTGATAATATAGAATTAGCACCTAAACGAGATTTATTAGGAGTGCCATCAAAACCAATAAGGAATTCATCAATAGCTTTCTGATCAGTAACGTCAGTTCCTATAAGTTCTTTAGAAATCAGATTATTAACATTAGAAACAGCTTTCATAACAGATAAACCATGATAGGCCTTAGAGTGATCTCTTAACTCAAAAGCCTCATACTTGCCTTTAGACAAACCAGAAGGGACAATAGCCTTAGCAGAAACTTCATTAGTAAAAACCTTAGTCTGAATAGTAGGAAAACCTCTAGAATCAAGAACCTGCATAGATTTAACACCTCTAATAATATTATCCATCACTAATATTTTAGATAAACTACTTTATAAGAATTACTAAGCACTATCTTCATTTACAACATCATCAATCACAATATCAGCAGACCTTATAATATTTTTCCAAGTTTTATTATCAATAACAGAGACAGAAGCAACTCTAGAAACTAATGAATCATTAAAAGCAAAAGCATCATCTAGATCATTGAATTCAAAAAAAGCATATCTCTTCTCTTCAATCAAGCCATAAGTTATTTGAGACAAGTCCAAAGCTAAATACTCCCTAATAATCTCATTGTAAAAATTAGAAATATTAAAAGGTTCTCTTACTCTTTCATCAACAACTCTAACTTCATATAACATAAAGAAAATAAATAAAAAGAATTTAAAAGATTAACTGATTTCAAAGACAGCACTAACAGAAACTGTCAAAGAAACACTCTTAGGCTGCAATTCAGGAGCCACAGACATATCTGCTGAAGTAACCTTAGCTTCACTCATTGCACTATAATACATAGGATAGTAGTTATTAGAGTTCTCAACAACAGAGACTAAGCCTTTAACACTAGAATCTGCAGCATCAGCAATCTGCTCAGCTTTAGTTTTAGCATCTGAAATAGCAGTAGACAACATACTTACTTTTATGTCATTCTGCCTATCCTTAGATAAACTAAATACAACATTATCAACATTATTAATGTTATTATTAACACCAAGATTGATAATCTCTCCAGCCTTTGAAGTGTCTTTAAGAGTCACCTTAATAGTATGAGAGGACCTGTAGCCTTTATCCACGTACTTATTATTCTCCCAGACCCTAGATTTTTCAAGATTGAAATAAATAGTCTCAATATCATTATCAGACAGACCATTAGACTTCAATAATTTAATAAAGTTATTAGATATATCAGAGTTCTTAGACTGAGCAACTTTAGGATCTAAATCAATAGTCTCAATCCTGAAATAAATCATAGCCTGGTCAGGAACAACATCCATAGTTGAAGAACCTGAAACAGATATAGTCTTTTTATCACCAAGAGGAATATCTTTCTGCGTAAAAGAATAAACAGAGAATACAGAAAGCACTATAATTCCTAATGCTAAAATAATTGTCAAGATATTATTTTTGTTTTCCATACAAAACATAGAGTAAAACTTATTTAAATATCTTTTTTAGAGTTCAAACCAGATTAAAGTCATACAAGAAAGTTTTAAATAGAAATAGAAATCAAAATAAGTATGCAAGATGGTGAAAAGTTAGATTCTTTAGATATTATAAAAGAGAGATATCCTGTATTAAATAAAGACATACAAGAGATACTTGCAACAAATACAAAATCTTTAGAGATATATGAATTATTAACAAGACATGACTATAAACCATTAATGGGAAGAATAAATGAATATCTAACTTCTGACAGAGATTCAAGAATAGTATTAGACAATGGAAGGAGATATATTATAGGATTCAATGGTGTCACATTACCAATAACAAGAGGAGAAAATTTATTATTATATACATTTCCTATGGAAAATAAAGAAACCACAGGTTCTGGCATATTAGTGGAAAGATTAGGTCATGAAATTGTAAATGCAAGATATATGTCAAGAGATTGTCCTCATGTATTATGCCAAAGAATAATGGATATAATAATTCATGATTAAATGAATTCAAGACAAATAAATCAGGAATTTTTATTTTGCTAAAGACAGATATAAGCTATATGATTATTTAATCCTCATTAGCATCATCATACATATGATAAACCCAAGAACAAACAAGGATCATAGATGATATAATAAGTATCTTATCAAAATTAAAACTAGTGAAAAACATAGATAAACCTGCGAATATAACTATGAAAACAGAAACAATTGAGAAATTAACCATAAATACATATTCACCTATGATAATATTTACGAATGCTTATTTAAATAATTTACTAATATTTATAAATAAGAAGAAAATCTGAAAACTACAATGAAAAAATATTTAGATACAAGACGATATGGAACAAAAGAACAAGAAGCTTATACTAGTGATGTGAATCAATTGAGAGTAGAATATGGAGACGGTGTTCAACCAGAAGAGAGAATTGGAAACGATGGAGAAGGAATAGAGGTGACATATTATATAGAAACATCTGAAGAAAAAACACAAGAACCAAATGAATTAGAAGTAAAAGTTGATGACCCTGATAATAGAACTTCTTTTGTATAAACATATTTTATTGATATCTAGATACAACAAACTTCTCTGTAATATTTAAATAAAAAAAATAAAAATTTATTATTATAATGTACAACCTGCTTTTTCACCAAGCTCTTCTAATGTTCTTTCACCAACAAGTCTTGAACCATCAGCGAATTCCCATGTAGGATAGCTCACTATTTTTGCATCAACACAAACCTGATTCTGAGGTCCGCCTAAAGGTCCGCATTCAATATAAGCAACATATTTCATAGAATCACCAAATAATTTCTTCTGGTTAGTGCAATGAGAACATTGAAAAGAACCGAAAAACTTTACTCCCTTATCAGAAATACATTTAGCGAACTCATCCTTTATAGGATCACTCTTGCTACAACCTGCCAAAACCAATAAAGAGATGGCAACAATAATAAAGATTAATTTTTTCATTTTATAAGCCTCCTATTAATTTCAAATGAAAATAAGTATTTAATAATTTTATCATAATATCCTCCAGCCAACTATTATCAATATCAAGCCGATAAAAGCTATGATAAACCCAAATCCTATATGCATATCATGGGAACCGTGCTCGTGAATATCATAACCCCCGCTTAAAACAAGATTATGAAAGTCATGAGGCAAAAAAGAAACAACAATACCTAATACTAAGAATATAACACCTATAATCATCATATACTTATTTGATTTTTTCATAAAGTCTCATAATAATAGTATTATATATAATTAACGTGGAAAACAATCAGTAAAAAACTCTTAAAATATTAAAATAAGGCTAAAATAAACTATTTATTGTTCAAAAAAGAATAATTTTACTTAAACTCTTTTACATTTTATAACATTATCTTCAATACTAAACTTAACATCCAAGAATTTCTCAATAACTTCAATATTAGAGTTCATATGATCAGAAACATCAGAGACTTTAAAAGAACCAGAACCGCAAATACCTAAATAAATAAGCAATTGATCAGAAGTAAAAATATCAAAAGTTGAAGATGAACTAATCTCTTTTATTAATTTCAAAGCACAATCCTTCCCAACATCCTCTGATGTTAAAGTTTTTTCACCAAGAACAGACATACCAATCTGGTTAGAGATATTAGCATGAATATAACATCCAGGATTCAGACTCGGAATATAAGACTCATGAAAAGTAATCCTATAATCAATAGGAAAATTTGCCTTGAAACCTTTAATCAATCTTTTGCAGATATCACGATCTTTTAATGAGTGTGAAGATACAGCAAATAAACTTATTTCCTTAGAGTTGACTGAACTAAAATTAAAATTTTTTAAATTTTTCACAGGATTAATAATTACTTTTATATTACCGCCACCCTTAGGATAGAAACCTTCCTTGACCAATTCTAATTCAATATCAACACCTAACTTTTCTAAAACTTTTAAAAAAACTTCTTTAATATCAAGAGCAGGAGGAGCCAGAGGATTTGCAGTACCACCAATAATCTCTATATGAGACTTATTTTGAGAGAATAATAATGGAGGCAATAAAGTCTGTAAAACCAGAGTTGTAGAACCAGCTGTACCAATATCAAATTTATAATCAGAAGAGACAACTTTAGAAGGAATAAATTCTAATTCTTGAGAGTGTAAAATATTACCATTAACTTCTGCATTACAAATCTTAGAAACTGCGTTAACTGCTGTAAGATGTTGAGCTTGCAAACCAGGATTAGGTCTTTTATTACGAATATTAATAATCTTGAAAGATTTAGAAGTTAAAGCTGATAAACTTAAAGAGGTACGCAATATCTGACCTCCGCCAATGGAACCATCTATATGAATCATAGATATGGTATGTTCATCAGTCTTATAATACTAACTATGCATCATAAAACTATCAAAACTTATTTTAAGTAAAATTTGCAGATATAAAATTTAAATTTGTTTTAGAATAAATCTTAGTTTACTTTATATTACCAATAGGAATCATTTTTATAATTGGTCTGCATATACCTGCTTTAGCAACAGAATCAATAACTAAATCAACAGATTTGTAAGCAGAACCAGATTCTTCAGCAAGACCAGAATAAGAACCTGTCTTAACGTAAATACCACGAGATTCCATATCTTTTTGCAAAGACTCTCCCTTAAATTCTCTTCTAGCCTGATTACGAGACATCACTCTACCACTTCCGTGACACGTTGAGGAGAAAGTTTCATTGTCAGCTTTTTCTGTTCCAACCAAAAGATAACTTCCAGTCTCCATGCTGCCACCAATAATAACAGGAGATCCAATATCATTATATAATTTAGAAACTTCAGGATTACCAGGACCTTGAGCAAGAGTTGCACCTTTCCTGTGAACAACTAATTTTTTCTTCTTACCATCAACTTTGAATTCTTGTAATCTAGCTAAATTATGAGCAACATCATAAACACAGTGCATATTCATATCTTCTGCTTTTTGTTTGAAAACTTTTTCAAAAGACTCACGAATACGATGTGTAATAACCTGCCTGTTAGCAAAAGCCATATTAGCAGCAGATGCCATAGCACTATAGTAATCCTGACCTTCATGACTTGAAAATGGAGCACAAGATAATTCAGGATCATTAACTCTAATATTATATTTTTTCATAGCACCTTCAAAAATTTTTAAATAATCAGTAGCAACTTGATGACCGAAACCACGAGAACCACAATGAAATGTAACCACAATCTGATCTGGAAAAATACCAAACCTTTTAGCAATTTTCTCATCTAAAATATTTTCTTTTTTTATATGCTGAATTTCAAGATAATGATTACCTGAACCTAAAGTTCCTAATTGGTCAATACCTCTTGCTCTTGCTTTTTGAGATATCTTAGAAGAATCAGCCCATTCAATCTTACCAGAACTTTCTATCCTATCTAAATCTTCCTTCCAGCCATAACCGTTATCCACACACCATTTAACACCATTATCCATAACTTCACTAAACTGTTGATTATTAACCTTAACAAAACCTTTACAACCCACACCTGAAGGAACAGCATCATATAGTGTATTAACTAATTCTTTTATTTTAGGCTGAACATCTTTAATAGTTAAATTAGTGATTATAGTTTTCATGCCACAGTTTATATCAAATCCTACACCACCAGGAGAGATAACACCACCATTTTCTGGATCTGTAGCAATAACCCCCCCTATACAAAAACCATACCCCCAGTGGGCATCAGGCATAGCCATAGCATATTTAACAACACCAGGAAGACAGGCCATATTAGTCAATTGATCAAAAACACCAGCATCCATTGAATTAAGCAATTCTTTACTAGCTATAACTCTTGCTGGAACATTCATACCTTGCTTGAAAGAAGCAGGAATTTCCCATACTGCTTCTTCTATTTGTTTTATATCTTTTGGGATATTTGACATAAATTTGTACTAGATATCGTTTTTATAAAGTTTTGGTTTAAACTCTGTGCAATATTCACAACGCTTTGCCTAGGTTTTGCATTTCCTTCTTTATATATTTTATATCAAATTCAACAGTTGTTAAACCGCTTGCTATTTTTTCAGTCCTATTCTCTAATTTACTTAACCTTTTTCTCATGTCGAAACTCATCTGAAAGAAAGCACCAGCACCAAAAATAGCACTAAATAAAGGAAATAATTCTAACCATAATGGAGTATTAATAATTCCTAAAACTTTCAATATCAACCAGACAAGTATTGATAGTAATGACAACCAGAATATAATTGCATATAATTTAGAATAATCTTTCACATTATTATTTATATTTTGAAATTTATAAGTGTTACTAAGAAATTATTGAAAATATTAAACCCTCTTATAAGTTCCCATCAAAACTGCTTCTTCTAAAATATGACCTTTCATAGCAATTTCTACTTGAGTCTTAGAATAACCATGTTTTAGATCTAACATTTTATCCAAAGCAAAAACTTTGAAGAAATATCTATGCTCACCATCAGGAGGACATGGACCACTATAATCATTTAATCCCCTACTATCTTTTCCAATGATTCCTTTAGGGTTTTCTCCTTCTTTAATATTAACAGTTTCTGGAGGAATATTAAAAACAACCCAATGATCCCATACTTTGCCAGTTGCTTTAATAGCATCAGGATCATCCATAATCAAAACCAAAGATTTAGTATTAATAGGAACATCACTAATCATCAAAGGAGGTGAGAGATTAATACCATCACATGTATATTTAATAGGAATCCTCTTCCCATCCAAGAACTCTGAACTTGTTAATTTCATAATACTAGTTGTATTTTGTGATTTATAATAATTGGCTATATATTTAGTGCAAGATACAATTAATATCAAGATAATCAATATTTTTTCATAGATATTAAAGAATAATAAACTTTTTAAATTTTTAGCAAGCAACTAATAGTTATGATAGAGATAAGAGATATAGTATCAAAAATAGGAGAGAGAGGATGGTGGATTTATGAGAATGGAGTCTATGTAAGAAACCCAAATTATTCAAAAACATACGTTATATCACCATTAGATACTGATTTTAGGATATCAAGCCATAGATTAGCTATATTAATGGAATCAGGAATAAAACCTGAAATAGAACATGAAGGTAGAGTGATAGAATTAAGATATTTAAGATTATTATTAAATGAAGTAAATATAGGAGAATTATCAATACAGTCAAGAGAATTTTATGAAGAATTAGAAAAAAATTTACAAGATATAAGAAGTTATAGATTTGATAATTAGATATCAACAATAACATGTGCTATATATTTATCTTTAGTTTTTTTAATTTCAAATTTATGTTTTGTTATTGCTTTAGCATCAGCATTTAACTGGTGTTTTTTTCTGTCAATAATCTCACCAAAACATTTTGCATTAATAGAATATTTATTATTTTTTTCAGAGATATTTATTTCAAACTTATTAAATAATAATCCTTCAGTGTCTTTAACAAATATCAATTCAGATAAAAAATCATATAATAAATCTTCAAGAGAATCTGCTGATAATTTTATAGTATAAACTGATTTATTTCCTAATGTGCTTAATTTAACCATTATTTCTTCAACAGCTAATGCTGCATTCTCGAATAGTTCATCTAAATCATTACCATAAGCCTCGAACATAACATCTGCTGTATGATCAAAGAATTTATATCTCATTTTTTTCCTCAACTAATAAACTAATCTGAACATGGCAACCATCTTTATCTTCCTTGATCAATACATTCTTAGATATCTCTTTCACTAAAACATCAATCTCATTGCCTTTAATCTTAGAGCCTGCAACAACAGATGATAACATGTAATCATTATTTACCATGTTTATACTTAAATCCTGAACTTCAGATAGAATAAAACATTCATTTAACAATAATTCATTTAATTTATTTATGTAATTATATAATAAATATTTCAGGTTCTGAGAACGGAACATTATAGACTTATTTATTTCATTATTCAGATTTCCTTTATAAACTGTTTTTGAGAATTCAACAGCTATTAAAGAGAAAGCCTTTTCTAAGGTTTTAGCTTCGCTTTTTAAGCTTATTTCTTGGTAATCTGCCATTATAAGCCTTTAAAACACTGTTATTAATGTATTTTATGATGTCACGTAGAAGTGGTAAAGATAGTAAGGTTTTTAAAGGTTATTTCCTATATAAATACTATAAAAATGGCAAAAATAAAGGGACAGGGAATATTTGAAAGATATAAGAATAGAGAGAAAACTCCTAAAAAAATTCATCAACCAAAACAGCAAAACTATAGTTACAGACCAGAAAAACATAGAACTCGCAGGTCTTTAGGATCTAAATTAAGAAGATTAGGATTAGGACTAGCATTAGTGGCTGCATTATCAATACCATTAGATCAATATACAGGAATACCGGGATATATAGAAGGAAAAATCATAAAAACTGTTAAATCTCATTCAGAAAACGGACAATACTGGCAGGCAATACATGAAAGAGATGCATTCAAAGCAAAGATACAAAACAGAACACCAGAAAAACATGAGGAAAACAAAGATGCATTCCCAGATACAGATTTCATAAGAGAATTTCCAGCAACAGAAACAAATGAGATAAGCATAGAGAGTGATGACACAAACTATCCAATATATAGAAAAGCATCAACAAGCCAAAAACTATCATGCGACATACTAAATAGAGATACAAACATAATACAGATGATAGTAGCAAGAGAGGATGATGCAGCATATGATCACGGAGGAATAAATTACTGGGGAAAAATAGCTGCTGCTGCAAGATGGATAAAAGCAGGAAGAAAAGGAAATATGCCTGGAGGATCTGGACTAGTAGAGCAAGTTGCAAAGATGGCAACACTAGATGAAAATCAGGCAAGAAAAAACAGAAAAGGATGGAAAGGAATAAAAGAAAAATTAGAAGAAATTGTATACTCATTAGAATTAGGAGCATTACCAAGAAATGATGTAATATGTTTTTATGCAAACACATCATACTTTGCAGGAGGAAACTACGGAGTAGAAGCTGCAGCACAAGATTACTTTGGAAGATCAGCATTAGAATTAACAAAAGCAGAAGCAGCATTCCTAGCAGTATTAGTAAAAGCACCAGGACTAAACCCTAAATTAAGAAAAATAGATATCAAAGACAAAAATGGAAATGTGAAAACATTAGATCCATTCCAGCTACAATATGATAGATATAAAAGATTTGTAGAACAATTACATAGAGATGATAAAATAAGTGAAGTGGAATATCAAGAAATGATAGATCCAGCTGCAATAACAATATCACCAAAACAAAGAACAACAACATCAACATTCACAGGAGCATTAGAAATAGTAAAAGATGAACTGCAAAAAAGATACGGAATAGACTTATATAAAATGATGCAGGATGATAATATACCATACTCATTAATATTAAAAACAACAATAAAACATGAAGACCAATTAAGACTAGAAGCAGCAATAAAAAAAGAATTCAAGCATCCGTTTGTAGAAATAAACGGAGTATTACAACCACTAGCAGATATTGGAGGAGTTGTATTAGACAAAGAGAGAAGAGTAGTATCATTAATAGCAGGAAGAGAATATAGAGGAGCTATTGGAGAATTCAATTATGCAACAAGCAAAGATACAGCAAGTGTAGAATTAGGATCAGTTATAAAACCATTATTGTATGCATATGCGTATCAATATGAGAAAATAAATCCAAATAGTATATGGAGCGAGGAAGGAGCTGGAGTAAGAAACTGGAACGGAGAAACACATCCGCCAATGTCATTAAGAAGAGCATTGACAGCATCAAACAATCCAATAACAGTAAATTTATGGAAACACTTATTCAAAAGAAAAAATGATAAAACAGGAAACGAACAGAGATTCACAAAGTTCATAGAATATTTAGATGGGTTAGGATTTGATATAACAGAATATAGAAAAGCAGGACGTGAAGATAACAGCCTAGCACTAGGATCAAAAGGGGGATTAACAGCTTTAGGAATAGCAGAAGTATATTCAGCATTCAATGATGGAAAATTAAGAGATACAACAATAATATATACAATAATACTAAACGGACAGGAATATGTTATAACACCATCAGAAGAAGCAAGAGAGGTATTTGAGACAAGAACCAGAAATGCAATATTAGAAAGCTTAGAAGCACGTGCTAATGAACTAAAAGTCAAAGGATGGTGCAAGACAGGAACAGGAGGAGACAAAGCATTAAGACTAGTATGTGATGAAAAAACTGGAGATCTTGACAGGATATTATCATTATTCACAACAAGCAAACATGGAACATTAGGACAGAGAAAATATGCAGCAACAGAATTAGGACCTGTTGTAAGAGCATATCAGGAACAGACTAGAAAAGGTGAAGTATATGATACTAGAGAGACTAAAGTGCGTACAATAGAATGCTTAGATGATGATACAATAATACCAGAAGGAAGAATATTCCAGGCAGATTTAAAAGATATAAACAAATTAGCAGAAATATATGATTTATGCGCATCAGTACAAACACCAAGATCAGAAAGAAAAATAGGATACTATAGTGCAACAGCTTCAGCATACCAAGCTCTAGCAGAAGATTTAAAATGCGAAGGAGAAACTGCCAGAGCAGGAGTATTCCTAAGCAATGCAATATTATTCTATAAAAGAATGGCAAGAGAGTCAGATGGCAGTCAAAAAGAGACGGCACTAGGAATGATACAGGATATAGAAACACATAAGGATGATCCTCCAACTGATTGTACAGAATAAAACAACAACTAGAAAGGTTTATATTTAATTCTTATAGCCTAAAAATCAAGGGCTCGTAGCTCAGCTTGGTGGAAACTCTGTAGCTTAAGAAAGTTATAAAGTTGCCAAAAGCAATAGACTCTTAATCTATGGGTCGTGGGTTCAAAATTGAATCTTTTTAGAAAAAAGCTTCGGCAAAAACTAAAGAGAGAATGAAAGTCCCACCGAGCCCGCTAACATTATAAATCTTATTGAAATGGTAAAACAATGACTATTGACCTAAGATTGGAAAGAGAAACAGAATATGCAGAATTTTCTCCAGGAGCAGCAATATTAAACCTAGGACTGCACTTACCACATGATATAGGCAGGGTAGTCAAAGACCTAATAGCAATATCTGATGATAAAGATTTAATAATTTATGATACAGATGGAAAAGAAGTTGCAAGCCAAGATATTGGAACAAGCATAAAAGAATTAACATTCACAGGATTTACAAGACAATACTTACCACTTGATGGATATTTACTTGGTTTAACAGATAATAAAACAATAGAGATAATAAGACTAATAATAGACTTACATCCTGATGAGATAGAATTTAATAAAATAGAAGATTTAAGATTCAGGATATCAATGCATAGAAATTATACATTAGATGATAACCCAGAACATATAATAAATGGGATGAACAGAATAATATGGCCATTATATGCAAGTACACAAGATGCATTACATGCATTCTCTGAAAAAGAAATGGATAGAATGAATGGAATGAACCTGCAGTTCAATAATAAGTTTATGACTAAAGGAAGAACACCAAGATTATTCGCTATAGGATATGATGACATAAGAACAGAATATAATAAAAAACCACAAGCACATCCGTATGTACTATTAAAAGGAACACAAGAACTTTCCTCTTTAGCATGGCTAGACAGAATAAAAGGTGGAAAAACAAAAGATCCGAGAAGAAATAATATAAGAGTACCATATGATTCAGTATCAGTAGCACCAACATTTACAGATCGTAGTTTCCTAGCAATAGACAAGAATCGAAGATTATGGTACTTGCCTGACAATAAAGGAAAAAACCATATTGATAAAGAAGGGAATTTAAAATTAGAAGATTTTGGAATAACAGGACATAGAATAGGGATAATATCATCAACACAATACAGAGATGAAAGACCATTATTATATTTGACATATGATGATAGATCACTTGTAAGATGCAGATTAAGAGAAAGATAAAAGGAATAATTTTATAAAACAACAGTTAATAACAAAAAACAAGCCCTGGTCGTCTAGCCCGGTCAAGGATAGAGCCCTCTCGAAACAAACTTTTTATAAAAAGGTTTGAACAAAAATTCAGGAGAAAGGCTCTGACGCGAGTTCGAATCTCGCCCGGGGCGTAATATATTTAATTTTAAACATTATTAGATTTATTAGATGACATTCTTTTTCTTTTAACAAAACCTGAAACTTGAAGTATAATAGTAATAACACCTAATATCATCATAATAAACTCTACAATATTCAATTGATCAAAACCTGAGAATATACCAGACATCCAAACAAAATGAATAAATGCTAATATAAAGATTATATAATTAAGACGATGAATACGCTTCCACCATTTTCCTAATTTTCTCATAGAATAATCATTAGATGTCAAAAATAAGATAGACATCAATACAGCTGCAAAAAATCCGATAACTATAGGAGGGAAATTAAAGATCAATAAAAAATTCCATTGAAAACCCCAGATCAGAACTGAAAAAAAATGAATTAATACAAAAACAAAAGTAATGATACCAATAGACCTTCTAGGTTCAAGCAAAGGAGCAAAGACCTTAGGATTAAGAACAACTAAAGGACCAATAATTAATGTAATGCATAATAACATAAAAGCAGTCAAACCTGAAAATTGAGTGAAAAAAGTAGTAGGAGTATTAACAGCCATAAAATAGGATAATAAAGATACAATAGCTAGAATAATCAGTGTGAAAAGATTAGTAGTTTTCTGCATAAGATAAAACAATAATATTTATTTAAAAATGTTGTGAAAATTATTTATTCTTATCAATGATATAATCAATAGCACTATAACCATTAGGAACATGAAGTCTTAAACGATTACTTGTAATAATACCAGCAAAAACACCAGCAGCAATACCTGCCACGAGGTTATCAGTTGACCAACCAATAAAAGTTCCAAGGACAAGAGCTGATGCAAAAGGACCATTTTTAGGAAAATAAATCTGATTTCTGACTTTATACAAAAATTCTGCTTTCAAAGAATCCCTATCACCAACAATGTCACCATGAGGGAACTCTCCAGCAGCAATCACTAATTTTTTATTCTCTTTTAAAGTCCAACAATCAATAAAGAATTCATACATTCCCACTACTTTAGATCTTGTAAACTTATCACAATAAATATCATTCCAATATTCTCTACGATTAAATCTCTTATCATCTGAAAAATCAGCCCATGTAAAATGCCTATCACAATCTTCTAACATGAAAGCAGATCTTAATGGATTAAATACGGAATTAAAATCATATTGATCAGCAAGATCTTCCAAAGGCATATGATCATTCTTATCAAGAGCTTCATAATATATCTGTTTATCCATGATAATGTAGCTATAAGAAAATTTAAAAGCTTATTTTATCAGTATTTTAATAACTTCAGGAAGGTCTGCTTTCTCGAATTCAGATATATCCTTCTTATTATTAACAGGCTTCCAGAAACCGAGATGTTTAAACATCCTGAAATTTATCTTGGGAAAGACATCATATTCAATACTACCCTTATCAGGAAGATATTTTAAAATATCATCACGAATAAAAAAATACCAACCGCAGTTAACCCAGTCATCAAGAACAGGTTTTTCAACAAACTTGCCATAACCATCAATTTCTTTAATTAAACCAAAAGGAAGCATAGGATGAGCAACACAGACATGATTTTCATTAAGTTTTTCTAAATCATTAATGTTAATATCAGTAATATCATCACAATTCAATACAATAACCTTATCAGAATCAGACATCAGTAAAGCTTTCTTAATACCACCAGCAGTACCAAGAGGTTCATTTTCAATACAAAATTTAATATTGTTATTATGATAATGTGAATTAACAAAATCAATAATTTCCTGATGACGATGACCAACAGAGATAATAATATTGTTTACTTTATCTTTAAAATACTCAATCTGGTAGAACAAAACAGGCTTACCTCTAACAGAAACAATAGGCTTAGGCAAAACATCCTCCATACGAGTACTTTTACCGCCAGCTAAAATAACAACATCCATAATATAATAGAGAAAAATTCTTATATAAAGATTTCCTTGATTAGTATTATAAACTAGAACCTATTAAATCTTTTGATACTTCGTATTTTTTTGTTGAGTATATTATTTCTTCTGCTTGTGATATTGCCTTCTTGCACATACCAGTCATGTTGTTATAGTTTTGTTTTACTTCTTCAATTTTTATTGATGGACTGTATCTTGCGTCTTCTCTTTTATCAACATCTGATTTTTCCTCTTTATCGCTATGCACTGTTATTCTGTTTATGAATTCATCATCATAATTTATTATATTATTATCTTTTATGTATCTTATGAATAATGCTGTGCATTTCTGGCTTCTGCTTTCTACTCCAAATTTTGATAATATTGCTAATGCACAATAATATAATGTATAGAACCATTCTTCCGGTATTTTATAATCCAATCCCATAATTTTTAGAGTGTCGCATAATTCTAGATTCTTTTTTGCTTTCTTAATATAGTCTTTAGCTGATTCTTCATTTACTTCTACTTTTAATAATCCTTTATGCTTTTTTCCTTTGTTCTCATCTTTTATTGCATTATTGAAGCATTCTTTTAGTTTATCCATTATGCATTTCCTTCATGAATTTAACAAATTTTTCTTGGCCGTATAATACTATTCCTTTATTTATTGATTCTATAAATGCTTTATTATGATTTTTTATTTCATTCTTGAATTCTTCAACTGTAAAATTTATTGAATGAATATGTTTAACTTGGCTTTTTTGTATTTTATATATTGTTTTTTGAATATTTATTAAGTTATTTTTTTTAGATGTAACTCCTAATATGTCTATATCGTTTGCTTGTTCTGGAGAATGTATAATACTGCCGTATAATATAAGAAAATCTGTTATTTTTTCTAAATCCTCAAAATTATTTAACCATCTTTGTTGCTTGAAAGATTCTTCAATAAGATATAATTCTATTCTTTTCTCTGTTATCTTATTCCATTCTATCTCTATAATATAAGTACTTGTTTTACCATTACCTACTTGTTTTAATTTTATTAATTTGTTATTTTCTAACTTTTTTAATATTTTCCATAAACCTACCCTGCTAACTTTTAATTCCTTAGATAAACCTGTTATAGTATATTCTATAGAGAATTCTTTGAAAACCTTTAATAAAGTCTTTTTTTCTAAACTATCTACTATTTCCATTTTGTTAATAGTTATTAACTAATAGTTAATATATAAAGTTTTCTATTATTTATTGCTTATAATAAAAGGTTGCACCAGAGCTAATAATAGAACATTTTAAATATTTAATTATTGGACTTCTCGAGAATGGTAAGCATAAATATACTACAATATGGATGTACAGCAAATTATGATAATGGAAATATATTAGCAGGATTACTAATAGAAAATAATCACAGCATAGTAAACAATACAGAAGAGGCTGACGTAGTAATAGTTAATAGTTGTACAGTAAAAGGAAAAACAGCTGATAAGATACATCATAAGATAAGAGAATTAATAGAAGAAGGAAAAAAATTAGTTGTTACAGGTTGTATGCCTGCTGCTGATAATAAATTATTAAAAGAGATAGCACCAAAAGCTGCCCTTATTAGTACACAAAATATTACAGAAATCAATAATGTAATAAGTAAATTACTAGAAGGAGAAAATTTAATATTAACAAATAAAAGAAAAGAGATAAAACTAGGATTACCAAAACTAAATCCTGATAATAAGATAGCATCTCTGCAAATTTCTGAAGGTTGCGCGTCCCATTGCGGCTTCTGTTCCACAAAATTAGCTAAGGGAAACTTATATTCATATCCAAAAGAAAAAATAGTTGAAGAGATGAAAAAATATGTAGAACAAGGATACAAAAGAATAAACCTAACTAGTACAGATAATGGATGTTATGGAATAGATCTAGGATATAATTTAGTTGATTTATTGAAAGATGTAATAGCAATAGAAGGAGATTTTAAATTAAGAGTTGGAATGGCAAATCCAGAACATGTGAAAAAATATTACAAAGAACTAGCTGACATTTATAAAAATGAAAAAATAATGAAGTTCATACATATACCAGTACAAGCTGGAAGTGATAAAATATTAGAAGAGATGAACAGAAAATATACAGTGGAAGAATATAAAAGAATAGTAGAAGAATTCAGGAAACAAATACCTGGAATAACAATAGCAACAGATATCATAGTAGGATATCCAACAGAAGATGATTCGGACTTTGTTAAGACTGTTGAATTAGTAAAAGAATTAAAATTTGAAGTAATAAATATAAGTAAATTTGCATCAAGGCCAAGAACAAAAGCAAACAAACTAAAACAATTAACAAGTGAAGTAATAAAAGAAAGAAGTGTAGAATTAACAAAAGTATATCTAGAAACAAAAGAGAACAAAGAGATAGAAGAAGAATTAATAGAAATAGATATTCTAGAATGATAATAATTAAAAAGTGAATTAAAACTTAAAGATTTGTGGGAGTAGAAGAATTAGCTGAAAAGTATCATAGAGATATAAAAATAGAGGACATGGATACAGTTCCTTGGGATGATGCTAAACATGATGTTGCAACATTAACACTTTTAATACCAAGAACAATGCTGGAAGAGTATAAGAGAGTTACAAATGAATAAGATATAGATTCTGAAAAGTTCTGGAGAGAAACAGGATTATATGAAATACTAGATAGACTAGAGATAATTAAAAGCCATCAAAGACTTGTAGATATAAAACCATATTTGTCAGGAAAAGTTGATATACACCTATACGGACAAGATAAATGTAATACTTTTAGATTAACTATAATAGAATACCCCAGTGAGTTTCATGAGGATTATTAAAATCTTAAAACATAACCATAAATAGATTCTGAATTTCCAGAAACAATAACTTTCTTATTTCTTAAAGGATAAGCATGATATAAACTTAAAACTTTAGAAGCTTTCTTAATAGATTCAAGATCATAACCAGAAACAACTAATACAGAACTTCTATCATTATTAAATAACTGTAAAAGACCTTCACCAGATTTCAAACCTAAAGAACAATCCTTAGACTGAGTGTAATAAGAAATCAATGAATTAGTACAGGAATCACCAACTAATATAAGATTATGCTCGCCTTGAGGAAGATCAGATACAGTAACAATCTTAGGTTCAATAACATCAGAGAGTTTAATTCCGTTAAGAACATTATTAGCTGCTTCGAATTCATCTAAAGTATAACTATTAGGAAGAACTATGTATAAGGAATTGTAATTATTATTCTTGATAAAAGGATAAGGATAATTAGCTAAAGTAATCTTATCACCAGTGTATACAACATTACCGGTATATAAACTACCGAAAGTTGAAATGAATACCAAAGCTAAAACTAAAAACACCCCAAAAAGAATATGTTGATCTTCCATATAATATATATCAGGATGAAATTGTTATATAAATGTTACGAATTAAATTTCTAAAGGTTTCTTTTCATTTGGAATATTATTGTATAACCCAACAACTAATTCAACAAGACGACCATAATAGTCTGGCAATTCTCCTTCAATATCAACACTAACTTGATCTCTAGATGGCAATAGATACTCATCAATAAAATAACACATAAAATCTGTAAAACCACCAGCAGGATGCATCAAGATTTTACCATCTTTATCTGTTAAAGAAAACTCTTCATCTCTTTCACCACTATAGACTAATTTATATTCTAACATAAAATTAGACAAGAAGATAATATTTATAAGATTAATTAAAAAAAATAAATAATAAAAGAAAAGGTTTATTGTGCGCTACCGTTAGTGTCTTTGAACTTCTTATTAGAATGTTCAAAATCTTTCCAAGCAAGATCAAACATGTTCTCCAAAGCACCTGCAAAGAAAGGTGTATTAACCCAGACACCTACATCATAAGTCGGATGGACATTATCATCATGCATCAACATGAACAATAAATCCTTACCATCAACAATACAGAAACGTGCATTCATATCACCAGAATCCTTGACTTCTGCAACAGACTTAAGTTCCTTGATGTGATTAGCTGCATCCTTAGATAATGGGGCTGCAATCCTGATATTAACACCTTTCTTGCTAAGTTTCTGAAACAAAGGCTTCAAAGCTTCTGCTTTCCTTATGAAACCTTTAGATGTTGTACAGATAGTAACAGACTTTTCAGCATTCTTAACCATAGTCTCTAATTGTGTGTAAAGATTATGCTTGCCTCTGATAGCACCTGAAAGGTCTGTAGCATCAACAAATTCAATACCTTGCTTATGTAAAGTATCTAGTTCCTTAAGAACTTCAGAATTATTTAATTCTTTTAACTTAGTAATGTTATCATCAGCATCTTCCTGAATCAATTTCTTAACTCTCTCAACAACTTCAACTGGTTCAACTGCTATATACTTGATAGGCTTACCTAATTTCATAACAACAAAACCTTTTTTCTCTAAAGTTTCCAAAACATCATATGCTCTAGATCTTGGAACATGACCAATATTAGATAATTCACCTGCAGTAGAAACACCTCTAGATAATAATGCAGTCCAAATTCTTACTTCATATAAATTTAAATTAAAGTATCTCCTTAACTTGCTTAAAAGTTCTTCTTTGACAATCATCAAAAACCCTCCCAGGTTCACCCTCTTTTTTTAATCACAGGTGTTTTATACATTCAATAGTGATAAAACTAATATTTAAATGTTGTTGTGAAAAATATCACTAGAGATTAAGTTATTGGTGACAAAATTATTTATTTCTTCCTCTTTGAGCATCATAAGTTATCTTGATTTCATCCAAATAATTAATATCTGAAACTTTTTTATCAGATCTTAAGTTAACAATTCTTGGAAATCTGAGAGAAAATCCTGAAGAGGAATCATTACTAGCCTGAATTTCTTCAAAAGCAACTTCAATAATAACATGAGGCTTAATAGTTACTGTTTTTCCTTCAGTTGAAATAATTAAAGGTTTAAGGAGATTAGTAACTTCCAAAAAAGTTGTTCCTTCCTCTTCTTTTTCTTTTAATCCACTGCCCACTTTACCAATCTCTAAAAGATTACCATTAGAATCCTGGCAAGCAACAGTAAAAGATGTCAACCATCCTGCACGTTTACCTTCACCATGATCAGCTTTAACTATAACTAAATCTAAAGTATCTAAAATAGGTTTAATCTTAACACCATAACCAACACGAGAACCTGGCTTGTATTCTCCAGAAAGATTCTTAGCCATAATACCTTCATTACCTAAAGATAAAGATTCTTCATAAAATTTCTTAGCAGCCTCAATATCATCAGTAACTACTTGTTTAGCTGGCTGTATTTTTTCAGGAATGTTTGGAACAATCTTTTCAATCATATTTCTTCTTCTAACAAAAGGAGCTGATATTAATGATTCATTATTCAAAGAGATAATATCAAAGACATTAACCATAACAGGAACTTCCTTAACTAATTTCTCAATATCATACTTTCTCTTAATCCTTTGAGAGATATTCTGGAAAGACAACCATTTATGAGAGACAGGATCAATACCAATAATCTCAGCATCTAAAATAAAGTTCTCACCTTTAACAGTTTTCTTAATTAAATCAACAACATCAGGGAATTGTTTAGTTACATTCTCTAACCTTCTTGTGTATAATAAGATATTACCATTATTGTTATGAATTTGTAATCTAAAACCATCATACTTGTATTCTAAAGCTAAATTTTTACCAACAACCTCAAAAGCTTCTTCAACTGATTTAACTTTCTGGTATAACATGACATTAATTGGCTTTCCAGCTTTCAGAGTTATTTTTTCTAGAGCATTAATACCCTGTTCTTTGATTATCTTAAAAACTTCGGCAAAATCATTAGTCAGATCATAACCATGCTGTACTTTATCAACAAACAAATCATATTCTTTACGATTATTATCTGGAAGTTTGAATTCATTAGTAGATTGTTCATAAGATAATCTTAACTTATCTGAGAAGAAACACCAGACAATTGCATCTCTTAAAGTACTATCAGCAGCACCTGTACGCATCTGTTCTAAAATTAAACGAACAATGAACTTAGCTTCCAAAGGAGTAGCTGAAGTCAACAATTCACTTATCAGACCTATTTTTTTATTAACAGTACCTTCACCTTCCAGATCAGCTAAATCTCTAACATTATTGTAAACTAAATCAACTGTAAGTCTTACGTTTTGTAAAGTAACTTGTTTCTTTTTTTTAACAAGTTCAAAAGCAACTTCACCTAAATCACCTAATTCAGAGAATAATTTATTGATATGTTCTTTAGAATTACCAGTAGAAGTTTCTAAAGCTTTAATTACTATCTTATCTGAAACACCAATCTTTCTCTCATCCCAGGCTGGAAAAACTTTGCCTCTTATTAGATTAATAAAAAGTTCAGGATCCTTTTCTTTAATAATATCCTTAAGAAGTTTAGTGATAATAAAAGTTTTTTCTAATCTTTTAGAAGTTTTTTCAAGCTCCTCAAAATATTCAGCAAGCTTAAGATAATCCATTAAAAAAATAATAACTGATTAGGATAAAAAGATTGTGGTAATGAAAAGAAAATAATATAAATAAGTGAAAAAATAATAATTTATAGAAAAAAATTAAAAAAATTCTGACGATTTTAATGAAATTCTATCATAGAGGGATAATTAGTACTAAAATAATCATAACTAACAAGAAGTATATAATTAAGGAAAATTATATTTATAAATAGAAACCTACAGTATTATAATATAAATTTTGAAGTTCAATTCATTAATGTTTTATTGGCGTAAAACATTTGGGCAATTGAAATGAACTCTTTTTGGGCATGGTTAGTTAGACCAATATTAAATCCATAAAAACTTTGGCGAGTTAAAATGAATTCTAAGAGTAGATAGTGAGAACTATATTAAATACTTTATGGTAGTCGAGCACATACTACTAAAATAGTACAAAGAAAAAAGAGGAGAGAATCGGGGGAGAAAAATGGAGTTTATTATACAAAGCGCATTGGAAAGTGCACAAAACAACATAAATGAAGACATAAATATAGGGCATGCTAACATCAAGGTATTTGGTTGCGGTGGCGGCGGAAGCAACATGACAACATGGTTGTATAAGAAAGGAGTAAAAGGAGCTGAAATTATTGCTGCTAATACTGATAAACAACACTTAGACATGATGAGTGCTGACAAAAAAATTCTAATCGGAAGAGATCTAACAAGAGGACTTGGAGCAGGTGGATATGCTAACGTAGGTATGGAAGCTGCTAAAGAACAACTTGCAGAAATTAAAGATTCATTAAAGAATGCTGATATGGTATTCATCTGTGCAGGAATGGGTGGAGGAACAGGAACAGGTTCAGCACCAGTAGTAGCACAAGCTGCAAGAGATACAGGAGCAATCGTAATTGGAACAGTAACAACACCGTTCACAATTGAGAGGGCAAGAGTAGACAAGGCAGAATTTGGATTACAACAATTAAGAAATGTATCAGATACTGTAATTGTAATAGACAACAACAGACTAGTACAGATTGCTGGAAACTTACCAGTACAACAAGCATTTGCAGTAGCAAACGAACTAGTTGCAACAATGATAAAAGGAATAGTAGAAATCATTGCAGTACCTAGCCTAGTAAACTTGGACTACGCAGATGTAAAGGCTATCATGACAAATGGTGGAGTATCTGTAGTTGGAGTTGGAGAGTCTGATGGTGAGAGAAGAGTTGAAGAAGCAACAAAAAGAGCTTTGACAAACCCATTACTTGATGTATCATACAAGGGAGCAACAGGAGCATTAATCCATGTAACTGGAGGACCTGATATGACATTAGATGAAGTAAACAGATGCGGTGAGTTAGTAACTGAATCATTAGATGCTGACGCAAACTGTATCTGGGGTGCAAGAGTAGATGATGTAATGAAAGGAAAAGTAAGAGTCATGACCATCATCACTGGAGTACAAAGCCCATATGTTCTAGGAAAAGCAGCATCACCACAGAATGCAAGCCAGAGAATGGAAAAGTCCAGAACAATGAGCAGAGAACTAGGAATAGATGTAGTACACGGAAAGTATTACTGAAATCATGCTTTTAGGGCAATGTGTAGAATTCTTCTACCCCCTCAAACGCCCTAAAAAAACCCTATAATGGCTGGGACAAAACAAAAGAGTTCCAGCCTTTATTTCTTTTTAATTAATTCAATAATTCTCTAGACAAGTCTTATAAATTTTTTCTGATAACAAAGGGTTATGAGCCATACAAAGATGGAACAACTAGAACATTACAGGAATTATTTACTTCTTCTTAACAAAACTTTCATGAATCTTATCTTTAATTTTTTCAAGATGATGGTCAATATGCTTAGATAGAGGGAAAGCACTCCTAGAATTGTCTAACCTATTACCCCAAGAACCATAGAAAACAAAATTATCCAAAGGCTCACGACCAATAGATTCTTCATCTAATTTAGAGTAGCCTAAACAGATAATAGCCTGAGGTCGAGCATCACCTGGAATATTTAAAATCCTAGATAATTCAACTTCATCAAAAGTACCAATCCAACAACTAGATAAACCTAAATCATGAGCTTTCAATAACAAATTCTGGATAGAGGCAGCAACACCCTGAATAGAATACAAAGCTTCACCTCTAGAACCATAAAATTTAGTAATCTTACTAAGATCAGAACAGACAACAATCAAAACAGGAGCAGAAACCATCCACTCATTATCATCACATAACTTAACTACTTGAGATCTTAAAGATTTATCAGTTATAACAATAAACTTCCAGTTCTGAGAATTACCAGCAGAGGGAGCGTATCTTGCAGCATTCAAACATTCAGCAATTAATTTATGATCAACATCATTAGACTTGAAAGATCTTATAGATTTTCTACCAACAATACATTTATCTAATTCCATCAATTAAATCCTGAATAATTTTAAATATAAATATATCGATTAATTAATAAAATAAAATATTTGGTGAAAAACTTTGATTCTCTACTTTAGGAGGATTTTCCATATTATAACCAATATCTCTTAAAGTTGCTCTAAATTGATGAGATAAATATCTCTGAGACCACCTATCATGTACTCTATTATTAGCATAAAAGTTAGAAATTACTTCATCAACTACTATCAACTGGTCAAAAGACTTAAGATTCCCGAAGGTATAGAAATTATCAAAATTGTCAAGAAGAGATATCCCCTCCCTACGATTTCTTTCCTGAATCTTTGCTGTTTCAGCAACATCCCACGCAAAATTTGAAATATTTAAATGAGTTAAATCCAGCACATCATTGAGTCTATCTGATGAATTATAAGAATCGATAGCTGACTGGACTAATTTATACCTTTTCTCTGATGATAAATTATTAAATACATCGTGCAATGCTTCATGGATCATAGTCCAATAGTCTACTCTATTTTGTGGAAGTAATAAACCTCTCTCTACTTTTATACCGTATTCTTTTTTTAATGCATTATTTACAGCTTTATAACCTTTAGAATAAACATGATCTTTAGCCACGTATAAACCCCTACAAGTAGGCATTAAAAATGGGAATTCACTTCTGCTAAGTCTTTTATAAAAACCATCTAAATCTTCTAATAATATCAAATCTAAATCACTAGGAATTAATTCTGTTTTTACATATAAATTCAATGGATGCCCTTCAGCCTTAATATTATCTGGAATAACTATCCTATCTTTAATTTCGTGAGGAATTCCATTAATTCCAAAACGGAAAGCTTCAGCTTTTTTTAGTCTCTTAACCACATGAATAACAATCCAGAAAATTTAATAAGGCTATCCCAATAATATAATAAAATGAAAAAGTGGTTACATACAGTAGAGGTGATAGTAGACAAACTTATACCATTCCTACTTATAATACTAGCAGCAATAATAATAGTAGAACTGACATCAGATAAACTAGCAGAAAAATACCATACTTACATACAGATATTTGATTATTTCTTAATAACAACATTCATAATAGACTTAGGATTCAAGTACCACAGAATAAGAAACATACCACAATTCATAAGAGAGTGTTGGCTTGACATAATAGCAATATTCCCATTCTTCATAGTATTCAGGTTCTTTGAGGGACTATTAGGGATATTAGGAATAAGCGAGGCAACAGTCCAAGCACAAAAAGTACTGCATGTAGGAGTAGGGGTAGAAAAAGAGTTAGTAGCAACAGTAAAAGAGGGATCAAGAGTAGCAGAAGAGGTAAGCAGAGCAGAAAAACTAACAAAATACATCAGAGCAGGAGCAAGAAGCCTAAGATTATTAAAATTAAAAGACAAAAAAGTAAGAGTAGGAGTAGAAAAAGAATTAACAAAGGGAGAGAAAATAGTCCTAGGAACAGTATTCTATGAGAAACCAGAAATAATGAAAAGACACTTAATAGTAAAAAAATATTAATTATTTCTATAACTGAACTTATCTCCAAATTCATTAGCTAAATTCTCTAATTGATAAGCTAGCTGAGGATTTTCTCTAGATAGTCTTTCTTTTACTTTATCTTTACTGTGAGGAGACATTGTAACTGTGAAAACATCAATATTTTGAAAGCCACCGAATTTCCTATCTAAAATGCCTCCAGTCTGAAGATCGTTAATACCTTGAGTAATATCAGGAGAATGATGACCATCCAATGATTCTAAGAAACTTATATCTCTAAAAAATAAATGGTAAAATAAAGGTGATTTTCTATGAATATCGTGAAAGAACCTATTAACATCTCCATTATCATAGACAAAATCTTTAGGAGCATAAACGAAAAAATCCCTTAATAAATTATAAATCCTGGACTCTCTATATGATGTCATATTAACAATTTTAAATCATAGATATTTAAACATTATTGTAATTTTATAACTAGGTAAATTTATATATAAAATAATGAAAATAAATAATATGAATATTGGAGAAATAGTAGAAATAAAAACAAAAGAAGGAATAAAAACAGGGATATTACTCCCATCAACAGAAAAAGATATAATAATATTAAAACTAAATTCCGGATATAATATAGGAATAAACAAGAAAAATATAATAAGTTCTAAAGTCATTGATAAAAAACCTATAAAAGAAGAGAAAAAAACAATACATAAAGAAGAGCGTAATAAAAACTTAAAAACAATATTAATATTACATACAGGAGGAACATTTGCTTCTAAAGTAAGTTATAAGACAGGAGCAGTAGCACCAAGCTTCAGCCCAGAAGAATTATTAGAATTATTCCCAGAATTAAAAACAATAGCAAATATAAAATCAAAATCAGCAGGAACAATGTTCTCAGAAGACATGAGGTTTGCACATTACAACATATTAGCAAAAGAGATAGAGAAAGAAATCAATAATGTAGATGGAATAATAATAACACACGGAACAGATACACTAGCAATAACAAGCACTGCATTAAGTTTTGCACTAGAAAATCTAAACAAGCCAGTAATATTAGTAGGATCGCAGAGATCAAGTGATAGACCAAGCAGTGATGCTGCAATGAACTTAATATGTGCAATACAGTTTATAACAAAAACAGAATATAATGAAGTAGCAATATGCATGCATGGGAAATCAACAAATGAATATTGTAGCATATTACCAGCAACAAAAACAAGAAAGATGCATAGTTCAAGAAGAGATGCATTCAGAGCAATAAATACAAAACCAATAGCAGAAGTAACAAAGACAGGAGAGATAAAATTCTTAGAAAAATATCATAAAAAAGAACATACAGATAAAATAAAATTAAAATTATTTGATGAAAAATTAAAAATAGGAATATTAAAAGCACATCCAAACATGCATTCAATAGAAATAAAAAATTATAGTAAATTTGATGGGTTAATACTAGAAGGATATGGAATAGCAGGAAACTTCCCAATAAATGTAGTAGACAATAAAACAAAAGAACATGATCTGATATTAAAAGAGATAACAAAATTAACTAAAAAAATACCAGTAGTAGCAACAACACAGTGCATATTTGGAAATGTAAACATGAATGTCTATGATACAGGAAGAAAAATGCAACAAGCAGGGATATTAGGAAATTTATTAGATATGACAACAGAGACAGCGTATATAAAATTAGCATGGCTATTAAGTAATTACAAAGATAAAGAAGCAAGAGAACTAATTTCTAAGAATTTAAGAGGAGAGATAAATCACAGAATAGAGTATCAGGAAGAATTTATTTAAAAAATTATACGAAAATTATATAAATTTCTAAATAAATAATAATTATATGCAAGAAATTAAAACAATAGAAAAAAAACAAAGAAAAGTCAGGCATAAAGAAGAAAATGAAGACTTGATAATACAGTTTAGAAAAAGCCTAGAAGATTTAAAAAATGGAAGAATTAGGAGAGTTGTTTAGAGATTTCTAGAGCCACTTTTTTATATTTGTCTAATTATTTTTAATAACCATTGCCTGAAAAAAACTGAAAGATTTACGAAAATTCTAGAAAGTTTTATAAATTCTAAGATATAATCAATTATAACATTTTCCCTAGTGTTCCTATCTAATAAATAGGGACGCTAGATGATTATTCTAACAAATGTTCTTTATGGACAAATAGACTTCTAACAAACCAATACATTGCATATATTTCAAAGGCAAACGGAAGATAACCTAAATATCCAAGAATAGGCATCTCAAATATTTTATAGAGTCCTAAAAAAGGAACATTGTAAACCCACTTATAAGGAGCCCAGTAATTCCAGAACTCCCAAAAGAAACCACATATAATACCAGCAAGCAATAAACATAATGGAACAGATAATTTTCCTTCTTTAAAATATTTAATAATACTAGGCTGTTTATGAAGATAATTAATAGGATCAAGCATGAAAAAGAAAGCTAACCATATAAGTGGATAAGCAAATACTGGAAATATTATTGATAGAAGCAACATCAAAACACCAGAATAAACCATAATAAAGAGTGTTGATCTTGAAATATTATATCTTCTAATATTAAACCTATTAAATAAATGAATAGTTCTTAAAAGTTCAAAAGTTTCAAAAATAGCTGGAACAACAGTAGAAAAAGATATTAACATAAAAATTTTCTCTGAAACAATACTATTCCAAAATTCACCTCCAACATACAACCAGTTATTAAGTGAATGATTAATCAGTTCAAACAAACTCCATAAAACTGAAGATAATAATAACATACCAATAAACATAATAAAATTATTTGAAATAAGAGAACGCTTCTTAAGTTTGTATACTAAAGCATCAATTATAAAAATAAAACCAAACCATGCCAAAGGAAAATAATAAAGCGAAATATATCTTACATTAAATAAAAAACTTAATTCAACTATAAGAACTAAAATTATACCTAAAAAACCATACCATTTAAACATAAAAATAATAAAAATAAATCTATATAAAAACCTATTCTTTTATAAATCAAATAATAACAGATTTCTTAATGATAAGTATAATAATTACAGCATACAAAGAACCAAGAACAATAGGAAAAGCAATAGAGGCTTTCAAGAACCAAAAAATAAAAGAGAAACATGAGATAATAGTAATAGCTCCAGATGAAGAGACAATAAATGAAGCGAAAAAATACAAAGTAAAGATAATAAAAGATGAAAATAAAGGAAAACCTTCTGCACTAAATCTAGCATTTGAGAAAACAAGAAAATCTGATATTTTAATATTAACAGACGGAGATGTATATGTTTCAGAGAATTCTGTAAATGAGTTAGTAAAACAATTCAGAGATGAAAAAGTTGGCGCAGCAACAGGAAGACCAATATCATTAAGTGATAAAAATACAATGTTAGGATACTGGAGTCATCTGTTAACAGATGTAGGAGCACATGAGACAAGAACTAATTTAGTAAGAAAAGAAAAGTTCATAGTATGTTCAGGATATCTAATGGCTATAAGAAACAAAATAGTTGATGTAATACCACCAGATTGTTTAAGTGATGATGCAGTAATATCAAATTTAATATATGCAAAAGGATACAATACAACTTACAGTCCAGAAGCAAAAGTATATATAAAATACCCAGATAATTTCAAAGACTGGATGAAACAGAAAAGAAGAAGTGCAGGGGGATATTTACAGATAAAAAAATATGCATACAGAAGCGATGGAATGAGAAGTTTCACAAAAGAAAGTTCTGGAATAATAAGAGCATTAAGATATCCATCTAATATTAAAGAATTCTACTGGACAATAATATTAGTAATAGCAAGATTATATTTATGGATGATAATATTCATAGACTTCAAAATATTAAGAAGAAAACTATTCAAAGAAACAGGATGGGAAAGAATAGAGAGCACTAAATAATTTTTATTAATTTAAAAAATTTAATTAAGTCTTTCTTATAAGATTCTGGAAACTTATGTTGCTCAAGATTTGATAGAAAAAATTCTACACTTAAATGTTTAATTTCACTAATTTCATCAACCTGAATTCTTTCCTTGCCAGCTATTACTTTAGCTTTATACAAAATTAACAGATTATTAATATTTTCATAAGAAATAAATATCTCCCCAATATAATCAGAAATTTTAACTTCAACATCAAGATTAGTCTCTTCTTTTAATTCACGTTTAAGAGCATCAATATCAGACTCATCTCTTTCAACATGCCCACCTGGAAGACTATACATCCCAATATAAGGATTCTTTCTACGTTTTACACATAATAATTTATTATTATTAAAAATAACAGCATTAACTATTCGCATAAATAAAACTATTACAATAAGTTTAAATATCATTCTAAAACCTAAATTCTCAGATGAACAGAGAGAAAATAAAGAACTGGATGAAAGAAAAACATAATTCATTATTTCTATTAATATTATTATTTGCACTAGGAATCAGATTATTATACTTAAATTCTAATGCGGCAGTATGGTGGGATGAGGCAAGCTATCTATCAACAGCAAAACACTGGTTCTTTAATGTACAGTATACACCAAACCCGCAAAATGCAATATTCTTTCCATTATTATTAGGAATATTATTTAAAATAGGGTTAAATGAGATAATAGTAAAATTCCTAACAGTAGTAATACCATCAGCAGGAACTGTAGCAGTAATATATTTTTTAGGAAAAGAGATGTATGATGATAATATAGGATTAATAGCAAGCTTCATAATGAGTATATTCTGGGTAAGCGTATTCTGGACAACAAGATTCCAACCAGACTTTTTAGCATTATTCTTCCAAGTATTAAGCATATATTATTTCTGGAAATGGTACAAACACAAGAAAAACATCAACATATACTTAGCAGGATTATTTCTAGGACTAGCATTCATGACAAGAACACAGAGCGTCTTATTAGTAGGAATTTATATAATATTCTTATTGATAACAGATGGAATAATAAAAACAATAAAAAATAAATATCTATGGATAACAGGAATAATAAGTTTCATAACAGTATCACCATACTTAATATATAATTACATAAATTATAAAAATGTACTGGCATTTACAGCGGGATATAGCGGACAGGTAGAGGCAAAAGTACCATTCGGATGGCATATATTAAATTTCTTAAAAAGCTATACAGGATTAGATACAATAAGCTGGATATATTTCATATTATTCATAATAGGATTAGTTACACTAATAGACCTAATATTAGGATTTGATCAGATAAGAAAAGACAATATAAAAATAAAAGCTGACCTAATGAATGTAATAATAATGCTAGTAGTATTAGCATTTTTCATATTCTATATAAGGATAGCAGAAGACAGATGGATAATACTTACAGCAATACCAATGTTCTATTTCATAGGAAAAGGGATATATTATATTTTAGGATTTTTCAAGAACATGAAAACAAGTGTTAAAGTCTTTATAATATTAATAATATTAATACTTGGAGCATATTCACAATTAACAACAGCGGATATATTGATACAACAAAAAAAAGATTCATACTTACAGGTAAAACAAGCATCAATATGGATGAAAGAGAACACAAACACTAATGATAAGATAGTAAGTAATTCTGAACCACAGATGACATATTATACAGAAAGAAAAATAGAAACATGGGGAGTGAATGAAACAGAATTCAATGATATATGGGAAAGAGAGAAACCAAAATATTATGTAATATCAGGATTTGAGAGACATAATGACTGGGTGTATACATATCCACAAAACCATCAAGACAAATTAGTGCCAGTACAAAGCTATACAATAGATGGAAAGAATCCAATATTAGTTATTTATGAAGCAAAACATTAACACTAGAATTAAGCATCTTAGAACAATTACTTCTAGAAAATCTTTCAGTTGATTTAACAATCTTAGAATGATTCTTAACTTTGAAATCAGAATTCAAAATAACTTCAATCTTAGAAGCGAAATCTTTAAGATCGTAAGGCTTAGCCAAAAGTCCATTAACATTATCAATAACAATCTCAGAAGGACCAGCAGAATCATCCCAGGCAACAACAGGACAACCACAAGCCATAGCCTCAACTGGAACAATACCGAAATCTTCCTTAACAGAAGGATAAGCAAAAACTTCAGCAAGATTATTCAATGCAACAAGATCCTTATCAGGAATAAAATCTAAAAATTTAATATTATCCTCAACACCAATATCCTTAGCGATATTTATTAGTTCATTCTTGTAAAAGTTATCAATCTTACCAGAGAATACAATTAAAAAATCTTTATCCTTAAGATATCTTAAAGATTCAACAAGAAGCTCATAACGTTTATCAGGAATCAACCTACCATGAGAGATAATAAATTTCTTATTAATATTATATTTTTTAAGAACATATTCACAAGATTTCCTAGATAAAGGCTTGAATATCTCATTAATAGTAGGATAGCATACAACAGGTTTAATATTATAAATTTTTTCAGCTCTGTTCTTAGTATAAACACTGTTAACAAAAACAGCATCAGCATTCTTAACAACTTTAATATCATCAGGACGCATCAACCTGCCAAGAAAAATACCAGCAACAAGAGCAATAATCCTCCCAACATCAAAACCGCCAACATATTTCATCCTCTTATCATCCATATACAAGAAATTAGGAGGGTGATGAAGGTATATGATATAAGGGATCTTATAATGTTTCTTCATGTAATAACATAATCTAGAACAGAGATAACTATGACTTATAAACAAAGATGAATCTTTATATCTATTTAATGAAGCCCTATTAAGAAAAGTCCACATAATCTTCAAGAAACCAAATTTAAAAAATTTACGAGAATGCTCATCAACATTAATACCAGGAAACATCTTCTCTGAAATAGACTTATCAAAAGAGCCAAAAGAGACAGTAACATCAAAATCCTTCTTTAAAGATTCAGCCTGAAAGGCCATAACTCTCTCAAGACCGCCAAAACCGTGAAGAAAATCATAGATAATAACAACTTTTTTCATTTTACCACCTTCAATTCAGCAATAACCTCAGAAGATGGGAGAATCCAGCAAAAAAATCTTTCATAAACAGCAGGAGATAAATTAACAATAGGATTCATAAAAAAATTCAAAAAAGTAAAAGATAGTCTAGAGAAATTCAGTTTACTATAAACAACAACGAATTTAGGAGTATCATAATAACACTTATCTGTAAAAAAATCAAAAGTGAAATAAGAGAAATATCTTTTATGAGTAGGATCACGATAGTTAACACCGCAGGAAAAATGAGGAACATGAATTTTAATAATGCCATTAGGTTTAGTAATACGGTGCAATTCTTTCATGACTTTAATCAGATCATCAACATGTTCTAAAATGTGAGAACAGAAAACCTCATCAAACTCATTGTTCTTGAAAGGATAAGGAAACTTGTTCAAAGAGTGGACAACATCAACACCTTTTAGTTTAAGATCATCAAGATTAACCCAACCTTCAGACTTAGACCTGATATCAGGACCACAACCAATATTAAGTTTTTTCATCTTTGAGCCCTCATAAGCCAGCCTTTCTCTGTTGATAAATTACGATTCTTGAATTTAGAGACAATAGACCCATAAATAAAGATTATCATCCAGAAGAATAATGAAAAAGCTCCCTTGAATGAACGAGTCTTATGAATATTTATGATATAAAAGAATAATAAAGGAATATAAAAATTGAAGAAAGTTATATGAACATTATATTTAGAGAAAACCTGATCACGAGCCTTAGCTGTACGAGTTTTCTGTTTTAGAATATCCTTAAAAGACATAGTATAAGTTAGAGTATGCATCCTTGGAAGCTTATGATCATCAACTACAACAACTTTGTAATCATTATTTAAAATTTCCAGACTTCTTTCAAAATCATCACCAAGAGTAGTATTTTCCTTATATAACTTTTTCCTGAAAACATTAACAAGGAAAGGAAAACCATTCTTTGAACTATCAACAATCCTTAAACCATCAACAACTTTAGTGTATTTCTTCTTAAGGAATTCAATCCATAAAAAATTGCCATAAAGATTTCCAAGATATGCAAGAGAATCATTCTTAATACCAGTCTCATATTCTATAGGAAAAGACTCTGCAACACCACCAACTCTAGGATCATCAAACCATGATATCATTGATTTAAAATCCTTAGGATCATTCACTCTGAAAATCCAGTCAGCATCATGGACAATAATAATATCACCCTTAGCTAACTTAATTATTTTATTAATAACAGCGTGCTTGCCTTTTCTTTCATTAAGATGGACATGCTTGACGAATTTATATTTATCAACAATCTTAGATGTATTATCAGAAGAACCATCATTGCCTACTATTACTTCAATACCAGGAAAATGTTTTTTAAGATTTTTTAAATTATCAAGAACAGTACCAATATGCTTCTCCTCATTATGAGCAGCAATCAAAAAAGTTACTTTTTTCATAGTTTATCGTAAATTTTAACAATGAACCTGAAAGGAGAGTATATTAACCTTAGCCTTACAATAGCTAAAAACATTTCCTTGGAAGCTCTCTTAACATTAAGACTTGAACCAGGAGAGTCACTCCATACTGTAGGAATTTCCTTAATAGAAAAACCATTTCTTTTGAACTGATATAATAAGTCAACATCAAAAGCCCAACGAGTAATACCTAAATGCTGAAGAACTTTCTTTAATCTATCTTTTTTGAAGAGCTTCGCACCGCACTGTGAATCATGAATCTCAATACCAAACAATAATCTGACTAAGAAATTAAAAGCCCTGGAAGCAACCCTCCTTAAAACAGGCTGTCTAGGACTAACTTTAGCACCATCAATCCAACGAGAGGCAATAATAGAATCATAACCATCAATATTCCTGACAAGCTCATAATAAGCATCAGCTTTAGTAGAATTATCAGCATCAACAAAACCAATCAATTTTCCTTTAGCTGATCTGAAACCTTCAATAACTGCACCGCCTTTACCAATAGCTTCCTTGAAATCAAGAAATCTGACTGAAGAATATTTTTTAGAGAAATTTTTAACAACAACTAACGTATTATCTTTACAACCATTAAGAACAACAATAATCTCATAATTTTTCTTATAAACATTATTAAAAAATTTAGCATAATCATCCAATGTAGAAGATATCCTCTTCTCTTCATTATATGCTGGGATTATTATTGATAGTTCCATATCTGTTCCTATATAAAGTATAAAACATCATCAATATAAACATTAGCATCATAACAACAGTAAGAGAATTAATAACCTGCCTCAATGAATCATGAAATAATACAATAGAAACTATCTCAATAATATTAAAAAATAATAAAATAAATATAAAACTAATCCTATTAACAGATAGATTATACAAAGCTAAAAGATATGATAATGAGAAGAATGACATCAATAAAGCAAAAGTAGCAATATAAGATGTAATTTCAAGATATTCAGATCCAAACAATATCATCACAATAAGTTTAGGGAGAACAAAATAACCAACACTAATAGCTGCAGAGATAAGTGCAACAATAGATAATGCCTTGTTAAGAATATGGACATTAGGCTTTTTCATAGCATCCATCTCAGCAACTTTAGGGAACATAACCATAGAAATTGATAAAGATGCAAAAAATACAATACGACCAAGAAGAGCAGCAGCAGCATAGAAACCAGACGAAATATCATTAAAGTAGTGCTTCACAAGAATGACATCAAGGCTATAGAAAGCAGTAAGAGATAACATTGTAATAAGAACAGGGAAAGAATATTTGTAAATAGACTTAATCTCAATATCCTCAACTTTTTTAGATAAATATCTTTTTTTAAGAGGCCAAAGTGATATTATGAATGGTATAATATAGGATAGCACTATACCAATAAATGCGCCAACAATACCAAAACCTAACATAACTAATAAGAAACCGAAAAATAATTTTGTAATAGCCTCAATTACGATATTAATACCAAGAGGTTTGAAAGTTTGTAAGCCTTGTAATATACCACGATTTATAGGTAATAAAAATATAAAAAAAACTAATATAGACATAACTATAACAAGCGATATTCCGTATTTTAAATTTAAAAATGGGAATATAGTATTATACCAAAAAAAACCGCTTATTATTGCTAATATAATACCATATAAAGATAATTTCTTCAGAGAATAATAAAAAAGATATCTAATCTTGTTTTCCTGATCATTAGCCTTGAACTTAGCCACAAACTTCGATAGAGTAGTCTGAATAACATTGAAAGGAACTAATAATATATACAATAAAGAGAGTATAGCACCTAAAGCACCATAATCAGCAGGACCTAAAATACGGCCCATACCAAGATGATAAATATAACCAGAAGCATTAGCAATCATAGTAGCTGTAAAAAGGATAATACCATCTCTAATTAAAGAATCATTCTTATCATATTTCAAAAATTTTTTAATTATATCCATATCAAGCTCGATATTATAAGTTCAATAATCATGAAAGAATAGACAATCTGATTTTCTGTAAATCTTCCTGTCCTAGTAAATAAATGAGTAAGTGAATAAACATGCTTACCATGCAAAGACATTATCTTGCCATCCTTAAAATAACCATAATTGTGAGCGTGCAACCTAGCTCTTGATTTTAATATTAGTTCAAGAATAAAAGGGATACTGCATATAAGAGCAGCTCTCTCAAGGTTACCAACAATAGCAATGACAGCAATTATAGCACCAAGAAGATATGTCAGAGAATCACCAGGAAGAATCTTAGCAGGAGACCTATTATAGATAAAAAATGCAATAAGAGAACAGAATGTAAGAAGAGCAATTAGAGCGGCTACATAAGAATCATTAACGTAAGCGTAAAGACCAAGCATACCAGTATAAACAATACCCATACCTGCTTCCAAGCCATTGAAACCTGCAAGCATATTAACCATATTAGATGAACCTACAAAACCAAGAGGGACAAGAATCAAAGCATAAAAAATACCGAAATCAACAACACCAATAAATGGCAATCCCATATCTGTAGTCCCTATTTTTATCACCATAAGAGGAACTGCAGCAATAAGAGTAAGTAAAGGTTTCTGCCATTGTTTAAGACCAACAGAACCATCATGAGACTTATCAATAATAAGATCATCAAGAAAACCAATAATAGTAACAGTAAGAATAGATAAAGCTGCACTAAATAATACAACAAGATTATAGTTATTCAAAACCAAACCAATAGTCGTAAAACCTGAAAAAAAAGTCCTTACAAATAAAAACAACATCAAACCAGCCATAATACCAAACAAAACAGCAAGACCACCTGAAATCGGAACCAAAGGCTTAGATTCTTTATTCTGATCCTTAACAACCAAACCAATCTTCTTCAAATAACGAATAAGCCATGGAGTGATAAATAATACTACAAAAAAACTAAAGATACCATATAAAAATACGAAATATTTCATAAGAATAGGGCAGAATTTGAGATTAAAAAGCTTTCTAAACAAGATTATAAAATCATAAAATAAAAAGTCTTATAATAAACAATTCCAGCATAAAATCATGAAGGAATATCAGAAAAATATAATAGCAATAATAATCATTGTAATTGTAGGAATACTAGTATTCAGAGATATGTTCACAAATGAAGGATTCCTGATAAAATCAGACAATCCAGTACATATGATAGAAGCTAAATATATAGCAGACAATACATTAAAAGAACATCACTGGATAAACGGATGGGCAAATTTTGAGTATGCAGGAATGCCAATACAAATGTATTCATACCAGATAGGGATATGGCTAATAATATTATTATATTATCTTGGAATAAACATATTCTTAGCTTACAAGATAGCATTATTCATAGCAGCAATATCAGTTGTTATTACACTATATTTAGTATTAAAAACAAGATTCAGTTATTTCATAGCATTAACAACATCATTATTCTTCATATTCCAGAGAGACCATGTAAAACTATTCCTAGGAGGAATGTGGAGTCATGCAATAGGATTATCAATATTAATAGTAATGATCTATATATTCAGCAAGAATTTTAATAATTTAGATATAAAAAAAATATCAATATTAGGATTATTATTCGGATTAATAATATTAGCACATCCATTTGTCATGATAGCAGCAGCAGCATTAATAGGATGCTCACTATTATTACATATAATAAGGAAAAAAAACTTCATAGAAAATTTATGGAAACATACATTAATAGGAATAATAGGAATATTGACAAGCTGGTTCTACCTATATCCTTACTATGATACATACGGATGGTACAGGACAGAATATGGATGGGGACTAGGAGCAAGTATAACAGAGATCTTATACAAATTAGTAGGAATATTCTTTACATTAAAACCAAATACAGAATTCTTAGCACCACTAATGCAAGGAAATTACATAAGAGCAATAAGCATATTCGGAGAGAGCATATACTCAAACCTGCCAATGCTTATAGCAGATGCATTATTCATACTAGGAATATATTATTATTTCAAAAACAAAGATGAGAACAAGACATTACTTGATCTAACATTCTTATTCATAATAGTAAGCTTAATACTAGGAACAGGATTCTGGTTCTTGTTTGACTTCGGACATCAAATACCATTCCTAGGTGCTGCGTTGACTTACAGGTTTGTTTATACTGCAAAAATAGGATTATTAATATTTAGTGCATATGGAATGAAAAAATTCATAGAAAACAAAAAAATTGATAATATACTAATAATAAAGAAAAAAACATTAGCAATATTCACAATAACAGTAATAATATTAGGATTAATAGTAGGAGTATATGGAATACCAAAAGAGTATTCAGAAACATCAGGAACAACACCAATATTTGGAGAGACATTAGAGATGTATAACTGGGTTAAAAATAATATAACAGATGATTCAAGAATATTCATACAAAATACATATGGAAATGTAAAAGAACCATTGATAACATATGACAGCATAATGCCTGTGATGGCAAATCATTATACAGGAAAGAATTTCATAGGAAGCTTCTATGCAACTGTATTCCCATTAGAAAATAAGTTCAACACAGAAGATAATAAGATATTTGGGATAAAAATAAATGAGATAAAAGATGAAGAACTAATAAAAAACTTACAAACATATAATATAAAACACCTAATAGCAATAGATCCAAACCTAAAGAAAAGACTTGAGAGCTCTAAAAATTTCAAATTAATATATGAATCAAAAAATTATAAGATATATGAATTACTAAACTACAACCCTGAATATATAACATCAGAAAATAATATAGAATATGAAATAATAAAATTCGAAGACCAAGAAATTAATCTAAATATAAAAAATGAATATGAAAACAATAAAATAACAATAAAGATAGCAGAACACCCATACTGGATAGCTCACATAAATGATAAAGAATTAGATATCATAAAAGATGAAAATGAATTAATGCAAATAATAATACCAAAAGGAGAGTATTTACTGAATATAGAATATAAGCCTGTAAACGCTATAAATATACTAATAAGCGTGATAACAATATTATTTGTAATAACAATAGTTAACTATAAAAAGAAAGCAAATTTAACTAGAATATAAAGAAATGAGCTATCCAAAACTACTTACAAAAGTTGCAAAAACCAGACTGGCAAGAGACTGGGGATTCAAACAGCAACTGCCATGGAAATTATTAGTAGAGATAACAAAAGTATGCAATAATAAATGCCTAAACTGCAGTATATGGAGCACACCAAACAAACAATTCCTAACATTACAAAATTATGAACAATTATTCAAAGACAATTCAAACCTAATGTGGCTAAGCATAACAGGGGGAGAACCATTCACAAGACTAGATATAGATGAGATAGTAAAATTAGCAGTAAAAAACTGTCCTGATCTAAAATATCTAAGCATACCAACAAACGGATTCTGGACAGAGCAGATAGTGAAGAAAACAAAAGAATTACAAAAAACAGGACTAGAACTGCACATAACAATAAGCCTAGACGGTCCTAAAGATGTACATAATATAATAAGAGGGACAAAAGACGGATATGACAGAGCTGTAAAAACATTCAATGCATTAAAAGAAATAGGAGTAGATGTAAGATATCAAGCTACTGTACATAAAGAAAATTTTTCAATATTCAAACAATACTACAATGATTACAAGAAAGATATAGGTGTATTAACATTCACACAGACAAGCGAGACCTACTACAGCAATGATAACAAAGTAAAACCATTAGAGGGAGAGGAAGTTGCTTCATTATTTGATTATCTAGGAGAGAATTTTGAATTAAGAGAGAAACACGATGTATTTGAAAAAATGCATTTAAAAATAGCGTCAAAATATTTAAGGAAAAAAGATATGATGATACCATGTACAGCAGGATTCAGCAGCGCTTATGTATCAACAGAGGGTGAAGTATATCCATGCTTCTCAATGCCAACATGGGGAAATCTGAAAGAGAAAAGCTTCAAAGAAATATGGTTTGGGGATATGGCAGTAAAAGAGAGAGCAAAAATAAAGAAAAAACAATGTCCAAAATGCTGGATAAACTGTTTTAGCTTCCAGGATATGATGACATACCCAGAAAAAGCAGCTGTAAAAGCATTTGTGGGGAAGAATTAGTAATACTATAGACAATAAATATTTATAAATAGAATAATATAATAAAGATTAATGATTAATTATCCAAGCAGAGAATTTTATCATCATTTAGGTCTTCTTGTAGATACAAAAAGAACAAGACTAATAGAAATTTTGGAAAACGAAAATGAATTATTAAGACAAACTGTACTTGCTAGAAAATTAACAGATATGTTTATTCATAGAGATGGTAGATTAATGTCAAGAACATGGAATTCCATAGATGATTATTTTAAGAAATTAGAAACAACATATCCAGAAGCAGAGAGATTAGTGCCAGAACCAATTATTATAGACACAACAAGTAAATGGATAGAAAGAGTTGTAAAAAGAATACCAGATAGTGTAATATTATACGCTGATAGCTACTCTATACCAAATTATGATAAATCAATATAAATTAATTTATTTCTCAGCCATCACAATCAAATCTAAACCTACTGGAATAATCATCTTATTTTCAAATATAATAAACCACTTATCCAAAAGATAATTCAATAACTTATTATTAAGACCATCATCAGAAACAGGAACTTTACCAGTAAGTTTTGTAATAAACAATATAGGAATACCCAGAATATCCCAGTTTTTTAAAAATTTAATATTAAAACCAACAGAGGATATCTTAGAACTCAAATCCTTTCTACTATATCTACGATAATGACCAACTGACTTATCAAAATTAGAATACAAACCAGGATAAGCAGAAGTCAATAATATCATACGACCATTAGGTTTTAACATAGAATAAATATCCCTCAATAATTTAACATCATCATCAATATGCTCAATAAAACCACTAATAACAATATTATCAAACTTACCTTTAATATTTTTAGAAGGGAAATAATCATTGAAGAATTTAATCTTAACATTCTCTTTTTTAGCTTTCAGTTTAGCAATATCATGATATTTCTTAGAAGCATCAATATAAGTAACATCCAAACCTAATTTAGCTAACTTAATAGGAAAAGAACCAGTACCAGCGCCGATATCTAATAGAGAACCTTTCTTTACTAATTTAATTAAAATCCTATCTTTATTCTTATGCCAGAAATCATCTTCCTGAAGCTTCCACAAATAATCCTGATCCTGAATCATTAAGCTTTCACCATCAAAACAGCACCTTTACCATCACTATAAAATGGTTTAACAGATACAAGTTTAACATAACCTGCTCTTTCATTAATACCAATCATCGGATTATCTTCAATAGAGAAAGAGAATATAGGTTGCTTAGTCATACTTCTTATTTTATAATTTAGTTGAGAAGCAATATGTTTTCTCCTATGTTCTGGAGATACAACAGTAACATATTTCATAAAAGCTGAATCAAGATCAATAATATTATGTGCTATAAAAGCACGATCTGAAAAATCAATATTAGTATCATCAGAATATGGAGCAGCAAGAACACCATTATTATTCTCCATTAAATAATCTCTAACTCTCTCTCTATCACAACTTAAAAGAGTCTCAACTGTTTCATACTCAGTTTCACCAAGAGCACCAATAATTGTAAAACCAATAACCTTACCATCATCAACATAACCAATAGTACTTAGAGATCTGGGATTAGAAATCCAAGAGTCAATTACAGAGCCACGAGCAGCAGCATCAGATAAGTCAAAAGAATTAACAAACAAATCACGAACCTGAGATCTAACATCTGGATGTATAAGATGATTAGTAATATCTTGAATTTTATTATTATAAAACATAAGAAAATAAGAGAAGAGAGGATTTTTAAAAGTTATTATTAATATTAAATTCAAAAACTATATAAAATAGAATAATATACTAAA
>Ga0209541_10000180_pt1 | contig 117832 bp, 130 predicted proteins | sample RifCSPlowO2_01_FD_184027 | JGI IMG/M metagenome (GOLD analysis project Ga0209541, IMG submission 184027) | Groundwater microbial communities from Rifle, Colorado - Rifle CSP2_plank lowO2_0.1 (SPAdes) (version 2) | ecosystem: Environmental > Aquatic > Deep subsurface > Groundwater | place... | reverse complement strand
ATATTGCGCAATTGTTTTGCCCGCTCCGGCTAGAATGCTGTTGGTAGACGCCGATTTTGGCGGTGTTATTATTTCGCCGACTGCGTATGCAGAGCCGATGGCGGAAAAACTCAAAACCAAACTCAAAAGAATTATTGAGGCGATTGGGATTTGAAATTTTTTATTTTTTTTTCTCATTTCTAACTTCTCACTTCTAATCCTCGCTCTGCGGCGGATTCAAACAATTTTGTAAATCTTCTTCGGCTTTCGCCTTATCGGCCGCAATTTGCTCGTTTTGGGAAACAGCCGCGGCAAGCGACCCGACTTTCGCGACGTCTCCGTTAATTTTGTTTAGCGCAGCATTAAATTCTTCAACTGTTTTGGTAAGCAAAAGAGCGACGCGATCATCTTTCAGCAATTCAAGCAAAATAACCTGCTCAACGATATCGCCTTCCAGCGCCGCCTTGGTTGTGGTCGCCACCTGAATCCTGTTGTCTACTGCAGCAATCGGCTTATTGTGATTAAGTTTGCAGGTTTTGAGATCTCCCAATGTTTTAATCTCGTCTTTTGTTTGCGCCAGCGAATTTTCTTTTTTATTAATTATTGATTGCGTAACATTTATCGCCGGATCAATTCCTGAAAGCTGAATCCCGCTTCGCTTGAGACTATCCAATTCCTCCTGCAATTGGTTCGTAATTGTTGTTGAATAAATGTTGGAGCTATAAAGCCCGCCGGGCGAGAAGAAAATGCCGTTAATCAAAGACTGAAACGCGGCAATCATTATTTCATTAAAAGAATCGGCGATGTTTAATTGCTCAATATCAGAATTAGTGGCTTTTGCCAGCCGATTTTCCAGATATTTACCGGGGCTTACGGTTTTGCAGCGCTCTACGGTGACTGATTCAGGAGTTTCTTCTCCCACAATATTAATATCATCCACGTCTGTTGTTCTAAGATCTACTTTTTCACAATCTTCTATCCCTAAAAATCCGCTGCCGGATACCGCCTCGTTAAGTTTTGCTTGCGCGGCAATCGCCTCTCTTTTTTCTTTCTCTTCCAAAAGCCCTAGATATTGGCCGTATGGATTGTTATTTACTTGTGTCAGCTCAATCCATCTTTGCCACCCGCCATTGTTAAAATCATTAAAAAAGTTTTGTAAATTGCCGGCTATCGCAGAAACCGTGCACCTGAATCTTTCCTGCAGCGGCCGCCTGCCTCCGGCGAAAATAAGCCGAAGCCTTGGCCCGAAAGGTTCGCAAAGCTGGGTTAGTTTCAATTCTTTTAAAAATACTCCGCTTGCCTGATCGGCCGCGTCAAGCAGAAATCCCTGCCAATCCTGCACAAAAAGCGGCGTCCCGCCTTGCCCTCCGGTGCGAATCAGATTTACGATATCTTGCGTAATTCGATGAACCAAAAGCTTTGCGACGCTCCAAGCCGCCTTATCAACCATATCTCTAAAAGTTCCCGGCGTATCCTGCACTTTGGCTATAGGCACGGAATTTGCTCTTGTTTCTCCGGATATTAGTCCAAAAATGCTGTCCAAGCCAGACAAGATGCCGCCTCCGCCTTGTGTTTGTGCTTCTATCTCTTGGAGCTCTCCTAAATTAAAACCTTCATCTTCCAACGCGAACGCGAAAGAAGGCAAAATTAAACTTAGTCCCAGTATCGTTGCGGAAAATAATTTAATTACATTTTTTTTCAACATCATTGAGTTCGTTTTGCAAAATAAATATTGCCTCCGGATTTATAAAATTGCTCTAATCTCTCTACCTGTTTTAAATAAAGAGCGAGTCCCGCAAGCCCGCGCGCCGGATCTTTGTCGGTAACCATCATAAAACAGTCGGCCGCGGCAGTATTTTGCATAATGTTCATAAGCTCAAGATGCAAAGATGCGTAAGACGCCGGAACATTTTCTTGTTTTAAAAATTCAACCGTTTTTTGGTAAGCCGCAACGTAAGCGACCAACTTTTTCAGATCTTCGTAGCGCTCGGCCGCCAAAATCTCGTTCACAATCTCTATCTCCGGCTTTTGCAGATTTGCAAATGTTTTATTCAAAAAATCTCCCGCTCTGTTTAAATATATTTTTATTCCGTCAGATGAAGAACTTTGTTCTACACGAACATTGGCTGACGAAAATGAATCTTTATACAAGAGCGCGTCGCGGCTTAATGACTCTATCAAAGACTCGGAGATCGCTTTTTGCTGAAACATGTCAATTGAGCCCTCCGAAGATCCCGCGGCTGTGAGATAATTGGAGGCGAACTCCCGGGCTATTTTGTCGGTCAAAGTTCTCGGCGTTGTTGTGGCTTGCTTGCCAATCTCTTCCGGTTTTTTTAACTTGTCATTCGGCCCCGCTAAAATCGGGTCTCTTCCGTTTTTTATCTCATCCGCATCGCTGGTTCCGTCTCCATCCGTATCGGCTTTGTTCGCATCGGTTTTCCAAAGAATTTCTTCCCAATCTTTAAGTCCGTCGCCATCGCTGTCGCGGTTGGCGTCCTGATAGGCGGCGAGGAATCCTAGCTGCCCGCTTCCGGCTCCAAGCTTCTGGCCGGCAGCTGGTTGCCGGTTGCTGGAGGCTATGTAAATCACAAACCAGCCCACGAATAAAACAACGAGGGCGGCAAAAACAAGGGTTATGAAGTTTTTTGATGGCAAATAACCCATTTCACCTCCTTAATTATACCATTTTTACAGCGCAATCAGGGTGTGGATATGGCATGAGCTGGTTCAAGAAATGGGATTTGGGGACATATACCGGGTGGAACTGGTTTTTGAGTCGTTCCTATCTGGATTATTGGGTAAGCTGACCCCAAAGATGGCGGTTTTTTGCCAAAATTTATGCCTAAGGCGCTAAAAATGAAAGAAGCTATGCTAATTGCGGGCCCTATAACCGGGACAAAGATACCGGCGAGGCTAAGGCCTGCGCCTAGAAAATTTCCGCTGGCGAGCGAGCTTATAATATTTATGCCGGGCAGCAATCCGCCCAATCCTTCAGCAAGGCCGGCTAATTGTATGCCCAAATCGCCGCCTACAAAAAGCGCCCCGCCGGGTCCAACGAGTTCTACTCCCATTATTTGTGATCCGAATATGTTTCCTGGTTCGATCATCTCCATAGTCACGACGTTTGCATCCACCAAACCGCCCGCAACTGCGCTGCCCAAAAGACCACCTATGCTAAATCCGCCAATGCCGCTTGGGTTGCCCTTGTCGCAGTTGATTGGCGCCGGCGAAGCATAGCCTAAAGTACATATGCCAGGCCTGATTACTCCATAAGATTTAATCTGACTCGTTGCGGGGTTTAAAAAGAATTTGCCGCCAACAGGAGGACCGATATACAAAATAAAACCCGAGGGGCTCATGCATGCCTGAATCTTGGTGATTTTGCCACCGAACGGTTTAGTTAGGGGTTGGATTGGAGGAATGGCGGCTTTTACTTCAGAAAAGGGATAAAAAAAAGACAAAGAAACTGCAAAAATCAAAAATGTCGCGAGGATTTTTTGCAATTGCATATTATTTAGTATACTACATCCGCGCGTATAAAAAAGGCCATCGAGCATAACGGATGGCCACAAAACACAAAATGTGTTTAAAACAAAAAGAAAAGATTCAAGGCGTCTATCGCAATAGCAGCGTTATTATATCGCTCGCACTCGGCTTTTTGCTCCTGCGGCGCTTTGGCGCAATCCCGCATATACATCGTTGCGCAACCAGACGCAAAGAACATAGATAAAAATGTCGCAAGAAACAGCCTTTTCATCTTTCGCCACCTTCTCGAATGCGGTTTTTAAAAATGGCAAAAAACAACATGATGCCTCCTATGCCGACCCAAGTCATAATCAGCGCAGTTGATAGGCCAAAAAGCGCTTTGCCGTTTATCAACCACCAAAAAGTGCTGGAAACGCCAGCGGCCGTAATAACCGTGAAAACGGCATGGCCAATTAAAGACAAACAATAAAGAACGGATTTTTTAATGAGCATCGCAGTTCACCTCCCATCAAAGCTTATCACTAAACCGGCAAGTCGTCAAGGTTTTGGAACACCTAGATCGCGACAGATTTTCTGAACCAAAAAGTCATCGATTTCTCGATGACGTGGAACGCTTGAGGTTTTATTGTTGCGAAGATTTCTAAAAACGCCGTGATTGCCGCCCTCGCGATATAATACGCAATAATGTTTGCGCAAATGCCGCTCTAAATCAACATGTTTCATGCGGTCGGCACGAGAATTTTCTCTTTAAACACGTGGCAGCTGAATTCCTCTTCGAACTCCCGCTTTGCTATTTCGCGATTAGCAGCAAGAACGAGTCCTAGAGCCTCTCTGAGATTCTGTTTAACGGACTTAATAGTCTTTCCTTGCGTATTTACGCCGGGCACTTCCTCAATCCATCCCACATACAACTTGCCGTGTTTTTTATAAACCGCCGTGAATTGACTTTTATTATTTTTCATGCTTTTAGTCTAGCAAAATTAAAAGCAGCCGTCAATATACATCAGGATATCGTCAAGCGCATCTATATTATTAATTTAAAAATGAGGAACAAGACATAAGCCACCAACAATATAGACAACACCGGAGAAATCGCACTAATCCAACTCAGATGTGCCTCCCGCCAAAATCTTTGTGGAACAACCGTTTGATAAATTACCATCAAAATGAAGCCGAAAAAGCCAACGATGAATTTCATTTTCGTCCGCTCCCTGTCTAAATCTTAGACTAACGCCTAAACCGGCAAGTCGTCAAGAGATGGCTCTGAATCCAAATCTTCGGCGAGAAGGTCGTCGGATAAAATTTTTCCAGCCTTGGGCTGATCTTCTTTGTTTTCTTCGTCCATAAGTTATTAGTTATTTTTTCCCATCTTTAATCAACTCCGCAATATTATTCGGGACTTCTTCGTAATGATCAAACTCCATTGTGTAGGAGGCGCGGCCCTCGGTCATTGATCGCAATTTTGTAACATATCCGAACATTTCGGAAAGCGGGACTTTCGCGTCAACCACTTTAGCCATGCCCCTTTCAGACATCCGCTCGATTTTGGCGCGTTTGGAAGAAAGATCTCCTGTAACGTCTCCCAAAAATTGTTCTGGAGTCACAACCTCAACTTTCATAATCGGCTCCAAAAGAATCGCGCCAGCACGTTTGGCGGCCTCCTGCAAAGCAATAGATCCAGCAATCTTAAACGCCGCTTCGGACGAGTCCACGTCGTGGTAAGAACCGTCGTAAAGCGCTACTTGCATATCAACCAAAGGAAATCCGGCCACCACCCCTTTCTCCATCGCCTCTTTTATTCCCTTTTCCACCGCCAGAATAAATTCCTGCGGAATAATGCCTCCTTTAATTTCATTAATAAATTCAAATCCTTTCCCGCGCTCGTTGGGTTCCGCTCGCAGCCAAACATGCCCATATTGCCCACGTCCTCCTGACTGTCTGATATATTTTCCTTCGGCCTCCGCTGTTTTTTTAACGGTTTCTTTGTAAGCGACCTGCGGGCGCCCGACATTGGCTTCAACTTTAAATTCCCGCTTCATGCGGTCCACCAAAATTTCCAGATGAAGTTCTCCCATTCCGGAAATAATCGTCTCCATTGTCTCTTCATCTCCTTTGATTCTGAATGTTGGATCTTCTTCCGAAAGCCTCCGCAACGCCAACCCCATTTTCTCTTGGTCGGCTTTGGTCTTGGGTTCAATGCGCAAAGAAACCACGGGTTCCGGAAATACAATGGATTCCAAAACGATAAGATGTTCTGGGTCGCACAGCGTATCTCCGGTTTTTGTATTTTTCAAGCCAACTATTGCTCCGATCTCGCCGGCCTGCATTTCTTTTGTTTCCTCCCGATGATTTGCGTGCATCCGCAAAATCCTTCCGACGCGCTCTTTGTCGCCAGTGCGCGCGTTTAAAACATAAGAGCCGGCGGAAAGTATGCCTGCGTAAACTCTAAAATAAGTAAGCTGGCCGACATACGGGTCCGTCTGCAATTTAAAAGCAAGAGCCGTAAACGGAGCGTCATCCTTGGGTTCGCGTGTAATTTCTTCCTTGGTCTTTGGGTGATGCCCCTTAACCGGAGGGAGATCCGCCGGGGAAGGCAGATAATCCACAACGCCGTCGAGCATCATCTGCACTCCTTTGTTTTTCAAAGCGGAACCGCAAAAAACCGGCACCAACTTATATTCCAAAGTCGCTTTTCTTAAAACCGCCATTAATTCGTCTACTGAAATTTCTTTCCCTTCCAAATATTTTTCCGTCAGCGCGTCGTCTTCTCCCGCGATGCGCTCAACCATTTTATGCCGCCACTCCCCCGCTTCGGATTTTTTATTGGCCGGAATTTCTTCTTCAATAATTTTTTCTCCGTGTTCACCGTCAAATTGCACAAACTTCATCCTCATAAGATCTATTATGCCGGCGAACTCGCTTTCCAGGCCGACCGGGATATTTACTGCCACTGCGTTTGGCGTTAAACGCTCTAAAATAGAATTAAAGCTATTGGTAAAAGAAGCGCCCATACGATCGAGCTTGTTAATAAAACAAATCCGCGGAACTTTGTATTTGTCGGCCTGCCGCCAGACAGTTTCCGACTGCGGCTCAACTCCGGCAACCCCGTCAAAAACAACAACTCCGCCGTCCAGCACCCTCAACGAGCGCTCCACCTCAACGGTGAAATCCACGTGCCCCGGCGTGTCAATAATATTTATGCGATGTTTTTCCCCGCCGCCCGCCCCACTATCGTTCTGGCGAGGCAAGTATGACGGGGCCCAAAAACATGTTGTAGCAGCAGAAGTAATTGTTATGCCGCGCTCTCTCTCCTGCTCCATCCAATCCATCACAGCTTCACCCTCGTGCACCTCGCCGATTTTATGCGAAACCCCGGTATAAAAAAGCACCCGCTCGGTTACGGTCGTCTTCCCCGCGTCAATATGAGCGATAATCCCGATATCGCGCGTCCTTTCAATTGGATATTCCCGTGCCATAAAAATTTATTTAAGCGAGTTTTTTAAATCATGAAGGAATTTATTTGCGAAATCCACTGTTTCCTTGGAAATTTTATCCTGTTGCTCTTCCTTAACTTTTCTCAATAAAAATTCCCAAGTTTTCAAAAGGGCCTGTCGTTCTTCATCATTCGGCACTAAATTAATAAATTGTTCAGTAAAGCCTACCACGGCCGTAAGCCACGTTACGGCGTATTTATTTTGCGTCCATTGTTCTCGCCTCTTGAGCAAAGTTGGGTCGGCTTTAGACAATATTCCGTCCTTATCAACTTTCTCCGCATCAGTAAGTCTGACATCCGGGTATTCTCCGTAGTCATTCAACAAATGATCAATTTGTTTGACAGCTTCTTTTTTTGAATCTATTTTTTCTGGATTTTCCATAAATTTTATTTTTTATAAATCTCGTGTGTACCAACGTTGACATAGGCCACCACGCTATCGCTCAAAAAATAAAAATGAACTCTAAAATCCTTATTGATCGAATAAGCCCAAGTGCCCTCGAATTTGCCACCGAGCTTGTGTGTTTTTAATGAAGAGTGAAATAGATTTTTCCGAAATAATTTATCTTTTTTGAGAGCCAACTGTTGAATCCTTGAGGGAAGACGGCTAAAATTTTTCTCAAAACGAGATGAGTATACAATTTTACTGACAAGGCGCGGCATTATTTCATCAACTGCCGCAAACTTTTAAGCTCTTTGAGCTTGCCCGATCTTTGCTCTTGCCGAGCAATCTTGAGCGCACCCACAGCGTCGTCCACTTCCCAATGTCTTTTCAATTCGTCTGCAAATTCTTTTGGATCAACAACCAAAAGCCTGCGACCGTTGGCGCGCCGTAAAACTTCTTTTGGGATTTCTATGGTTAAAGTGGCCATGTTTCAATATTATCAAAAATAAACCTAAATTACAAGTATACCTTACCACGCAAAATGCGCGAAGGCGCGGTTAGCTTCGGCCATGCGGTGGGTGTCCAGTTTTTTCTTGATTGCGGCGCCTTCGTTTTTGGCCGCAAAAAGAACTTCCTCTGCTAATTTTTTGGCCATGGGTTTTCCCTTTTTTGCCCGCGCCGCGCCAATAAGCCAACGCGCCGCCAAAGCAAATCCTCGATCCGGCTGCACCTCGCGAGGCACTTGATACGTTGCCCCTCCGATCCGTCTAGGGCGGATTTCAACCAGCGGAGTAATATTTTTTATCGCACGCTCTAAAATAATCACCGGAGTTTCCCCCTTTTTTTCTATTTTTTTTATTTCTTCAAGCGCTCCCCATATTACTTTTTGCGCCGTAGATTTTTTTCCGGAAAACATCAAATAATTGGTTAGCTTGGCAACCAACGCAGAATCATAAACCGGGTCCGGCACTAATTCTCTTTTTTCTTTTTTTTTGCGCCTCATACTTTTGGCTTTTTAGTACCGTATTTGCTTCGCTGTTGTTTTCGTTTTTCCACGCCGGTTGTATCTAAAACCCCGCGCACAATATGATACTGCACACCCGGCAGGTCTTTTACGCGCCCGCCGCGTATCACAACAACCGAGTGCTCCTGAAGCTGATGCCCCTCACCGGGAATATAGGCCGTCACCTCCATACCGTTGGTCAGCCGGACTCGCGCAACTTTGCGCAAAGCAGAGTTCGGTTTTTTGGGCGTCACCGTTTTTACGGCAAGGCAAACTCCGCGTTTAAAGGGCGATGGGTAAAACCGGGGCCTGTTTTGAAGAACATTAAAGCTCTTGGCAAGCGCAACTGACTTTGCCTTATACTCCATCTTTTTTCTGCCTTTTTTAATAAGCTGATTGATAGTGGGCATATATGTAGAAAAAGTTTATCATACAAAAAAAACAGCGTCAACTTATCTCCACGCTCTCGCCGTATTTGGGAGCGAAAGCCTCAATGCCGAGATAGTCGCGGATTTTTTGGGCGAGGGCCAAAGATGCTTTTGGTTCGCCGTGGACTAAAAATGCTTTTTTTAAAGTGTCAGAGTGCGCGCGTACAAATTCAAAAAGCGTTTCGCCGTCCGCGTGAGCAGAGTATCCGGAAATTGTTTCAATGCGGCATTTCACTGGCACCTCTTCGCCGAAAAGCGAAACGCTTTTTGCTCCATCCTCTATGCGCCGGCCCAACGAACCGGGCGCCTGATAGCTTACGATTAAAAGCGCGCTTTTTTCGTCCGGCAAATATCTCCGTTCGTGATGCAAAATCCTTCCGCCCGTTGACATACCGCTTCCCGCAATAATTATTTTTGGCGGCGGCACATCATTGATTTTTTTTGATTCCTCTGTAGTTAAAGAGAAATTAACGTTGGGAAATTTAAAAAACGGGATTTTAAGATATTTTTCATAAATCGAAGTTGCTTTAATTGAAAGGGGGCTGTCCAAATACACGGGGATTTTTGGGATCTGCTTTTCTTCCATCATTTTGGATATTACCGACAGAAGTTCCTGCGTCCGTTCAAGCGCGAATGCAGGAATCATAAGCGTGCCGCCTCGTTTTACTGTCCGCTCAATGACTCTTTCAAGCATCAAAACTCTTTGTTCATTTTCGTGAACGCGATCCCCGTATGTGGATTCCATGACAAAATAGGTTGGCTTCGCAACCGTCTCCGTTGTTTTCTGCAAAACGCTTCCGGAATTTCCGATATCCCCGCTGAATACAATGCGCTCTCCGCCAACATCAACCGCAATCATCGCCGAACCAAGTATGTGCCCGGCGTCATAAAAAGAAACTGCGAATCCGCCTATCTGTATTTCTTCGTGCATCTTTTTGGCCTCCCACAATCTCATCGCCTCATCAACATCGGATTCCGTATAAATAACCGGCTCGCGTTCTTTTGTTGCCTCTTTGGTAAGAACCCCGGTGCTGTCTTTAAGCATAATCTCCGCGAGTTCCCTTGTCGCAGGGCTTGAATAAATTTTTCCGCGAAAACCCTCTTTTATCAGCTTGGGGATTCTGCCTGTGTGATCAATGTGCGCATGAGTGACAAAAAGCGCGTCAATTTCTCTCGGGTCAAACTGGAATGGCTCGCGGCTCCTAATATCGCAAAAACGCGGGCACTGAAAAAGCCCGCAGTCCACCAAAATCTTACTTGATTCCGATTCAAGCAAAAAACAGCTTCCTGTAACTTCCTGTGCCGCGCCGTAAAAAGAGAGCTTTGTCATAAAACCAGAAGAAGCCCGATTATGCCGCCGAGCAAATCAAAAAACAAGTCGGACAAGGTGTCTTCGTAGGTTAAAAAACCGATGTGCGTTATATAACGGTTAAAGCCGAACTCAAAAAATTCCCATAAAATTCCGGTAAGCGCGGTAAGGCCCAAAAAAATCATAAAAAAAACCGGCCGCGCGCGCGCGCCGGTTAAGTTTAAACCGAAATGTTTTATGAAAAAATTAAAAAATAACACTATCCAAACCCCGCCAAAAAAATGGAGCGCCGTATCCAGCCACCAAAAAAGATAGTATAACTTAAACCAGATGGCCAAACCGTGGATTAGTAAAATAAAAACTAAAAATATAAAAAGGGACACTCGAGATTCAAGCAGAGATTTCATGCTCTTTCTTCTTCACCGTAAATAAATTCGAAATCTACTTTTTTGTAGTCAAAAAGCTCTTCCGGCTTAAAAAACCTTTCGATTTCCGTTTCCGCGGTTTCAACAGAATCCGATGCATGCACAATATTGGTTTGCGTGGACATGGAAAAATCTCCTCTTATCGTGCCTGCGTCGGCCTCCGCGCCATATGTCGGCCCCGCAATCAAGCGAACGGCTTTTACAGCATTAAACCCCGAGAGCGCGGCTACGATCACCGGCGCGGATTTCATAAATTTTTTCAAACCCTCAAAAAAAGGTTTGTCTTTGTGGTGCGCGTAGTGCTCCCCCAAAAGCAAATCGTCTAAACGCATCATTTTTAGCCCTATTATTTTAAGACCTTTTCTTTCCAGCCTGCGCAAAATTTCGCCAAGCAGATTCCTCTGCAAAGCATCCGGCTTAATAATCACTAAAGTTTTTTCTTCTTTCTGCTGTTGCATAATATATATTGACAATAACAAATCGCCTTGCTAGCTTCAAGGAAGATTTGTGAATCGGGAAAAAGGAGAAAGAAAATGACTAAAGTCTTCATCGCGTCGCGGATCGGAGCGAAAACCAAAAAGCAGTTTGAGAAAAATTTAAACAGAATGAAAGCGTTCGCGAGATTCGCGCTTTTGCAAGGATACGAACCGGAAGCCACCGGAATTTACTATTGCCAATTTATGAATGATTTTGATCAAAAAGAGCGCGAATGGGGTATAGAAAGAGGCCAAGAAAGATTAAAAGAATGCAAAGAAATCTGGGTTCTCGAAGACGGGATGGCGTTTTCCGAGGGAGTTACAAGAGATAGAAAAATAGCACGAGAAAACGATCTTTTGGAGCGCGTTTGGAACGTAGATACCGTTGAAAATTATCTAAAAGGAAACGACCCATACGGCTACGAACTCTGGCTAAAATCAAAATGAAGTCGGCAAATTAAGCCGGCTTTTTTATTTTTTCCAAATTAAGTTGCCGTCGCGGATTTCCAGAGTTATTGTGCCGTCCAAATCTGTGCGGAAAATTTTGGCGCCGGCGGCAGCAAGGCGCGAAAGAACTTCCGGCGCCGGGTGCCCATAGCGATTGCGCGCGCCGGAAGAGATTATCGCGTATTCCGGCTTTGTCACCCGCAAGAAAAAATCGTTGCTGGAGGTTTTTGAACCGTGGTGGCCGGTTTTTAAAACATCAACATCTCCAACCCTGCCTTCCGCAACCAAACGCTTTTCCAAATTTTTCTCCGCATCGGACATCAGGAGAATTTTTTTATCTTCAAAATCCAATTCGCTGACCAAAGCCGAATCGTGCACGTTTTTTAGCGTCATCCCAGAAAAAGATTCTTCTGGATAAATAAATTTCAAAGCCGCGCCGTTCGCAAAATTTAAATTAATTGGGTGGTCAACCGTGACCTTTTTCAATTTTTTCTCCGCAATCAAACTTTCAAAAATTTTTGCCTCCGCCGTGTGATAATCAACTCCGCTTTCAATTATCATGCCCACATTGTATCTTTCCAAAACCTCAATGAGCCCCGAAACATGGTCGGCGTGAGGATGAGTAAGCGCTACAACGTCAATAAATCTGTCAAAAAATCTCATCTTGCTTCCCAACTGCGGCAAAATTTTATTCGGCGGGCCGCCGTCAATCAAAATTTGCGTTCCGTCTTTTGATTCAATAAAAATCGCGTCACCTTGCCCTACATCAAAAAACGAAACTTCCAGCTCCGGTTTTTTAATGTAATCAAAAACCAACTGCCCAACCAAAAAAAATAAAGCCAAAAGCAAAAGCGCGGCTCCGCCGAATATTTTTCTTTGATGGATTTTATAAAATTTATATATTGAGCTTTGTGAAAAATTCAACGACATAAATTTGATAAGTTATTAAAATGTAGCTTGCCGATGCTAACGCGGCGCCTAGCGCCCGAGACAAAAAAACCGCCATGCTGCCCAAAAAACTAAAAAACATTACCGCCGGGACGGCGGTAACAACCAAAATATTCGCTGGCAAAGTAAAAATTGAAACCGGATTTCCCCAAAAAATCAAAAGCGGCAAAACAAAAAGCTGTGCCGCGGCTGAAGCCGCCGCCGCTTCGCGCACACCCAACAACTTCGGAAAAAACCAAAAAGCTTTTTGGAAGCGCGATGCAAGCAAAATCAGCCCCAGAGTTGCCGCGAAAGAAAGTTGAAAACCGCGGTCAAACCTCAAATACATCGGGTTTATAAAAACCATGAGGGCCGCGGCAAATAAAAGCGAAAGCAAGGGCGCGCGCAGCCTTCCGGATCTCAAAGCCAAAAGGCCGATTACGGCCATAATTGCCGCGCGCACCGCCGCTGGCTCCGCCCCCGTCATTAAAGTAAAAAGAATTATGCCGAAAATAGACAAAACCCACGCGAATGCGTATGGCAAAATAAAACCGAAAAACGCGAGAAGAAATGTGCCAACAATTGTAATATTGTAGCCGGAAAGCACTAAAATATGGATGGTGCTGGTTTTTCTGAAAGCGTCTAGTAAATTCTCCGGCAAAACGCCTTCTTCTCCCAAAAGCATACCGTTGGCCAAAGACGCATGCGGTTCCGGCAAAATATTTTTCAGGTTTGCTTCAAATTTTTCACGCACGCGGAAAAGAGAAACCAAAACTTTGTTCTTTGTCAGCGCCAGAACACCTCTCCCCCAAGAAAGAGATGGTATCTCTTTCTTTCCCCCCTCCCCTTCGTAAGGGGAGGGGGTTAGGGGGTAGGGTCTCTCCTTAATTTCTGGAAAAACCATCTGAGAATAAATCCCGCTCTTTGCCAAATATTGCTTCGTGTCAAAACCTGCATAATTTTCCGGCTCTAATATCTCACCCGCCACTTCTAATTTCTCCCCATATTTATATTGCGGATAAATGCGCGATACGACCAAAAGCCTCCCGAAATCGGTTTCTAAAACCAAGCGCGATGAGTTTTGTTGTGTTTCGCTTGAAATAACTGTGCCTTGCAAAGTCATGGTCTGGCCGTAGTAGTTATGGAGTCGGTCATCTACAATGTTATTTTCAAAAATCGAAAAGCGCAGCATGCCGAGGAGGAAAAAGATAAGCAAAAATGACGCAGAGACAAACCTCACCCCCAGAAAAGAGACTGGTGTCTCTTTTCTCTCCCCCTCTCCTTGTGAAGGAGAGGGGGTTGGGGGGTGAGGTATCGGTCTTGTGCTAAAAAACAAAATAATTAAAAATCCAATCGCCAACCCCAAAAAACCGAATATCCACTTTTCCGGCACATTAAAAAACGAACGGATGCCGACTCCCGCCAAAAACGCGACCAAAAAATACGGTGTTAGTTTTGCCATCAAGCTAAGCTTGACTATAGCAACCTGCCTTGCTCACTATCAAGCGCCATATTTACCAACCTGTCCGCCTCTTTATTTTGCTCCCTCCGAACATGGCTGAAAGTAACCTTGGCAAAATCCATCTTTAAGTTCCAAACTGAAATAAAAAGCGGGAACATTCTTTCTTCCTCAATTTTGTATTCTCCATTAAGCTGGCTTGCGACAAGCTCCGAATCCATCCGCATTTCTACCTCCATTTTTCTAGTTTTTTCCTTCCCAAAAAGCGCCTTTGTTTTTTTCAGCGCGAAAATTACCGCCGCGTATTCGGCCTCGTTGTTTGTTTTTACCCCAATCTTTTCTCCGTACTCCTTAATCATCCTCCCCTCGCCGTCACAAATAACTACCCCAATCGCCGCTTCCCCGGGATTCCCTCGCGACCCCCCGTCCGTATAAACAATTAGTTTTTCCCGCCCAACAGCGGGCAAGCTTTTAGACATGTTTGTTTAAATAATCTGCAATATTCAATGCCTCGCGCAAAGCGTCGCTTTTTTTTGTAAAAGCCGCGCTCCCAGCGACGGAATGCCCGCCGCCGCCGTATTTCTTCTCTAAATATTGGCCGATCATTGGGCGCTTGGGAGGATTCCAAGGATTTTGGCCGACGCTTAAAACGTAATTATTGTCTCTTTTTAAAATTCTCACGGAATATTTTGCTTGCGGATAAAAATAATAAGAAGCGAATCTCGCGCCAGCCAGGCGCTTCTCCATCCCATAAAGTACGACTACTTTCCCGCGCAAAACCAGTCGCTTTTTAATTTCCGGCAAAGATTTTTTCAAATCTCTTTTGTGTTTTAAAAATCTTGTCCTAACGGGCTTGAATTTTTCAACAAAAGCAAGAGGTTTCTCGCTAAGCGCTTTTATAAGCAACTTCGCGTAATCAAGCGACGGCTTTTTATCAACAAATGATTTAGCGATTCTTAGCGCTGCCGATCCAAACCCCATTGCCTCTTTGGCTGATCCAAACCGCGCCCGATCAATAATATCCGCCCAATGAGCTAAATTTTTAATGCGTTTCGGCGGGCCTATTTTTTCAGCCAGAGGCTGATCCGCCTTGGGCGGAAATTTTTTCGTAAAATGCCTGTAAATCAGGCCGGTGCATGACGGACTCCCGTCATTTAGAACATGATTTTTGTCGTTTTTGAAATTCTTCTCCCATTTTTTATCAATAAAAGTAGTGGGGTGATGATCAAACCAGATTGCGGCCTTAGGATGATAAATTATGTCAACAATCGCCATCTGATTTTTGGGCTTTAATTTTTTCCACCATTTTTTATTTATTGGATGAGTAAGCGGGATAAATTTTCCGTAATCATCCCCGCGCAATCTTAAAAAATAAAGCAGCATCGCCGCCGATGCCGCTCCGTCAAAACACCCACCATGAAAATAAATGTCGTAACGCATATTTTAGTTATCCACATTTAGCTATTGACATTAATAATGGGGTTGCTATGCTTACAATGTGATGACACTCTGGCGTATCTTCGGATAGCGCCAGATTTTTATTGAGATATTTCATGTTTAATTTTTCGTAAATCAATATATTTAGCTCGTTCGAGTAATTCTTTGGCAATATGACCCCTGGTTGACATAACAATAATGCGCTTACCGGCTTTCTTAATTCTATCAATTGGTACATAGAAATCGCTGTCTCCGGAAATTAAAACTGCAGTATCGTATTTGTCTTTTGCATCATCCATTTCAAATGCCAACTCCATGTCAAGATTGTTTTTCCACTTGTATCCGCCCTTGTGATCTTTAATTTTCTTCACAACTCTTGTTCGTACAATATAGCCATTTATGTCCAGCATATCCAAAAATTTTTTCTGATCTAAATTATGCTCATCTACTCCTTTGTAGATAAAGCATTTAGTTTCTTTGCCGCATTCTTCTTTAAAATATTTCATCAGTTTTTCATAAGAAATTCGCCAACCCAAAGTGCGCTGAGAATAAAACAGATTCTCCGCATCAATGAATACATATACTCTGCCTTTTATAAATTGACTTATCATTTTTCTTTTTTATTCTTATCCCTCTCCTCCACAAATTTTTTAACCTCCTCGTGGCTCATCTTCTTCGGCCACCAAAGATTGCCGCGAATATCGTAAATAGGCAAAAACAACTTTTCGTTTTCTGGATTTGCGTTCCTCATTATAGAAACAATATCGCCAACTCTTTTCTGAATCGCTTCTTCGTCGGCCTGTTCTATATATTTATATCTCTTTCTAAGATCACTTATGTCTGCGTCGTAGAATTGCGATGTAGTTTTGTAGTATCGCGAAGCTTCATCAGCAGATAACCCTCTTTCAATATTCTCATGTAATCTTTTTTCACGATTCTTACTCTTTATTTTCGCTAATTCTTCATCCGTACGCTCTCTATCCGCTCTCAAAACAATACCGTTAAAAAAACGCGGGGCGACACGAAAAGTAAGAGCGTAACCCATTTCGGGGAATGGAACTACTGTTCTTTTTCTGTCACTAGGCTCGGGGTCTGCTTTATATATTATACGGCCTTCAGAGTTTATGCCATAAGTCTTGGTTTTAAAGGGTTCAGTATTCCTAGTATAATCAGCTTCTGATTCTTCGTTGGATTTGAATTGCTCGACATTAAAAATGATTGCCAACGGATTTTCGTGTTGTCCCGCAATCCAATCACTATCTTCTAATTTATCTATGTCATAGCCAACTTTATTAAAAAAGACAAAAGCATCTCCGCGTTTTCTGGCATATTCAGCCCATTCTTTTTTTGTGATGGTGTCCTTTTCTCTATATGGTTGGCCGAGTAGACCCTCTTGTAATATTTTTTTTAAGTCATCAAGCCTGGCAGTAAATTCTTTTTTGTTTGCTACTTTATGCTGCCTAATTGAATGCACTGCCGTGTTTTTTTCATTGACATCCTGCACTTTGGCCATCACCTTTTCCAAAACCTCCGGAGAAAGTTCGGATTCGGGAGTTTTTGGTTCTCCAATATTTTCTAAATTTTGTGGCGGTTTTTCTGGCATATTATCTTAAATACCCGACCTGTTTGAGCCAATAATCGTTTTCCCATTCCCAGAGGGTTTTGGCAGCGAGGAAAGCTTTTATGTCTTTGAAATAATATGGGGACTCACGCATTTCAACTATTCCCTCAACTGGCCCCCAGTAGTGGTCTTCATGCGAAGAGCCGCAATGCTCCGTGCCATTGCCGCTCTTGGCTTGCCGAACTTTATTTCTCCCGCCCTTCTCGCGCAAGCTAGCGCCACAACGAAGACACTGTCTCTGCTGATCAACCCTCAAAATCCATCGAGTCGCTATTTCGCCAGGCAATTTCAGCGCGCGCTTCAAATCCAATTCTTGCAAAGCCAAAACGTAAGCAGCTGTCTGCAAATTGTATTCCGGATAAAATCCGGTTGAAGTTTTTATATCCAAAACGCCGAATTTTCCGCCAATTGTTGCAAGAGCGTCAACGGTGCCGGCGTAACGATGAAGATTAGACCAAATTCTGCTTTCCACGTATTCCGGATGAAAAAAAATCTGATTTTTCTTCTGAAATTCCACGAAGGCCGCCGCGGCCGGCTGGACTTCTTTTGGAATCGCTATCTCCTCGCCAACAGCCAGCTTTTGAATGGTTTCATGCACCAGCGTCCCCTCCTCCGCCGATTTTGTTTTTATCTCATCCGCCGCGGCGTAAGACCCGACTTCTTTTAAAAAAAATTCAAGCGCCGGTTTTGCTTTAATAGACAAAATCTGCGTTACTCTCGGGTACCATCCGCCGTTTATCTCATAACCGCAAACCGACTTAAAATGCTCCGCGTCTTTAAACCAAGCCATGATTAAATTAGTATAGCTTATCATGATAAAAGAAAAAAGCGGCCCGCTCGAGCCGCTTAAAAATCTTTTTTTCACTTGAAATCCTTAAGAATCCTTTCTGTATTTTCAAGAACATGTTTGCGCTCCGCCTCTTGTGTTTGTTTCGAGATTTTGACTTCTCGCTCACGCGCAGCTTGATCTTCGGCAAGCTCTTTGTCATGCTGGCCGCATATAAGCATCCAGAGTTCACCCAACAATTTTGGCGCCACGTTGATTTTGATATTCAGCAAAAGATCTGGGTCTTGCTTATTGCAAACAATGAAGTGTCTGCCGTCAAAAACATAAATTTTATCTTTGTATTTTGCCTCAAAACGATACTGGCCGAAAACCTTATCCATCCGCCACTTAATTACAGACTTCTCAATCGGAACCGTAGTTAACTTGATCAAATTTTTAATAATTTTCTCAACTGGGCTTTTTGATTTTTTCACAACAACCTCCAAAAATCTTTCTTTCTCAAACTTAACACACAATCATTTTTTCTTCAATGCCTCCCGCCAGAGGCGAGGCTCGCCCCTGAGGGCGGCAATGCCCGGAAGCGTTCCTTTTGCCAGAAATTCCAGCATAGCGCCGCCCAACTTTCCGCGATCGCGGAAAGTTGAACCGAGGCACAAAAAGGAAAAACCCCGCCGTGGCGGGGCAAATATTATTTGTATAAATTGGGATTGTTGGAAAACAAACGCTTATGTTCTCTGGTAATTTGGTTATCGGCAACTGCAACGGTCCAATAAAGCTCTGACTGCTCTTCCGAAATTCTTTTTTCTTCCAAAAGCAGCAAGGCATCGTCTATTTCAAAAACGTCAAAAAGATTTTCTGTATCGTACAAAACAGTTATCTCGTTTGGTATGAGCTTGCGCTCAACACACGCCGGAAAAGAACCGACAGAAAATTTTTTGTTTCTGGCCTGCGCCGCTGATAAAACATAGTAAGGAAAGTCGCCTTCTGTGCCGCGCTCAAACAACCTGTAGCCGTATTTATACATCCCAGTCAAATCAGTGAAAGGTAGTGGGCTAAAATCTGTCCTAGGGGATATATCTCCAAGTTTGCCATAATGCACATTTGCTACTGAAGCGCCTCCAGCACAACTAAAATACGCCTGCCCAATAGTAAAAAGGAATTTCTCGTCGTGATATTCGACATTAAAAAGCCCGGTCTTGCTCACTTTATTCTGCGACAAGCAATCTACAAGCCTTACATTTTTAAAATAGCTTTTTGTTAAATTCAATACGTTGCAAAGCTCTCCATATGACAAAGAAGGCGGATTAAACTTTCTATAATGTGCTCGGAAATCGCACCCCAAGTCTTGAGACAAAACCAAAGATCCCAAAATAGTAGGCAGGGCCTTCTGCGCTAAAATAAATCTAATTGCCCTTTTCTGGCTTTCTGTTAAATCACTGTGTAAAGCCCACCCAGATGAAGCGTGCTCGTTCTTTCGCCTCAAAGTGTATCCATCCTCGACTGGCGCGTAGACTTCAAGCTCAATATCTCGTTTTGTGCCGCCTTCCTCTATTCTATGCCCCCAAACATGGCCGTTTGGTCCGATAGTAAAAACCAAACTTCCTTTTTCCGTAAGGAGATAAGGAATATGCTCCGTCTCCGCCACAGAGCTCGCGGGAAGCGAACCCATCAGTTCCATAAAACACCTCTTTCTACAGCCGGTGCGGCTGTCAGTTTTTGCTCGCGCATTACTGCGCAAGCGACTTGCCCTTTGCTTCTACAGAGAAAGGGCTTATCTGTCAAAGAACAACTTATCCCTAGCACACTACTACTTTCCCAGCAATGCCAATATTACACTTTGTTCACGACCGTTACAAAAGTGTAATATCAAATAAAAAATTAAAAAGCCGAGGGGTCGGCTTTATTTTTTCTTCAATGCCTCCCGCCAGAGGCGAGGCTCGCCAAGGGCGGCAATTCCCGGAAGCGTTCCTTTCGCCAGAAACTCCAACATTGCGCCGCCGCCGGTGGAGATGAAGTCAAAGTTTTTTTCCAGTTTGAATTTTCGAATTGCCGCAACGGTATCTCCTCCGCCAATAACTTTGAATGCTTTTGACTTGCCCAACTCTTTCGCCAAGGTTTTTGTGCCATACGCGAATCCGGTTTCGCAAATACCGAGAGTGCCGTTCCACAAAACAAATTTCGCCTCTTTCGCCAAAGCCGCCAGCGCTTTGACGGTTTTCGGTCCGGCGTCGTAAATCAAATCTCCGTGCGCAATATTGCCAGTAGGAATCATCTGAACGGTTTTTTTCCTTCCCGCGCGCAGCACAACAACATCCTCCGGAAGCAGAATTTTGTGATTGGTAATGACGTATCGCGATATCTTCACGTCCTCAACGCGCGAACTGCCGACACGGTATCCCCTACGAGACAAAAATGTATTGCCGAGCGCCCCGCCCACGAAAATAGCGTCCGCGCTTTTAAGAAATCTCTCAATCAACGGCTCCTTCGTCTCAAATTTTTTACCGCCCAAAATAAACAGAAACGGGTGAGTCGGTTTGAAAAATTTGGACAGATTTTCCACTTCTCGTTTCAAAAGAGGCCCAGCTTCATGCGGCAGAAGTTTCGGCAAAAGAAAAATGGACGCGTGCTGCCTGTGCGAAGCCGAGAAGGCGTCATTGACATAGTAGTCGCCACACGACGCAAGCAATTTTGCGAATCGTAAATCGCAATTTTTTTCGCCGGGATTTAATCGGATGTTGTCAAACAACACAACGCGCTCGGCAAACTCACACGATTTTGCCTGCAGCTTGCCTCGCGCAAAACCCACTTCCATGCCAAGCAACTCTTCCAATGACTTTCTCACCGCATCAAGATGCGGCACGTTGCCGTTTTCTTCCAAATGCGTAATTAAAAAAACTTGCGCACTCTTATTCAGCCAATGCCGGATTGTCGGCAAAGAAGCGCGAATGCGAAAATCATCCGCCACCTTTCCATTCTTAAGCGGCACATTAAAATCAACCCTTAAAAGAACCTTATTCATATCGCGCTTACTTCTTCTACTATCTTTACAAAACTTTTTGGATTTAGGCTAGCCCCACCAACCAAAAGACCGTCAGCCGCGCCCTTAGACACAAACTCTGCAGCGTTTGCAAGGTCTACCGAGCCTCCATAAAGAATCGGGATACGAGATGCGATTCTTTTGCCAAACATTTTATAAAGTTCCCGGCGCAGAAGAATAGACATCTCATAAACATCTTTCGGCGTATCCGCTTTGCCGCCGCCGATTGCCCAAATCGGCTCGTAGGCGATAATCAAATTTTTAATTAAAGATTTTTTGATTTTTTTTAATCCTTCGTGAAGTTCGTCTCTGATTATTTTCGGGAAAACCACCTCGCGCTCTTTTTCTTTTTCGCCAACGCACAAGACAGCTCGCATACCGTTCTCTAAAACGGTTTTTATTTTTTGTCTGACGATATCATTGGTCTCCCCCAATTCCCGCCGTTCGGAGTGTCCAACGATAACTAGCTTTACGCCGTAAGCTTTAAGCTGTACCGCGGAAATCTCGCCGGTGTAAGCCCCGCCTCCGCCAGCTGGCGGATTCATCCAAAAAACATCTTGGGCGGCAAGCTTAAATCTTGAAGCGCGCAACATGGAACTTGAAACATCAGATAAAAAGACAAACGGCGGGGCCAAAACCACCTCAACATTTCGGAATTTTCTAACTCCGCGCCCGACTTTGTCGGCAAGCTGCAACGCCTGTTGCGGCGTTTGCGGATTCATCTTCCAGTTTGCAATTATTAGCTTACGCATTAGATTACTTTCTTAAAATTCTGGCTGTTTCTTCGGGAGCGACTTTTACCACTTCTATTCCGGCGCCGAGTTCAAGGCCGCCCCAAGTAGCTATTCTTGGCGCAATCTCCATATGCCAATGATAATGCCGGGCATGGGCGTCTTTCGGCGGAGCAGTGTGAATAAAAAAATTATAATCCGGATTTTTCAACACCTTGTAAATTCTGGAAAAAATAAATTGAAGCGCTTCAGCAAGATTCTCCTTCTGCCGCGGATCGATAACCTCAAACCTGGCCTCGTGCTCCTTAGGAAAAATTCTGACTTCATAAGCCGCTTTTGGGGCATAAGGAGCAAAAATTACAAATGAGCGATTCTGATAAATAACGCGCTCCTTCTGCCGAAGTTCAGAGCGAAGCACATCGCAATGAACGCATCTCCTGTGCTTATGAAAATAAGCGCGGGAGCCAGACAGGCTTCTGGCAACGTCGGGGGGGATAATGGGAATCGCAAAAATCTGGGAATGCGGGTGCGGAACAGTAGCCCCAGCGCGCGATCCGGAATTATGCAAAATCAATATGTACTCAATACAGGGCTCGGCTTTTAGAGCGTGATACCGTATCGTGTAAACCTCGATGATAAGGCTTAACTCGTCTTTTCTAAGAAGTCCGAGAGGGCGGCCGTGGTCGCGCGTGACTACCAACTCTTGAAAGCCGTTGCCCGGCGTAAATTCTAAAACACCTTTTTTAAAAACCGGCTGGCATATTTTGCCGGATTCGATCACCGGATACTTGTTGGGCAAAACCTGGATCCACCATTCGTCAAAATCATTTTTTCCTCTCTTGGGCAACCAAAGCAAAACATTTTCGTTGCCGCTTCTTTTGGGGTCTTCGAAAGGACACTTTGATTTGGGAAGTGGTTTTATATTTGGTTTGGTAAAAAAAACCGGCTTGGTTTTAATCTTGCTTGAAATTAAAACCCAGTCTCCGGAAACAAGGTCTCTCCGGAATTCGATTATGTCTTTTTTTCTGTTCATAATTTTATTTTCTTCATTCTGCGGTTAATTTTAAAAACTTCCCATAAAGTCTTGAAATAGCTGGAAATTTTAACAGTGCTTCGCGGATCGTTTACCCAATTCGCCGGCACTATGCCTATTTTATACCCAAACCGGCGCGCGAGCGCCAGTGCTTCGACATCAAACGCCCACCTATTTATTTTTGCCTGCGAAAAAATTTTTTCAGCCGCAAAGTCGCGGAAGGCCTTAAAACCGCACTGCGTATCCCAAATGCCAGGCACGGCCATCCATTGAATATATAAATTTCCTAAGTTACCCAATGTGCGTTTCCACCAAACTTGCGGCACAGTCTGCTTTGCTCCCGAAACATCTTTTTTGTCTCTCGAGCAAATGACGATTTCATAAGCGCGATCAAAAAGCGGGCGCATTTTATCAAAATGTGAAATATCAGTAGCGTTGTCTGCGTCGGCAAAAAGGCGTATTTTTCCATAGGCGGCCAGCATGCCTTCGCGCACGGTGTAGCCCTTGCCCATATTTTTTTTGCGGTCAATCAACCGCAAATTTTTTATTTCGCTCATCATCCTTTCTGTAATTTCCGCTACGCCGTCGCGCGATCCGTCATTTACCACCAAAATTTCATAGCCATACGGCTGTTGAGACAAATATTCATTGAATCTTCGCAGTGTTTTCGGCAGCCTTTCCGCCTCGTTATAAGCGGGAACAATAACAGATAAGTAGATATCCGGTTTCGGCATAAGATTATTTTAACACGCTTGACCAATTTTTGCCGCGCAGCTAGGCTGGGGGCAGAAGGTTTGACATTGGGAGGCCTTATGCCGCATCCTAAACTAGGCAAGGTTGGGTTTGTCCTCGGCGGCGGGGGGTGCGCAGAAGGCCTCCCGCAAATTGTTCAGGCAACAGAATTTTTAAAAGCCGGAATTCGTCCGGATTACATTATTGCTTCCTCGGTAGGAGCATTTAACGCGCTAGACCTCGAAAACGCGCTTTCAATATGGAAAGAGCACTTCACTTCTCCTTGGGCAATTTATGATCTCAACCCGGACATAAAAACTGTCATTGACAGAGTTTTGAAAACAATTCCGCGCTCACCGTTTCATCCGCACGAAAATTGGGCAGACCTTTGGAAAGATTGCGGCAATCAGTATCACAATCTAAAACAGCTCCTTGGTTTTATAATAAGATTTGTGAAAAGCATGCCCACGCTCCCAGTTGAAACGAATTCCGCACCCAAAGACTTTTCTCCATTTTTAGAAAAGATGCTCTCGGAAATGCGAGCCCTGGAGCTCGACAGGGTAAAAAGTATTTTTGATCCAGCTCCGCTCATAACTACTCTGAGAAAAACGCTCGATCTCAAAACGACACAAGAACAACAATCCACGCTGCATATTCTTACAAGATCGGGCATAGAAGAACATGTTTTTGCGTCTGGTATAACTTTGCCCGCTGAGGCGCTGAATAAAATGAGAAAAAGATGCACGATTCACGACTTAAATTCCGAAGATCAGCGCTTTAGAGCCGCAATGGCTTCGGCTGCGCTGGGACCGTTTTTTGCCAGAGTTCAAATTAATGGCGGGTTGTATTGGGACACCGGCACCAAAAATCCTTTTCCGGCAGAATATGCCATGGATGCCGGATGCGACACAATTTTCTGTTTTGTAAAAAATCACTTTTCATATTCTGGCAACATTACAGACTACAACGCATTGGACGCGTTGATGGAAGACAGCGACGTAGCAACTCGTGAAAATTTTATACACAAACACGAAAAAGCCGCGGGACGAGCTGAAAAAGAAGGTAAAAAATTAGAGCTTATTCTGCCGCAACCTCTCCATCAAGACCTACAGCTTTTGTGGGTAAGCCCGGAAGCAGAAGAATACACAACCGCAATTGAATCGAAAGAAACCAAAAATTTGATAAAAAAGAGCTTTGACATCACCCCCGCGGACGATTAGCCCCGATCTTCACATCGGGGTTTTTGTATGCTATAAAACATGCAGATTGAAAAATTCCTTCGGAGGTAGTAAATGAAGGGAACATTGCTTGAATTGCTTGAACCGAGAGGATTTTGGGAAGACCGAAAAACTGCGTTTGTTTTTTGGGACGGAGAGAAGCTTCCGCTTGAAAAACTTCCGATGTCAAAACAGCTTGCTCGCCTACCGGAGCATTGCCAAGAAAAAATCAGGCAGCTTCCTTACTTTAACTTGGGCAAACTTTCTTATAAGGACCTGCGCGACAAATCTTCCGCTTTCGCATACGCGCTTAAAGAAAAAATCGGAGCGCGAGGAGGCGAACGGGTTGGAATAATGATTCCAAATATGTTGCAATTCCCCATCGTTTATTTTGGGATACTCAAAATGGGAGGAATCGCTGTTCCTTTAAGCCCCCTCCACACCAAAGAGCAGCTCTTCACGATTCTAAACGACGCCGATATTCGCACAATAATCACGCTTGATTTGTTTTTAGATAAATTTAACAGCATTAAAGAAAAAACGCCAGTTAAAAACATTATTACGTCAAATATTTTTGACTCGCTTACGCTTATAAAAACAATCTACGCCGGAGGAAAACCAAGCCAGTTCTCGTTGCTTCTTGCAGAATCTGCCGGAAAAGAGGTTGACGTAAAAATTAAACCGAGCGACATTGCGCTTTTGCTCTATACCTCCGGCACAACCGGAGATCCAAAGGGAGCAATACACACGCACGAGTCTTTATTTGCCAACGCGCGCGCCTGCCGGGACCTTGTTAAAGAACTCGGCTTGGAAGACGGCAAGGAAATTTTTCTTGCCACCGCCCCCTATTTTCACATCACGGGACTCGCAACAATGCTTCATACTCCGCTTTGTGCGCGAGCAAAAACTATTCTGGTTGCCAAACCTCTGGATTTTAAAACGATGCTTGCGGCCATCGCTCATACCCGGGCCACGGCATTTGTCGGCTTCCCAAAACAATATGAAGGCATGGGAATTACTCTGGCAAAAAATCCCGGAGCATACGACATTTCGTCTTTGAAAGTCTGCATAAGCGGGTCTTCGCGGCTGGACGAGAAAAACAGAAAAGACTTTGAGTCAGTATGGGGGCATAAAATTCGTGAAGGATACGGCTTAACGGAAGGAGGAATTACGCACTGCCAAAGAACGGGAGAAGAAGCCGGCACCGTAGGAAAACAGCTTAACGGCGTAACCCAGCTTATTTTCGACCCCGATGAAAATCTTATCGGTGAACTGCGAATCAGAAGCTCGTACAGCATGAAAGGATACTGGAATAAACCCAAAGAAACTTCCGAAGTTTTGACAACAGATGATTGGCTATGCACCGGAGATCTCGCAAAAACGGATGCAGAAGGAAATATGTCTATCGTTGGACGCGTTAGCGAGGACATGATGAAAGGACCAAACGACGAGAAAATTTATTTTGAGGAAATAGAAAAGGTCTTATTGGCAAATCCGTTCATTAAAGAAGCAGCCGTTGTGGAAGGAAGAGAAAAAAGATGCGCCGCTTATGTTGTTTTAAATCATGTTGAGGATGATGCTCTCTGCGCGCTTGAATTTGAAAGATTGAAATCAGATTTGCTTAAATACTTAATAAAAAATCTCCAGCCCTTTAAAGTTCCGCGCGAAATCCGTTGTTTAACAAAACTGCCGCGAAACGCGCTCGGCAAGGTTTTAAAAAAAGACTTGAGAGCGTTGTTATCAATACTGTAGACAAAGATTTTCGGCCGTGCTAGCTTGGAATGAGAAACCAAAATTCAAAGGGGTGCAAAATGGTGGAAAACACATGGACTAAAGAGGCCGCCATAGAGGCCAAAGTAATAGAGCTCGTGATACAATCTCTGGGTATTGAGCCAGATTTGGCTGCGACAGTAACCCTAAACTCTTTTTTTGTGGAAGACCTTGGGGCCGATTCGTTCGGGATCATCACCCTATTGGCGGCAATTGACGCAGAATACGGCTTAGAAATCCCGCAGGAGGATGTCGAAACGCTAAAAACGGTGAATGACGCTGTGGAATATATCAAAGCGCGCGTGAAAAGTTAGCAGTCAACAAACAGTTGACTGTTTTTATTTTGGCGCTAGGATTGAGGCAGATTGAAAAAGCTGGGTTTTTATGAACTTTAATCTTTCTGAAAATCATGCCGATTTTAAAAATCAGGCTCGTAAGCTTTGCGAAGAACGTCTAAAACCTGTCGTTTTGAAGCTGGATAAAGACCATGAATATCCGCGAGATTTTTTGAGGTTGCTCGGCGAGCAAGGATTTATGGGCGTTTGGCTGCCGAAGAAATGCGGCGGTTTAGGACAGGGCGTTTTGTCGCTGGTTTTGATTACCGAAGAAATCGCTCGGGTTTGCGCTGGGACTTCTGCGGCTTACGGCGCTACCGCACTGGGAGCTTTGCCGATCTTGCTTAGCGGGACAGAAGAGCAAAGAAAAAAATATATTACAAAAATCGCATCCGGCGGAATCGCCTCTTTCGCGATTACCGAGAGCGGCTCCGGCTCCGATGCGTTTAACATGACGACAAAAGCGGTTCGCGACGGCGATTATTATGTTTTAAATGGAGAGAAACAGTTTATTACCAACGCCGGCGAATGCGAGTTTTGCGTAGTTTTTGCGAAAACTTCAAAAAGCAATCGAGGGTTTGCGGGTTTTATAGTAGAGCGCGGTACGCCCGGATTTTCAGTAAGCCCAAAACTCGACAAGATGGGGCTACACTGCTCTGACACAAGAGACATCGCGTTAATCGATTGCCGGGCGCATAAAGACAATTTGCTCGGCGGCAACGAAAACGAAGGAATTTTGGCGGCGTTAAACACATTTCCGCGCTCGCGAATTGTTGTCGGCGCACAAGGCTTGGGCTTGGCGCAGGGCGCTTTTGCAAATGCTTGGACATATGCGCAACAAACTAAGCGCTTTGGCAAAAAGGTTAATGAGTTTCAAGCCATTCAGCATGATTTCGCAGAAATGGAGCTCATGATCGAGACCGCTAGAAACTTGGTTTACAAAGCGGCTTGGTTTGTTGATCGCGGCATAAAAACCGCAAAAGACAGAAATGAAATGGTGAGGCTTGCCTCGCTCGCCAAGTGGTATGGCGCCGATATTGCTTTTCGCGTCGCGAACATGGCGGTGGATATCTGCGCTGGTTCAGGCTACATGCACGAGAACGGAACGGAGAAATTTTTACGAGACGCCAAGGCTCTTCAGATATACGAGGGCACAGCTAATATTCAGCAAAACGAAATTGTTCAAGCACTCTTAAGAGGACCCGGAAAGTAAGACGGAAGGAGAAATTATGAAAAAAAGACGTCACTCTGTGACGTCTTTTAATCTAATGACTTACGAAGTCCTTAGATTATTCAAGCAAAAAGTCTTTCATATTCTCGACCTCCATGTTTTTAAGCCATTCCGCAAGAGAATTGTAATATTCTTTTGGTCCGCCGAAAAATTTTAATAGAAGCTTTCGATTTGTGACGGACGGAAAATTGTGTTGTCCAGCGTAGTCTAAGTGACTACTCCATCTATAGTTGTCTAAAAAGTTTAGCGCCGATTTGGGATTTTTGAGTTCTCGCTCGCGCCACTGCGGATGTTTAAGATCTAGTGGATTGCAATGAATATAATATGGAATATGAATGAAATGAGATTCGTCTTTGATAAGAACGAACTTGTAACGCCCCTCAAAAAGCGCGCCTCTTCTTTGGTATTTTTCATTGAAATATTTCGCGTAGCCAATATTTAATTTTGTCATAAATTTAGAAATCCCTTTTTCTACTCTAGGACTCAATAGCAAATGATAGTGGTTTTGCATGATGCAAAATGCATGAATGTCGACCAACAATTTTCTCGGCTCTCGCTCAATATAATGACTTCGTAAGTCCTTAGATTTGGCTTTGTGAAAACGGTAATATAAGTTATTTACTCCATTTTGGTCATTAAATTCAAACAGGTCATGAACAAATCTAAATCGATCCCAATCATCGAGAAATATTATTCTTTTATCTACCCCGCGATTTAATGTGTGTACTAATTCCATATTATTATAATATAATGACATCGTAAGTCATTATTAATGACTTCGCAAGTCATTAACATTAATAGGAAAGAAGACGCGAAATAAGCCCATTGCGAGCTTTTTTTATTGGTGCTATACAGAAAACAGATTTAGAAGTGAATATGCGCGAAGTTTATGTAGCTAAAGTCGCAAGATTGCCGTTCGCCGCGGTGGAACAGGTTGGGAAGCGTAATTTTAAAAGCTATTTGCTAAAAAAACTCTTGAAATCGGGCAAGCTGACTAAAGAAGAATTGCCAAAAAAGGCCGCAGAGATTGTCGGCAGGGCAAATAAGTTTTTGGAAGAACTGCCGCGGCTTGAAGAGGAAACCGGCCTCTCTATCAGCGCCGAATATCCTCCAAACGAAGGGCATTTTTCAAAAATTCCCGCAGCGGATTTGGCGCTCATCATGGTTGACGCTCTTTTTAAAGATTTCGGCCAAGATTCCGCGAAAGTGCGGGAATTGGTTGATGTTTTTTTCTTGGGAACAGTTATCGCACATAAAACCGAGAGACTCGCAGCCCACGCTTTTGCAAAAGTCATCGCGCTTCGCGGAGGAATAAAGCATGCACATTCTTTGACGGAGGATAAGGCTTGCTCTTCCGCCCTCAAAGCTATCGGGCTCGCTTATGACGCCGTAGCCAATCATGGCGCGGAATTTGCGGTTGCGGGTGGCGTGGATAAAATGGACGGAGTGCCGGATTCTTTTGTAAGGCTCGGGCTTACTGATCCATTTTCCGGCAAACTAATGGCCGGTCTTGCAGATCAGGTTGCGCTTGAAAAGAAGCTAACGCGCGGAGAGTTGGATGATTATGCTTACGGATCATACGAACGCGCGGCCATTTGGCAAGGGAGGCATAGGTTTATTGCACCGGTGCGCGTGAGCGATAATTTAATTGTTGCAAGAGACGAAGAAGTTGATAAATACCGCGTTAACGAAATGTTCAAAAAAATCCTTTCCAATATGCCTACGTATCCCGAATCTGAAAAAGAGGGCGCGGCGCTCTGCAGTCTTGTCGGCGCCGGAAATTCCGCGAAATATGCAAGCGGAGGCGGGTTGTTTTTACTTGCTGACAAAAAGGGATTGAAGAAACTTAAACTGGATCCATTGGCAAAAATTTTGGCGTATGCGGAAGCAAGCGGACCGGAACCTAAAAATTTTATCGTAGAGCCTGAAGAAGCCATTGAAAAAACTTTCGCAATGTCAGGAGTGCCAAAAATGAGTTGGGAGAAAATCGGACACTTTGAAATCAATGAAGCTTTTGCTGTGGGCAACATTCTTTTAATGAAAAAACGCAACATTCCGCGCGACAGGATGAATCGAAGAGGCGGAGCAATTGCTCACGGGCACGCGATCGGCGGAACTCTTGGCGCAACCGGCGCAAAAGCCGTTGATATTGCTCTTGCCGATAAGGACAGATACTACGAACTTGCCGCATGCAACGCGGTTGATGAAGCAACTGCAATGCTTTTAGAAAATCCATACGCATAGGAGGATGAACTATGAAAGAAGTGCTTGTTGTTGACGCGACGCGTTCGCCGATTGGGACCGGGATATCTAAATATCCTTTGCTCAAATCGGCGCTTATAACGCTCTCTCCTCAAGATTTGGCGCTGCAAGTTTTGGACGCTTCGTTTAAAAAAACAAAAATTCCGCCAGCGGCGGTTGATATATTAAGAGTCGGATCGAATGTTTCTTTGAAATCCGAATATTTCAAACAAGCGCCTGATAGAGAAATTGCTCTTCGGGCCGGTATGTATAATGCTTCATGCAATATTTCACAAAAAGCCTGCTCTTCCGGACTTTTAGCAATTGCGGAAGCCGCGCAGGCCATAAGATACGAAAAGGCAAATATCGCAATAGGCATGGGGCTCGACATGATGTGCAATGTTCCGGACAGCGTTAATATCGGAGCGCTTACCTGCCCGATAACCAAAAAATCCATGGCGGAGCTTGCTGATCAAAAAACGCGAGAATTGGGTTTTACAAAAGAAGATTGCGACGTGTACGCGGACGAATCTTACGCGAGGGCAAAAAAACATTTGTATGAATATGAGAGTGGCGAGTATCTTACACCGATTGTTTTGGAGCCAGAAACAGGAACTGGATATTCGCGAATATTCAATTTCGATCAAAACGTGCTGACTGATGAAAAGATTTTCAAAAACGCAAAAGACAAAATACTTAAGGGCTGCGAACTGACTACGGTTTATAATTCTTCCAAATACGGTGACGCCTGCGCGACGTTAACGCTTATGTCCCCCGGCAAAGCTAAAAAATATAAGTTTGAGCCCTTGGCAAGGCTTCTTGCGTACGCGGAAAACAGCCTGAAAGATCCGAAAGATTTTCCTATCGCTCCGGTTGGCGCAGTTTTGAAAGCGCTAAAAATAGCCAAGCGTTCATTAAATAACATCGATTCTTTTTGGGTAAACGAGGCTTTTCCGGTTTCGCCATTATTTTTCATGAAAGAGCTTGGAATTCCTTGGGACATTGTTAATCCTTGTGGCGGCGCGATCGCTTTCGGGCACGCATTGGGAGCAACCGGCGCGGTATTGTGCGTCAACGCGATTTGCCAAGCCATAAAAGAAGGCAAAAAATACATAGTGGTTTCGTTGTGCAACGCGATCGGCGAAGCAACAGCGGCGGTATTTGAGATCATATAAATTAATTGGCGGACATTCGATGTCCGCCAATTTATTTATTTGTTTTCGGTTTATATAAATGCTTTCCGGTTTCCAAAAAATATCTGATGCCTTTTTCGGCGCCCTCGGTTCCAAACGCCTCAAGAATTGCGTTCCACTCGACACCTGCCCCTGACCGTAAATCCTTCTTGTTTCCGCGCCAGATTGCTTTTAAAGCGATAAGGGCTGAAGCCGGCTCTATGCCGCACTTTACTTTGAAATAAAGCTCGACAAATTTTCTTGCATAGAGCAGCTTTTGAGAAAGGTTATAGTTTAAAGGTTCAAACTGGCGCTTTTTCGCGCCATCCGCAAGCGCTTTCAACTTCGTCCAAGTAAGCTCGTTTCTTTTGAGCAGGACATCAATCCACGAAGCGCTTGCTTCAACCATTTCAGCGCCCAAAATCATCCAGAGCGCTTTCTCAAGTCCGACCCGGCGGGCAAGCGTCTGGGTACCCAACCAACCCGGCAAAATTCCCAAGCCTTTTTCCGGCAGACCGATTTTGTTTTTTTCCGTTGCGATTATCAAATCGCAAGCGAGCGCGATTTCGTATGCGCCGCCTAAAGCAAACATTTCAACAGCGGCAATCACCGGCGCTGGAAAATCCATAATTTGCTCAAGCAAAAGCCTGCCTTCATTTATCGCCTGCTTTCTTACCCCTTCGTCAATCAAGCAAGACGGAAATTCGCCTATGTCCGCCCCAGTCGCGAAGTTTCCGTTGGACCCTTGCAAAAAAACCGCCTTGAGATCCGGCTTTGTTTTTAACTCTGCAAAAGCGGATCTTAGTTTTTTGATCAAATCCATCGCAAGCGAATTTTTTTTGCCGTTTTCAAAAACTATTTTTGCGTAGCCCGCTTCGGGGTATTCAATCCGGACATGCGGTCCATATCTATAAAATCCTTCGCCGGATTTTTGGCCGAGTTTTCCGGCCGATTTCATTTTTACTAAAAGCGCAGGCTCTTTCCATCCTCTTTCGGGCTCTTGCGCACCTATTGAATATACGCAATCAGTCGCCACATCGATTCCAACGAGATCAATAAATTTAAACGGCCCCATAGCCAGGCAAATTTTCCATCTTTGTGGATGCCTGACGTCGCAAGCCATTTTCTCCGCTTCTCCGCTCCGCAAAAGCTCGTCAAGCTCAAATGGGCCTGCGGGCATATTTGTACCGAGCCTCATCAATTCCTCAATGTTTTCTCGGGCTTGCTTTTCAGACAAATGGTTTAGCCGCGGATCTGCTTTATATTTCGCAATCATTTTCACTGATTCGTTTATAAGAGTTTCAACGTATTTTCTGGCCGGAGGAAAATTCACCCACCTGCCCGTTGTGCAAGCCTTATCAATTTCTTCGCAAGTTGCGCCGGCCTCATGCTCCTCCAACGCCGTTTTAATTGCCGGCACATAAGCGCCGTTTACAACAAATCCGGGAGAATCGGGGCCCAAACAGAATTTTTTTTCAAGGCGATGCACAATGTGTGCCGCGGCAATACCGGTTTCTTTGGAAGTATTTTTTCCGATGATAACTTCCACCACCGGCATCAGGGGAACGGGGTTAAAAAAATGTAGCCCCATAAATCTTTCCGGGCGCGTCATCTCTGCGGCCAATCGCGAAATTTGAATCGTGGATGTATTGGAAAATATTGGCGTTTCCGCGCCGGCATATTTTTCGATCTTCTGATAAAGAGATTTCTTTAATGCCTCGTCTTCATAGACCGCCTCAATTACAAAATCGCAATTTGGAAGATACGCGGCCATTTTATTCGGATCCATGCCGCACCAACTTACTTTGGAAGCAAGATCGAAAACCGCTTTTTTCGAATCAAAAAACAGCTTTCTTTCAGCGTCCTTTAAATGATACAAATTGTTTTTTAATTTGAGATCCGCGGCTTTTATTGTTTCCGCGCTGTCTCCAGAAATGTCAAACGCGATAACTTCGCAGCCAATGCGGGCCAGCAAGACCTCAACTATGCCTAAACCCATTTTGCCCATTGCGCCGAATACTACCCCTCGCCTCATCGCATGCCTCCTTAAATATTCTCAATCTATAACCGTTTTAGCTCTTTTGGTGTTATAATGTCAACAATGAAATATTTTTTAACTTCGGAATCGGTGACGGAAGGGCATCCGGATAAATTGGCAGATCAGATTTCGGACGCGGTTTTGGATGAAATTTTGCGCCACGATCCCTATGGTCGGGTCGCGGTTGAAACGCTGATTGCGCACGGGTTTGTTGTGATTGCCGGCGAGGTAACAACAAGAGCGTACATTGATGTGCAGAAAGTTGCCAGAGATGTTGTGCTAAAAGCGGGCTACACAAAAACCGAATACGGAATTGACGGAGCGAATTGCGGAGTTTTGGTTTCTATAAACGAGCAATCGCCGGACATCGCGCTGGGAGTTGGCAAGCACAGAAAAGAAAAGCCGGAGCTTGTCGGCGCCGGAGATCAGGGAATGATGTTTGGCTACGCGACCGATGAGACACCCGAGCTGATGCCAGCGCCGATCGCTTTTGCCCATCGGCTGACTCGACAATTGGCCAAGGTCCGTAAAAACGGAGAATTGCTCTATCTTCGTCCGGATGGAAAATCGCAAGTGACGGTTGAATACAATAACGGTTCCCCAAAAAGGATTCATACTATTTTAGTGTCCGCGCAACACGCTCCGGAAATTTCCATGGTCAAGATGAAGCGGGATATTATTCAAAAAGTCATTAAAAAAGTTTTACCGGAGAATTTACTTAAAGGAACAAAATTTTTGGTAAATCCAACGGGAAGATTTGTTATTGGCGGCCCCGCCGGAGACACGGGGCTTACCGGAAGGAAAATTATAGTGGATACTTACGGAGGCGCTGGAGCGCACGGCGGCGGGGCGTTTTCCGGAAAAGATCCAACCAAGGTTGACCGTTCGGCGTCTTACTACGCAAGATACGTGGCAAAAAATATTGTAACTTCCGGCCTTGCTAAAAAAGTCGAAGTCAAAGTTGCTTACGCCATCGGTGTTCCGGAGCCATTAATGGTTGACGTTGATGACTTTGGGACCTCTGACATCGGACGCGAGAAGTTGGTAAGAATAGTAAAAAAAGTTTTTGATTTCCGCCCGGGGATGATCATTAAGCAGCTCAAACTGCGCCGCCCAATTTATAAACAAGCCGCTACCTACGGACACTTCGGCAGAACCGATCTAGATTTGCCCTGGGAAAAGACGAATAAAGTATCAGCACTACGGAAGTTGTTGAAATAAAAAAACAGCGAGAGCTTTTCTCACGCTGCCCTGATTACGGAAATCTCCCGAATAAATAAAAATCCCTCATGTTCTTCCGGCAATATTAAAACGCACAATGGGCCGTTTTTGTATTCCAAAACATCGCCTGCTACCAGATATTCGCTTTCCACACACGGCTTAAAAAGTTCTTTGGGGAAAACAACAACTTCTGTCCCTTCGCGGTCTACTTGGTATTGTCCGCCGCAAGCTTTAGCAGCTTTCTCTGCTGACTCAGCAAGAACAACACATTCTGGTCCTTGTTCGCCTGGCATACCGTAGAGCAAAAACGCTTTCTCCGCTTTCTCCATTTTGTGGGCTCCTTCCTAAATTAGACTTAGCACGCTATACTAAACACGTCAAGGGCCGTTAGTAAAGTGGCATTACGCGGCATTCGCATTGCCGAGGCGCGAGTTCGATTCTCGCACGGTCCAAAAATTTGGTATAATAAATCTGCCGCCAAACCACGCCGCGCCGATCAAAACCGCCAAAGAACCTGTAAAAATATCGGCTCGAACTGCATTTTAATTTTGGGAAGAGAAAAATTTTAGAATTAACATGGATGAAAAAACTGAAAGTGAAAATGATAAACCGATTCTATCGAAAACAAACAGAGTTTTTATATTGATTCTTGCCATAATTTTTTGTGCTTTTTCCATATTTAACGTATATTTAGAAATCCGGAGGCAATTTATGTGCAGCCAGATGGCTACCCAAATAGCCATTATGAATCTTCAAACTATTCAAAGTCCCCAACCAGATATTGATAGTTATATTTTGAGAAAAGAAGCTTTTGAGAATGTTTGCTTGGAACGAATTGGTCTCGGAAGTTATTTCTGGGCACTTGCTAGTTTTTGGTTTCTCGGCTATGCGATAACTCTTTTCGGCAGGCATCCCCAAAAAAGACAAACTTCTGGCCAAAAGATTTAACAAAAATTTAATCATGGTTTATGAAAGATTTAGAAAAATATCTAAAATACTATTGGCTTGAAAATTACCTTTTTGATAATGTAAATAAGAATTTTCATAATCGCGGCCACCTTAATCCCGAAGAATTTTTTGCGATCGTTATTTGGAAATCTAATAGAGCAAAAACAAATGTTCGTAAGGGTATCATAAAAAGTACGAGAACTATCTGTGCGATTACGGCGGAAATATTTCAATCTAAAACGCCCGAAGAAAAGCTTGATGTATTTCTTTCTCCTAAAATCCCAAATATTGGTATTCCGATGGCTTCCGCAATTTTGACGGTCTGTTACCCCCAACGAGTTTACCATCGCTGATTATCGAGCTTGCGCCTCGCTCAAAGATTTCGGCGAAAAAGTACATGGCAACCCAACCGTCAGCACTTCTGCCTACTTTGAGTATTTGGATAAGTGTAAAAAATTGGCCCATAAGTATAACATTTCGTTGCGTGATTTCGACAGAATACTCTGGGCCAAAGATTTTTATGAAGGGAAAAATGGTTTGAAACATTTGGTTGAGGATTTAGAATGCTAATAATTTCTGTCGCCAAAGAAAAACTTTAACCGTTCCGAACTATTTCAAGAATAGTCCAAAAGGAGCTTGTTTTACGTGAACAAATCAGCTAGTATAAAATTATGACCTTAAGAACACAACAATTTATCGAAAAAATGCTCGGCCAAGCAGAATATAAGCTTGATGACAGCATCGGGGAATGGATTGGGTGGGTTGATGGTTTCCCGGGCGTTTACGCGCAGGGTGAAGATGTTGAAACAGTAAGGCAGCAATTAGCAGAGGTATTGGAAGAATACCTGTTCTTGAGTTTTCAGAAAAAGCAGGAGGTGCCCGGATTTGAATTGAAAATTCTGCATCATGCTGAAGCCAATTAGCCGGAGAGAGCTAGTTAGAAAACTGCTGAATTTAGGATTTGTTGGCCCGTTCTCCGGAGGCAGGCATCAGTTTATGGAGCTGGGTAATTTCAAAATTTCTATTCCGAATCCGCATGGTGAGGAAATTGGTAAGCATTTGTTAAGCATTATAATAAAAGACTTGGGGATTTCTGCCGAGGCATTTTTGAAATTATAATCTTGGGAAAAGAAAATTTTTAATAATTAATCTATGAACGAATTTGTGCTTTTTGCGCAGCCTTGGTGGGTAAATCTATTTTTGGGCATTCCATTTGTGGCATATTATTTATGGCGGCGGGAAGGGCTTGTAATTTCACAATGGACTCTCGTTGTTTCTGGTTTGTTTGGGATTGCTTTCGGATTTGTTGAAGCATCGGTTGTGGTTTATCTCCGCGCCGCGGTAGGACTTCTTCCAGGATACGGCGGGACGCTTTCTGATGTTGCCCGACTTTCTGCCGATATTTACCAACAAGCTCAAATTCTTAGCGAATTGCCCAAAAGTTTATTGGTGATAGAACTTTTTCGGGAAGCCGCGACCATGATTATGTTGGCGAGCGTAGCTCTTATGGCGGTTAAATCCTTACGAGAGCGTTGGGCAATATTTCTCTGGACTTTCGCTATTTGGGATATCTTTTACTACGTTGGTTTGTGGGCCACAGTGCGCTGGCCTTCGTCACTATTAACTCTCGATGTCATTTTCTTAATTCCAGTTCCATGGTTTTCCCAAGCATGGTTCCCGATTCTTGTGAGTGTTCTTACTATGATTACTGTTGTTCTCGCAAGAAAAGCTGTGTAATCGTAGTTGACGCAATCGTATCACAATGATACGATTAATGTGTGTAAATGATACGATTATGATAAAGATTAGCCAAAAACAACAGCAAACAATGCTTCTTTTTTTACAGAACGCCTTTTTAAGTTCGTCCCAAACTCACAATTTGCTTTTAAAAACTGGGGTGGATTTGTCTTTGGTAACGGTTAAGCGGGAACTGAAACGCATGTCTTCTGCTGGCATACTGACGGCTACCGGCAAAGGACGCTCAAGCGCGTATTCTATAAGCGCTCTCGGGCGGATTTTTGCCAAGATAGACGCGGGTGTTTATTGCGCCAAGGAACCGGACAAACGCTACGGGCTTGATCATTTCAATTTTGAGCTTTTGCCGGCTTGGCCTTCCGAAGTTTTCGCTACTGACGAGCTCGCGGCGCTTAAAAGCGCAACCAATGAATATCGCGGCCGCACCGCCGATCTGCCGTCATCCATAGCAAAGAAAGAAATTGAGCGGCTTGTTATAGAATTATCGTGGAAATCATCAAAAATTGAAGGCAACACATACACCCTTCTTGATACAGAGAAACTTATTTTAGAGCACAAAGAAGCGCCGGGGCATGGCAAAAAAGAAACCCGCATGATTCTTAACCACAAAAACACATTTATTTTTGTGCATGAAAATGCCAAAAACTTTCGAGCGCTTACACATGCAAATCTTGAACAACTGCACAAAATTCTGGTTAAAGGCTTAAATGTCGGCATCGGTCTGCGTCAAAAGCCGGTTGGTGTGGTCGGCTCCAAGTACAGACCGCTTGATAATATCCACCAAATTAAAGAAGCTGTAGATTTACTTGTGTCTGCGGTGGCCAAAGCGGAAAGCCCGTTCACCAAAGCGCTCACCGCGCTTGCAGGCTTAAGCTATATTCAACCGTTTGAAGACGGAAACAAACGCACAGCGCGCCTGATGGCCGACGCGCTGCTTTTGGCGCATGGCTGCGCGCCGCTTTCGTACCGCAGCGTTGACGAAAAAGAATATCGCGAAGCAACGACGGTATTTTATGAACTCAATTCTCTAATGCCGATTAAAAAAATATTTATTGAGCAATATGAATTTGCCGCAAAAAATTACGCGGTAAGATAACACGTCACTCATAGCCGCTTGACGCGGGGGGTTTTTCTTTGCTACTTTGTGGGAAGATCGAGAAAAGAAATAAGAAGCAGGAGGCTTTATGCAAAAAACTCCCGCCGAAATGCTGGTTGGATCTTTTAAAAATCCGGCATTTAATGACCGCGCTTGTCTTGTTGACACAGAGTCGCTGCGCAGAATTTCTTATTCCGATATGGACCGTGAAACTGCTCTGTCCGCAGGCGTCTTAAAAAGTTTTTACATCCGGCCCGGTGACACAGTAAGCCTGCTTTTGGAAAACGGACTGCATTTTTTTATGCCCTGGCTGGGAGCTATGCGGATAGGCGCCGTAGTGCATCCGATAAATTGCCTTTACACTACCGAACAGATTATTTACGCCCTCAAACTTTGCGAAACCAAGCTTTTGGTGACGCAGGAGAGGTATGTTTGGGACTTCAAAAAAAACGAGCCAAGCGCGCTTCTGCGGATTTTGAGAGAAACATTTCCCACTATGCCGGTTTTGGTGATGCACGATCCGCAAAGATTCGAATCTTCGAAAAAAGAAATGGGCAGCGGATGGCTTGGCGCTTACAGCTGGTCTACGCTGGCGCAATTCACAAAGCATTACGACCATGTAACTCACCGTTATCCGGAAGATCCGTTCCAGCTGATTTGCACTTCCGGGACAACCGGGAAACCCAAAGCAGTTGTGCAAACAAACTCAATGTTTTGGCCGGACGTAGAAGCAATTATTAAAACCAATAAGTTGTCTGGAGAAGACCGCGCTCTTTTAATAAACCGATTGTTTCATGTAAACGCGCAGGTCACAAATTTTTTCCCCATGACTATCGTCGGCGGGACCACATTGCTTGCGCCGCCGGATCCGGAATATTTTTTGGAAACGGCAGTCAAATGGGGCGCGACGTATTCCAGCGTTATTCCGCCGACCCTGAAAGAAGTTTTAAAGCGCGGCATTCCAAAAAAAGAAAGTTTAAAAAACCTGAAGTTTTTGATAGTCGGAGCCGACAAGCTCGCGCCGGAACTTCACAGAGAATTTATGAATCGTACCGGCATACGCGTCAGGCCCGGCTGGGGAATGACGGAAACTCTTTGCTGGGGCTCCGGCACAGCCGCGGACGAGCCGATTATGTACGGCTCAATCGGGAAGCCTTTTGAAATTACCGAGATGAAAATTATAAATACGGAAACCGGCGGGGAGGTTGCGATTGGCGAGACCGGGCTTTTGATAATCCGAGGCCAGAATGTTTTTGAGAAATATTTCAAAAATCCCGAAGCCACGAAAAAGGCATTTTCGCCGCATCCGAAATGGGAAGGATGGTTTGATACCGGGGACTTGTGCCGCCGTGATTCCCGCGGAACTTTTTATTGGGTCGCGCGCGCCTCCGCCGATACATGGAAAGTGCGCGGCGAATTTGTGATGGGTCCGCTTATTGATGATTACGCAAGACAGCACCCGTCCGTGGACGACGCCATGAGCGTTCCGATAATGATGGACGGCGAAACCGAATCGGCGCTCTGCGTTGTGAAAAAAGAAGAAATCGGCGCGGATGCAGTTTTAGAATGGTGCGAAGAAGGAAGAAAATCCGGGAAACCGGAGAAGCATTATAAAATCAAAAAAATTATTTTTGTGCCAAAAATCGAGCTGGGCGATACCGGCAAAAAAAGCAGAAAGAAGATGATAGAAATATTTCAAAGCGCGTAAGGCGCTTTTTTTAATCTACCTGCCATATTGCTCTTTGAGCTTTTGGATGCTTTGGTAAAATTTCAGGGCCCGCTCGCTTGATTCTTGCTCGGAAACGTCGGGAAAATAACGAAATGCAAGAAGATCGTAGGCGGTGTATTTTTTTAACAAATCTTCAATTTTTGTAGCGAACTCATCTAATTTTTTAGTGTACGCATTAAGCTGTTTTTGCTCAGCTTGAGTCCATATATTGCCGGCCTGACTGATCTGAAGTCTAGGATTAACCTTGTTGACTTTCTGAAGCACAAAAGCAAAAGCCGGAGCCGCTTCTTCCCACAAAGATTTTAATTCGGAAAATGACGGCTCTGTACCCTGAATTTCTTTGCGGACAAACTCTTCTGACGCAGTTTTAACTTTTGGGATGCGCTCGCCCCAAAATTTTTGAAGGTCTCCGATAGTCGCGATGCCTTTCTCTTGAATCCGGCTGCCGTACACCTCCTTAACTGCTTTGTTAAGTTCACTGGCGTTTTTAAGAAATGTGCCCAATGTCTCCGCGCTCTCGTGCTGCGAGAGCGTAAAATCAAGATAAGAAGAAAATTCTTTCTGAAAATTTACCATGCGTTTCGGAACTTTGATTTGAGGGAGCTCGTTTTGAGTTGTCTTCAAAAGATTTATTCTCTCCTGAAGCACTTGGAGCGCGCTTGCGTAATCAGTTGCGTCTTTCAACAAAGATGTATCCGGCTGGAGCCCGGCGCTTTCCAAATTTTGGTACAGCGAAAGTATTCCGTTCGCGTATTTTTCCGGCTCGTAAACTTCAAAATAGTAATAGCTCCCGCCAGCAACGATTACGGCCGCGAGGACCAAAATAATGATGAGCGCGGTCTTCACGCTCTCAACGTCCTATATTTCTAAGGCAATCCTGCCGCATGTTCGGATTTGAAATTTCGCTGCAAAGAGACGGATTGTTGCGCGCCGTGTTCATGTAACAAGAATCCTTCTGGCCGATGTTGGTGATTTTTTTACAAAGCGAGCCATCCCCGACTCTGGATGCGTAATTTGAAATACAATTGTCGCGCTCGTTTGCGATTTTTATCTGCTCGCACGCTTTCGGATCGCCCATTCTCTCGGCAACCTGCGAGTAGCATCTGTCTCTTGCGTCAGACGGCGCGCCAGCGCAAACATCGGACGTGCCGCTTTTGACCGCAAGCATGGAATAGCACTGGCCTTTAAATTCCGGCGTTTTGATTTTATTGCAAATTGCCGCGTCGTTTTTTTCATTGGCAAAAACCATGTGACAGATGTCTTGGGCGATAAACGAGCCCGGGCCGCCGCTTGACCCAGAATCAAGCTGTCCTGTAAATATTGGCAAAATTCCGCACACTTCAGCTCCGGCTTGTCCGCCAACAATTACAGGGCCCTTTTGTGCGAAGTAAACCGCCGCTCCGATTGAGGCCAGAAGAAATATGGCAAGCACAGTGATAATTATGTTTCTATTATCTCGTTCCATATGGCTTTATTTTACACTAAATAAAATAACCCCGCCTAGGCGGGGTTATTCACATTGTCTTTGATAATTATTTATGTTCAAAAAGCATGATTGAAAAAAAGCTTTTCCAGTTTTCGCAGGTCGCCGTGCAGTGACCGGTCTTTCGCAATAAAAGGTATGATGTCGGCAAGTTTTTCATAAGTGACTTTGGTTGCCGGAGAAAGTTTGCTTTCAATTTTTCTCAACGCCACCGCTTGCCTAGTTATAATGGCTAGCATTGCAGCGAACGTTGTCAATTGACTGATCGTGGTTGAGGCAGAAAGGGCAGCGTGCATACCGAGGCTGACTATGTCTTGATTGTCGTTTTCGCAGTCATTTTGCGCAAAAACCGTATCCGATAAGCTCGTTTTGAGAAACGCCGCATACAACGAATCAAATGACAGCGACAGCCCCTGCAATCCGTTATTCAAGCCGTTTTGATTCGCAATCAAATACGACGGCAAAAGCCCATAGTTTAATTTGGTGTCCGTGGCGCGGCGCTTATAAGCTCGCGCAATATATCCTAGCCTACGTATTGCTTCTTTCAATCGCTCCATCGCTTCTGCTATTTCACAGCCGTCAAAATGCCCGCCGTGCTTTACTTTTCCGTTGATAATAACAGGATTATCAGAAACGCTGTTAAGCTCATCATGGATCGTTCGGGCAGCATTATGAAATGAACTGTAAATCGGGCTTAGTGCATGCGCCAAGCAACGTATGGAATAATAATCCTGGAGCGGCGCCATTGTAGCCAAAATTTCCGGCGGCAATATTTCCAGTTTGCTTATTTCGCGCGTCATTTTGTTGCCAGCAAACTCATTTCTGAAAAATTCTGCCATGACGTTTTGGCCTTCATGAAGTTTGAGCGAGTGCAATTCGCCATCGAAAGCGTCACTTGTTCCTTCAAGGCACTGAATCAGAGCGGCAAAAAGCTTGCACACAAACTGAAAAATATAACCGAAATCTTCAAGCGCGAGCGAAGCAATGCCTGTCATAAATTGGGTTCCGTTTACCAAAGCCAAACCCTCTCTACCCTCAAGTTCTATGCGCTTCAGAACTTCAAAACCGTAATACGAAGACTGCACCAAGTCTCCGCTGTCGCCTATTGAGCCGTAAGTCGGAGTTCTCGGTTCTTTGTCGGAATTGATTAGTTCCGTAATGCATTCAGGAATTTCCAGCCTTACGCCTGAACACCCTCTCAGCAACATGACTGTTCGCACAAACATAGCCGCGCGCACATGTTCTTTTTTTAAAGGAGGCCCGCTACCAATTCTAAGGTTTAAAATTAAGTTTCGATTCTTTTCTTTATCTTGGCTCGGCAGGACAATGTTTTTTACCTGCGCCCCGAAGCCCGTAGTATCTCCGTATATAGTTTGTTCAAAGCGCAATTTTTTATACTGACGGTTGCATTCTTTGACAAAACTGGCCACTGGGTGTGTTTTATCAAGGTGTATGCGCGTACGATTGCGCGCCACCTCAAAAACATCTTCGACTGTGATCGGGAAATCGCTCGGAAGAGTGAGGTTCTTCACTGTTTGTCCTCTTGTCAAATTCTCTGATTTGACTATATAATGTCCATAGAAGAAATTGCAAGGAGGAGGCATAAATGGAAAATGTGATGACTGTTTGGGAGGTCTTTGAAAGGAGCAAGGATGTTTTTCCAAAAAAAGAAGCTTTGGTTTTTGTGGGTGCTGACGGAAAGGAATTAAAGCTGACTTACAATATTCTGGCTGGAGACTCTGAATTTACTGCGCACTCATTAAAATCTTATCGTGTAGAAGCAGGCCAAAGAATTTGCTTGCATATGCCAAATTCTCCGGAATTTATATCCGCCTACTTGGCGGCCTCTAAACTAGGAGCGACAAGCGTTTTGCTAAATCCAGCTCTGCCCCAAGATCGAGTTGAAAAAATTTTAAAAGATACGGCCGCCAAAATCATAGTAAAGCGAATCGGCAACGAAATTGATATTAAAGACTTAAATCCGCCGCTTGAACCATTAACCCCGAGGACAGCCGCGGTTCTTTATTCTTCGGGAACGACCGGCAAGCAAAAAGGCGTTGAGCTGACGCACGGCAATATTTATAACAATATTAAATACGCAAGCGTGCTTACGGGAATGACGCCGGATGACCGGCTGATTTGTTTTCTTCCGCTTACGCACTGCTTCGGACTAAATTTCATAATGGGCGCTTGTTTTTACACAGGAGCGACGCTTGTGCTTCACGAAAAATTTGACCTCGAGCGGGTTTTGGATTCTCTGGTTAAAAACCGCGTCACGATGTTTTTCGGAACGCCGGCGATTTACAACATGATCTTGAAACAAAAGATTGACCCCTTTTATTTTTCTTCAGTCCGGTATTTTTTCTACGCCGCAGACACTCTTTCCGTGAACTCGATTAAGGCATGGGAACAGGAATACGGCCGAAAAATCTATACCGGCTGGGGACTTACGGAAACTTCACCTTTTGCAACTTCCAATCATGAAGCAATTTATAAACTGGGAAGTGTCGGGAAAGCAATTCCGGGAGTTGAGGTGCAAATCGTCAATGAAAACGGCAGAATTTTGCGAATGGAAAGCGCGAGACAGAATCCCAAAAATTTCTACGGCGAGGTGTTCGTTAGAGGGCACAACGTAATGAAAGGTTATTGGAACCAGCCGGAAGAGACGGCGAAAGCCATGGATGAGGATGGCTGGTTTCGTACCGGAGACATTGGCTATATTGACCACGAAGGGTATCTTTTTATTGTTGACAGATTGAAAGATATGATAAACGTCGGCGGAGAAAAGGCGTGGCCGGCGGAGATTGAAAAAATAATTTTGCAGCATCCGGACGTTGCAGATACCGCGGTTGTGGGCATGCCGCATAAGATTATGTGCGCGGTGCCAAAAGCATTCGTGGTTACCAAAGATCCGGCATTAACCAAAAAAGAACTTCAGGAATTCATCAAACCAAAACTGATGAAACACGAATTCCCGCGCGAGATTGAATTCGTAGAAAAACTCCCGCGCAATCAGTCGGGAAAAATTTTACGGCGGGAATTGCGGGATAAAAAGTAAACCCCCACACCATAATGGTGTGGGAGTGAAGGGGGCAATCCGACAGCCGGCGGAGCCCCTTTTTAGTTTCGATTCTTCATTCTCCCACTATGATATATCATAGTGGGCACTAAAATATTGTGGCGACAAAAAATAAAAAGAGATTAATTTATATAAACTAATTTGTCAAGGATCATTTTTCCACTTTTTCTATATTTGCCAATTTGAATGCTATGATATATCATAGCGCTTATGCCCCACGTATCTAGGAAAAAATTAAAAAAGAAAGTGTTTGTAAAAATAGGCGAACAGTTAGCTGATAGAATATGTAAAACAAGTTCTCCCGCGGAAATTCGCTGGTTTTTAAATGAGATTTTAACCCGCACGGAGCAGATTATGTTGGCGAAACGGTTGGCAATAATATTGATGCTGAGAAAACGATATTCTTTCCGCACGATTCAAAAAACATTAAAAGTGACGCCGCAAACAGTGCTAAGATTTTGGCGCAAAACCAAAAAGCCGTCATTCCAAGTGATCGTAAATAAAATCTCTGAAGATAAAGGATGGGGCAATTTTTTGGAATGGCTCGAAGCGTTTTTGCTCGTTGGCATGCCGCCGAGAAGCGGCCCTGGGAGATGGAAAGCCATGGAAAGAGCTGGGCGGATAAAATATTAAAGCAGTACTAATATTACAGCAATACTAACCGCTATGATATATCATAGCGGTTCATATAAAAAATTGCGTATCCATTTTTACTTATTTATTATAAATCGCGATGATTCTGTCTGACCGCGTTTCATCAATTTCATTTTTGCGCGCTTCTTGCGAAACGCGGTACATCACGCCGTTTGCGTCTCGGGTCCGTTCGCGGACTACTGAAATACGCATGCCTCCGGGCCGTTCGTATAAAATTACGGCGCCGGGCGCGATATCATCACGATTTTCCACGCACTTAGAAAAAATGACGAGCTGGCCGTTTTGGAAAACAGGCATCATCGCTTCTCCGCTTACCCTGACCGGATATTGGCAAAGCAGTGTTTTTGCCGGCCCGATATTATTGGTTGCGCTCTCTATCATCTGCGTCGGGGCAAATCGCCAAAAAACAATCAGCGCCGCTATTAAAAGCGCCGTTATGACAATGATAATCTTAAGGATTTTCATGATTTCATCATAACATAAAAAACCTGCGGCTAAGCAGGTTTTTTAAATTTGCGTTTTTTGCTTATCCATGAAGGCTTGCGGCAATTTGATACCAAATCTTTCGGGTGGCCGGTGTATGGTTTGATATCAAGCACCGGCGTGTTTTCGTATGCGTCAATGCCGTCAATTTTTAAAATGTTTTTCCGGCGTCTGATCAGTCTTACAATGCTTAATCCTATCGGATTCGGGCGAAAAGGCATTCTGGTGGCGAGAACTCCTTTCGGGCGATTAATAGTGCAAGGTCTCATTTTTTTAACGCGGCGTTTTTCCGCCGTTACTTTATGCATCCAAAACAAAACAACGATATGCGAAAATCCGCTTATTCCGGCGAGCGCCTCGTTCCACTTTGGAAAAATCTTAATAGTTGATTTATTAAGAATGATTCCTATCGGTTTTAAAAACATTATGCCAAAAACCCGCCGTCCACCCTAATAATCTCTCCAGTGAGATATTGCGGCGCACCAGTTGCAAGCCAGTAAATCACTTTCGCGACTTCCTCCGGACTGCCAAGACGCCCGCAAGGATTGCCGCGGCTATACGCTTCTTTAACTTTATCCGAAAGAAGTTTCGCCATATCTGTGTCAATAATGCCAGGAGCAACCGCGTTTACTGTTATATCAAACGGCGCTCCGTCTTTATTGAATGTCGCCTCGCGAGCCAATGTTTTTGTCAAACTTTCAATCGCGGCTTTTGAAGCGGCGTATATAAGGTTGCCCGCATCGCCATGCCGCGCGGCGATTGACGAGATATTAACGATCCTTCCGTAGCCGGCGCTGCGCATGTAAGGCAACACCGCATAACACATCTGCAGAGTCCCCCAAAAATTGATTTCCATCACCTTTCTTGCTTTTTCCAAATCTGTTTTTATGAGCGCGCCGAATTCTTGAGCAACGCCCGCGGTATTTACCAACACATCAATTTTTTTACATGAAGCCGCAAGTTGTGCCATCAATTGGTGCACGCTTGGATCTGCTAAATCCAGATAACGAAATGAGTATTCACACGACATCGCAGAAGTTTTTGCCGCCACAGAACCATATACCATGCGCTCCCTTTTGCTTGGGTGATCAATCAACACAATGCGCTTAAAATTTTTATCGCCAGCGAAGCGCTTGACGACAGCCTGCCCAATGCCACCTGCGGCTCCTGTAATTAAAACCGTCTTTTCTGCCATCACTCCTCCTTTTAGTAAAGATTTGCCTGTTTAAAGACATAGCAAATGTTTGTGTTTTTTGCAAGGCCGTGCTATAAAGTTGTCAGATTCCAGCAAATCAGATTCCAGCAAAAAGGAGGATGTATGGCAAGGTTGAAAAATAATAGTGTTATTGTCGGCGCAAAAAGGACGCCAGTTTTGAGAGCAAAGAAAAAATGGCACAATGTCTCTGCAATTGATTTAGGGGCGGCTGTCATCGGCAATTTGCTCCAAGGAAAAGCGCCGGAGCCAGATCAGGTGGTTATGGGAACCTTCGCAAATCCGCGCGAGTTCTTAAACCCCGCAAAAGAAGTGTGTGCGACTGGTATGTTTGGGCGTCTGAACGCCATAACGGTCAACAAGGTTTGCAGTTCCGGCCTTGTGTCCGTGATAATCGGCGACGCTTTCATAAAATCCGGCGCGGCGGATTGCGTTATTGCCGGCGGGATGGAAAATCTTTTGGCTTTATCGGATGAAGAAATGTATTCGCTCCTTTGCGACCCGCACACAAGCGAGATGACTTGGCACGCCGGAGACTGGTGCGCGACAACTTGCGGCATAAGCCGTAAAGATCAGGACGATTGGGCGGTAGCAAGTTACAAGAGAGCGCGAGCGGCATACAAGCGTTTTGTGTTCGGAGAAGAAATTGTTCCGTTCAACGGACAAGGATTAGACGAGGAGCCATTTTGGAAAGTAAACGAAAAAATTATCCGCGGCGCTGAATTGATTGAGGGATGTAAAACAATCACCATGCTCAACGCCTCAAAAAACGCCGGCGGCGCGGCGGCTGTGATAATGACAAATCAAAAAACTTGCGAAACGCAGCGCCTTGAGCCGTTGGCTTATATTGTAAGCTCTGCATCGGTCGCTTTTGGCGGAGACTGGAAAAAATTTACTACCACTCCACCATTTGCCATCAGCAAAGCCGTATATAAAGCGAAGTTGGTCTTGGCGGACATTGATTTTTTCTTCATCAACACCGCCTTCGGCTCCGTCACAATTCACGCAAGCCGCGAGCTCGGAGTGCCTCTTGAAAAAATCAACCCAAACGGGGACGCTGTAAGCATCGGGCACCCGATTGGCGCAAGCGGCGCGAAACTTTTGGTAGAGGCCGTCTGGGCGCTCATAAATTCAAACAAGCGCTACGCGGTAATCAGCCTCTGCAACGCGCCCGGTGAAGCCACGGCGATGATTATCCAAAACGCCAAGTTTTAAAATCGTCAAAAAGGGATGGTTGCCATCCCTTTTTTATTTTGCTAGCTTTGGGGCAGATTGAGAAAGAAAAATGCGGGTAAAAGAGATTAAAAAAATGTTTGAAAATTGGGAGGCAGCAAAGTATCTAGGACTTCATTTGGATGATCTGGAACAGGGTAAGTGCGAGGTTGCGCTCGAGATTAAAAAGGGAGTGATGACGCCGCATGAGGATTCCGTGCTTTTGGGCGGAATAATTTTAACCGCCGCTTCCATGGCCGGAGTTATGGCGCTTATGACTTTGCTTAAAAAAGAAGAAGACGGCCTGATTACGAATGTTTTGGAAGCAAAATGGTTTCAGCCGGCGATTCTCGAAGAAAGGTATGTACTTATCCGAACAGCCATACTTCAGCCGCCGGATAAAAATAACGCCATTATTATTGCCAGAGCCGTCAACCAGAACGAAGAATTGAAGGCAAAATTTTTATTCCGCTACACGGTTGTTACTAAAGAACGAAGACATAAGCATATTGAAGAGCTCCGCCAAAGAGGAGAATATTATGCAAAACACTCCCGCTGAAATGCTGGTTGAATCTTTTAAAAATCCCGCATTCGGCGACCGCGCTTGTCTGATTGACACGGAGTCTTTGCGCAGAATTTCTTATTCCGATATGGACCGCGAAACTGCTCTGCCCGCTGGCGTCTTAAAAAGTTTTTACATCCGGCCCGGCGACACAGTAAGCTTGCTTTTGGAAAACGGACTTCATTTTTTTATGCCGTGGATTGGAACAATGCGAATAGGCGCAGTAGCGCATCCGATAAATTACCTTTACACTCCCGATCAGATTATCTATGCTCTCGAGCTTTGCGAAACAAAGCTTTTGGTAACACAGGAAAGATATGTATGGGATGATAAAAAAAATGAGCCAAGCGCGCTTTTGCGGATTTTGTCTGAAAGATTTCCCAAGATGCCGATTTTGGTAATGCATGATCCCGATAGATTCGAAAGCCCAAAAAAAGAAAAAGGGGCCGGCTGGCTCTGCTCTTTTAGCTGGTCCGCGCTCGCCAAATTCGTAAAGCCCTATGATCACATTGTTCATCGGTATCCGGAAGATATATTTCAGTTAATTTGCACCTCCGGGACAACTGGGAAACCAAAAGCAGTTGTGCAGACAAACTCAATGTTTTGGCCGGACGTAGAAGCAATTATTAAAACATACGCGTTATCGGAAAAAGACCGCGCTCTTTTAATAAACCGCTTGTTTCATGTAAACGCGCAGGTCACGAATTTTTTCCCCATGGCTATCGTCGGCGGAACCACATTGCTTGCGCCGCCAGATCCGGAATATTTTTTGGAAACGGCGGCCAAATGGGGCGCAACTTATTCAAGCGTCATCCCGCCAACCTTAAAAGAGGTTTTGAAACGCGAGATTCCTGAAAAAGAAAAATTAAAAAAAATAAGATTTTTGATTGTCGGAGCGGATAAACTGACGCGCGAACTTCATAGAGAATTTATGAATCGGACCGGCGTACATGTCAGGCCCGGCTGGGGGATGACGGAAACTCTTTGCTGGGGTTCCGGCACCGCGACTGACGAGCCGATCATGTACGGATCAATCGGGAAGCCGTTTGACATCACCGAGATGAAAATTATAAATCCCGAAACCGGAGAAGAAACAAAACAAAACGAAACCGGGCTTCTGATAATTCGCGGGCCGAATGTTTTTAAGGAGTATTTCAAAAATCCGGAAGCCACGAAAAAGGCATTTTCGCCGCATCCGAAATGGGAAGGATGGTTTGATACCGGAGATTTATGCTATCACGACTCGCGCGGAACTTTTTACTGGGTAGCACGCGCCTCGGCGGATACATGGAAAGTGCGTGGTGAATTTGTGATGGGCCCGCTTATCGATGATTACGCAAGACAACACCCCGCTGTTGATGACGCCATGTAAACGTATCAAAAACCACCAAACTTAGTTTGGAGTTTGCGCCGCCGACTTGACACCGGCGTTTTTTCTTTGCTAGTTTTAATGCAGATTGAAAAGATGTTTATGAAAGCTGTTTTGGTCGGAGTCGGTGAAACTGCGGTTGGGAAGTCGGACTCCATTGCTGTAAATTCTCTTCTTAAAAAAGCTCTGGAAAGCGCTTTGGCTGACGCCGGACTTAAAAAATCGGAGTTGGACGGGCTGATTGTCTGTCCGGCTTTGGCTGATTCAAAATTCATGGCGGCGCACAACCTTTCTAGCGAGTTGGAAATTTGCGGAAATCTGAAATTTTGTTCAACGCTGGATACTGGAGGAGCCAGCCCTGTCAGCGCTTTAATTTTGGCCAAAAGGCTGATTGAGTTGGGCGCCTTGGAAACCATTGCTGTTGTTGCGGGAGACGCCGTTTTGTCGCTTGGCACATCCGAATTTTTAAACCGGGCGGGCAGGAGCATAAACCACCCTGCTTATCAGGATTTTACTCAACCGACAATCCCCTTGCTTTATAATTTAGTAGCCGAATGGCACATGAAAACATACGGCACAAAAAGAGAGCAGCTGGCCATGGTGCCAGTGCTTATGAGCAGACAATCGGCGAAACATCCCGGAGCTATAAATAGAAAAGAGCTGACTTTGGAAGATATTCTAAATTCCAAAAAGATTGCTTCCGTAACTAATCTTTTAGAATGTGCGAGGCTCGCTGATGGGGCTGGGGCTGTGATAGTGACTTCTGAAAAAAGGGCTGGCGATTTAAAGCAAAAACCGATTTTCGTAATCGGCGGAGGCGAAGGAGTCGGCCCGGCGCATTTGCCAGCTCAGATTTCCCAGGAAATTTTTTCTGCAAAAAGAGCCGCGACCATCGCTTTGGCAGAAGCAGGGATGTCTAAAATTCACAATATTGATTATTTTGGAATTTACGATTGTTTTCCGATATGTTTTATAAAATTTTTGGAAGACTCTGGATTGGCCATGGAGGGGCACGGCGGTTATTGGGTTGAGTGTATGCATAATTTTACTTCGCCCAATTCCGGTTTTAATCATAAATTGCAAGTAAATACTCACGGGGGCCTTCTTTCTTTCGGCGCTCCGTGGGAAGCTCCGGCGATGTTCGGCATTATAGAAGCAGTAAGGCAAGTGAGAAATCAAGCTGGAGAAAGACAACTCGCGAAAGCCTCAACCGCTCTCGTTTACGGGAACGGTGGAATTTTTACTTCGAGCGCTGTGGCAATACTGTCGCGCTAGAAAGGAGCAATCATGTTTGGAAATGATTTGGTAAAACTAGCATGGCGGTCAGAAAAAGTAGCCGTTCTTGCGTTGGACAATCCGAAAGTCAATTCTTTGTGTGTTGAGCTGAGAAATTCATTGCTAGAGAAATTGGAGGAAGTTATAAAGACTGGCGCGCAAGTTTTGGTACTTACTGGCGAGGGAAAAGGATTTTCCGCCGGAGCGCACTTGCCCGAACTGATAGAAACATTGAGGATCGGTGAACGGGCCACCAGAAGCTGGCTTTTGGATGGACATGATTTTGTAAATAAAATCGCGGAGGCGCCTATTTATAAGATCGCGTTGTTGCACGGCTTCGCGATGGCCGGAGGGCTTGAGCTCGCATTGGCTTGCAATTTCAGAATTGCTGTCGGCGAACTGCGAGTTTCTTTGCCGGAGACAAAAATAAAAATTTTTCCCGGATGGCAAGGCACTATTCGCACGAGGATGCTTATGCCCAATGAAGCCATGGCAAGAGAATTTTATGAAACCGGAAAAGAACTTTCTGCCAAAGAAGCAAAAGACGCCAACCTGCTGACCTCCACATTTTTCGATTTAGAAGAAGCTTGGAAAATGGTTGATAACATTGCCAGGGTTGTCGCATTTGGGATCGTGCCAGCAAAACCGGACAATCTCAAGGTGGCCGCGCACGACTCCGCTTTGGAGATAGAAAGATTCATAGATAAAGTAAGGCCGCGCGAAGGCGAATTCATTTCGCCAGCGATTAAGGCAATAGAGAACTTTCTTAGTAAAAAATAAAGCCGCTTGCGCGGCTTTTTATTTTTTGCTTTTGCCTCAAATAAAAAAGGCCCATTTGGGCTTTTTTGCATCGATTTTACCATGGGGCATGCAATTCAGGCCTAAAATCTGGCCTTTTTGCTCTCACCGCAGCCATAATCTTATCTAAATCAAGACCTTGCCCCCAATTGTCTATGGCGTGATGTATTAATTCTTTTGTTATACTGGCAAATTCAGCAAACTCCGGATAACTGTGGTAACGCAAATGCAGTTGACCAAAACTATGAGCGCGCAACACCGCGATCATTTTGCCTATATCTTCTTTGCAAACATCATGCCAGAGCTTAGCAATTTTTCCACCGTAGATCTCTAGATCGTCCAATATTAATAAATTTATTATGTCGTTATAGCAATCGGAGGGATCTATAACATATCCATGTAACAGTAATTGCCTGCAAGCCACTACGGCACCCGGGTTTCCATCTGATAACACGAGAATCGCCTCGCCCAAAGGCATCAAAAAATGAATCTTTGCGCCCATTTAGTTGCCCTCCCGTATCTGTTCTGCTCTGGAAACAATCTATCATAACGACTGTGCTTTTGCAAGAAGCTGTACAAATGTTTGCCGCGCGGCTTTTTAATTGCTAGGATTGCGGCAGATTGTCAGCCCAAGGCCAATCCGCCTTGGGCGGAAAATGAGGGGTTAAGGTGAAAATTCAAGTCGGAAAATTTGAGATTTATCCATTGCTGGACGGTTATTTTCTGCTTGATGGCGGGATGATGTTTAGACAAGCAAAAACGGTATGGCAAGATTTATACCGGCCAGATGAACAAAACCGCATCAAACTCGCAGCGCGCTGTTTTCTCATCAAAGGAAAAGTTTTAACGCTCTTTGACACAGGAATCGGCAATCCGTTGGATCCAATGACGCCGCAAATAAAAGGTGTGCCGTACGCGGATTTTTACGGAATAGACCAAAACGGCGGAAATCTATTAGAAAATTTAGAAAGGGACAGTTTCGAGAAAAAAGACATCCGTTTTGTTACTCAAAGCCATCTGCATCTGGATCACGCGGGGTGGAATACATACACCGATATGGATTCCGGAAAAATTTTGCCGACATTTTCAAAAGCAACTTATTTGGCACACGAGTTTGAATGGAAAGAAGCGGTAAACCCGCACCCATTGCACAAAGGAAGTTACAGGCCAGAAACTTTTCTTCCGCTGGAAAAAGCTGATCCTAATTTTACTTTGAAATATTTGTGGAAAGTAAAAGGAGTGAATGCCTCTGGCGTGCGCGACAATAAATTTGCCATAGACGGCCTTTTATTTTTAAGAACCAGCGGGCACACGCCCGGGCATTGGGTTGTATTTATAGAGTCCGAGGGGAAAAGAGCTCTTCTGGCTGGAGATATCATCCCCACCCACAAACATATCGTGCCGACGAACGTGATGAACTACGATCTTGAAACGAAACGGGTTCACAGGGAAAAAGTAAAGTTGCTCAACCTAGCCGCGCGGGAGAAATGGCTGATTCTTTTTGACCACGATCCTGACTTTGTCGGCGGATACGTAACCAAAAACCAAAAAGGACATTTTGAGTTTAAACCGTTAGAAGGAGGTGTTTGAAAATGAGCGAATTGATTGTAAGACAAGGATTAAAAAATACCGCCTATGCGCCGACCGGGCTGTGTTTGTTGGACAAGAAAATCTTATACCTAGGATACGATCTTGCAGAGCTGGCCGCGCGCTCAACTTTTGAGGAATGCGCGTATCTTCTGCTTTACGGAGAATTGCCACAAAAACAGCAATTTCAAAAATTCTGCAACGAAATTGTTGATTTCCGGTCAGCCGCGATCAGAGAATTTGTTACGCGGGGAAAAGGACGCGCCCGCAAATTGCTGGCTTTGATGAATCCTGCGGCTCACCCGATGGACATGTTGCGCACAATGGTTTCAGTTTTCGGATGCAACGCGCTGGCCGAAGAAGCCGGAAAGCCGCAATTATTTCACGCAACCGCTTTAATGGCTGTTATGCCGGTATTTGTCGCAGCGATCGGACATTATCAAAAAAACGGCAAATTTATGAGAGTTTCTCATTGGTGCGCCGTAGCGGAGAGAGAGGTCGCGGAAGACCAAAACGCGTCAGCGGCAAAGGCGTTTTTAAGGCTTTTGCATAATCGTGAGCCGAAAGAAGAGGAGTGGCAAGCACTTGACGTTTCATTGATGCTTTATTTGGAACACGAATTTAATGTTGGCACGCACATTGTGCACGCGGTGACTTCAGCCAACGCCGATATTTATTCTGCGAACATCGGCGGGGCATGTGCTTTAAAAGGCGACGCGCACGGCGGGGCAAACGAGGCAGCGCTTGCGTTGCTTGAAGAAATCGGGAAGAAAGAAAACGCCGAAGAATTTATTAAAAATATATTAGGCAAATCAGAGACCGTAAAAGGATTCGGGCACGCAATCTATAAGCACGGCGATCCCAGATGCGCAGTGATGAAACCGCTTGTTGAAAAAATGGCGCGCACAAAAAAAACAAAAGCGCTCTATGAATTGGCGGAGAGCGTTGAGAAATTGATGTTGAACACAAAAAAGCTTTATCCAAACATTGATTACTGGACCGCGCCGCTTTATTCGTTACTAAACATTCCTAAAGCGCTGGCGACTCCGATTTTCGAAATGTCGCGCACGGTCGGCTGGTCGGCGCACCACATGGAGTATTTGAAACTAAATCGCACCGAAAAAGGCAGGCTGATTTTGATAAGACCAAGATCTTCCGCATACACAGGCCCTGCACCTCGGCCTTACACGCCTATTAATGAGAGAGATTAACGCCGTCCGGAAATCCCGGCGGTGTTTTTTTATTTGCTTTTCTTTCTGGTTTAGGTTAAAAATGATTTAGATTTTGGACAGCAAAATGGAGTTAAATACAGCTAATTTGTTGGATCATTTGGCGGATTTCGCAGTTTCTTTGAAATACGAAAATTTGCCGGAAGAAGTTGTACATAGGGCAAAAAGGCGAATTTTTGATTCATTGGGGTGCTTGATTATGGGCGTGCGGCATGATGAGGCCGTAAAATTGGTAAGGTGTGGAATGAGCGGGAAAAAATGGCAAACCCAACACGTCAGCGGGTTAGCCATCGGCATGGACGGCTCTTATTCTTTGGAAAACGCCGCTTTTTTAAACGCTCACGCCATCCGCGCGCTTGATTGGAACGATACTTATTTGTCGCGAGAACCTGCACATCCGTCGGACAATATCGGCGCGCTTCTGGCGCTTGCCGGAATATGCGGCGGGAAAGAATTGATTACCGCATTGGTTTTAGCATACGAAATACAATGCCATTTCTGCGACGCAGCTTCCTTGCGGAAAGAAGGGTGGGATCATACTTATTATCTGCAACTTTCGTCAACGCTTGCCGCCGGAAAAATCATTGGTCTTTCCAAAGAACAATTGGTGCACGCGGCATCGCATGCCTTACTCTCCCCGCCTTCGCGGCAGGGTCGTTCCGGATCAAAACTTTCCCACACGAAAGGTCTCTACGCCGGATACGCCGCAAAAAAGGGCGTGGAATCTGCGTGCCTTGCCTTAATGGGTATGACCGGCCCTGCAGAAATTATTGACGGAGAATTCGGGGTAATAAAGCAGGTTTTTCATGGAAAATGCCCCAACCTTTCTGCATTTTCCGCTTTAGGAAGCACGTTTAAAATCTCAAAAAACCACACCAAGCTGTATCCGGTAGAATATCACGCGCAGGCAGTGGTGGCCTTGGGCTTGAAAATAAGAAAAATTATTGAGGATATCTGGAGGATCGAAAAGATTGACATATGTTCTTATGAATTTGCCAAAAGAGTGATCGGCGACCGTTTCAAACGGCGGCCAGAAACAAAAGAATCGGCAGACCACTCCCTCTTTTTTGTTTTGGCATCTGCTTTATTGGACGGCGAGCTTACTTTAAAACAATATGAGCCGGCGCGGCTACGCGACGCTAGAATTTGGAATTTGATTGACAAAATGAGCGATATTCACGAGCTGCCAAAATACAACGCGGCTTACAAAAACACAAACTTGCCGGAATTTCCGGTTTCCGCGAGCGTACTTACTCAAGACGGATGGTGGTTTAAAGAGGAGATTAGGCTGCCGAAAGGACATTTCGCGCATCCCCTTTCCGACGAAGAGCTTAAAAATAAATTCGGGGAGCAGCTTCCGAATCTGGATTTCGTCTGGGATTTGGAAACAATGAATGCGCGCGATCTCTACTGGACTTTAAAGGGATTAAAAATATGAATTTCAAGAAATTGCTTGGCGAAAGAAAACATTTAATTCTTATCGGCATTACCGAACCAATAGAAGCTCTCATTGCGCAAGCTGAAGGATATAAAGCGGCCTACATTTCCGGCGCGGCGCTATCAACCAAGTTGGGTTTTTTGGACGAAGGGCTGATCAGTTTGGAAAAAATGGCGCAAGTGGTCAGCGATATAAGAAAAGTTTCCGATTTGCCGCTTTTGGTTGATTGCGACACGGGCCTTTTAACAGAAGAAAACCAATCCGCGGAGATGCATCCGGTGAACGACGCGCTTCCTGCCATAGCACACACGATGATGCATCTTCTTTGGGGCGCCGGGGCGAACGCCGTACAAATAGAAGATCAGGTTCCGGCAAAAAAAAGATGCGGGCATCTTTCGGGGAAAGAGCTGATTTCAATGAATGATATGTTTTGGAAAATAAAAATGCTGGCTCATTGGAAAAAAAATGAAGATCAAGTAATAGTGGCGCGCACCGATGCTAGAGCGGCGGAAGGACTGGATGGAGCGATCTTCCGCGCGCATCGCTACATAAACGCAGGAGCAGACGCGATTTTCCCGGAAGCCTTAGAGGCGTTGGAAGAATTTAAAGAATTTCGCAGGCAGGTTCCGACAATTCCGCTTGTAGCAAATCTGGCAGAACACGGAAAAACTCCGCCTATGTGCGCAGAAGCCTTGTTTGAAGCCGGCTATCAAATGGTTTTGATTCCGGCAACTATTTTTCGCATGGAACTTTTAACTTTTCTGGGCGCTTTGAAGGAAATAAAAGGTTTTAACTCGCTTAACCGTTCAATTTTCGACGGCAGACTTATTTCAAGGACCGAGCTTAACAAATTCATCAAAAAACACTCAAAGATTTACCTGCCCGTCCGGCAGGCGGGCAAAAAAAAGAAAACAGCCGATTAGGCTGTTTTTTTGCCGTTGTGATAGATTTAAATTAATGCACAGGTTTTATTTTCCGTATCAATTAGATAAAGAAATCATTATGGTCAAGGACCGCGCCGTGGTCCACCAGATTCGCGATGTTTTAAAATTACGCCGAGGCGACCGAGTTGGCTTTTTTAATGATAAGCCGGAGTATGCCGGTTACGATTTTGTGGGAGAGGTTAAAAATACAGAATCCGGCTTGATTAACTTTATGCTGCGTGAAAAGGTTGAAAACAATCGGGAATCTTCAAAAAAGCTTGTTTTATTCCAGTCCTTAATCAAAAAAGATAAATTTGAATGGGTTTTGGAAAAAGCCACTGAAGTCGGGGTTTCGGAAATTGTACCGGTAATGTCCGCAAGGTCCGAAAAGAAAAGCATTAATATGGAGCGATGCGGCGTGATTTTAAAAGAAGCCGCGGAGCAGTCCGGACGGGCGATTATCCCAAAATTGCACGCGGTTATTAATTTTGATCGGGCCACAGGCAAAGCGGAGTCTTCCGGAGCTAAAACTTATTTTGCCTCAACCTCCGAAAAAGAAAATATGATTAAGGGCGCCGGAGACAGGCAAATAAATATTTTCATAGGCCCCGAAGGAGGCTGGGAGGAGCGCGAAATATTTTCCGCACAGCGCGCAAATTTTGAAATGATTTCCTTGGGCCGCCTCGTCCTCCGCTCCGAAACCGCCGCCATTGCGGCTTCCTACACATTGCTTTGGGGATAATGCGCGCGCATTTAAACAATAACTGGTTTTTTGTCAAGGTTGCGCGCGGAGAATGGAGTTTTATGATAGTGGCAGAACGTTTGAGAATTGAATATGCCCAAGATAACTGATTTCACCCCGACAAGGCAGGTTTTTATTCCTTCCAAAGAAGAATATTTGAAAATCTATAAACTGCTTTTGCTAACTACTTTTTTGGGGCAAGAACTGGATAAAAGAAAGGATGAATTTGTCCCGAAAATTTTTACCGGACTTGGACAGGAGGCTGTTTACGTCGGACCGGTTTTAGCCGCAGAATCTTATGACTGGTTTGCTCCGGATCACCGCGCCATGGGCGTGCTGTTAAGCCGGGGCCTTACTCCGAAAGAAATTGTCTGCCAGGACGGAGTTTTCGCGGAATCCATTTACAGCGGATATAACTTCGGGATTCATATTGGAAGTCCGGAGCATCATCTTATCCGTTTCGAGTCTGACATGGCTTTAAACGTCGCGGTGGGCACAGGACTTATTGACGCTCTTTACTACATCCGCGATGTGCTCAAAAAAAATTCTCCAGAAGAAAATCCAGCGCTCTTAGCGTTTTTGGGAGACGGCGCTTCCGCCCACAGCAACGCGCATTCGGCTTTTCTTTTTGCTTCCACGCGGAAGCTTCCGGCGCTTTTCATCATAAACAACAATGGACTTGCGATCCGCACTCCGGTTGAATATCAAAGCGCGCACGCACGGTTGGGAAGGATCGCTGAAGGGTACGGAATGAAATTTTTGGTTGTTGACGGAAACGATGTAGCGGAAGTTTGGCGAACTACGAAGGCCGCTTTAGCAGACGTCAGAAACGGCGGAGGGCCTTGGATAATAGAATGCTGCACTTTCCGGGTGTCTGGGCATAATGCTCACGAAACTTCGGAGATGACGGGCTATGTTCCAAGAGATCTTCGTTTGGAATGGCAAGGGCGGAATCCTTTGGCTCATTACACTTTGCAGCTTAAGTTAATGCATTTATTGGATGATGAAATGGAGCGCGGGTTTAAGGCAGAGGCAGAAAAAATTATTGCCGAAGCCTTCGAGGCAACGAAAACTTATTCAATGCCTTCAAAACTTCATTCGGTTTTTGCTGACCGCAATGCCAATGAATTGCCTAAGGCCGCAAAGTCTAATCGGATTATTACTTACGAAGCCGCGATAAATGAGGCTTTACGCCAAGCGATGGAATTAGATCAGCGCGTTAGAGTGTTTGGAGAAGATGTTGAATCGGGCGGAGTGTACGGCGTTACAAAAGGATTGGTTAAAAAATTCGGCAGAGAAAGAATTTTCCACACGCCTTTGGATGAAAATGGCATTTTTGCTTACGCTATCGGCATGGCTTTGGCTGGCCTAATACCTTCTCCCGAAGTTCAATTTCTCCCGTTTTTGAAATATGCTTTTGGCCCCCTGCTTAATTACGCGACAATTCATTTCGCGGTTACAGGACAGAATTTGCCTTTGGTTGTGCGGGCGCCTTGCGGCGGCGGATTTCCTTCAAATAATTGCCATGAAGAAATGATTGAGGCGATGTTGGCACATAGTGGCGGCATCAAAATTGTCGCCCCTTCAACTCCTTATGCAGCAAAAGGACTGCTGCTTTCGGCGTTTCGCGACGGCAATCCTGTGATTTTCTTAGAGCAAATTTCCGCTTATGGCAAAAAGGGAGAAGTGCCAATCGAACTTTATACGCTTCCTTTCGGAGAAGCACAGGTACTGCGCGAAGGCAAAGATATTTCAATTATTACTTATGGCGCAATGATGGTTGAGCTAACCTTGAAAACCGCAGAGATTTTAAACTATGACGGGATTGCGGCTGAAGTTATTGATTTGCAGACGATAGTGCCGATGGATAGAGAAGCAATTCTTTATTCTGTAACAAAAACCAACCGCGCGCTTATAGTCCATGAAGCAAAAACTAAATTCGGAGTTGGCGCGGAAATAGCAAGTATGATAAGCAATTATGTCAGCGAAGTGAGGCGAGATATAAAAGAAATGTCAGATTTCTTTGTCGCAACAAAAATTCTTGGCGCGGAAGATGGGCCTGTTACGGCGCATCCGGCGTTGGAGGTCTTGCGCTTGCCGCAAGTTGAAGATATAGTAGCGGCAGCAAAGGAGATGACGCGATGAGCCTTATCGAAGTTCGTGTTACATTTCAGACATTTGAAGCAGAAAAGGCAGAAGCTAAGTTTAAGGTCTTAAAAATCTTGGTAAGCGCAGGACAACACGTCAGAAAAGACGAAGCGCTGTTTGAAATTGAGACGGAGAAAGCCACGTTTGACTTTGAATCGCCTGCAGACGGCGCCGTGAAAGAAATTTTCTTAAAAGAGGATCCGGAGCAAGAACATCCACATGGCACGACATTTTGCACCATTGAGGTTTCTCCGTGAAAACGCAAAAGCCATCCTCGCTTAGGCAGGCTACGGCAAAATACCTGGTAAAATCGCAGGGCATTCCTTTTACTCCGATTTGGTCAAGCGCAGATGCCTCCAAGCTTCTTGAAATCCGCGCGGAGTCAAAGTATAAGTTTGACGCAATGTTTCTTTATTTGCTCACCGAATCTTTGCTTTGGATGCCGGAGATGAATGCGAGTTGGGATGAAGATAAAAAAGAAGAGCAGATCATTTTGCGCGACTCTATTAATCTTGGGCTCTCATTAAACACAAAAGACGACAACGTTGTGGTGGCGCGCGTAGCTGATCCGGATCGTAAAACAGCTTTCCAAATCAATCGCGCAGTCGTCGAGTTGGCGGAAAAAGCCAAGATAGGCAAAATTCATGAAAAAGATATTTTCCCGTTGCCCAATATTGTTCTTAATAACGTAGGAATGATGGATATAGAAGGAAGTGTGCCGATACCTTTGCCGTGGAACGCGTTTATGGTGACGACTTTTCGGATCAAACGGATTCCCGTTGCCGATCAGGACAAAGATTTTTCCATCGGCGTTTTGCCGATGATGAATATCGTTTTGACTTTTGACCATCGCCTTTTTGACGGCGCGAAAGCCGCAAAATTTCTTACGCTCTTTAAACAAAAACTAGAAAACCCCCGTTTTTAACGAGGGTTTTTAATTTGGCCGTCGCGAGATGATCTCGGCGGCAAGCTTGATTTTTAGATCGTTTTTTTCGCTTTTGAAAAAACTTTTTACGTGTAATTCTTCCGCCAGAGAAGTCATGCGCATATTTTTTAGGCCGCAGGGGATTAGTGGCTCAAGATATTTTTCGTCCGGGTTTACGGAAATTGCAAGGCCGTACCGCGAAACGCCCTTTGAAATCTGCGTGCCCAGCGAGACTATTTTTTTATGTTCCCCGATGTATAACCCCGGATTTTTTTTAAAGCGTCTGGAAGTTGCATACACATTGTAAGTTTTCAAGAGCGCGTCCGCGGAATCCAGCAAGCAGTCGTTGAAACCGCGCGGAGAAAAATTTTTGAAAGAAAAAATAAAATAAACGGAGAGTATGCCCGGGCCTTGGTAAGTCACAAGCCCTCCGCGCCGGACAATTTCTACCGGAGCGGGAAGCTCCCAAATTTCCTTTTTAAAACATTGTTTTATCAATTCATGGCGCGTTGCGCATGAAGCCCCGGCGGTATAAACCGGCTCATGCCCAACAAAAATTATTTTATCAGGAGTATCTTGCCTAAAAACTTTCTCCGCCCAATATTCATCCTGTCTTTCTATTGCCTGCTTGATGGGAACGCCATTTCCCCAATCTTCAATCTCCAAGCGCATTTTTTAATTTGCCCAATTCTAGTCTGACCGTACACGTCTTATTTACTTTTTACAAGCGACAACATTTTGAAAAACAAAAAAACCGCTAAGCTTTAGTCGGTTTTTTTAAATTTCTCTGAAGATATTCTTGGTCATTCGGCGTCAAATTAAATTTCAGAGACGCTTCATCTATGAGTTTGGGCTTTGACGCGTTTGGCCTTATCTCCCACTCCGTCAATATCCAGTCCGCCGCCTGTTTCCATTTTGGTTCGCCTTGAGCCATTTTTTCCTCCTCTGTCCAAGATTTTTCTACAGTGAAAGATAGCACGGTTGACTAACTTTTGTCAAGCGCTATAGTATGCGCAGATTGAAAAGATGTAAATATGCCCAAAGAAAGAAAGGCGCGTTTTAGGACGCTTTCAGACATTGAGCTAAAAACCGTTTACGGACCAGCGGACCTGCCGTATTTTAGAGATCTTTCAGACGCGGCGCAAAAAGAGATTCTCGTGGCGCACGAAAAACACTTCGGCGCTCCAGGAAAGCCGCCTTTTTTGAGAGGCGTTTACGAGCTCGGCTACCGCGCGCAGCTTCCAACCGTAAGACAATTTTGCGGCCGCGGCACCGCTGAAGATACAAACGAACTTCTGCATTATCTCATTGGCTTGGGCGAAACCGGAGTTTCAATTGCTTATGACGCGCCGACTCTTTATGCGCGCGATTCCGACAACGAAGATTGGTCTTTCGGGTATGTCGGTAAAGACGGGGTGGCGGTGGACACCTTCGCCGATTATAAGGATTTATTGCGCGGTATTCAAAGAGCAAAATTTGCCGTTTCGCAAACGACAAATTTGCCAGCCATTGTTTTTTTCTGTATGGATCTCCTGCTTGCCAAAGAGCAGAAAATCGGTCTCAAAAATCTGCGCGGCACCATCCAATCCGATATGCGCAAGGAAATCATAAGTCAGAAAGAATACAGATTTCCTCTTGAGCACGGCATGCGGCTTGAAGGAGATATGATGGAATTCGCCATACGAAACATGGATTTCGGATTCTACCCCGTCAATTCTTCCGGTTACCACATGGCGGAGCAAGGCGCGTCTCCTGTGCAGGAACTTGCTTTCACTTTTAAAAACGCTTTCGTTTTGTTGGAATATTGCTTGAGTCGCGGCATGAATATTGATGACGTTGCCGGGCGCATGTCCTGCTTTTTCAACTGCAAAGGATTTTGGGAAGAAATTGCCAAATTCCGCGTGGCGCGGAAGATTTGGTACGAAACTCTAAAAAACAAATACGGCGCTAAAAGTCCAAGATCGCTTGCCCTTAAATTTCATGTCCAAAACTCCGGCGTGAGCTTCAAGCGGCAAGAGCCGCGCAATAACGTCGTACGCGGCGCGTTGCACTATCTGGCGGCTTTCTTGGGAGGAGCGCAGTCAATTCATCTGAATTCGTGGGATGAGGAAATGGCGTTGCCGAGCACGGAAGCCGTCAAAGAGGCCATCAGAACACAGCAGATTGTCGGAGAAGAAATGAACATCGCCGACGTTGTGGACGCGGTTGGCGGAAGTTATTATTTGGAATGGCATACAAGCGAAATGGAGCGCGGGGTGCGCGAATATTTCAAAAAAATAGAAGCGCTTGGCGGAATGTTGCGCGCAATAGAGCTTGGTTATCCGCAACTTGAAATCAAAAAAACTTCTTTGGCGGAAGCTGAGCGGACGAACAAAAGCCCTCCGGAAATCGTTATCGTCGGCGTCAATAAATATTTTGATCAAGCGTCGGCTGAACGCGAAGAAAAGGAGATTTTTAGCAAAATGATCCGCGTTCCTACATTAGAAACGCACCAAAAACAAAAAGAGCGCTTGGCTAAAGTACAAAAAGAGCGCGACGAGGCGCGGGTTGAAAAATGCCTTAAGCGGCTTGCTGGCGAAGCGCGCGGAGGCGGTAATTTGGTGGAGCCGGTTATGGAAGCGGTGGAATCTTACGCTACGGTGGAGGAAAGCATGATAAAAACTCTGGAGCCGGTTTTCGGCCGCTGGCGCGGTCATGGGGATTAAGGAGGTTGAGATGAAATCGCCGAAGATACTTTTGATAAAACCCCCATTGGACGGCCACGACAGGCCAATTCACGACCTGATAGTGTTTTTGAGAAAGCGCAATATTGACTCTATCTGGCCTGGGCTGCAACAATCGTGGACACAGATCATAAAAACCGCCATTGAGGAAGATCCTGACGCGATAGGGGTTTCCGTGCACACTGGCGATCCGGTTGTGCTTTTGGGACATTTGAAAAAACTGCTTGAATCTTCCGGATTGGAAAATAAAATTCTTATTGCTGGAGGCAGCGGAGAAATAACATTTCCCGACGTGAGAGAAAAATTAAGCGCTATGGGATTTAAAGTGTTTCTTTCCGCAACCACCCATGACGAAATCGCGAAGTACATTTTGCGAGAATGCCGGGAAAAAGAAAAGAATCAGCAAAATGAGTTTGCTGTGGGGCATGGCATACCGCGCGAGATTTTGGCCGCGGCAATCACCAGCCAAGAACGCGGCTCTCTGATTTTAAGCACTCCCGTGGAAAGCAACGCGATAACGGTGGTACTCGGCGGCCCAACTGGCGCCGGCAAAAGCAGTTTGCTAAACGCCGTTTTGGAACGCGTTGGGAAACGCGGGATAAAAATCGCTGTTTTTTTGTGCGATCCGCGCGGGCCGAAACTGAAGGGTGCATTTTTGGGTGATAGGCTCGTCGTGCAGGATCATACTTCAAACGAAAATATTTTTATCCGCAGTGTTTCGCAGTTCGGAAACTACAGCAAAAAGCGCGTGACATTTCTTAAAAATTTGGCTGGTTTGGCGAAATTGTGGGGAGCAAAACTGATATTTTTTGAAACAATCGGGCTTGGGCAAGAAACGTCTTCGGCAATAAAAAATCTGGCGGATCTTTTCTTGTGGGTCGCGCTGCCGAATGAAACCGATGACTTACGGCTTATGAAAGGCGGGGCGCACGAACTCGCAGACGCAATTTTGCTCAACAAAATTGATAAAGAGCCAGCTTTCCGCGCCGAACTCGCGCTTAAAGAGCGTTTTCAAAAACCGTATTTCCCAGTATCGGCAATAACCGGAGAAGGCATAGATGCTCTTTGCGAATTTTTGGATGAAAAATTAAGTAAAATTAAATAAAAAGTCGCCCTTGCGGCGATTTTTAATTTGTGCTACGTATTTCACCAGAAATGACATCGACAATGAAATTAGCCGAAGAGCATTTGATGGTAAGGAATATGGTGCGCGAGAGAATGAATGCGGCGGACATCACGCATAAAGCAGATCCGAAAGATAAACAAGATAAGCCGGGAATGATCCAAAAGTACGAGCGGCACAACGCGCCTTTCGCGTGGCCGCTTGTGAGAGAAATGGCAGAGCTGGGGCTTTGCGGCATAAATATTCCGGAAGAATACGGCGGCGCAGGAATGGACAATCTCTCGGGCGTTATTGCCATGATAGAAATGTGCAAAGTCTGGTCGGGAGGAGCATTGATTCTGGGAGTCGGCAATTCATTGGTTAGCGATCCCCTGTTCAGGCTTGGGAGCGAAGAGCAAAAAAGAAAATGGCTGCCAGAACTTGTCGCCGGAAAAATTTTGGGATCGTTCTGCCTTACAGAGCCGAATCACGGGTCAGACGCTGCGCGCATAGAAACTTATGCCGAGCCGGTTAGCGGAGGTTTTTCAATCTCCGGCGAAAAGTGTTTTATCACGAACGCTCCTGTCGCGAAATTTTTAATTGTTTTTGCAAGAACCGATCGCACAATTAAAGACCATCGCGGCGTTTCAGCTTTTTTGATTCCTGTGAGGCGTGAAGATAAAAAAAGCGGGGCGCTTAAAATCGGAAAACCTGAACAGAAATTAGGGCTTCATGCCGCTCACATGGGTTCAATCGTGTTCAACAATCTTTTTGTGCCGGAAAGCTGCCTTTTGGGCGAACTTGGTAATGGTTTTGGCAAGGGCGCTATGGCAACACTAAACCACGGACGCAATTGGATCGCGGCGCAGGGAATTGGAATCTTGGATGCAGTCACCTTACTTTCTTTAAAGCACGCGCAAAATCGCATCGCTTTCGGCGTGCCAACCATTGTTCATTCGGGAATTGGCGACCCAATCGTGAAAATGGTCCTTGCTGCCGACATTTCCAGAATTTTACTTTTTTATTCCGCTTGGCTGGAAGACCAAGGCGCGGAATTTGCTCATTACGCTTCACTTGCAAAGCTGTTTTCATCTGAAAACGCGAGATGGCTGACGCAGGAAGCGCAAAGAATTTACGGCGGCTCTGGCTATCTTGCTGATATGGAAATCGCGCGCTTTGTTCTTGACTCTTTGCCGTTAGATATTTACGAAGGTGCGTCCAATGTTCAGAGAAGCAACATCGCGCGCGCTTGGGTGGACGGAAAAATTTCTTTTTATGTCCCACCGCTTTACGAAAGACAAATGTCTGATCTAAAAGAAAAAGTCGCGCGAGAACTCGGAGAAAAAAGCGCGCTGGCCTTGGAAGATCAGCGCGAACCGTTCCGCGTCGCAGACATCTTGCCGTTGTGGGCCACGAAAGAATTGATTTTAAGAGAATTTAATGAGAGCTGGCCGAAAGAATTTATGTGGTTTAAAGAGCCGTCCTTGCTTACTGCGCTGATTCACGAGCAAATCAAAAAAGATTTGGATAGCACCATTGTACGAAACGGCAATCTTTGGGACGAAGCTAAAAAGCGCATCATCAAACATACCGCCTTGACTTAAAAGGCGGTTTTTTGCTAGGATGGTGGAAGATAAATTTTTAGGAGGTTTGACGATGAAAAAGACGATTTTTGTACTGACAGTGCTGCTTTTTTTAAGCGCGCCATTATATATGAATAAAATACCGAAGAAAATCGCCGGTTGGTTCGCTCTTTACCTTATACCCAGTAATCTTACTTTGAGTTCTGGGAAACTGGCTGTCTGGTATAATACCAATGGCTACTTTAAGTTTAAAGCAGGCGATGTCATTGAGCTGAAAAATAGAAATATTGTTGGTTACGGCGTAAGACCCAAAGGCAAAATCTTGAGCTTTAAGCGGGATGTGGATAGTAGAGAATATTACATTGTTGAGATGGAGAGAGACGCAAAAGGAAACTTTTTTGAATGGTTAAACACAGGCAAGGTGCCAGAAAACACTGAAAGGATTACGACTACAGAAACACATTTCAAGTGGAACATTGAACACCAGTTTGTTAAAGCGGCTGCATAAGCAGCCCTTTTTGTTTTTAGATAATTTGTTTTTAAAAATGCAATTTTAATCAACGTTTGCGCACATCGGCTTTGTGTAATGGATAGCGCTAGCAATCCCTGCCCCATAGCATTACGCGCCTTGACTTAGAGGGCGGCTTTTTGTTAGCTTATAGTCAGAAGATTGGTTAAAAAATGAGAAATATGTACGATCTTGAAGACTTTAGGCGTAATTTGGAGGCGGAAGGCGTTCTCTGGGATGAAGGATTTGCTGAGCCATCGGCGGAAGAATTGGGTAAAGATTTCTGCAACTCCCTGATAATCAATTGCAGAAATTCCATTCTGGAAGGGCAAAAATTGCAAATAGCATGGGTGGGAGAATTTCGGCTGCGCCCGAGAAAGAAAGATGTTGACTTTGTTACCGAGAAAGAAATGAAAAAAGAGCTGAAAATGAAGCATCTTTTTGGGAACGAGAGTACGATTAAGCCGTTGGAAAGTTACGTTGCTGGTTTTTTCGCGACGCAAATGAAAGAGGATAGACTGTTAAAAAAATTCAGAAAAAAATTTTGCGATAAAGCTAATTTTCACGGATTTGTCGGATTGATGCTGGACATCTGGGTGCGCGTTGTGCACGATGCGCTTTGCGGCGGGCAAGAAGTCGTTCTTAAATCGATAGGGACGCTGAAACCTTTTCCGCAAAAAGGAAAAATTGAGTTTATCAAAGATGAATACATGAAATTGTGCTTGAAAAGCATTGGTAAAAAGGCGGCGTAGGCCAAAGCCAACAAAATCCAGATTTTCGGTGGTTTTTAAAAAAAAATTCTAGTGAAGCGGCCCGCGAGCACTTTCACGGCGGCTTACTTTAATAACTCCCCTAACCCCTCTTAAATTTAAGAGAGGAATTTTTTGTCTTGCAGAACGCTTAATTTTATGATAGAAAACTATTATGGAACAGTTTGAAGCCAGAGAGTCGGAAGGCAATAAAATTGTTGTTGAGAGCATCAACGAAGCGTATTTAAAAATTAATGAAGGCGCGCGCAAGATTCTCAACGAGCGTTTCGGGTCGGAAGGCCAAGACCCGATGGAGTATCATGTTCGGGAACATTCGGAGAACGTGGCCAAGAATGCGAGGCGCGTTTTAGAAATTGTTAAAGAAATTGACCCAGGTTTAGTCAGCGATTTCGATTTGGATTTTGTAGCAAGCGAGAGTTTGTATCACGATATTGTTCAGGCAAGCTTGAGGCCGAAAGGCCAGCCGAGAAAAAGACTGCGCGGTTTTGAAGGATTTGAAGATGAAAACTTAGGAAAAGCGGCGAGAGCAAGCGGACACACCATCGGCAACGAAAGAAATAGCGCGGAAGAATTGCTCAAAGAACTTGAGAAATATGTTTATCATAATAACGGAGCTGGGGTTTTTCAAACCGAATCAGGCGGTTTCCGGCAGGAAATTTTAATGGATATCGCCGCAACCTATCCTGATTTTATGATGGCTGATCTGCCAGACGGCACAAAAGGATTAAAAATCTCTCAACGATATCTCACTCCGGATAGTTCGTTGAGGGCTTTTGCGATTGCCAGCGCCGATCTGCGCGGAGATGTGGGGACCGGCAGCGACTACGGAAAATTCCGGAACAGCGGGAATGCGGAATTAAGGGAAACACAGGATCAAATCAAAGAAAAGCTTACCAAAGGAATACAAAATCTAACTTCGGAAGAAATGTCGGAAATGGCCAAAACCGTTATTAATTTTAAAAAAGCGCAACGAGGCTTTGCTCTCTGGCAAAAAATTCTTTGGAATGAAAGTCTGGCAACCAACAAGATTATTAATGGGAGCGCCAAAGCCGAAGAGATAAAAAGCCGGCTGAAGCAATTTATCAAAGACGAAAATTTTGAAGCCAACGCATCTGCCGCAAAGAAGGAGTCCGAAGAGCTGGAAAAAAAATACGGCGCCATTAATGGAGCCGGGGATCTGGCAAAACTTCTAAAACGCGTCGGTTATAAAATCGAATAATTGGCGGTGGACTTGCATTTAAACAACCCTTTTGCTAGGGTTGTTTTTAGATTGAAAAAGTTGGAGGCTTTATGAAAAAGGTGGTTTTTGCGGCAATGCTTACGTGTGCGCTTATTTTCGTGGCGAATTCAAAAGCGGCTCAAGTCATTTTACCGGACCCGAACGCAAAACTAAGTGAAACCGTGAATATTGAGCCGGTTTCCGAACTGCCGGTAATCAGACCTTTTGAATATAAAATTAGGCGCGGGGACAATTTAACGAAATTAGCAAAGATTTTCGGTACTACCGTGAATGAATTGCGGGCGATGAACAAAGAGAATCCGAGTGTGAAAAGCAAAGATTTAATTTTAACTGGCGGCAAACTGCGCGTTCCTTTGTATTCAGTGGAGTCAGTGGTGAAACCGATAAAGTTTTACGAGCGCATCGCGGCGAATAGAGCTTATCAAGAAGGGCAAGACAGCAAATTGCCGGATATTCGTGGCCTAGTCATTATCAGCGTGGCGCTAGCTTTGCTTTGGTGCTGGTGGTTTTTATGGGGTCTGGATGTAAAACAGCGAATTAATGAAGCCGAAACCAAAAACGCCGATGTAATCAAAAAACTTTGGGAAACCGAAGACAAGCAGAAGGCCCTAGAAAAAGACTTTGCGCATGTCCATACAAAGCTCAGCTTGGCCCACGAACAACTGCGATTAAAAGAGGGCGCAGATGAAGAAATCAGAAAGCAAAAGCAAGAAAATGATAGACTGGTTGAAACGATAAGCGAACTCCACACGGAACAAGATCGTTTGAAAACGGAACAAGACCGTTTGAAAACAGTACATCAGGCGCTAAACAGCATTTTACGAGAAAGTGTCGCTGAAACAAAATCCGTGTTGGAAGGATACGCAAAATGTGCTGAGGGGGCTTTATATTCATTTGAGTCTAGGGACAACGGCACAATCCATGGAGCCTACAAAGTAAAAAGGAACCATATCGGACCAGACCGCAAACCAGTGATTGATCTTTTAGAGTGTACAAGATGCCTCGCAGAGGTTTCACCAAATAACGCAAATTGCGCTTCGCACTATTTCAAACCACATGAAAATCTAACAGCTTAGCCGGAGGGTCCCGACCAAGGTCGTGGATGCCAAAGGAAAGCATAGATCAGATGGCGGGCAAGCCAAAATCTGATTGTGTTAGAGAAAATAAGCGTTTCGACAGTAGTCGGAGCGCTTTTTTGTTATTATTTATACATGAGAAAAAAGAGGTTTTATCTAATTGGCATAGGCGGGGTGGCGATGGCGAGTTTGGCCGGGCTGTTAAAAGCAAAAGGCTATGAAGTGGCCGGATCTGACCAAGAAATGTATGAACCGATGAAAAGCATGCTAGAGAGGCTAAAAATTAAGATTTTTACGCCGTATTCGAAGTTTCACATGAAACATTGGCGGTCAGACGTTGTGGTTGTTGGCAATGCAATCGGCCGCGGCAATCCAGAACTCGAATATATAATGTCTATCGGACATCTATATCGGTCAATGTCCGATATTCTATTGGACGAATTTATAGATCTGCCAGCTGGCAGAAAAAAACCTGTTGTAATAACTGGTACACACGGTAAAACAACTATCACAGCGTTAGTGAGTTGGATATTAGAATGCGCGAAGTTGGATCCGACCGTTTTCGTTGGTGGTGTGGCTAATAATTTCAATTCAAGTTTTAAGCTTGGCAAAGGCAAATATATTATTTTAGAGGGTGATGAATATGACACGGCGTTTTTTGATAAAAGCCCTAAATTTTGGCATTACCGACCATTTATCGGAGTAATCAACAATATCGAGCTCGACCACGTGGATATTTATAAAGATATTGAGGCTTACAAATACGCTTTTGCGCGTTTCATAAATTTGATACCCAAAAATGGTCTTTTGGTTGCTAATAAGCATGATAAAAACGTGATGGAGCTGGTAAGCAAGTTTCATCCGCCTTCGCTAAAGCTTCGGCGGACAAGCGTGAAACTATTTGGAGCAAAACGTGCTGATTATATTACCAACAATATTCTAGCCGCTACGGCTGTGGCCAGATTCATTGGTGTTTCACATGAAACAATCAAAAAGGCCATTGCCAGCTTTAGAGGCGTGCAACGCCGATCAGAAATTATAGGTGTGAAACATGGAATAACCGTGATTGATGATTACGCTCATCATCCTACAGCTGTCCGTGAAACATTGATGGCCTTACGCTCCAAGTTTCATGCTTCACGACTATTCTTAATGTTTGAACCAGGATCGGCCTCGTCCAAGCGTCGAATCTTTGAGAAGCAATATGTTGAGGCATTTCGGCGCGCTGATATTGTTTATCTATACAAGCCGTACAAAGCCGATAGCCTTAAAGCCGATGAGGTGTTTCATGTGAAACATATAACCAAAGAGCTTAATAGGCTCGGTACGCAAGCCAAATCGTTTGATGACTTGGAAAAGCTATTGTTTCATGTGAAACATGACGTTAAGCCTAATGACGTGATAATAATTATGTCTTGTAGGGGTTTTGATGGATTAAGGGAGAGGATTTTGGAAGAATTATAGAAATTAAGGACTTACGAAGTCATTAATTTTCAAATTTAGCTCTCAAATTTGACTTTTGAGCGTGGTTGTGATAATTTTGAGTTGAAGAGTTCAAAATCTAAAAAATAAGGAGGCACGAAAATGTGGTATGTGAAACAGGAAAATGGCAATGAGGTTATCATCAACCCCGCCGTTGAGCTTCACGAAGACGCATTCGGATCAAGCATGCCGCAAGGAAGCGGCGGTGAGGTTAAAAATGGGCATGTTTTTTATCAGGTCGTTGAAAAGAAAAATAAGGATAGTGGCGAGATGGAAATCCAATATAAGTACATTGCTTTTGCATTCGGGGGGCCAACGCTCAAAACCGCAACGCAAGAACAGTTTGAGAAATGGAAAAGTTGGCAAATTATCGCCAAGCCAGCCAAAATTTGCTGGCAGAATGATGAAAAAGGCCCGGCTTAATGCAGCAGGGCCTTTTGATTTTCTTGTTTGTCTTCTTGGTCTTCTGTTAGAGCTTGAAATAAACATCTTGAGGCAAATTTCAATTCGTCAAACTGGATTTCTGCGCCAAAATGGGGATTTTTTACGTAAGGAGAGATTTGTTGTTTCTCAAGCAAATCCGGAATCAGGAAAAATAAGCGCGCTTTTTGGTCTTTTAAGAAAGTCGTTTCTATTAAATTCAGCTTATGCTCATTTGCTATTAGCCAAAGCCAGAGCAGGGAGGCCATTGCTGCGATTTGCCGCCATGTCGCATAACTCTGTATTTCGCGATCTTTCCAAAAATCAAGAAAGGTGTCTTGGAAAAATTCGGCTGACATCCAAAGCCCGATTTTGCTTAAAGGCGCCATATTATGCGCAAAAAGAAGCTCAAAATAGGCAATTTTCTCGCTCGTTTCTCTTTCGAGAATGGCTTTGTAAATTCCTACAATTTCATTTAATTCCTCAACAATTTCTTACGCTGTCTCAAGATCTTTCGAAAACAATTCCACAAGCCCTCCTTAATCTGGTTTTAATTATGCATTTTGTTACGCTTTAGCCAATGCCTCAAACCGAAAAACAAAAGACGGGGAATCTTGGGGAAGAATTGACGGCAAGTTTTTTGGAAGGGAAGGGGTATAAGATTATTGAGAGAAATTATCGGAAAAAATGGGGGGAGATTGATATTGTGGCGGAGCTGGACGGCGTTTTGCATTTTGTGGAGGTGAAGGCGCTAACAGTAAGACCCTCCTACGCTAAAGCTTCGGAGGGCAAAGACGAATATTTGCCCGAAGCAAATATTCGTCTTTGGAAAAAACAAAGGCTGAGCCGCGCTATCCGCACATATCTATTGGACAGAAAAATGCCTGACGAAACAGATTTTCAAATAGACATCGCTGCCGTTTTCTTGGATTTTGGGCGCAAAAAGGCCAGGATTAGGATGCTGGAAAATGTGATTCTAGATACTTGACCGAAATACTCGTTTCGATTAGTATAGAAATGAGGTGGTTTTTAGTGGTATAAAATCGAAACTATGCTTAAAAAGGAGGTGATCTGGCGGGAAATTCTATTCCAAGCCAGACAAAACAAAAAAATAAAATTTACCCAAAAAGAGCTTGCTCTAAAGTTCGGTTTTTCGCTAAGCACAATTTTTAACGCGCTAAAACCATTAAGATCCGCCAATATCATAAAAGTGGGAGGGCGTTTTTTTGCTTTGGAAAATTATCGCAAACTGCTTTATCTCTGGGCATCAGAACGCAATATTAAAAAAGAAATTATTTATTCCGCACATTTTAACAGCGACATAAAAACGTTGGAAGGGATAATGCCTCCTGGAACAATATTCGGCGCTTTTAGTGGATTTTCAATTTTTTATGGCAGTACTCCGGCAGAATATGACCACTTATATGTTTATGCCGATGAAAAAGATTTGGAAAAATTACTTAAAAGAATTTCAGAACACAAAGATAATCTGCCACGCCACAATTTTTTTGTGATAAAACAGGATCCATGGCTATTAAAATATCCGGCACCGCTATACGAACAAATTTTTGTTGATATTTGGAACGCGCCGGAATGGTACGCAAAAGATTTTTTAAAGGCTATGGAAGAAGAAATAAAATAAATATATGGCCGATGCATTTTGGCACGAATTTATAACGGAGAAGAGCTTCCGCGTTTTGCAAGAACTAAGAAAAAAATACGATTTCGTTCTGATTGGCGGATGGGCGGTTTTTTTGTACACAAAACAGCTTAAATCCAAAGACATAGATATTGTTGTCGGCGCAGAAACCTTGGGGCGTCTAAAAAAAGATTTTGACGTGGTAAAAAACGAACGGCTTCAAAAATACGAAATTAAAATGGAGGGATTCGACGTTGATATTTATGTTGCTTTTTGGTCCCAACTTGGATTGTCGCTAGATTATATTTTACAAAATTCGGTCTCAATCGAAGGATTTAAGGTGCCCACCAAAGAAATTTTGCTTTGTTTAAAAATATATACTTACAGCCAAAGAAAAAGCAATTTAAAAGGACAAAAAGACAAAATTGATATAATCAGCTTGTTATATTTTGATGGCGTGGATTTTAATAATTTGCGCGATATCTTAGAAAAATTTAGTTTTGGGAACTTATTGCTGGAGCTAAAAGAATTGTTAAACTCTGCGGCAGAAACAGAAGAGCTCGGTTTAAATAAAAAACAATACGCCGATTTCAAAAAACGCATACTAAAACGCATTTGATTTCTGCTAAAAACTATATATGTTTCCTTATTTTTGACAAACTATATATAGTTTGCTAATATAGCATTGTGACCATAAAGGAGAAATTACAAATACTGCTAAAGCTTTCCGGGCTTACTCAAGAAGAATTGGCCCGTCGTTTAGGCGTTACTTTCGCCGCTCTTAATCGCTGGATTAATGGCAAGGCGGTACCCAGAAAAAAAGCTCAAGAAAAAATTGATGAATTATACAAAGAATATTCCGGTGAGAAACACGTGCCAGAGTCGGTTCTTGGCGCAAAAAAGGGCATGGTGCTTCAAAAACGCCAAGGCCATAAAAATGTTCTGAGTGAAATCCTTGACAATCCGGATATTCGCGATCGGTTTTATCTGTCTTTGACGTACAATACCAACCGCATTGAGGGCAGTACTCTTTCTGAAAACGAAACTGCCGCAATTTTATTCGAAAACGCGGCTTTGCCAAATAAGAGCTTGATTGAGCAATTGGAAGCCAAAAACCATCAAGCGGCGCTGGAATATTTATTCCAATATTTATCCGAAAAAAAGTTTTTAAATGAAGCGCTTATTTTAAAGTTGCACGCAATTTTAATGAATGCGATTCGTCCGGATGCAGGAAGTTACCGCAATCATGGAGTAAGGATAACGGGATCCAATGTCCCGACGGCAAATTATTTAAAAATTCCTAATTTGATGGAGAATTTTGCGGATAAATTAGGCAGAAAAATTCCGGATGAGATTAAGCGCATTGCTGCCACGCACGGTGAGTTTGAAAAAATTCACCCTTTTGCCGACGGAAACGGCCGTATCGGCAGGCTTTTGATGCACGCGATGGCAATCAGGGCGAACCTTGCGCCTGTTGTAATACTTCAGGAAAAACGCCGATTGTATACTACTTACCTACATAAAGCGCAAACGCAGAACGACACAAGTTTGCTTGAAGATTTTCTCTGCGACGCAATTTTGGAAGGTTATAAGATCTTAGAGCGTAAAAATTAGACTACTGGAGAATGTGAATTTGTGAAAAAGAAAAAAGGCGCGGATTATTCCGCGCCTTTTGGGCCTTTTGGTTCAGCTTTTCATGAACCGTTCTGCAGATTTTCTGAATGCGATATGGCGTGGATCTAAAGCGCTGCAGATTTTTTCGAAATCTATGGTGAGGACCGAAACGTCTTGATCAACCGATCGGCCTTCTTCATGTTTTACGTAGAACTCGTGTTCAACTTTAGCCAATTCAAAATCCAAATGAATCCTTCCCAGTTGCCGCTCTGCTTCTAAACCTTTCCCACATATCGTTACTATGTAAGAAGCGCCTTCGTAGATGTGCGCCCTCAATAAACCCTGCTTGGTTTTTTTCATTTTCTTGCCATCCTTTTTTTGATTGGTTAATACGACAAACCGTTTCGATTCAGGGCGTTTCCGTATCTATTCAACGCTTGATCGTGGCCATGCTCCTGCATAACTTTGCCTATGAGTGGGAACTTTTTTATTTCAACCCCAAGCCGCTTAAAAATCAGCACGCAGTGATCCAGGGCCGTATCGAGAAAATCCTTATCATCAAAAACTTTGCCCGGGAAATTGCCGGTTTTCGTTGGCTCAAAATCAAAACGTAGGTGGCCAGAGCAAAAATGGTTGCGGAAACTATTGTCGTTGTCTAACCATACGGCGGTAAAAATTTTCTTATCCAGCTCTTCTTTGAAGAAATCAACCCAAAAACTATTATTTTGGAAGTATTCCCAATCCCGCCGCCGGATATCGAACCAAAACGACCCTTTTGTGTTTGTGAGCTCTCCAATTACTCCGTGAAGCAGATATGGGCGTGCCGCGAACCACCGCTTTTCTGCGGGTAGCACCGGTACCGGGATTCCTTCGCAGAAATGCCACACAATGCGCGTAACTATTCTTTTTGCCATTTTCCTGCCCTCCTTTTTGGTTGGTTTGTGGTTGGTTTTCAGAGATCTGTCTTTTCTACATTTCTACATTGATTTTAGCGTAAATCATTTATAATGTCAATACTAGCGACTTAGCTCGCAGGATTTTAGCCCATTTGCTTTATTTTTAAAGCCATATTAGACTAAAAGTGTTGTCGAAAAGAGCGACAAAATATGCAAAACACACAGCTTTTAGCGCTTTTATCGGGGGCAGGCCTTAATGAAAAAGAGGCTGGTTTGTATTTGGCAGGCCTTGAGCTTGGTGAGGCGAGTTTGCAACAATTGGCAAAGGAGGCCGGCATTAAACGCCCTACCGCTTACGATGTTATACGGGAACTTGAAAGAAAGGGGCTTTTTTTGCAAAGCATTCGCGACAAAAAACGCTATTTTGTAGCCGAAGACCCGGAAGTAGTTTTGGGATTACTGAAAACCCGCGAAGAAGCTCTAACCAGAGCCTTACCTGACCTTAAATTGCTTTTACAAACCGGCGGCAGAAAACCGCGCGTAAAATTTTATGACGGAGTGGAGGGGTTAAAAGCTATGTATTGGAATACTTTGGAAAGCAAAGGAACGATTTTGGTTTACGGGTCTATTGATGATATGTGGTATGCTATGCCGCGCGATTTTATAAAAGATTATGTAAAGGAAAGGGCCAAAAGAAAAATAAATATCCGCGGATTGGTACCGAATACGAATGACGCGCAGGAGTATGTTAAAAGAGACAAAGAAGAACTGCGGCATATGATTTTGATTCCCAAAGAGCGGTTTATTTTTAGCAATGAGATAAATATTTATAATAATAAAGTGGCCATTTTTTCATTTCCCGAAAAAATCGGCGTGATTATTGAAAGCGAAAAAATCGCCGAAACACAGCGCTCTATTTTTGAACTGGCTTGGCTCGGAGCGATTAAAGGAGTATAAATAAGATTGGCGGGCTGGCGTATGATGGTGGTACGACTGCTTTGGGAGCAGTTAGACTGGGTTCGATTCCCAGCAGCCCGAAAACATGAAAACCGTGGTAAAATGATAGCGTGCAGGACTACAAAGAATACAATTTAGAGGCGCATTATTTGGCTAAAGAGATAAATATAGCCAAGGCTGCGGATAAGCTGGATAAAAACCTCATCGGCCGCAGGAGGGAATTTTTGACATATATGCTCGGACCGCACGAGTTCCTGTTTATTTTTTCTTTCGGCGCGGTTGTTTTTGCAAATGTCGCCAAAGATACACAGACCGCGACCAAACGATCGCTGGCTAAATTTTTGATAAACCCGGTCAAAAAATCCTACGATGAGTCTTATGCTTTGCGCGAAATGGAAAGAAAATTTAATGTTGGCGAGGATGCGGCTGACTTGCCGGTCGTCGGAATAGGGGAGACGGAAATCGCGGCAAGAATTTTGGCGCAGTCCGTGGCGCTTGAATATATTGAAGATTTAACAGATGAAATTCTGTCTAACTTGGAAGCAATGAACGCCGGGCTGGAAAAAAGGGGGAGATTTCTAAAAACCACAAAAGGCGTTCTGCGGTTAGTGGGACAAAATAATAACATTATCCAGTTTGTCATCTCCAAGCTTTCGCTTTTGGACAAGCCCGACATCACTTGGGAAAATGAACGACTGGAGACTTTGTTTTCACAGCTTGCTGATATTTTTGATCTGCGTCCCAGATTCCGAAACGTAGAATACAAAATCGGGTTTGCGAGAGACAATTCCGAATTCGCGCTTACCGCTCTTCAGGGCAGCCGCTCAAATTTTCTGGAAGTAATAATAATACTTCTTTTTATTTTTGATATTATCATTTACATTTCCGGCGAAAAATTCTAGAATTTCTAAATCGCGCGGGATTAGTTTAATGGCAGAATAAGAGTTTTCCAAACTCTGGACGGGGGTTCGATTCCCCCATCCCGCACAATAGTGGACTTTTGACGCTCTCGCACATCAATCGCCATTTGGATTTCAGAAATCTCGGAGGTTCCCGCCTCCTCGCCCGCCAGCCTTTGACTGGCAAGGCGGGGGCGAGGCTCGCCCAGAGGGCGGCTAACATCGTCTCATTGCCCCGTATAGGGAATGAGAAACTTTTTGATCACTAAAATGAAATCTTCTGAAAAAGAAACGGTTTTTTGGTGGTTTGGTTGAGGTTCTAACTAATATGCTCTCTGATAAAAAACTGCTCCCAAAGGAGCAGCTCGAAAGATGGTTGCTTTGATTTTTAAGAATCTTCTTCTTCATACTCAATTTGTTGTTTTGATATGATTTCTTGAATGTTGCCAGGTTTATCAATTGTCCAGTATTTCCAATGTGGTTTAATCCACCAGGAATGGAATTTGATATTTACTCTGCCCTTAAAGAAAATCTCCATCAGATGGTTATCCAGCACGTGTCTCAAAAACGATCTTTTTGGCTCTGGGAGATTCGGGTCATAAGGATTATCTGAAATACCGCCGGGTATGTGCACCCTTCCGTCATCCAATATTCTTTCATATGCCAGAGAAAACCCCTTTTGGTAATCATCTAGAGGGAAATGAAACGCGTCGTTTGAATCGATAAGTAGACACAAACCCGCTTTGTCTTTTCTAAAATCAAGCGTTCGGCCTTCTAATTTTTCATTTACTTTTACCGTACCGCCCGCTGATCCAACCAATCTAATATACAGAAAATCGGCGGAATGGTTATCTAGGCACAATCTTAAATTTTTAAAATCCAATTTCTTGGGCATCCAATATTGTTCCATTCGGTAAACCTCTGATATTGTTAAAAAACTTATCTGTTCTCACTTTAACAATATCGGCCGTTTTTGCAACACAAAGCAGGTTCTAACGTCGTCTATAAAAGTGCGAAGTTTTTTAAAAAAATAAAAACCCGCTAAGGTTTCGTGGCGGGTTTTTGGGGATTGTCCGGACGATTTTCTTTTAAGATTTTCAGTTCTTCGGGGCCGTGTACCATAAGAGAAGCAATCAATTTTATAATTTCTTGCGGAGGATTAGCGAGCTTGATAAGAAGATCTGGCCTGTTTGCATCTATCAGTTCGTGATCGCCTATTCCGGTAAAAAAATAAACTCTATGAAACACCCGGCCATCGCTGAGTTTCTGTTTGCCTAAAAGGTATCCGATTTTCCATTCTCCTTCTATCGGATGTTGGAAAAGCACCGGAGTCACAGCCTCTTCTTCTTTGGCGCTCCAAATTAAATTAAGAATTGGTATTTTGCCGGCAACGTATTTGAATATCCGTTTGAATTTGTCGGTTTCTACAATACAACCGACAAAAAGTAGCAAAGCTAAAGTTAAAATTATACTGAGAAAAGAAATCATCCACAACGGCGCATTCGCTTCAAGAATTTTAATATGCGAGAACAGCAGTTTTGACCAAAATTCTTCCATCAAATCCAAGAGCATGCCAAAAGCATAAAGGATTATGGTAAATGGCACGACAAATTTACACCCGGCCCAAATTTTTTGGCGCACTTTAAAGCCAAGGCTTTCTTCTTAGATTCTAGCTGAAATCAAAACTTCGGCAAGAGCCGAAGTTTTGATTTGGATTTCGCAGAATTTATCTTACCGCCTCTTTCAGAGCCTTCCCGGCTTTGAAACGAGGAACATTCATCGCTGGCACTTGGATAACTTCTCCGGTGCGAGGATTACGAGCCGTTCGGGCTTTTCGCTGTTTTACGACAAACGCTCCAAAACCGGCGATGGAAACCTCCTCTCCGTTTTTAAGAGCGCCGGAGATAGTGTCAAAAACAAAATCAACGACCTCATCGGCGTGCTTTTTTGAAACATCCACGCCGTTTTTGGTGTGCATCTCATACACCTTCTCTGCTAATTGTGCTTTATTCATATGTTATATATTATCTTCTGGCAAAATTTCACGCAAATGACGGATATCCACAGCGTGTCCGTCCGGGTCAATTTCTACAAAAACCGCGTTGACTTCAATTGGTCCCGCCTCGGCTGGCTGGATGGGGCTTTTTACGCCGGTTTTGAATCTTTGTATGGCCGGCTCGATTTCTGCCCCGATCACTGAATTGTAAGGGCCTGTCATGCCGACATCAGAAATATAAGCAGTGCCTTTTGGTAAAATTTTTGCGTCGGCCGTAGGCGCATGCGAATGCGTCCCGAAAACCGCGGAAACCTTGCCATCCAAATACCAACCCATCACAGTTTTTTCCGAAGTTGCTTCCGCGTGCCAATCAAGAATTTTATATGGAGTTGTATCGCCGTATTCTTCTAAAATTTTATCAATTGCGCGAAAAGGATTATCGTACTGCTGTTTCATAAACACTTGTCCTATAAGATTTATGACAAGGGGCTTCTCTCCGCTTTTTGTTTCATAGATCAGCGTGCCGCGCCCCGCAGTCCCCTCCCCCATATTCGCCGGCCGTAAAATCGGCAAGGTTTCGTCATTCAAAACCTTTTCAAAGTCTTTTCCTTCAAACGAATGGTTGCCTCCGGTAAAAACATCAACGCCGGCATCGCGCAACTCCTGAATCTGTTTCATCCCAATTCCTTTCCCGTGCGCAATATTTTCAACATTTGCAATAACAACATCCGGTGAAAATTTCTCCCGCCAGACCGGCAACATCCGTTTCACTCCCTCTCTTCCAAGTTTCCCGAAGACGTCTCCAAAAATAAGCAGTTTCATGGGCTTTATTGTGCCATTTTTGTTTCACCCTGTCGCTATTGACAAAAGTAACGGCATCGGCTAATCTTAAGAAAAGGAGGATAAATGCATTCAATTATTTGGATAGTTCTTTGGTGTTTGTGTGCAATTATAGCTTACGGGTTTGCCAAAAGGTTAAGCGTGCCACAAGTTAAGGCGCGGCATTGTAGATATGGCCCAAAAAATGAATTTATTTGCATTGTGTACGCGCTCTTGGGCCCCCTAGGCATACTTCTTTTGGGCTTTGCTTGGGGACTTGATTTGGTGGAAAGCGCTGCTTTTGTGCGCACACGCAAATCGAAGATAAAATGATGTTTTCTCGCACCCCTCAACATTTAAAGGCGTCTAGATAGGCGTCTTTTACATTTTATCTCACATACTCAATCGTGCGCCCGCCTGCAACGCCATGCGTAGCATCGCGGGCAGGGAGTTCGCGGGCGAAGTTCGATTTTACAACGAAAGCATTTCTTTTAGCATTTTATTGATTTCGCGTATGAATGCTGACTCTAATACGCCCACTTTATGTTTTAGGCGGTTTTTGTCCACGGCTCTTATTTGAAAAATCATGGCAACAGAAAAAGCCTTAAGTCCGTTCTTTTTAGACGGACCAATTTCTAAAGTATGCGGAAACCGCAGCGCTTGAATGTTGGAAGTGCACGGAATGATTAGCGTGAGCGAGGCGATTACATCTGAAAGTATTATCACCGGACGAACACCCTCTTGTTCGTGTCCGCTTAGAGTTGGCAGTTGCGCAATCCAGATTTCACCTTTTTTCATGTTGCAGATTGCTCTCGAACTTCAGCAATGCTTCATCACTAAGCCTGTCCCAAGCCTCAAATTCTCTAAACAAGCCCAACTGTTGCCTTATGCTATCTAGATAAAGCAAAAGTGCTCGATCTACGAGTTTTTTTTTGCCCACGCCCATTAATCTCGAGGCGCGCTCTAATTCTTTTTGTATTGTTGCTGTGGTCATAATGTACTTATCATACCAATCTTACACCAACCTGTCGCTATTGACTACTCATAAAATATATGTTAATTTGTAATAGGAGGATCGTGGAGATGAAACAAAGCAAATGGCGAGTTTTTCAAAAATCAGATGATTACGAGATTGTAGACTTAGGAAGGCCGGCGGTGTTTCTTGTGCCAATAGGCAAGCTACAGGTTAAAGTCGGGAAGGCAACCGTTGAGCAATATCTCGAAAAGTTTCTTAAAAAAAATTTCGAAGCTTTCACCGCAAGGCATTCGGGAATCCGCGGCCATTGGAAAGGCCAGATAGATGATTTAGCGGAATACGAAGTATCTTTTCTCGGAAAAGAAAAAATTCCTAAGCTCTTAAAGATGCTAACTGATCTTGCCGCAAAAATCGGCGAAAAATGTTTTTACATCAAAGCTGGCCAATATACCGCTCTTGTGCAACCAAAAACCTAAAGGACCGCTTCGCCAGTTGGCGAACGCGGTTTTTTTATCTCGCATACCAGGTAGTAGAATTTTGCATCGCTACTATGCTGCAAACCCAAAATGCAAAGTTTCACTACCTGGCATACTCAATCGCGCGGAGTTCCCGGATCACATTCACTTTAATCTCCCCGGGGTATTTGAGATCGCTCTCTATGCGGTCGGCGATATCGCGGGCAAGTTTTTTCGCTTCAAGATCGGTAATTTTCTCCGGCGTTATAAACACTCTTATCTCGCGCCCGGCCTGAATCGCGTAGGATTTTTCAACGCCGGCAAACGAATTCGCAATGCCCTCCAAATCTTCCAGTCTTTTTAAATAATTCTCAACAGAATCGCGTCTTGCTCCGGGGCGTGACGCGGAGATAGCATCCGCGGTTTGTACGATTATTGATTCTAAAGTTTCGTAAGGATATTCCTCGTGGTGCGATTGCATTGCCTGGATAATACGCTGGTCAACATTGAATTTTTGCAAAATCCGCCGGCCGATCTCAACGTGCGTTCCCTGAATTTCATGGTCCACAGCTTTTCCGATATCGTGCAAAAGCGCGCCCTTTTTCGCAATCGCCACATCCACCGCAAGTTCAGAGGCCAGCATCCCCGCAATATGCGCCATCTCAATCGAATGCTGGAGAACATTTTGTCCGTAAGAGGTTCTGAATTTAAGCCTTCCCAAAAGCATTAAAAGCCTTGGGTCAATATCCAAAACTCCTGCTTCGTAAGCTGATTTTTCTCCAGCTTCTTTGATTATTTTCTCAACATCCGCTCTGGCCTTTTCAACCATCTCTTCAATCCGCGCGGGCTGGACACGACCATCCAAAATTAAATTTTCCAAAGCCACGCGCGCGATTTGCCGCCTCACCGGATCAAAACTTGATATTAAAATTACCCCGGGAGTATCATCCACAATAAGTTCCACTCCGGCGACGCGTTCAAAGGCGCGGATATTCCGTCCCTCTTTTCCTATAATTTTTCCCTTAAGATCGTCGGACGGGATTGCTACGGACGTTACTGTAACCTCCGAAGCCGTGGAAGATGCGACTCTCTGGATCACGGAAGCTAAAATATCACGCGCTTTTTTTTCTAAAGTTTCTATGCCGAATTGCTCAATCTTTTGAACTCGGGCCAAGATGTCTTTTTCGTATTTTTTTTCTACTTCCTCTACAATTTTATTTTTCGCTTCTTCTTCTGTCAGCTTGGCTACTCTAGCCAGCTCTTCTTTTTTTTCAATTTCAATTTTCTCCAACTGCTCTTTTATTGCCTTCACTTTCTCAAATTTTTCCTGAAGATTTGAGGTTTCTTTGTCCAGTTCAGCGGACTTTTTTTCCAAAATTTCATCTTTATGCGCAAGGCGTTCTTCCGTGCGCCGAAGTTCTTTTTCGCGGTTCTTTTCTTCCGCTTTGGCCGCTTCTACAATTTTATCAGCGCGCGCCTTGGCCTCGTCCAATGTCTTTTGGGCGTTTTCTTTCGCATCCAGTAATATTTGCTTGGCTTTAAGCTCTAAGGCGTCTTTCCTCTGTTGGGCGATTAACTGACGCAAAAAGTAACCGGCGGCCGTGCCCGCCACAAGCACAATAGCCGCTTTGACAAGCGTAAGTATAGTCATAAATTTGATTTACTTCTATCTTTATTAAGATTGATAACATGTTTGACATTTTTATAACTAGATTCTAGCAAATCATGTTTCAAAAGTCAATTACGCAAGAGCCTCAACATAAATAGAAAGTCCCCGGCTTTAAGCGGGGGACACGAAACGCTCTAAAATTGGCTGCGTGTAACGTGCAACTTCGGAAAATCCAGAATCAATTAAATCTTGTAAGACCTCTTCTATGATTTCTGCGTCACTTCTGCGGTCGTTGACCAGAATGGCCTTTTTCTTGCATGCATCTCTTTGCTCGCGTGTAAAATAAATTTTGCGATTGAACGCTTGGACGTCTTTGAGAGCCGATTTGGCATCATATATTAACCTATATCTTCCTTCCGGATTCGCCAGAATAAACAAGCTGAAATCTTCGCCGTGATGATCTCGCATATCTATCTTGCCCTTTTTAGGATTGTGCCGCCCGGAACTTTCCAAACTTGCCTCCGCTACGATTTCCGGGCATAAGCGCAAGGCCCCAACGAACCTGTTTAGCAAGCCGCCAAATCGTGTTTGATTGCGGTTGCCTCTGTCCCACGCTTCTCTTAGGCGCCTCGCCGCCCCCTTTTTTCTTATTTTATGAGAGCGTTTCGGCGGACGGCTTTTTGGCGATTCGCTTGAAAGCTCGACCGCTTTCGCCTTCTCGCACCCTTCTGTCTCCGCAAGTAAAGCTTTCTCTTGCTCAAACCTTTGCTCCTTGCTTCGATTTATAATCTTAGCCGCGAAGGCGAGTTGATCAGCCAGCCGGACGATTTTGATACTTTGTATCCGCCCCTTTTCATCTCTTCTACACTCTATCCATCCACGCTCTGCAAGCTCAACGATCAAATCCTTGGCCCGTTTTTTGGCTACAGAAGCCGACAATCCGGCGCATTTTTTCAACAGATCGGCGAGACCAGGAACAGGATTCGCAGCGTGCTCGCTGTTTGAGTGGCCGTTAATGAAAGCTGTTCTGACTCTTTGGCCAAGACTATCGAGGCACTCAATTACTTTGACTCTGTGCGTTTCATCTAGATTTTCCAACATTTCCACCTCCTAGCCATATTATAAATGGTTTATCAGATTTGTCAATGATGCTGGCGGGGTGTGCTATAATTAAGTTAAGCTATGGCCAAAAAATATAAACCTGTAATTTTGGCGGTGCTGGACGGATTTGGGGTGAATATTTCAAATCCGGAGTCCACATGGAAGCACGCCCAGATGCCGACTTTTCGGGAGTTGGAAAAATTTTATCCTTTCACGACTCTGCAGGCTTCAGGAATTTCCGTCGGACTGCCCTGGGGAGAAGAAGGAAATTCGGAAGTCGGGCACCTGACAATCGGCGCTGGGAAGCTTCTTTATCATCATCTGCCGCGCATTATTACTTCGATCCATAACGGTTCATTTTTTCGAAACCAGGCTTTTTTAGACGCAGCTAATTTTGTAAAAAACAGTAAAGGGAAAATACATCTTATGGGCCTTTTTTCTTCCGGCTCCGTCCACTCATATATTGATCATTTATACGCCTTGCTTGATTTTTGCGATCAGCAAAAACTGGAGCGCGTCTATCTCCATCTTTTTACAGACGGCAAAGACGCGCCGACCAAAGAAGCTGCGCTGTTTTTGCGCCAACTTGAAGAAAGGCTAACTATCCGCTACCCATTTGCGAAAATAGCTACTTTGTCCGGCAGACATTTCGCAATGGACAGAGATGAAAATTGGGATCGTGTTGAAAAAATTTATAGATGTTTAACCGCCGGCACATGTCCAATTTTTAAAAATGCGGCCGATTATGTTGAGTCTGCTTACACAAAAGGAGTAAGCGACGAATATGTTGAGCCTGCGCGCTCCGCTGAAAGCAAAATCGAATCCGGAGATGCGGTGGTTTTCTATAACTTCAGAGAAGACTCTGTGCGCGAGCTGACTTCGGCGTTTATATCCGACAGTTTTGCAGGATTTGCCCGCGACAAAATCGGCGACTTGTTCTTTGTAACAATGACGGAGTACGACAAGAGATTTCCGGCAGCGGTTGCTTTCTCTCCGCTTGATGTTTCGCAGCCTTTAGCAAAACTTATATCGGACGCTGGCTTAAAACAGCTTCACGTCGCCGAAACCGAAAAATACGCGCACGTGACATATTTTTTTAACGGCGGCCGCGAGGCGTCGTATCAGGGGGAAGAAAGAATTTTAATCCCTTCTCCCAAATCGGCGCGTTTTGACGAAACGCCGGAAATGTCAGCCGCCAAAATTACAGATACGATTTTAGAAAATGTTTTTAAATATGATTTCGTTTTGGTGAATTTCGCGAATGGCGACATGGTTGGGCATACCGGAAATTTTGACGCTACAGTAAAAGCAATAGAGGCTTTGGATTTGGCAATCGGGAAGCTGGTAAATAAGACCTTGGAGGCTGGCGGGGCGTTAATCGTGACGGCCGATCACGGCAACGCGGAAGAAAAAATCTATTCAGCTTCAGGCGAACGGCGCACAAAACATACAGCCAATCCCGTGCCATTTTTTATAATTACACAAGATTTAAAAAACGAAACGCCGCGCTCCGAATCAGAAATTTTTTTGCGCTATACCGAAACAAAAGGAGTGCTGACTGATATAGCGCCGACTATTTTGGCTCTCATGGGAATAAAAAAATCGCCCGACATGACCGGCGTAGATTTATTGCCAAAAATTATTTAGCATTAATTAATATATATGAAAATCCTAGGCATTGATCCGGGGATTGAGAGGTTGGGATGGGGATTGGTGGAAAAATCCGGCAGCAAGTTTGCCAGAATTGTCTCCGGAGTCAAACAAACCTCGAAAAATCAAAGAGAGAGCGAGAGACTTTGGGAAATTTTTGAGTTTTTAGATGATTTAATCAAAAAAACAAAGCCGGACATATTATCTACAGAAAAACTATTCTTCGCCAAGAACGTCAAAACGGCCCTTATCATAGGAGAGGTCCGCGGCATCATTTTGGCCGCCGCAGAAAAGCACGAACTCCCAATCAAAGAATTCACGCCGCTGGCAGTCAAAATGGCCGTCTGTGGATATGGGCGGGCAGGCAAAGAAAGCGTTGCCAATATGATAAAAATTCAGCTTAATTTGCCTAAAAACAAGCTTTTAGATGACGAAACAGACGCCTTAGCCTTGGCATTAACCGCCTTCTTTTGACCGCTTTTCCCTAACTTATCCACAACCCGCATTTGCAACCAAAAATAAACTCTTTTAGACTTGGAAATCATGGTCAATTTAGACGACGACAAAAAGCCCGATGGCGACGTCGAGCCGGGTGCCAACGAAGAGGGCGGAGAAGACCCCGAAGAGATTGACTCTTGGGAGCTGGAAGAGGATTTGGAATAATAAAATCAAACCGCAATTCTGATAAACTTGTACTTGCCGATTTTTGCCGTGCCGTTTTTGGTAATTTTTTCACCCGAATTGGCAACTTTTTCGCCGCCAAAATCCACCCCGCCTCCGGCAATTAATCTTTTTGCTTCCGTTTTTGATTTTGCTAGGCTTTCTCTCACCAAAAAATCTATCCATTTTTCTCCGGATTTTGCGCGGTAAATTTTTAAATCTTCGGGCGCTTCTCTTTTAGAAAAAATTTTTTCGAAGGATTCCTTGGCGTTTTTAGCTTTTTTTTCTCTGTGATAAATGTTCACAATTTCATACGCAAGTCTTTTTTTTGCCTCATTTGGTTTTTGTTTTACTATTTCAGATATTTCCTGGAAAGAAAGACGAGTATAAACTTTCAAATACGATTCTATTAAATTATCCGGGATGGTCATAATTTTCCCGAACTTCTCTTTCGGCAAGTCCGATATTGCTACGAAATTCCCCAACGATTTGGACATTTTTTCTTTGCCATCCAGACCCGGCGTGATTGACGTGGTTATAATCGTCTGCGGTTTTTGCCCAAAAATTTCCTGATATCGCCTCCCCAAAAGTTCATTAAACAATTGATCTGTGCCTATGATTGTCATATCCGATTTAATCGCCACAGAATCGTAGGCCTGTAAAACCGGGTAAACAATTTCATGTTCGTAAATTTCATCGTTGTTTTTAATTCTTGCCTGAAACATGTCGCGCTCTATAAGACGCGCGTGCGTAACTTTTCTAAGCAATGCGATGAAATCCGACAACCTCATTTTATCGTACCACTCGGAATTTCTGCGCACCTCCAAAAGGTTCGGCTTGTTTATCAGAATTTTTGTCGCCTGATTCAAGAATCGCTTTGCATTTTCGGATATTACTTTTCTTGGTATATCCGGCCTCGTTTTAGACCTTCCGGTTGGATCGCCTATTTGGGTCGTGAAATCGCCGATCAGAAACACTACTTTATGCCCAAGCTCCTGAAACTCGCGCATTTTCCAGTAGTTTACGGCGTGGCCGATATGCAGAAGCGTGCTGGTGGCATCTACGCCATGTTTTATGCGCAACTGGTTTCCGGAGCGAAGTTTTTTTTGAAATTCTTCTTCGGTAATAATCTGTTCGACATTGCGTTTCAAAATTTCCATATATAGTATTTCTACTCTACCATAAATTTAAAAAAACGACTATAATGAGCCGCATGCGAAAGTTTTTTATCAAGCTTATGGTGGCAGGCGCGCTTCTGGGCGCCGCTTCGCTTTTTTTTGCGGTTTCGATCAACGTTCCGGACTTAAATAAATTCGAGGAACGGAAAATCGCGCAATCCACAAAAATTTATGACCGAACGGGGCAAATTCTTCTTTACGACGTGCACGGAGACGAAAAACGCACTCTTATTCCCTTTGAAAAAATACCGAGGCATATAAAGAACGCGGCAGTTGCGCTTGAAGACGATAATTTTTACAGCCACTACGGCTTCCGCCCGTTGTCTTTTTTAAGAGCGGTAATAACAAACCTCTTAAGAGGCAATTTCGAGCATGGCGGATCAACGATAACCCAGCAGGTTGTAAAAAACACATTGCTTACTCCGGAAAAAACCATCATTAGAAAAATAAAAGAAATTATCATCGCGCTAAAACTTGAGCGCACATATTCAAAAGATGAAATATTAAACGCCTATCTAAACCAAATACCATACGGCAGCGGGGCGTACGGCATAGAAGCGGCTGCAGAAACTTTTTTGGGCAAACAAGCCGAAGATTTAACTATTTTAGAAGCCGCTTATCTGTCAGCGTTGCCTAACGCGCCGAGTTATTATTCTCCTTACGGCAAACACAGAAAGGAGCTCGATGATCGCGCGTATTTTACATTAGAAAAAATGAGGCGGCTTGGCTTCCTGTCAGAAAAAGAATACGAAAGCGCAAAAGGCCAAAAAATTCAGTTCGTGCCTTACCGCACGCAAGGCATTATTGCTCCGCATTTTGTAATTGAAGTAAAAGACGAACTAAATAAAAAATTCGGCGAAGACGTCGTAGAGCGCGGCGGCTTTCGAGTGATTACGACGCTGGATGTCGGCCTCCAGCGCCAAGCGGAAGAAATAATAAACAAATACGCCGAGGCAAACGAGAAAAATTTTAACGCGAAAAATGAAAGCGTAGTAGCGATATCCCCAAAAACCGGAGATATCTTAGCAATGGTTGGTTCGCGCGATTATTTTGACATGGAGCGCGAAGGAAATTTCAACGTAGTCACAGCCCATCGCCAGCCAGGATCTGCGTTTAAGCCTTTCGTATACGCCACTGCTTTCAAAAAAGGATACACACCAGAAACCATGGTTTTTGATCTTCCAACGGAATTCAACCCATTATGTAATATGGACGGAAAACCGGCCGTCCCAGATCTGGAAGAAGACAAATGCTATCACCCGCAAAATTTTGACGAAAAGTTTAGAGGACCTGTGAGTTTACGGGAGTCGTTGGCACAATCCTTAAACGTCCCGTCAGTAAAAACGCTCTATCTTGCCGGGCTGGAAGATTCTTTGGCAACAGCCAGAGATTTTGGCATAACATCGCTTAATGATCCGCAAAGATACGGGCTTACGTTGGTTCTCGGAGGAGGAGAGGTTTCGCTATTAGAGCTTGTCTCGGCTTATTCTGTGTTCGCGAATGACGGAATGAGAAATCCTTATCGATATATTCTTAAAATCGAAGGCGCCGGCGGAGAAACCATTTTCACACCGGAAACCGCGCCGCAAGAAGTTATAAATAACAATATAGCGCGCGCAATAAATGATATTCTCTCGGACAACAAAGCTCGCGCGCCATCGTTCGGAGAATTTTCTGCGCTTTATTTCCCGGGCAAAAAAGTGGCCGCGAAAACCGGCACGACAAACGACTACAAAGACGCATGGGTTGTAGGATATACGCCGGACATAGCGATCGGCGCGTGGGCTGGCAATAACGATAACGCTCCGATGGAAAAAAAGGTGGCGGGTTTTATTGTGGCGCCTTGGTGGCACGAGATTGTGGAATACGCCCTGATAAATTTTCCAAACGAAGGTTTCGCGGCGCCGGATCAGCTAGCGCCCGTTAATAGCGACAAGCCGTATTTGCGCGGAGAATGGAGAGGGAACAAAGAGTTTATCGTAGATAAAATTTCAGGAAAATTGGCAACCAAATACACACCGCAGGATATGTTAGAAAAAAGGGTTGTCTACGAAATTCATTCCATTTTGTATTGGGTAGACAAATCAAGTCCGCAACTAAAAAACTGGGAGGATCCGATTAGATCATGGGCCTCGGCCAACAAGCTTTTTGATCAGGACGAAAGCGTGATTCCAAAAAACTATGATGATGTGCATATCCCGGAAAATTTTCCTAAAATTTTAAAAGTACAGCTTATTCCGCAGAAAAATATATATCAAAACGGCGACACAATAGTGCTGCGGCCTGTTTTTGAAAGCAAGTTCGGTGTCCAACAAATAGATTACTTTGCAAACGAAGAATATGTCGGCGGGACGAAAAAATATCCATTCGAAATAGTTTTTCTTTTAAACAATTTACAAGAAAGCAATGTAAAGATTAAACTTAAGGCTTACGATGCTGTTGGGAACATCGCAGAAGCATATCTTGATCTAAAAAAAGAAAATTAAACTCCCCGCATCGGCATTAAAAGATACAAATACGAATTATCTCCTTTGCCCTTGATGAGCAGAGGCGACTCCGAAGTATTTAAATTAAATTCGATATATTCGCTGTTAATTTGCGCAATTCCTTCAGATAAATATCTTTCATTGAATTTCGCAGAAATTTTATCGCCTTGAATCATAGAGCTTATTTGAGATACGTGTTCTCCTACGTCTGAATTGGAAGTGTTTATAATAATTGATTTTTTGGCAGGATCGAAATTAACACCAATATCGTTTAACTTGCCAACAAATACTCCGGCTAATTTCATATGCGAAGAAATGTCGGATTTTTTTACTATTGCCGTTGTTTTGAAACTTTTCGGTAAAATTTGTTCATAATCTGGGAATTTACCATCAGTCAGCCTTGATATAAATATTAAGTTTCTGTGTTTTAAAATTATCTGATTTTTATTTATTCCGAGCTCTATATCCTCGTCCTCACCGAGCAGTTTGAGAATTTCTTGCGCTCCTTTTTGTGGTATTAAGAACGATAGAGATCGTTCTTGTTGTATATTTTTAGAAATAATGGTTTTTTCTGCTAATCTAAATGAATCTGTGGCGGCGATTTTAATTGTGTTTTTAAAAACATTGAAAAACACACTGCTTAGTTCAGGTTTTATATCCGAATGACTCGCGGCTATAATAACCGAAGATATTCCGTATTTTAATTCAGGAGCCGGAACGGTAAATTTTTCCTGAGCGCTTATATGCGGGAATATAGGAAAATCTTCCAAAGGATAACCACGAATTATGGTTTCCACAGTATCTGTTTTGATCAAAAGATTGTTTTTATTGGTTTGAAATGTAATTTGTTCAAAGCCAGCGTTTGCTAAAAACGAGCTTAAAATTTTTGCAGGCACAACTATGCTTCCGGACTCAAAAATTTTACCAGGAACAATTATTTCTATTGCTGTTTCAAGATTTGTTGCCCTGATTTTTATTTTATCTTTTTCTGCATCTATTAATAAAGAATTTAATACAGGTAATGTTTGGTTTTTTGATGTGTTTCTTTCTGCTGTCACAACCGCATCTTTAATATTATTATTTGTACACTGTAATTTCATATATTATTATTAGCTATGTTAATTTGTGGATTAGATTTATTTTTGATAATTTAAACTGTGGATATGTTATTGATACAAATAATGTATTTTTTTAATAACAATTTATCTTTGTTGGTTTTGATATTTACCTCTAATACCCTTTATTTCTTCTTCTAATCTGGTGTTCTTTTTTGTTTCTTCATGGATTTTTTCGTAAGCATGAATCGCGGTTGTGTGATCCATGCCGCCAAATTTTTGTCCTATATAAGGATATGATCCTTTTAGGTCTTCTCTGAGCAGAAACATTGCTATTTGGCGCGGGCGCACAACCTCCGTTTTTCTTGTGTGTTCGTAAATAGATTTTTCTGGTATATCATAAAATTCAGCCACGGTTTTTATGATTTGGCTTGGAGTTATGGTATTTCTGGGTTTTAAATTTTTGCTTAATATCGCCCTAACTTCTTCTTTAGTAAGCACCTCGTTTTGATATTTTGATTGAATGTTTACCGTATTGAGTGCGCCTTCCAGTTCCCTTATGCTTTTTTGGACCATTAAAGCGATCAATTCTAACGTTGATTCTGGCAAATCTATTTTCTTTTCCGCCGATTTTGCTTTTAATATAGCAAGCCTGGCTTCGTATTCAGGCTCCGAAATATCTACAAGAACTCCGGCTTCCATGCGGGAAATCAGGCGGTCGTTTATTTCGCCTATGCTTGGAATGGATTTGGGAGATCTATCGGAAGAAAAAACAAGCTGCCTGCCCGATTCAAAAAGCGTATTAAATGTGTGGAAAAACTCCTCTTGCGTTTTTGTTTTATTGGCGAAAAATTGCACATCATCAACAATAAGCAAATCATAATCTCTAAATTTTTCTTTGAAACTTTGAATAGTTTGATTTTGCAGGGAATTCAAAAGTTCGTTCGTAAATTTTTCGGAAGTGAGGTAATAAACTTTTTTATTGGGGCCTTCTTTAAGTATTGAGTTGCCGATTGCCTGCAAAAGGTGTGTTTTTCCAAGCCCGACGCCTCCGTAGACAAATAAAGGATTGTAAGCTCGCCCGGGATTTTTAATAACGGCTATGGCCGCCGCGTGAGCAAGCTCGTTGAAAGACCCTACTATGAAAGAATCTAAGGTATATTTAGGATGAAGGTTGGTTTTGGGATCAATGTAGAATTCTCTGAATTCCAATTGTTCCGCATCGTTAAAAATGGGCTCTTTTTTGAATTTTGGCTTAGTTGGTTTAACATTGTTTGCAGAGGGGGCAACGATTGAATAGTTTGCGGCGCGTATTTCCGGCGCGTTTGATCTTAAAGATTTCAGAATAAATTTGTGGAATTTGTTCTCCAGCCATTCTTTCGAAAATCCGTTAGGCACGCCTACGGTTATTATTCCGTTGGATTGATCTATGATTTTTGTATCCTTAAACCATGTGACGAAATTTGCTCGCGACACGGCTAGCTCTATTTCCCCAAGCGCCACATTCCACAATTCTTCATTTGTCATAGTTTTACTATAAACCTAATGATAAACATTGCATTGTAAAAAATGTTAATAGATTGTGGAGTGCCTGTGAATATTGCTTAAAAGCCAAATTGTTGTAAAATAAAAAGGCGATGTCTGTAACTTATCAACCCAAAAAAAGAAAACGGGCGCGCACACATGGCTTTTTAAAGAGAATGCGCTCCAAAACGGGCCGCAATGTGCTTTCCAGAAGGCGCCAGAAAGGGAGGGAGCGGCTGGTTGTTTGATGTGGTATGCTTAAAAAATCTTTTAGAATCGGACGCAAGGGTCTTGAGCGGTTTTTTAAGCTGAAATCCGGTTATTTTAAAGGTGCGCTGCTTACTGCGCGCGCAAGGCGGAATAATTTGGCATTTAACAGGTTTGCTTTTGTTGTTTCCGGGCCTAAAACCAGGGCGGCGCATCTGCGGAATTTAGCAAAAAGGCGCATGGCGGAAGCGGCGCGAAGCGTGTTCGGCGCCGCCAAGCCGGGACGGGACGTTGTTTTTTTTATGAAATTGGCTGACCGCGCGGTCCCGCCATTCGCCGAAATCAAAGAAGACATAAAAAATGTTCTATCTAAAATTAGTTTTTAATGAAATATTTTACCGCCCGCTTTTGGGGGCTTTGGTTTTTTTGACTTCGATTTTGCCGGGGCACGATCTGGGTTTGGCGGTGATTTTACTGACCGTGTTTATAAGGGTGCTGACGTTTCCTATGACTCACAACATGCTAAAAACTCAAAACGCAATGAAAAGAATAGAACCGGACGTAAAAAAAATCTACGCGGAGAAAAAGACCAAAGAAGAACAAACCAAAGCGCTCATGGAACTTTATCGCGTTCACGGCATCAATCCGCTCGCTGGATTTGTTATGTTAATTGTTCAGTTGCCGCTCTTGATCGCGCTGTACCAGGTTTTTTGGCAGGGCATTCCGTTTAAGGCGGGCGAAGTTTATGCGTTTTTGGATATTTCCGTGCCGGTTAATACAATGTTTTTAGGATTTATTTCTTTAACCGAGGCCAGCGTACTGCTGGCCGTTTTGGCCGCCGCTTCCCAATTCTTGCAGGCGAAACTAGCGGTCGTTTCCGGCGGCGGCGCCGAAGCGAAAAAAGATATGCAACGGGCGATGCAGTTTCAGATGGTTTATTTTTTCCCAATTCTGGTTTTTTTTATAGCGTTTAAACTGCCGGCGGCGGTTTCTTTGTATTGGACAGCAATGAATGTTTTTGCTATAGTGCACGAAGCGGTCGTCCGCAGACGAGCGCTTCAAAATGGATAGCGAAACAAAGCAACAAATTGAGTTTGCCGAAAATACCATAAAAGACCTTTTGGCTCGAATGGGATTTTTGTGTTCGTTAGAATTTCAAGAAGGCGGAGAAGATAATTGGTTTATTATAAAAACGCCCGGCACAGAGGCGCCGCTTTTGATCGGGGATGGAGGCAAACATCTTTTCTCGTTTACTTATTTAATCAAACGCATATACGAACAAAAATTCCCCGGGAGCAAATTCCGATTTTTAATTGACGTCAATGATTACAATAAAAAAAGGATAGAGGAGATAAAAGACATGGCGCGAATGCATGCCCAGAGGGTGCGATATTTTAAAAAAGAAGTTGAGATGCGCCCTATGAACGCTTACGATCGCAGAATTGTGCACTCTGTTTTGCAGGAGTATCCCGATATTTCCACACAGTCCACCGGCGAAGGCCCGGATCGCAGAGTCGTGGTCAAGCCCCTAGATTTGGTTTAGGACGCCAAGTGTCTTTTAGCAATTTAGACCTGCAAGTAAGCGGGGTTTTTTCTTATGATCTTTATGACCCAAACCTGGTTTGGGTCAGTTAAATCCAACCTGCAGTTCATAGAGGCGGCGGTAGACGCCATCTTTTTTGGCAATCAGTTCGTCGTGAGTGCCTACTTCTGCGATTGTGCCTTTATGAAGCACAAAGATTTTATCTACATCGCGGACCGTGCTTAAGCGATGCGCGATTATAAAAGTTGTCCGGCCATGCATAAGCTCGCGCAAGGATTCTTGAATAAATTTTTCAGATTTTGCGTCCAAAGCGGAAGTTGGCTCATCCAGAATTAAAATTTTGGGATCGCGCAGGAAAGCGCGCGCCAGAGCTACACGCTGTTTTTGGCCCATTGAAAGCTTGATCCCGCGCTCGCCGACAATTTGCTCATATTTTCTGGGAAAATTATTTATAAATTCATCGGCGTGGGCGAGGCCGGTAGCGTGGGCAATTTTTTCATTGGACGCGCTGAAACTTCCGTATTTAATATTATTTTTAATAGTATCGTTAAAGAGCATGATTTCCTGCGGAACAACGGCGATTTGCGAGCGCAAAAATTTTAAATCCAGATTCTTTACATTGTGTCCGTCAATTAAAATTTTGCCCGCAGCCGGTTTGTAATAATGAGAAATCAAATCCACCAGCGTGCTCTTGCCGACTCCCGACTCTCCTACCAGCGCGACTTTTTCTCCGGGGAGCGCGCGCAGATTTATATTTTTTAACACCTCGCCCTGTTTTTTGCTGTACCAAAAACTGATATTGTTAAACTCCACCTCACCGATAACCTTTTCTAAGATAACAGTGTTCTTGGGCGAATATTCTTCAGCTGGAATGTTGAGAATTTTTTCAGCGTATTGGATTGCAGTAATGCCGTTTTGTATTGTCTGCCAGTTGCGGCCCATAAACGCGAACGGCCCCAAAAACATCGCGGAGTAGCCGCCGAACATGACGAGTTCTCCAATGGTTAGCTTCCCGTCTCTTATTAGAAAAATCGCAATTAAATAAATTAAAAATTGCGCAGCCGCGACAAGCAATGCTTGCCAAAAATTCAGAACGCTCCAGAACTTGGTGAGCTCAAACCACAACCCATAGGCTCTGTGCACGAATCCGTGAAATAATTTTTTTGCAGCGTCGTTCTCCGCGGTGGCTTGCTTCACCGATGCAACGTTTAAGATCGTGTCATGCGCGTCCCCATAAACGCGATAAAACGCCCGATTTGATACTTTCGATTTTGCGGCCAGCGCCGGCGCGGTTTTGATTAAAATTGAAATATAGATAATGGCGCTGCAAATTAAAACTAACGCAAGCAGGCTGTTTGCGGAGAACACAAAATAAAGCGCGAACACAATGCTTAAAAGCTGCGGAGCCATTCCGATAACAATTTGGTGCACCAAATCATAAAGCTGGTCGGCCGCCCTCGCAATTCTGTTTAAGATATCTCCCATTTTGTGATTTTTGTGGAAGGAAAGAGGAAGTCTAAGCAGTTTTGCGTAGCCAACGGCAATATATTCTCCGTCGAGGTCGGAAGCAAGCGCGTCGTTGCGGATCGAAATTCGCCAATCAATGATATTGCCGGAAATCCTTACAAAAAACCAGATGGCGACAAAAATAAAAACCGCGGAATTTTGGCTGATAATGCTATCAATTACGCGCCCAGCCAAGTATGGAACGCCGGCGTTAAGCGCCGCCGAAACGACGCTTAAGCCGATCAGCGCAAAAACCGCCTCGCGGTGCGGACGGAGATATTTCAAAATTATTTTCCATCCCTCTATCAAATTTTCTTTTTTAAGCTTTACCATCGGCGTATTAAGCATATTATAACATCCTAAAAATTGGTAGAATAAATGTATGCCGTTTTATCATTATAGGGGCAGAGACAAGGGAGGGGCGGATATTGAGGGAAACAGAGAAGCAAAAGACCAGTATGATTTGGCGCGCATGTTGCGAGCGGACGGAATCACGCCGCTTTTTGTGGCGGAGACCGGTGTTGTCCGGCGGAGAAAAAACTGGAACGATTACATCCCGCAATTTTTTCAGCGGGTTTCTTTGGAGGAAAAATTGAATTTTTCGCGCAACACGGCAGTTATGATAGGAGCCGGTGTCAGTCTTTCTAAGGCTTTAGAGGTGATGGCGAGGCAGACGCAAAACGAGAAATTCAAGGCAACCATTTCGCAAGTGGCCGAATCAATCAAAAAAGGAAAATCTTTTGCCGAAGCAATAGGCGAGCGGCCTGACATTTTCCCGAAATTTTACCAGGAGATGGTACGCGCCGGAGAAAAATCAGGCAAATTGGAAGAGTCTCTGAAATTGATAGCCCTGCAATTAAAAAAAGATTATGTTTTGAAAAAAAAAGTGCGCGGAGCGATGGTTTATCCCATAATCGTAATGATCGCAATGGTTGGCATAGGAATTTTGATGCTGATTTACGTTGTGCCGACCTTGATTTCGACCTTTGAAGAATTAAAAGTCGAGTTGCCTCTTTCTACTCAATTTATTATTTTAATCAGCAAGTCACTATTGCAAAGCGGCCTATTTTTTCTCTTGGGTTCAGCCGCGGCCGGCTACGCCCTCTATCGTTGGTTTGGGTCTCCGAGAGGCAAAAAGCAAGTCGACTGGCTTTTTACACACCTGCCGATTATTAAAGGCATTAATCAAAAATTTAATTCCGCGCGAACTTGCCGGACTTTAAGTTCCCTGGTTTCTTCCGGCGTGGATATATTGGAAGCCATTTCTATAACAAAAGAAGTTTTACAAAACCATCTTTATCAAAATATTCTGGAAGACGCGCGGGCGAAAATCCAGCGCGGCGAGACCATTTCTAAGGCATTCCTTTCTTCAGGAGAGCTTTACCCGGCATTGGTCGGCGAAATGATGGCCATCGGGGAGGAGACGGGAGAGCTTTCGCACATGCTTTTGCGCCTTGCGTCTTTTTATGAAGGTGAAGCGGCGCAGGCCACGAAAGATCTTTCAACGGTTATTGAACCGGCGCTTATGATTCTTATCGGCGTCGTGGTCGGATTTTTCGCGATCTCAATGATTTCTCCAATGTATAATTTAGTGGGGGCGTTTTGAAGCAATGAAAAATGTAAAATGGAAAATGGAAAATGGGGGATTTACAATGCTCGAAATGCTGATAAGTTTTTTTATTGTCGCGATCATTGCGACGATTCTCTTCGTCGCCTTCGGGGCTTTTCGGGAATCCAACGATTTGCAATCAGCCCAAGAAACAATCATAGGAATTTTAAGAGACGCGCGGTCGAGGTCCGTTGGATCTCAAGATAAAAAGACTTACGGCGTCCATTTTGAAGCAACCAAAGCTGTTTTGTTCAAAGGATCGGTTTACAGCGCATCCGATTCGGCGAATGAAGCCTACATTTTGCCGACGCTTGTTAAAATAAGTTCAATTACTCTCTCCGGAGGCGCGGTGGATACTGTATTTTCTATTTTGGGCGGCACAACCACCGCTTCCGGCACTGTCACAATCTCCTCACAACGCGACCAATCCAAAACCCGCACAATCACAATTTTCTCAACCGGAGGCATACAGTAAAATTTGTGCTAATATATCCAGCATATGTTTTTTACGACACATTCGCTGGCTGGAGCGGCAATCGGCGTGGCAACCGGCAATCCTTACGCCGGATTTTTTGCGGGTTTTTTGAGCCACCATTTGATGGATGCCATGCCGCATTTTGATCAAGGATCTTTCCGCGTTAAGGAAAGGCGCGCGCCTTATCTTGGAGACAGCAATTTTGAAGAAAACACTCTTGGCGCTTTCGGCGCACGCGGTTGGGCGATGCTTTTTATTGATTGGCTTGTATCTATAATATTATTTGCAATTATTTTTGCTTTATCACCACCGGACCAATTAAGTTTAATTTTAATCGGCGCGTTGGGAGGAGCATTCCCTGATATTGTTGATACCTCGCCGCTTTGGTCGCCGAAACTGCGGCTGGAAAATCCGTCTTTGCAAAAATATCACGGTTTTCACAGCTATTTTCACTGGACTGTGCCCGCAAAAAATTGGCTTTTGGGTATGCTTACCCAAATCCTCCTCATAGCCACCTCGTTTTGGTACCTGGTTTTACGGCAAATCTTTATTTAACCGTAACCGTTATTGGCCAGCTGCCGCCGTTGATGCCATTGGCGTCAGTAATTTTTATCTGGAATTTGTATGTTCCGGCAGTTGTTGGAGTTCCGGACAGTACGCCGGTCGCAGGATCAAGCGTAAGGCCGGGCGGCAATGGACCGTAGTAAAGCCCCCATGTGTATGGCGCCACGCCTCCGGCGGCGGAGAATGTAACTTTATTAATCGGTGTTCCTACTGCAAATGTGGCGCCGGAAATCCCATACGAAGATCGTATATTGTACGGCTCCCACTTAAACGCCCCATTAAGATACGTAAGTGTTTTCGGCGTGCAGCCGTTTGCCAAAGGAATTTTTATGGACGGCGCGGTGTAGTAAACACCGGCAGTGAAATCATAAAGTTTTACTTGCAAATCCGCTTCTAACGCGAGAATTTGCCAGCCGCCGTAACTGGAATCGGGATAGCTTACCATAGCGCTGGAGACGTTCGGTTTGTCAGCGTAAGTATAAAGGCCGGTTCCGGGCCACATTGGAACATCGCCGAAATTCACATCAGATTTTACAAGCGGAACGATTGTGTCGCGAAGCAAGTCAAAAAGGTGGTCGTGATGGTAAATTGAGTCTGTTCTCCAGTAAAGAAGTTGTTGCCAAAGCATGTAGCACGTAGGCCACGACGCAACTGGCATTTTCCAGAATCTAGTTGAGCTCATCTCCGCAGTTGTGGTGGAGATGGAAAATTCTCCGTTGGGGCCGCTTTTGAATGAAACCCATCCGCCGCCCGGAAAATCAAGAGTGCCCATTTGGGTATTTGCAAGCGGGCTTGAAGTAAATTTATTGACAATCCGTCCGCTGAAAGTTACCGGGCTTGGCACGGAGAGCACGCTAAAAGCAGAATTGCTTACGTCGCTGGTTGAAAGATCGGCCGAATCGGTAATTTCCAGCGTGTAATCAGAGCCATCTGTGAGATCTGACGGGATTGCAAGAGCATAGTTAAACCCGGATCCGGAAACGTAGGATTGCGTTTCCCAAGAATAAAACTTTTGAGGAACGCCGGAAGCCAGGCGCCGCGCGAAAACCCCGCCTTTTAGCAGATTTATATTTACGGATTTGCTTAGAATATTTCCTGAACTCCAGCGGACAGTTGCTTGGAAACCCTTAAACCACCGCTCGCCTCCGTTTGGAGCAACTACAGTAATTGAAGCTTTCGGGGCAATAGTGAACGCGCTATCGCTTACGTCGCGGACTCCCGCGTTTTGGGTGTCCATAATTTCAATTGTGTAATCTCCGGCCGCCGGTATATCCGAAGGCACGGTCCAGGAAAGGAAAAATGATCCGTCCGGCGCGCCTTGCCCGGCGCTGCCGGATATCGCACGGTAAAACACTCCGTTTTTAAGAAGATTAATTTTAACCGCTTGGCTTAAAATTGACGTTGCGTTCCAGATGATTGTTGCGTCTGAACCGTAAGTCAGTTTTTCCCCGCCATTCGGAGAAACTACGGTAATTTGCGGCGCTGGGAGCACACTGAAAGCCTGATCGCTTACGTCCCAATTGCCGCTGCCGTCAATTCCAATCGCTACTTGCCCGAGTTCGTTTTCGGAGACTGCAAGGATTTTGTAATTATCCGGAGCAACCGGCCAGCAGTTTCCGGACGAAGCCGATGCGCATGCCTCGTTCGCATTCCATGTCATTGAACTGTTGGGCGCTGCTGTCGGATTGTAAATCCAACCTACAATTAACGGGCTTACGTCTTTGCTGTTTACTGCGCTTGATTCTGTTAACGCAAGCTGTACTGCGTCGGTGCCACCGGTCCAGCTTATTATATTGCCAGAGCCCTGCAAAAACTTTTCTCCGCCGTTTGGTTTGGCAATGGCAACGGGCGTGATCGGCTGCGCCAGAGTGAAGGTTGTTATATTGCTTGTCCCGCCAGAATTGGTTACAGAAACAGAACAACTTTCCAGCGGTTTGCATGGAGAAGAAGGAACATTAAATTTAAGAGTCTGGCCGTCTGACGAAGCAATGCCGGTGACCGCGCCGGCCAGCCCGCCGAAGTTAACGGAATTGTTGGTTGCGCTAAACCCGCTTCCGGTTAATGTCACTGCCGTGCCAAGTTGCCCGTAAGATGGAAAAATGCTTGTAATTTGGGGGGTTGGCGGCGGAGGCGGCGGAGGCGGCGGGATTGGGTCGGGTTCCGGCGGCATCGGAGGATAAGTTAATTTAAACGGCTTGGCGTTTGAGATGCCGTTTTTATTTACGATTTTAATCGGGCATGCTTGGTCAGGAACGCAAGTAATGTTTGTTGGAATTGCGAACGAAATCTCCCCGCCGTCCGCCGAAGCGAGATTTTTCAATACGATTTTCCCGTGTACAAAAAGAGCATTATCTTCAAAAGTAAAACCCGATCCGGTTAATGTCACTGTTTCTCCGATAAAAAGAGAATCTGGTGAAACCGCAGAAATGTGAGGCCGCTGTTTTCTGCCAAGCGAGGCAAAGAGTTCCCCAAGTTTTAGTCTGGTTTTCGGGCCGACTTGACCGACTTGTTCCAAATCAAACTTCTCTTGTAATTTTTTAACAGCTTTTTCGCTAAGTTTGCCGAAATATCCGGTTGCAAGCCCTTCCGGATAAATGTCTGGAAACTGCTTTAAAAAATCCTGAAGCCGCCTTACGTCTTCTCCAGAAGAGCCCTGGCGCAAATTACGGTTTATGCTTAAACTTTCCGCCGGCATTGGAGTAACGCCTCTGGATTTATTTTCCAGCTCCGCGAGCTTTTTTTCGGCGATTTGAATTTCGTTTTCAAAAAGCGCTATGCCGCGGTCCCTATTTTGGCTTGGCGCCTCGGCTTTTAGCCTCGCCAGGTCCGACTTAAAGGATTGGAGTTCGGACCTTAGTTTCTCCATCAGCGCCATTTCTTTGCCGCTTAAATTTGCGGCGAGCGCGGCCGTCGAAATGGCAAAAAGGGCTAACACTAAAACCAGCCCCGTGGTTTTGAGCTTATAGTTATTCATATCTTTTTATTATACTACAGCAATTCTTGTGGTAAAATGGATTGTGGACAAAAGAGGGTTTGCCCCGTCAACCATTTTCTCAACCGGAGTAGTTGGGTGGTAGTAAATTTACAGCCATGCTAATATGGCAGATATGAAATATAAAAATACCCTTAAAAAAGGATCGGTGCGGTTTTTGGTGTTTAAGGATAAAGACTCCTATTTTGGGGTAGCTCTGGAATTTAATATTGTAGTTGAGGCGGCGAATCCGCAAGAGGCATTTTTATTTTTGAATGAAGCGGCATCCGGTTATTTGGAATCCGCAATAAAGACGAAATTGAGGCCGCATGTTTTAAATCAAAAACCTGATTCGGAATATGAAAAAATGTGGCAAGCGCATCAAGACGCCAAATTGAAAGAAAAATATGCACGCATTGTAAATAATTTGCCGATTTTCAGTTCCGGGCGGTTGGAACTCGCAGTAAAATAGCATTATGCCGCGGGGTTTCAATAATTGGACGTTTAAGGACATAGTTGATTTTTTAAAAGAGCATGGCTTTCGGCAAACACATACGCGCGGAAGCCATTTTTATTATGTAGGCTATTTTGGCGGACAAACTCGCCAAACCCATATTCAATTTCATGGACAAAGATCAATTAACCCTCGCACCCTTAAATCGGTCATCCGCCAGTCCGGCATACCTCAAGAAGTTTGGATAAATTGGAGATAAAATATGCTAAAATCAACTTGATGAGGCCTACTTCGCTAAAGCTACGAAGGCCGAGGGGCTTTGGCCTGCTCGAAATTGTGATTGCCGTTGCGATTATTGGTACAACGGTTTTTGCGCTTTCGTTGGTATTTTTAATGGCCGACAAGCTGGAGGCGCGAGCGTCCAATCAAAGCCGCGCCAATTTTTTAGCCGAAGAAGGTTTGGAAGTTTTGCGCTTTTTAAGAGACGAGAGTTGGTCTGGCCATCTTGCAAATTTAAATACTATAACAACCTACTATCTTTCTTTTAATTCTGCCATTTCCGCTTGGAGCGTTACAACATCCAATCAGGGCCCTATTGATAACCTTTATACAAGATCTTTTACTGTAGCCGCTGTAAATCGAGACGCTTTGTCAGATGACATTGTAGATTCTCCGGCGGGATCGCCGGACGCAAATACCAAAAAATTCAGCGTAAGCGTTTCGTGGCAAGAGCGCGGCTCTTACTCTATAACCGCATTAAGCACTTATTTATCAGACATGTTTGCTAATTAACAAAGCGATGCCAATCTACGAATGACATGCGAATGCCACGAATAAAAATAAATAGCGGGTATTCTTTGTTGGAGATTGTTATTTACGTGGGGATATTGGCTATTATCGCCGTATTGGTTGTCGGCTCTACGCTTTCTATATATCGGGCTTTTGCTAAAACAAGAGTTGAGAGAAAGTTGATCGCAAACGGCGATGTTGCCTTGGAAACCATGATTCGCGGTATCCGCTCTGCTACCAGTTCGAATGCGGCAGTAAGCGTTTTCGGCTCGAGCCCGGGAGTATTACAAATCAACGCCGAAAACTCGACCGAGAAGTTTTCACTTTCCGGTACAATTCTCCAAATAAAAAGAGGCGGCGATGCTGCTGGAAATTTAACTTCCCCAGATGTCAGCGTAACCAGTTTGATTTTTTATTCCACGTCAACCGATGATTCGACAATGATAAGAACGCAATTTACGCTAGAGGCCGGCAGCGGAATATTCAAAAAAACAAAAAGTTTTTACGGTAGCGCGGTAATGCGCGGCAGATATTGATGATGCAAATCTACGAATCTTATGCCAATCTACAAATCACAAATAAATAGAGGACAGGCGGCGCTAATCGCAGTAATTTTAATGCTTATGATTATGCTCTCGGCTGTTTTTGGCGCGGCATCCGTTGCTATCAAAGAATCAAAGATTTCTATTGAAAACGAGAGGTCGCGCGGCTCTTTTTTTGCGGCGGAGGCCGGGGTGGACGATGCGGCTTACCGATTAAAGCGAGGGAAAAACTTAACTTCGTCTTTTTCTGTCACGCTAAATGGCGCAACCGCGAATATAATTGTCACAACAATCGGTGCTGAAAAAGAAATAAAATCGACCGGAGATTTGTTGGGCGTAAGCCGCGCTCTCAAAGCCGCGCTTTTTAATGTGGCGAGCGTCGACTTTCATTACGGCGCTCAAGTCGGAGCAGGAGGAATTGTGATGAACCCCAATAGCGAAGTAAGGGGCGCAGGAGGAGCGGCCGGAAGTGTTTATTCGAATGGGCCGGTGGACGGAGATAACAACGCGAAAATTACCGGAGATCTCACGATAGCTGGAAATAATTCAGCAGACGATATAGTTGTGTTGGGAACGCTGCGCGCGAACACTATAACGGACAGCAAAATCTGCGGCGATGCTTTTTATCAAGCCATCGATTCCGGCTCGTTAAGTTTTTTAAATAATCCGTCAAGCCCGACTTGTTCGCCGCCCTTGACACCCGGTACTGCCAACGCAGGATCTTCCAATCCCGCGCCCTCGAACATGCCGATTTCTCAAAGCGACATTCAAGGCTGGGAAAATGACGCAGCTATAGGCGGAACTATTAACGGCAACTGTGGCGACGACGGCGTTTTTGGATGCAACATTCCGAATGACGGCATTTTGTCTTTGGGACCCAAAAAAATCAACGGCAGTCTTACTCTTACCAAAAAACAAAATTTAGTTGTAACCGGCACGCTGCATTTCACCGGTCATTTGGATATGGACAGCTCCTCCGGAGCAACCATAAAATGCGATCCGTCTTTCGGCGGCAATAGTTGCATAGTGATTTTTGACAGCTGGATGCATATTAAAAACAATGCAATCTTTCAAGGTTCAGGAACGGCCGGAAGTTATATTTTAATATTGACGACGATCGTCGGCTGCAATGGGGGCGACCAGACTTCGCAATGCACTCATCACAACTCTGGCATGGATCTTCATAATAACGCGACCGGCGCGATATTTTACGCCGGAGATTCAATGGTTAATTTGCATAACGGCGTCGGAATTACGGAGCTTGTGGCCTACAAATTGTCTCTCGACAACAATGCCATAGTTACTTACGAACAAGGCCTTGCTAATGCAAATTTTTCTTCCGGCCCATCTGGCGGCTGGAATATTGAGAGCTGGGGAGAAGTGGTGCCGTAATTTGTGTTAAAATTAAAATATGTTGATGCCAACACCAAGTTTTTTTCGGCTCCCGATTTACGCCATTGAACTTTCCGACAAATCTTACAAATACTTGCGCCTAAAAGAAACAAAAGGTTGCCTTATGGTGGATGATTTCGGCGAGGGCGAAATAGCGGCAGGGATAATTGAAAGGGGCGAGATCAAAAAAAAAGACACGCTCGTCGCGCTTCTTAAAGAGCTTTTTAAAAAACACCATATCCGGTTCGTTGCAGTTTCTTTTCCGGAAGAAAAGGGTTTTTTGGAAAATATTCAGCTCAGCGGCGTCAAGGAAGAAGAAATACGGCAAGCGCTGGAATTTCAACTTGAAGAACATGTGCCGCTTCCGCCGAGCGAGATTATTTTTGACTACGCGATTGTGAAAAAAGAAAAAAATCACTTTGATGTGGTATTGAACGCTTTTCCCAGAGTGCTTGCGGACTCGTATCTGGAAGTATTTTCCTCGGCCGGAGCCTTACCTGCTTTTGCGGAATCTGAATTGGCTGCAACAGCGAGAGCTCTTGTGCCGAAAAGCTTTGCCGCAACAGCCATGATTATAGATTGGGGCAGGACGCGCATAAGTTTTTCCATTGTAGAAAGTGGAGTTTTGCGGTTTGCCTCAACCGTGCCGATTGGAGGAGAGGCTTTGGACGAAGCAATAGCGAAGACCCTGAATGTAGATTTGCAAAAAGCGCGAGAGCTTAAAATCCAAAACGGATTTCTGCCAGCGTCACAAACCTTTCAAGCCATTGTGCCGTTGCTTACGGCCATAAGCGAAGAGGCAGAGAAATACATAGGTTATTGGCAGACTCATTCGGAAAACAAAGAGGCGCCCGCAAAACTTTTCCTTTCCGGCGGAGACGCTAATTTGCTCGGGCTTACGGGCTATATGCAGGCAGAACTTGGCATTCCAACTGTACTGGCTAACCCGTGGACCAATGTTTTGTTTCCTAAGTATTATTTGCCGGGCATAGAACGGAAAGACGCCGTGCGCTTCGCGGCTTCCATCGGCTTGGCATTAGCAGCGCGAGAACAAGAAAAAAACATATGAGCTTGCTTACTGAAAATTACGAAAAAGAATTTAAGCGCGAGAAATTTTTAAGGATTTTGATTGGTTTCGCGGTAATTCTCATTGTAGCCTTTTTAGTCGGTTTGGTTTTTATGCTGCCATCTTACTTTGTTTTGATTTTTTCCGAGGATGATATTTTAAGGCGCTTTAAAGCCGCCGAAGAAGTTTTTGAAAAAAAAGAATTCAAAAATCTTGAGGAACAAATTACCGCAATTAATTCGCGGATTTCAAGTTTTGAAAAAAACGAGAGTCGCCGCCGGGAATTTGCCGCGCTTCTGCGCAAAATCGCGGCAAATACGCCAAACGGAACAAAAATTATGTTAATCAATCTTAATAAAAACGGAGAAGGCTTATATACTCTTTCGATTCAGGGGGAGGCGGCGGAACGCGGAGGATTTTTGCGGTACGTAGAAAGGCTGGAAAGTTTTAATGAGTTTGCGTCGGTTGATTCGCCGGTAGCCAATTTACTTAAAGAAACAAACGCTTCGTTTGCTTTAAATATTAAAATTAAACCGGACGCATATGGATATACTAAGTAACAAAAAACCGGTTTTGATGTTGGGCCTGATGATTTTAATTTTGGCCGCGCTGATAGTTTTTACGTGGTTTTTGTATCAAAAAATAAAAGAAGCAAGCGCCGTTGTTGCGGAGGCTGAGGGAAAAATAGCGCTTTTAGAAAAAAAGGGGCGCGAGTTTTCTTTGGCCGAATCAGGCATTCGTGATTACGAAAAAGAAATTGAATTTTTGGAAGGCGCGTTTTTAAACGAAAGCAGATTTGTTGATTTTTTGAGGTTGCTCGAAAGCATGTCCCGCGAAGCAAACGTCAATTTCAGCGCTAAAAGCGCAAGAGTGCCGTTGCTGTCTGACCAAGGCAAATCGGCTTCGCAAACCCAAGAGGCCGTTCTTTCTTTTGAGCTTACCGGGAATTTCGGAGCCGTCGCAAATTTTATTGCTATGCTCGACAACATTCCTTACGCCGGCTTAATTGAAAGCCTCAATATTGTTCCGCAAGCCGAGCCCGGCCAAAAGAGCACCGGAAAGCTCTTGGCCAAGATTAATTACATTATTTTTAATTTTGACTTATGATTAAACAATTTTTAGCGCGATTAAAGTTTAAAAGGCGCCTGACTATTGAGGAAGTTTGGGCGGCGGAATTGATTTTTGTGTTTATGTTAACGGCGCTGTTTATAGCCGGCGATTATCTACTTTACAAAAACTTTGTTACGGATCGAAAAACAACCATTGTTGTGGCAGAAGAAAGAATTATTTCGTTCAAAAAAGGCGCCTTGGACAACGCTAACAAAAATTTGCGCGAAAGAAAGGCGTTTTTGGAAAAGCCAACTTTTCCGGTTGTTCAAAACCCGTTTTAGTGCTATAATTTTTAATCAACGGCGCTCTTCCCCGCCTGCCTACGCTATGCCCCTGTAGTTCAACGGACAGAATGGCTCCCTTCTAAGGAGCAGATCCAAGTTCGATTCTTGGCAGGGGCGTAGGCATTGCGGGCAGGTAAGGCGTTGATGGGTGTTCGATTCCCTCCGAGTGCAAAAATATGTTATTATAAAAACACTCGCCTTGTCGCTGAAGCTTTGGCGAAGCGGGTCAGCTCGAACCATATTTTAATTTTGGGGGAAGAAAATTTTTTAATCATGCCATGCAATCCAATTTTTATGAAATCTATAAATCCTCGCTTTTTCAAAAAACTCTCAAAAAATTTCTTGGTAACGGGGACACCGAAGTAATTACAAGGCCAGCTTGCTTTTTTGTTCGATTGAAAAGCGAGGATACAAAACCCGTAAAAAGAATTATTGTATTTCCCCCCACTCGGCTTTACTGGTGATGAGATAAATCTGCTCAATCCACATCCCGAAGCGAGAAAAGCGAGGGTAAAAATTCTTGGCAAAATCAATCCAACAAAGAAAGGTTTTAAGCCGCTCATAAGAGAAATAAAATTCAGTTTTTCCCTCACTCGAAGTGTTCCTACCGAGAAGACATCGGCTTACGCAAAGTTTTCTGAGAAATACTCCAAAAGCCAGCTTAAATCTTGGAAAAACTGGTTTTATGTCGTTAAAGAAAATGGTTGGGGTAATTTTCATAGTTTGATAAATCTTTCTAATGAGTGGGTTGTGGCATTTTTAGAAAAAGAATTAGTCGATCAAAAAACAATAGACCTAAAATCTTACTTTGAAAAATTACCGCAACCGGAAGCAAAAAAGTTGAGGGTTGCGATACAGAGGATTGAGCATACCGGAGATAAAATTTTTGATGATACAAAGTTCGTCTCGGAACTTTTGAAATTCCCGTCAAAAATTTTAGTGCCGTTTTTGATTCAAATGCTGAATGTGCAAGAAACCGGAAAACATGAAAACTGCACTTTCTTTGCACTTCTGTTAAAAATCGCGAAGAAAAATAAAAGGCAGGTTTTGGAAAAAGTAAAACGAGCGATTGAATTCAAATCAGCACCATATTATTATTTAGAAGATTTGGAGAGGAAATTGAGTAAATCATGATTTTAATGCCGCCAAAGAAAAACTTGTCACCGCTGTAGCGGGATCCCGCCTTCTAAAATTTTAAATGTGTGGCGGGAAAATTGTCAGGCGAAATGCGTTCGGACTAATTCAAGAATACTGCAAAAATTTACTTATTCGTTCTTCACTTTGAGTTTTGAGATGCGGGCTTTGTCGAGTTTCGGCATGCGGATTGTAAGCAGACCATTTTTGATTGTTGCCTCTGCTTCGTCGGCGTCGACTTCTTGCGGCAGCAAAATTGATCTGGAAAAAGCTCCCCAGTAAAGCTCTTGATAAAAATAATCGTTGCCGGAAATTTCTCTCTGCTTTTCGCGTTTGCCGCGCAAAGTTACCATGTCGCGGGTGACGGCAACATCCAGATCTTCCGGTTTTACGCCTCCAACAATTGCCTGCACGACTATGTCATCAGACGTTTGCCACACATCCACTGTAAGCTGCCCTTCTTCGTCCTGCGGCAGACTGTGTTTTTGAGGTTTTACATCGGGCTTGGTTTCGTTTAAATCCTCTATTTTTACGCTCCCGGTAAGCCTTTCGAAAAACGATCTTCGTTCTTTTTCCATTGTGATTTAATTATTGATTAATCTTAATCTAAATTGTAGCACGTTTAGCTCTTTCGAATAAAACAAGAGCTAGGGTGGCTCCGAATACCACTAACGCCGTTACCAGTATTTGGTTGGCCGCCTCGCCACCCACATTTTCTATTATAAAAAAGTTGTAGAACGAGTGCAATAATGTGGCCAAAAATAGGCTTAAAACAAGCTCGCGCGCCAATCTTTCTTTGTGAAAAAATGAAAAAGCGAACCCCGCGCCGATAATTGCGGCTGCGGACACATGGAGTAAAACCGCGTTGGTAAATCTGAACGCGCTTATCGCGACTGATTGCGCCAAGCCGCTTTTCAGGCCTTCTCCTATAAAAAGAGCGTTTTCCAGCGCGGCAAAACCCAAGGCGGCGGCAACCAGATAAATCATCGCGTCAACCGGCTCATCAAAATAACGGCTTTTAAGCGCCGTAAAAAAAGCGGCTGCTGTTTTTACGATCTCTTCAAAGAACGCGAAGCCTACTATGTTGAAAATTTGAAAATAAGAGATGCTGTACCCGAAAAGTTTCTGAAAATAACGGTTTGCCGCAAAGAAGTTGTTTTCTAAAATAATAGCCAATATTACTCCGCCCATACCTGCAAGAAAAACGATCAATATTTCACGCCTTGGTTCTGGATGCGCGTCTTCTTTTAACCAAAACCAAAGCCAAAGAAGCGCCGGCAAAAAAGCCAGAGCCATCGTTAACAAAATGTGCGCGGGAAAAGTCAGCTCGGCCATTTCTCAATTATAAGCGGTTTTGCGCCAAAATGCTTCCATATTGCTTCGGTGATAAACGGCATGAAGGGGTGGAGAAGTTTTAGGGACTCGCAAAGAACATGGCGCAAAACCTCAACGCTCGGTTCTTTTTTTGAAGTTTCCAAATAAACATCGCAAAACTCATGCCAGAAAAAATCGTAAAGCAAATGCAACGCCTGTCCGAATTCGTATTTATCAATGAGGCGGGTTACTTCCTTTTTGGTTTTGCGGAGTTCGGCGAGAATTTTTTTGTCTGCCGCGCTTGCCAGGAAAAAACTGCCCAGCTCCTCGAAACCTGGTTTTGAGACCCCCAAAAAACCAGGTTTCTTCCCGCTCGGCGGTTTTGAGGATGCAAGCGCGTAATTTTGTAGAACAAACCTGCTCGCGTTCCATATTTTATTCGCGAACTTTTTGCCAGCCACCACATGCTCTTCCGCCCAATGAATATCTTGTCCGCCCATAGCTTGCCAGACAAGTCCGAAGCGGGTTGCGTCCGCGCCGTATTTTTTAATCAAATCCATTGGGTCAACGCCTGTGCCCAAAGATTTGGACATTCTTTTTCCTTCCTTCGTGAGAATTGTTGCGTGGATTATCACATCGGAAAATGGCGGATTTTTTAAAAATTCCTCCGAAGAGAAAATCATTCTTGCTACCCAGAGATTTATAATATCGTGCGCGGTAGAAAGAACTTGTGTGGGATAGAAAGTTTCTAAATCAGAATTTGTGGCCCGCCCCTTCGGGGCGAGGCTCGCCCTCGGCCAACCGAGGGCGGCAAATGTCCAGAGCGCGGAAGAGAACCACGTATCTAAAACATCATCAACGCCAGCAATGGGAATTTTGTGTCCCCACCAAATTTGGCGCGATATACACCAATCTTTAATATTTTTCAGCCAGTCAAAATAAATTTTCTCCCAGCGTTTTGGATGGAATTTGACTTTGCCGGATTTAACGTCGCGAATCGCAACTTCTGCAAGTTTGGACATTTTCAAAAACCATTGTTTGGAAAGCAATGGCTCTATAACCGATCCGCATCGATAGCAAATTGCAATGTTGTGTTTGTAGTCTTCTATTTTTTCAATAAGCTCCAGTTTTTGCATATCAGTTACAATTTGTTCACGAGCCTCTTTAACTTTCAAGCCCTCGTATCTTGCGCCGGCGTTTTTATTCATTCGCCCATTCTCATCTATGACTTTAAGAACAGGAATTTCCCGGTGCCTTTGGTATATTTCAAAATCTGTCAGGTCGTGGGCGGGCGTCACTTTAATTACGCCGGTGCCGAATTCAGGGTCGGCGGCTTCATCGGTAATTATTTTTATTTTTAAATTTTTTAACTTTGGCTCTTTGTCGCGCGGAACCGATGAATCAACCGACTGAATAGTAATTTCATTGCCAACGTGATTTTTATAGCGCTTGTCTTTTGGATTTACGGCCAAAGCCGTATCTCCCAATTTAGTTTCCGGGCGCACGGTGCCCAAAACAAGAGGCCCGTATTTTATGTAATAAAATTTTCCGTCTTCTTCTTTATATTCAATCTCCAGATCAGAAAGACTTGTGGCGCATCTTGCGCACCAGTTTATCGTGCGCTCCCCCTGGTAAATCCAGCCCTTGTTTTGGTAATGCAAAAAAGCCTCTTTAACGGCTTCTTGGTATTCCTGATCCATCGTAAAGCGGGTTCTGGACCAATCGCATGAAGCGCCCAGTTTTTTTAACTGGTCCAAAATTATGTTTCCGTATTTTTCTTTCCATTCCCAGACTTTCTCCAAAAATTTTTCGCGCCCCAAATCGTGCCGCGAAAGTCCTTGTTTTTTTAATTCTTTTTCAACAACATTTTGCGTCGCGATGCCAGCGTGATCAGTCCCCGGAATCCAAAGCGCCGCGTAGCCCTCCATTCTTTTTTTTCTGATTAAAATATCCTGAATTGTAGCATTCAGTGCGTGTCCCAAATGCAAAGAGCCGGTTATGTTCGGCGGCGGGAGGGCGATGGTAAATGTTTTATTTGTGTTTGGATTATCCGCCAAGGGCGGACGCGTCTCTGGCGCAAAAAACCCGCTCTTTTCCCAGAGCTTATAGATTTTTTCTTCATGCTCTTTCGGGTCATAGGGCTTGTCGAATTCTGACGGCATAACCCAAAATTATCACAATTTAAGCCCGCCGTCAGCTTTTAGAGTCCTTGGATTTGCGAATTTTTTGACGCGGGCTTTGAAATATGCTGCTGCGGCGATCATAGCGGCGTTGTCGCCGCAAAGCCAAAGAGTGGAAATGTGAAGTGAGATGGTTGGAAACGACTTGGCAATCAGATTGCTAAGCGCGGAGCGCAGAGCTTGATTTGCGGCAACGCCGCCGCCCACAACGAACGATTTCGGCCGATACTCGCGCAAAGCATCCGCGGTTTTTTTAACCAAAACATCAATAACAGCTTGCTGAAATTCGTAAGCCACTGTGGCTTTGTCAGCGCGCGGATTATCGCGCAAATAATAAAGCACGGCGGTTTTTAGGCCAGAAAAGCTAAAGTTTAAATCTTTTGAATTTATCATTGGTCTGGGAAATTTGATTTCATCAAATTTCCCCGCAGACTTACGCTGACTTGACGCGGAAAGACGCTGAATGTTTTCTGCGTTATTCTGCGTTTGTTCCGCGTATTTCCGCGCAAATTGCGCGAGATGCGCAATTTGAGGTCCTCCCGGGTATCCCAATCCAAGCATTCTTGCCACTTTATCAAACGCCTCTCCGGCGGCGTCGTCTCTCGTCTCGCCCAAGATTTTGTAATCCAGATGTTTTTTCATTAAAACAAGTTCGGTGTGGCCACCGGAGACGATGAGAGCCAAAAGAGGAAATTTTGGCGGCTCGCTACCGAGCCAACTAGCGTATATGTGTCCTTCCAAATGATTCACAGCGATCAGCGGCTTATCCAATTTCTTTGCCAAATCTTTCGCAAAATTAATCCCCTCCCAAAGCGCCGGCTCCAATCCTGGGCCGGAGGTTACAGCGATTGCGTCAAACTTGGAAGTCCGGCTTCCGAGTGGAAGCCGGACTTCCTTCAGCACCCGTTTCAAAATTACCGGCAGATTTTTTTTGTGCTCTCTCATCGCCAGATTCGGCACCACCCCTCCGAACGGTTTATGTATTTTTATCTGCGACAAAACCTGATTAGACAATATCTTGAATTCAACTCTTCGTGTTTCGTGTTCTCGCCTCGCTTGTGCCTCGGCGAAGCGGGTCGTGTTTCGTGCTTCGAGAACTGCGATCGCCGTCTCATCGCATGAAGTTTCAATAGCTAAAATGCGCATAATGATGTTGATTTTACCGCTATTTATTGTAAAATCAATGCGAGGCCCTATCGTCTAGCCTGGTCTAGGACACCACGCTTTCAATGTGGGAACACGGGTTCGAATCCCGTTGGGGCCAAAACAAAAACCCTCCGAATTATTTCGGAGGAAAATGTTTGTCCAGAAATTTTTCGAATTGCGCGTGGTTCCGCGCGCTTCCGAGTTTATATAAAAAACAAGCATCTTTGTCAAAACCGGCGGAAATCCACGCTTCTAAATTGTATTCCTTATCGTCCACAAACGCGGCCTCGTGCTTAAAAAATCCGAATTTCGAAGGCGCTCTGATAAAAGGATTTTTTTCGCGTTTTAGCGAGCGTTCCAAATAAGAAAGAATAAACTGCTCGCGCCCGTTTTCTATGAACAAATCCACGGCTTTCGGAAAAAGCAGTGAGGCCAAATTAAAACAGAAATGATTGCTGTCCGAGATTGTGACGAGCCTCGCGCGATTGGCTTTTTTAAGATTTTCCAGCGCGCTAAACATCCGCCAATTCACGTCTATCCAGCATTCCAGATAGGCATTTGCAAATTCAGTCCAGCGGACTTCCTTTCGAAAATGATTTCCCGATTTAAGCCCTTCGTAAAATTCGAAAGCCGATATCAGATTTTTGTCGTGCGGATTTACGAAATCGCGGAGCAAAATTTCTTTTCGACCTTTTTTTAAAAGCTTCGCAATTGGTTTTCCATCAAATTTAAAAAGCACATTTCCCCAATCAACGCAGAGAACAGTTTTTGGCATAATTGCTCTGTATCTCCAGAAAGTTTAGCATTAAAGTTATGAAGAAGCAAATAATATACGAGGACGTGAATATGGTCGCGCTAAATAAGTCCGCGGGCGTAAATTTCGACTGGGTTTTGAAAGAAAGCCCCGAACTTCTTCCTGTTCACAGGTTGGACAAAGATACGTCCGGCATAATTTTGTTCGCAAAAAACCCGAAAACCGCGGATGATTTGAAATCGCTTTTCCAAACACACAAAATAAAAAAGACTTATCTGGCGCTTGTTGTCGGCAATGTAAAAAATAATCGAGGCGTTATTGATTTGCCAATTGGCCGCAGCAAAAAAACTCCGCTAAAGCGAGTGGCTGTTGGCGAGCAAAGAGGCAAAATTAGGGAAGCGGTGACTGAGTATAAAGTTTTAAAACGCGCTTCGCTGTGTTTTTCCGCGAAGCGCGAGTTTACGCTAGTTGAAGCATATCCAAAAACCGGGCGCACACATCAAATCCGTTCGCATTTTGCCGCGATTGGCCACCCGGTGGTCTGCGACAAACTTTATGCCGGAAAAAAATTCGTCTGCCCCGGCAATTTAAAAAGGCAATTCTTGCACGCAGCAGCTTTGGAATTTACACTGCCATCCGACGGCAGATTAAGATTGGAAGCAGGCTTGCCAGAAGATTTAGCAAGTGTTAAAGTCCTTCTATGTCATCGTTAAATTTAATCATTTCGCCGGTTGACATTGAGGCTCGCAAAAAGCTGGATTTTCGCGCCGGAGACATGGTGCGTGTTATGCAAAACATTAAAGAGGCGGACGCGTCTCGCAAAGGCGGAGCCGAGGCGGACAAAACTCGCTCGCAGGCTTTTGAAGGAATGGTGCTGGCGAGAAAACATGGCCGTGAACCCGGCGCCACGTTTACTCTCCGTAAAGTTATAAGCGGCGTGGGCGTCGAGAGAATTTTGCCGTTGTATTCTCCAGCTATAGAGAAAATAGAAATCAGATCACGAGCTTCGAAATTCAGGCGCGCGAAGCTCTATTATGTCCGCGAACTTGCAGTCAGAGAAATAAGAAGAAAAATGAAAAGCATCCGAGCGGAAGCTAAAATTAAACCAAAAGCAGAAGCCGCCGGAACCATTTCTTAAATTTTGTATTTTGATTTTTGAATTTTTCGCGCGCGGGTGGCGAAATCGGCAGACGCACTACCTTGAGGTGGTAGCGGGGGCAACCCCATGGAGGTTCAAATCCTCTCCCGCGCAAAAACAATCGGCTCGCCTGCTGGGTGGCGCTTCGCTCGGCGGCCAGTTTGTATTGAATTTTCGGGGCAAAAACGAATTGGCGATTTTCTAAAATATGGTTCGAGCCGATGTTTTTCAGAAATGTTGGCAATTCTCGAATCTGGAAAAGCAGACGGGATTGTTTCGTGGCACCCCGATAGATTAGCTCGCAATTCTGTAGATGGTGGAAAGATTATTCATTTTGTAGATCGCGGCTTGATTAAGTCCTTAAAATTTCCCACCCTTTGGTTTGAACCAACGCCACAAAGTTTGTTTATGCTCAATATCGCTTTCGGTCAATCAAAATATTTTGTAGAATTTTCTGCAAACTACTGATTGAGATTTTGTTGTTTTTCTTACCCTTGAGATTGTGTTTGACGCACTAATTTGCGAGAGAATATAAGCCAAATTATCACTGTAATTGCGAATATTGTTGGCTTCCTATCAATAATTGAATCAATGGCATAAACAGTATAAATAGCATAAGGCAATTCGGCCAAGAAAGTGATCAAAAAATATTTAGCAAAAGGATATCGAAGGATACCTAGGATATAGCTCGGGATTTCGGAAGGCAAGGTTAAACGAAATAAAAAAATAATCCAAAAACCAAGCCGTTTTGCAATAAGATGTTCGTAATAGGAAATCCGCTCTGTCGAAACGAATTTTTTAACAACTGGGTAACCGCCGTATCGGCCGATCAGATAAGAAACAATAGCGCCAATTAGCCAACTGGCAAGCAACAACAGAGCCGTTGTCAGATTGCTCCACAGGACAACTGCCACTGGCACCAGCCAGATGCTGGAAAAAGAAACAAGCATGGCTGATAGAGCTGACAAGCCAATAAAAATTAGAATACTTAAATAAGGATGAAGACCGCCGTAGTTTTGCAGAAAAACAGCGGCTTCTTGGAAATAATCTTGAAGCAAAGTTGAACTCCAAAAAATAAGCACCAAGCCGACAACGATAACAAAAATGACGATATTTTTCTTGGTTACAAGTTTTATCATGCGATATTTAATATTGTACCAAAAATAACTTATTTTGTATAAGAAAAATTAAATTTTTTGACTCATCAGCGGAAGATTGCTATAATTGACCAATATTATGACTATTATCCCAAAATATCTTACACGAATCTTCTTTATCGGGCTTTTTGTCGTTTTTTTTCTTTTTTCAAGTATTGTTGCTTTCGTTACTGACTGGTGGTGGTTTTCCGAGGTTGGCCACACGCAAATCTTTATTACATCTCTGGTTGCTAAAATAGCGTTGTTTTCGTCAGCGGGAGTTTTTGCCGCGGTTTTTTTGCTCACTAACTTCTCTTTGGCGATTCGCTCGAAAATTTCTTGGACGGCAATGTTGCCAGCGGCCTTAACCGGTCAGCAGGTGGTGAATGTGGACAGCCGCATTGTTAAAAAATTAGCCGTTGTGTTAAGTGTGGTAACCGCGTTTTTTTTCGGACTCACGACAGCGGCCAATTGGCAGGAGGTCTTAAGATTTATTTCAGGCGCGCCATTTAGCGTAGCTGATCCTATCTTCGGTAAAGATACCGGCTTTTATCTATTTACCCTTCCTGTTGTTCAGATGGGATTGGGGTTGATAAAGTTTCTCGTTCTGTTATCGCTTGTTGGTTCCGCGATCATATATTTTTTGCGGGGCAGCCTTCATTTTTCAGGCCTGCCTGCCGGACAGGCGGGTTTGCCTACAATAGAGAGCGGAGCAAGAACCCATCTTGGCATCCTGCTCGCCATTTTTCTCTCAGCCATTGTCGCCGGAGTATATTTTTCCCGCTTTGCGCTGCTCACGAGCCAAAGCGGTTTAGTGTTTGGCGCGACCTACACGGACGCAACCGTGAGAATATTCATGCTTTGGATTTCAATGGCTGCGGCAGCGCTCGCGGCAGTTTCAGCTGTCTTTTGGGCGTGGCGAGGAAAGTTGACGCCGCTTATTGGAGCGGTTTCTTTGTATGTTGTCGTGGGATTCGCCGGGGCGGTGATCCCGTCTCTTGTCCAAAAGCTCGTAGTTGCTCCCAATGAGCT
>Ga0209541_10000178_pt1 | contig 118398 bp, 130 predicted proteins | sample RifCSPlowO2_01_FD_184027 | JGI IMG/M metagenome (GOLD analysis project Ga0209541, IMG submission 184027) | Groundwater microbial communities from Rifle, Colorado - Rifle CSP2_plank lowO2_0.1 (SPAdes) (version 2) | ecosystem: Environmental > Aquatic > Deep subsurface > Groundwater | place... | reverse complement strand
ATAATCCTAATTTTAGAATTGCAGATAAGATTGCCATATGTTCTTTTCCTGTACCAGAATAAAGATTTAGAGCAACTTCAGTATCTTTTATTTTTTCTTTTAAATTTTTTATAATTTCTTCTCTAATCTCTTTAATATCTCTATTTGTATCTATAAGAATAAATTCATGTGATTTATCTGTTGTAAATTTTTCTTTGCCAAAATCATTTGTTATTATGAATATTTTTGACCAATTTTCTTTTTTAATTACTTCTGAAGCATGTTGCCATGTTCCTTTTCCAGTTGAAATATTTATGATTAGGTCTGTCATAAAGAAATGATAAATGCTATAGTTTTTAAAATTAATGTTGTGACAATATAATTTTTGCTCAAATGTTTTTAGAAATGTGGTATAAAAAAACACAAGATATTTAAAGGGAATGCAGATTATATTAGTTAATGGGTCAAGCAGAGATAAAAGATGTGTTAGAAAAGACGAAAAAATGGATGTTAAGTAGAGAGATAGCAGAATTGGCTGGTTTATCTTTGGGTTCTGTGCAGGCTGGATTATCGCGAATGATAAAATTTGGTGAAGTTGAGAGTAGACCTGCTAGGGATGTTATTTTGGATAAAACAAGATTGAAGAGCTTATGTCCTGCCATGGCTTATAAATTAAGAGAAGATTATTATGAAGAAGAAAATTGAGATTCACCTTCTATTTCTTTAAGTTTTTTTCTTATTTTATCTGATAATTTTAATTCATTTAATAATTCTTTATATCTGTTTCTTATTGTAACTTCTGTAACTCCAGCTACATCTGCGACCTCTCTTTGTGTTCTTTTTTCATTATTAATTAATGCTGCAACATATAATGAAGCTGCTGCAATTCCTGTTGGACCTCTGCCAGATGTAAGTTCTGCTTTTCTAGCATCATTAAGTATATCTACTGCCTTAGATTGTGTTTTTGCTGATAATTTTAGGGCTGAAACAAATCTTGGAAGATAATCTACTGGGTTACTAGGAAGGATTTTTATGCCTAATTCTCTAGTTATAAATCTATATGTTCTTCCAACTTCTTTTTTATCCATTCCGGATGCTTCAGATAATTCATCTAATGTTCTTGGTACTTCGTGTCTACGACACGCTGCATATAAAGCGCCAGCAACAACAGATTCCATTGAACGACCCCTAACTAAACCCCTTTGTACAGCAGAATGATAAATTCTTGCTGCTTCTTCCTCGACAGATTTTGGGAGTTTTAAATAAGAAGAGACTCTTTTTAATTCTGCAAGAGCTAATTTTAAATTTCTTTCAATGGCTGTTGATATTCTATGCTGCCATTTTCTTAATCTAAAATATTTATTTTTGCCTTTAGCACTTAATTGATATATTTCGCCTTTTTGACCTATATCTGTACCTAATCCTTTGTCATACTTTGTAAATGTCATGGGGGCGCCTGTTCTTCTTCTTTTAGATTCTTCATCAGAAAATTCTCTCCATTCTTGGCCAAAATCGATCATTTTTTCTTCAATAACTAGACCGCAATCTCTACAAATTGCTTCTCCTTTTTCTTTTTGAAATAATAGATTAGAACCCCCACATTCTGGGCATTTTTTAATATAATCTCTCATTTTTAGCTCCATTTATGATAAACTTTATAAATGTGTGCAGTCAACTCTTTATAAATGTTTCTATTTAAAAAAATTAATCTAACTTTATGAAATTAGAATTATTCATCCTTATTTTCTTCTTTCTGGACTTTTTTAGGCTTTTTTTTGGGTTTTTCTTCTTCTATAATAACTGATTCTTCTTCTGGTTCTTCTATTTTCTTTTCTACTTGTATATATGTAGATTCATCTACTTTTGTATTTTCTATTTCTTTAATTATATCTATTTTTTGTTTTTCTTTTGGGCCTAAATATAATAGGATTAGGATTAAAACAATAATTACGCCAATAAAATATTTTGAGTAAGGATCATTTTCTTCTTCTTGTGCTAAAACTAAATAACTAAATAAAAAAATAAAAATTAGGAATAAAAATATTTTTTTCATAAATAAAATATAAATAAGAATATTATAAATATAATTGAAATCTAAAAGTTAAATTAAAATGGCATTAATTGTTGACTCTTGACCTGGTCTAGATGTAACTCTAGCTTTTCCTAGTTTTGTATCTATTATTGCCCCTTTAGTTAAAATTTTTCTTCTAATAAAATGCCTATTTGCATCATTATTTATTATGTTCTTAATTTCTGTTACTGTTGTTTTTTTTGTTTTTGGATCGTAAATATTAGCAAGATTATGGGATAATAGTTTAATTTTTTTATTTCCGCTCCTTTTTCTCTCTATTCTTGTTCTTTTTTCGCCTAATTTTGTTAAAATTGGAGAAGAACTTAGATTTGATAGTTTTTTGGTGTGTGGTTTATACCTTCCACTTGTATATTTTCTTTTGGGCCTTAAACTAGATTTTGCCATAAAAAAAAGAAATTGAAGAGATTTATATAGTTTTTGTTGTGATTCTCTTGGATTTAAATCAATTCTGAACAAAATACATAAATTAAAGTAAAGATTAAGTAACTTTTTCAATTATTTCATCTAAAAATCTAAAAAAATCTTTATTACTCTTTATTTTACTTCTTTTTAGATTAAATTTTGTATTTACAAATTTTTTTAATTTTTTTTCATTAAAATTATCACTATATATGCCTAATTTATATTTTTTGACATATAACCCATTTAAGATTTGTTCGAAATGGTTAATAATTGGAACAACAAATAATGGTTTGCCTAAAAACATTGCTTCAGATATTAAGGTAAACCCGCCGTTAGTTAGTATACCTGAACATGCTGCTAAATCTTCTATAAATTTTTTGTCATCTGTAAATTTCTTAAATGTTATGTTATTTTCTGTTTTTTCTCTATTAAAACCATAAACAATAAATTTTTTGTTAATTTTTTTTAAAATTTCAGATACCCCTTCATAATCTTTGGTGGATTGATAAACTAAAAAAAAATTTTTATCACTAGTTTTAATATTAAACAATTCCCTTCTAATAATTGGATTTGTGCCAAAAACATTTTTTTTGTATTCTAATAAACAATTTGGATATAGGAGAATAATATAAATATCAGCTTCTTTAACTAAACTCTTTAATATTATCTCTGCTTTTATTTTTTGAAAAGATTCTCTGATTGGGGTTTTGTATTTCCCATAAATTAAATAATGTTGATTATCTATAGAAATTAATGGTAATTTTAATTCTTTGGCTTTAAAACTGCTATAAGACTCCCAATCACTTATAACAATATTTGGCTTAAAACTAAGGATAATTTTATCAATCTTTTTTAAATTATTAAATGTTTTTTGATTTAATTTTTTAATGTTTTCCTGAATTGTTTTTATATTTATTATTCTATTGTTCTTAAAAAATAATTCAAAACCGCCAGTATCATAAACGTTATTTCTTTCTTTAGATAGCCTTTTATATGGTTCTCCACTACAAACTATTAATATTTTATGTTTCTTATCCAGCTCATTAATAATTTCTTTATTTCTTATATAATGGCCCATACCAATACCACAAAATCCATATAATATTCTAACCATTTAAGTTATAAATATATCATAATCTTTATAAATATTTGTTCTACCTTTAATTATATGAAAGAAGAAAAATGTATTTCTTGTAATATAAGGATATTAAACCAAAAAGGAACGGTTAAATTTAGATGTCCGCAATGCGGTCAATTTGATATTATTCGTTGTCCTTCTTGTAGAAAATCTGCTATAAAATATAAATGTCCAAACTGCTCTTTTGTGGGGCCAAATTAATATGGCAGAAATAATAATAACTTTAAAGATTATGCCTGAATCTCCTGAAATTGATTGGGAAGAATTAAAATTAAAATCTAAAAAAATTATTGAGGATGCTAATGGGGAGGTTGGTAAGGAATATCTAGAGGATATAGCTTTTGGTATAAAGGCATTATTTTTAATATTTATAAGGGATGAATCACTTGGTTCTGCTGACAATATAGCAGATGAAATTTCTAATATAGATGGGATATCGTCTGCAGAAATAACAGATATTCGCAGGGCTATTGGTTAATATTTTTTATTTTTCTTAAATAATCTTGATTTAACCCATTTAATCTATAAATAACTACTTCTGTGACTTTTAAATTTTTACATATTTTTAAATCTTCTTCTAGTTGTTTTGGCTTTAGTATTTTTTCAGTTTTATTTATACCCGTGTCTATGCAACCCAATCCAACTAAAAAATTATCCTTATACAAAATTCTACCATAATGCAATTCTTCTTTGAATCTTTCATTATTTATATAATGCAGACTTCTATAAAACATTTTTATAATTTTGTTACCGTAAACAATAGGACTGTAACTTAAACCGAAAAATTTCATTTGATTAGAGATAAATCCTTTTTCTGGCAAATACTCTGCAGAGTATTTCTCATTCTTGTACTCTTTTATAAATTTTCTGATTAAATACCTATTTTTAAAGAAAGAAAAACTCTGAGTTAAAATTAATTTTCTATTCCTTGGCAATTCAAAATCAAGCATAATTGGTTCATTATTAATATTTTTAAAGAATCTTTCTAAAATACGTGTTCTAACCCATGGGCTAAAGTAATACCCCTCTCTTATAGGTAGTATGGGCCAATAAATTACTTGTTTAACATTTTTATTTTTTATTTTGTTTTTTATTTCTGTAAATTCTTTTATAGAAATGGCAGCAATATATAACTTTGTGGGAAAATCAATTAATTTTAATTTTTCAAAACTTTCATCAGATGGAAATTCTTCGAAAAAACTAATTAACATATTATTGTATATTTATATAAATTTATAAAGATTTTTAATTAAATAGCTATTTTAATTTTAAATTAGATATATTTATTAAAATACTCTTGATTATACTTTTATGGATTTAACAGAAGATGAGATTGAACAAATAAAGGCTGCAGTACAACAACTTCCCTTAGAGGAACAAGAAACAGCATTAAGAAAAGAATTAGCTAAATTTTCTTCAGATAAAATACAACAATGTCCGTTCTGTTTGATGATAGAGGGGAAAATTCGTACAGTTGATGTTTATGAAGATGATATCTGCAAGGCTGTTTTAGAGATCAATCCAGCAAACCCAGGACATATTATACTATTTCCAAAAACACATAATAGGTCTTTAGATGAATTATCTGAAAATGAAATAAATATTTTATATAAAACGGCGCATAAGTTAGCAATTATTCTTCTAAAGCTTTCAGAAGGGATTAATATAATTATTTCAGATGGTGTTGCTTCTGGAAAAAAATTTGAGCATATAATCATTTCAATAATTCCTAGATTTAAAGATGATAATATAAATATTTATTGGCAGGGAAAACCAGAAAAATTAGAAAAATTAGAAAAATTTGCTGAAAAAATAAAGGAAAAAATTCCAAAGGAAAAAAAGAAGAAAGAGGAAATCAATGAAGATGAGCTGGAATCTTATTTAGTTAAGCCAAAACATAGAATACCTAACTAGATAAAACAGCTAATATTTTATTTGTTTCATCTTTTTCTATGATTATGGATGTTTTATATGTTTGATAACCATCTTCTTTTATTTCTAATTTCCTAATACCGGGTTCAAATTCTAATTCTAGTGGGGTTCTTCCATAATAATATCCGTTCATATATACTCTTGCTCTGTTTGGTATACTTCTAATTATAACTGAACCCATTTTAATTTCGTTTAAGGTTTCTTTAATATCTATTTGTTTATTTTCTTCAATTGAAAGCTGCATAACATATGGTTCATATCCAAATTTTTCAATACTTATTGTTCTTTTACCTGTATTAATTTTAGTAACTAAAGGGGTTGTTCCTATAAATCTACCATCAATATATACCTTAGCATTTTGTGGTGTGATTCTTATGTCTAATGTTCCTGTAGATTTGACAGTGTATCCTGTGATAGTTTGATTTAAACTTAAAGCTATAATGCTTACAATTAGTGTAACTATAACAAGTATAATAAAAAAATATTTGTTATTCATATAACCACCTCTTATATTTTGAAGAATTGATTCTTTTTAAATTTAATCAAAAAATAAAAAACTCTTTGAAGGTTAAACTAACTACCAATCCTAAAAAAAAACCTGGAATAAATGGAATGCCTTCTTTAACAATAACATATTTTATCTTATTTTTCTTTAAATTCATAATATCTTTTTTTGTTATACCTGAGCTATTTTTACTACATAAAACCTCATTATTTATCTTTATATCCTCATTTATCCAATCTCCTTCTCTTAGTTTATCAATACTAATTTTTTTGATAAAAATAATCTTCTCTAAAATTTTAGCGAAATATAAAAATATAGTGAAAAATAAGATTAGAGAACTAAAAATTATTAAATATGTAAAAAACTTATAAAAGATAATATTAATAATAAATAATAAAATAATAATACTAAAAAAATATAGTTTGTGTTTATTTTCAATTCTTTTATGGATTTCTTTAAAATTTTTAATTATTAAATATAAACCGTAGATTATTGTGTATATTCCTCCGCAGATTATTATATTAACAATTAAGATTGCTAAAAATGGAATTTTTAATTCTAAAATATTTTTTAAATCATAACTAAAAATAGCTCCTAGTCCTATTAATAGTTTAGAATCTCCTCCCCCCCACTGTTTAGTATAATACATTAGACAACCAAATAAAAAACAAATTGAGGCACCGATTAATCCATAAATAATTATCCAATAATTTTTAGTAAATAAGCTGTAAATTCCCTCTATGCCTAAACTAATTATAATTAAGCTGTAACTTAGCCAATCAGGAACTTCTTTTGTCTTAATATCAAATAACATAGCAATAAATACGTAGAATAAAGCAATTATTATTAAAAAATATATCAATTCCATATTTATCTTTAAAAACATATAATTAATAAACATTTTTCTATAATCATAACTATGGTTGTAATTATAGGGGCTGGTCCTGCTGGTTGTTATCTTGGGTATTTATTAGCAAAAGCAGGAAAGAAAGTAGATATCTTTGAAGAACATCGTCTGGTTGGTTACCCTGTACAATGTACTGGGATAGTAACTTCCTCTGTATTAAAAATAATTGATATTCCAAGGGACGTTATTTTAAATCAAATAAATAAAATTAAAATAATTGCAGATAAAGAGATAATATTTAAGTTAAAAGAACCTAATCTAATATTAAATAGAGCGAAATTTGACCAATATTTAGCAAAAAAAGCAGAAATTGCTGGAGCTAAACTTTATTTAAATCATTCTTATAAAAATAATAATAAAAAATACGTTGTGATTAATGATAAAAAAATTAAATTTGATTATTTGATTGGAGCAGATGGGCCTTTATCTGGTGTTTTAACAAACAATAATTTCGAAAAAAATAAATTAATCTATGGTATACAAGCAAGTATAAAGGGAGAATTTGAAAAAAATACAAGCTTGATATTTTTAAAATATGGGGAGTTTGCTTGGTTAGTTCCAATTTCTAAAAATATGGCCATTTTGGGTTTAGTTTCGAAAAGACCAAAAAAAGATTTTGATAAATTATTAACTTTTTTAAACCCTAAAATTCTAGAATATCATGCTGGGCCCATACCTATTTATAAAAAAAAGGTTTTACAGAAAAAAAATATATTCTTATTAGGGGACGCGGCTGCTCAAGTAAAGGCAACAACTTATGGTGGAATAATCTATGGTTTGGGGGCAGCAAGATTATTGTCTTTGGCTATTCTAAAGAATAAGGATTATAATAGATTAAGTAAAAAATTACATAAAGATCTTTATTTGTCTTTATTAATTAGAAAAATATTAAATAGATTTACAATAAAAGATTATAATTTATTAATTGGTTATTTACAAAAAAACAAAACTATTTTAGAGGAATTTGATAGAGATTATCCCTCAAAATTCTTATTTAAATTGATTTTGAAAGAGCCTAGATTATTAAGATTTGTAATTAAATTTATTTAGTCTTTTTAAATGGTTTTCTCAATTCTATTTTAGAGAATCAACTAAAATTAACTAAATACAACGGGTGGTGCAAATAAACTAATTCCTATTGCAACAATTAATTCTAGACGATTTTTACATCCTCTAATATCTTAAAATAGCGCCAACTCCACCAATGCCTTCTAATTTTTTTCCACCATCATTATCTGAATTAATGATGTGAATTTCACCTTTACTTAGTTCGACTGCCTTCATCATACGTTCTAATTCTAAAAAATTATCTTCTTGTCTTAATCTCTGAATTAATATATCTGTAACCAATAAAATTTTAACAGCTCCTGAAAGAGATTTTTCATAACTTTCCCTAAATCCATAAACTGCCTTGCCTTCTTTAGATATCTCTTTCAATAATTCTTCAACTAAGGAAATTTCAAAACTTATTCTTTCATCATTTAAAAATTTTCTAAATTCTGAACCCCTTAATACTTCATTAATCCCACTTTTTCCAGAATTATAACAATTAACAAAAAAATAATTTCCTTTAATCTTATTAATCCAAAAATTACTACCCCCTATAACAATTTTATCAATTTTATGCCTGCTTTTATATTCTTCTATTAGTTTTAAAACATCATTAAAAAAATCAGTTTTAGTGTCTGTTTTTATATATTTATTCTCTACATCTCCACTTATCTCTCCTATAATTTCAAAATTATTCTGTCTTAATAAAGCAAATGTAGCCTCTCCTCTGTCTAATATAACAATCATGATTTTTTCTTTTTTTTCTTTAGTAGCTTCAATAATATGTTTTTTTTGATATTCAAAAAATTCTTTTTTTTCCAACTCAAATATAAAATTTTCTTCAATATTAAAACTATGATATGTTCCTTTAGTAACATCTTCGCTGCTTGTTTCGATAATCTTTCCCAATACTCTTAAAGAACTATCAAATTTACTAAATTCTATCTTTTCAATACTAATAGTTAAAAAAATACTTTTTTTAATAATTTTAGTCTCACTTAATTTAATTTTTCTAGTATCGTGACCTTTTATTATGTCTCCTTTGTCAATAATTTGACTTAAATGCCATAAATCATCTAAACTTTCTATTTTAAACTTTAAAATTTTTTTTTTATAATCTAGTTTAATAATTTTCATAGATGTATAGCAATATTTAAATATTAAATAAATTTATTGTAATCGTTATGTTTAATAAAATAGGACAAAAAGAAGAATTAGCTGGAAAAGCAGTGATGATTATAATTCTAGTTATTGCTTTTCTTATAGCCTTATATATTTTGTTTTTGCCACCAGAAGAGAGAAGAGATCTGCTTAATCAAGAAGAACCAACTGGAACACCTAAAACAGGTACTACATTTATAGAATTATTTTCTGAATCACCTGGCAAACTTTATCCACTCAAGGAGTATATTACAACAAAAAATATTCCTTCTATAGATCTATATACAAAAACAACTATTCAAGCAGATACACTAAGTCAATCTTTATTTATTTCAAAATCTTTATTCTCTAATAATCCACAAACAATATATTTTTCATTAGATTCTCAAGATAAAGCTACCCTTTTTTTTTCTTTAACTGGTGAAAATTCAGGTACATTGAGAATATATATAAATAACAATCTTTTTTTTTCTGAAAAAATATCAGAAAATGATGTCAAATTAATTAATATTCCTACTAGGTTTTTAAAACAAGAAAATTCTTTATATTTTGAGGTATCATCTCCTGGTTTATTTTTTTGGAAAACAAATGAAATGCATTTAAAAGATATTGGTATAAGACAAGAAATAGAATCAATAAATATAAAAGAACAGCGTTTATTTGTTTTTACGAATCAAGAAATTAGTTCACTAAAAACTGCAAAATTATCTTTTTATCAATTTTGTGAAAAAGATATAGGTGGTCATTTAACAATACTATTGAATAATATGGAATTATTTAATGCTAATCTAAAATGTATTAATACTGCTACAAATATAGATATTCCTAAGGATATATTAAAAAATGAAAATATATTACAATTTGAAATAGATAAAGGAGAATTCTCTTTTAATCAAGTAAAAATACAAACAGATACAAAGGAACAAACGTTTCCGTATTATACATTTGAATTGAGTAGTACAGAATTTAATAAAATAGAAAATTCTACATTAAAAATAACTATGGTTGATGATGGGAAATTAAAAAGTGCCTTATTTTATTTGAACAGTGAGAAATTATCTCTAAAAACTAGAGACGTAAATTATAATTTTTATGTGCAAGATTATTTAGAATATGGAACAAACTATTTAAGAATTGAACCACTGTCACCGTTTGAAATTATTAGTTTAAAAATAACCGCAGAGGAAAACAATGACTGATGTTGAAAAGAGTCATACTACTACATTTCTTGGAAAATTATTAAAGTTTATTTTTGGTTTTGTTATATTTATTGTGTTTGTGTTGGCTATTGTTTTTTTGATTAGATTATATGGCACTGGGGGTGGGGCTGTAGCCTTAGAGCATGGAAGTGTAGCAGCAAAAGAATTTGGTTTACCTGTACTAAAACAAGTTGGTCTTTATGATGCTTATTTGGCTTTTTTTGATCCTACAAAATTATGGGAAAAAGAGATTAATTCTGATATAGAAAAGAACGAATATAGACCAGAAGCTGGTGTAAGAATTACAAAATTAGAACCACGTTCATCTTTTTTTGAGGAAGAAAAACCAATAGTTGTTGATGCTTATATTGATGCTGAGGCTATAGTTAATGATGTTGAAATTTATTTTTATTGTAAATTAGATGATTACCCTGCAATTGGAAAAACAGAGTATATTCCTGCTGAGGTTTCTTCACTAAATTCTAAAAATAATGCTGCTTTTTTGAAAAAAAATCAGGGCTTAGAAAGAATTAGAGCTACATGTAAGTTTCAAAGCGGTATGAAGATTCCAAAAGATAATACATTAGGAACACCACAGGTGGTGACATCTAAACAAGTTGAAATAATAGCTAGATTTCCTTTTACTACATTAGCCTCACATAAAACATATATGCTAAATAAAGAAGAATATGAAAGATTAATCTCAATAAATCAAAATCCATTTGAATATTTTAAGATTTCAGATCCACAATTAAATTATGATAGAACAATGAAGTCTAGAACAACAGATGGACCTCTACAATTGGGAATAAGTACTTATCAACAACAACCATTTACTGAAGATATGGCTTATACTATAGCTGTTGGAATGAAGGATAATCAGGGCTGGGGTATTGGTTCTATGAGATATTTAAATTATTTAGATTTAAAATTACCAGATCCCTATTTTATTTTAGAAAGTGATTCATCTTATCCAAATAAAAATTTAATGGATGATACTTGTGCTTTTTACTTTACCGGAGAGATAGATAATATGGGGGTTAGCGGAATAAGATACAAGGTTTATAGATTAAAAGATGAATATCTTTCAAGGGTTAATGTTGATTGTTCTAAGGATGCTTTAAAGGATGTAAAAGATTTAACTACAGAAGAATGCATTAAACTTTATGGGAGCCAACAAATATTTACATGTGATTTTCAGATACCAGAGTTGCCTGCTGAGGAAGGAATATTTGCTGACTTTTTCTTTACAGAAGCATCTTATATTTTTGAGGTAAAAAAATCTGCAGCAATAAATATTAGAAAATACCACGATGTGCCAACTACTGGCCCTTTAATAACATAACTTTTTTATATCTTTGATTTATATTTACCTTATGAAAATATTATTATTTATATTATTATTATTTTTAATGTCTTGTGCAACTAAACAACCAATAAACGAAGGAAGGGATGTTAGTTTGTCTATTATAGAATATCCTGACGGAGAGATATATCCTGAAATTGATACTTTTAAATTAAGAATAAAGATAACAAATCAAGCAAAAAATGATATACAGGGCATTCTGTGTGTCTCAGATTCGTTATCTGACAATTTTGGGGGTATTTCTTCGCATGAATGTCAAGATGTATATTTAGAAAAAGGAGAACTTATAGATGAAAAAATAATTCCAAGAAGTCAAGATTTTCTCTTTCCAGAGGCGAAAAGGGCTACATATTCTTATATTGCGCCTAACAAGGATATTTCTGAATATATATCTTTGACTACTACTTTTCAATATGAGATCGAATCAATTTCATCTACTACAATTTGTGTTTCAAATCCATATTTAGATGACCCGTATTGTAATAATAAAGAGATAATAAATAATATAAAAAGAGATAATACTCCTTTGATAGTCTCTAAAATAGAAAAATCCACAAATACTTTATCTGAAAACGAAATAAAATTAAACCTTAAATTCTATTTAGAATTGGAGGAAAATGGATATTTATTATCAAAAAATTCTTTATTTTCACAGGAAAAAACATCCTATCCTGAGATTGAATTTAGGGCTATATTAAACGAAAATGAAGAATTGACTTGCACTTCATTGGAGAATAACATTTTTAAATTCAAAGAAGATCAAAATATTATTCAATGTTCAATAATATTACCAATTAAACAAGATTTTATTCAATTAAAATTGGATACTTATCTTGGTTATGGTTTTATGTTAAGAACTGAACCAATACAAATAAAATTAAAAAAGGAGGAATATTAAATGAGAAAATATATCATTTATATAACATTTTTACTCTCTATGTTATTTATTACTGCTGCCAGTTGTGGTGGTGATAGGTCGTCTTCAGAAACAAAATTTTCGTGGATTGGTGGTACTGATGGAATTATAGCTTCTTTTATACCAGATAGTCCGCCCTTGTCTGTTTTAGGTGGTGGGGTAGATCCATTTACAATAGATGTACAACTTGAAAATAAGGGTGAATATAATATTAAACCTAATGAGGCCTTAGTTACATTACAAGGCTTTGATTACACATCTTTTTCAATTTCAGCGCCATCTCAATATATAACAGAGGGTCTGATAGGTAAAACGGAACAAGGAGATGTTATAGTAGAGGGGGATCAATCTTCAGTTTCCTATGAAGCTAATTATGTTGGTAGTTCAACATTTAGTCAGGAGTTTACAATTACAGCAAATTATTGTTATAAATATCAAACAAAAACAGCAGCTATCTTATGTTTAAAACAAATCCCTAAGGAAAGAACGAGAGAAACAGAATGTGCTATAGAAAATCAACAGCTACAATTTGGCTCTTCTTCTGCTCCGGTACAAATAACTTCTTTTTCACAAAGATCAACTGGAAAAAATGAGATATCTTTTACATTTAAAATAGAAAATAAAGGACAAGGCAATATCTATAAACCTAAGTTTGTTACAAAGGGGGAATGTAGAGATGATAAAACATATGCTGATGAGGTATTTGTAAGATTGAATTTTGAATCGGGTAATGTACCAATAAAATGTGCTGCTTTGGATAATGCAAACGAAGGGCATATAAAATTATCACAGGGCTTAAAACAAATGTCCTGTAGTATAGACACAACAAATTTACAAACATCTGCTTTTGAAAAATCTTTATCTGTTACAATAGAGTATACGTATAAAGAATCTGCGTCACAATCAATTACTATTGAAAAATCTTATGAATAAATTTATGTTCTTTTATTTTTTAAAAATCAAATACTGACTTTTGTCCTACGCTTACAAGATTAATATCAAATTCTTCATCGGGTTTAATAAGACGACCATAAACCCCTGCACCACCTGGAATATATTTAATTTTATTCTCTCTAAAAAAACCAATATACTTAGCAACATCTTTATCGATTTCATAAATTTTATTAATATCTGCGTTCAATAAAATATCAGCTTCATTTCCAAGTTTATTAACAAATTCTTGCCATAAACTTTGGACCTTTGTAGACCATGCATTCTTTATACCTTTAGTTAAAGCTATTATTTCACTTAATGGTACAACATATTTATATTCTGGTCTATGATCTGGGTGTTTACCAAAAGATAAATCTGATAATTCTTCAATTCTAAAATCAACACCCTTCTTAATAGGTTTTTTGCATTTTGAACATCTCCAGTTTAACATTTGCGCTTCCTTTGGATCATAGAAGCTTAAACAACCAGTACATCTTGTTTTATGATATTTTCCTTCTAAAGGGTTAAATCCAACATTAAGAACGCAACATCTTCCTTGCTCTCTTTTCAGTGCCTTTGCGATTTCATCAAAACTAATTTCTTTTAATCTAAATCTATTAAATTCCCTACCTAATTTATTTGGCCAGGGGCTATGAGCATCACTATTTGAGGTAAATGTCAAATTATGCAATTCAGAAATTCTATCTGCCATATTTGTGTCTGCACTTAAACCCAATTCTAAAAAATGAATATTTTTCCATTGATCACCAAAACAATCCTTGTAAGAATTAAATTTTCCATATAAACCGAAATATGGCGTAAATGCATGAGCAAACCCAACTAAACAATCTGCTTCAGTACAAATCTCAGTTAATTCTTCCCCATTAACCCAAATTTTAGGCCTACCATCAGAATCAAAATTTTTACATTTATTCTTAAGTCTTTCTTTAACTTCTTCTACTTTAGAAAAACTAGGAAAAAAGATTATTTGATGCACTCTGTTAGAATCTTCTACTTCTGTTTGTAAAATAAATTTAGTCCCATTTTCCGCTTCAAGAAGACCATCTCCAATATCTTTTAATTGCTTTTTTACAAGATTGCACCATTTACTATGCAATATATCTGAACTCCCAATAAGATGTAAACCCTTTAATGGAGCCTGTTCTGCAATGATTTTGGGTGTCATTTCTTTACTTACTGCTTTAGAATATAAACCATGCATATGCAAGTCAACATTACATTCAACATAATCATTCATTTTAAATTAATCTCCATTTCACAGATATTTTAATCTACTAAGGATTTATAAAACTTTATTAAGTCTGATTTAAGAATTATATAACTTTTAAATAGTGGATGCAATCAATGCATCTGTATGGAAGATGTTTCTGAAGCATGCACAGAAATGGTTTGTTAAAATAGTCTTGTTATCCAATCAGATTTGCCTGATTAACCGATATAACTCATAAATTCTCTCATTTTTTTCTGTTCTATTTCTTGGTTTAATTCTATTACTTTTTCAATTTTTTTAGTAATTTCTTTTTCTAATGAGTTAATTTCCTTATCTAACATTTTTATATTCAACCCAAAATTAAATTTATCATTCAATATCTTTAAAACCTCTCTAGCACCATGAATTCCGACATAATGCATACTAGCCCCTGTTTCGACTAATAAATTAATGCAACTTATTTGTTTTCTTTGTGATAAACCTACTAAAACCCCTGTGACACCTAAAACTGGTCCAGCAAAACTATCGCAATATCTTTTTAATTTGTTAAGATTATATTTTTTTACTATTTTGGTATTACTTGCGATATAATACACTTTAACATCCTTTTCGATTTGTTCTAATCCAATCCCACCTATAGTTACAATTTCTTTTCCATTATTGTCTTTTAATATATTTAATAAAAAATTAGCTAATTCATAGACACCTTCTTCGTTTACTGGTTGTGCATTTCCTGAAACAAAAAAATATTCGTTTCCTTTTATTTTTTTATAATAAACCTCTATACAGCATAATCTTCCTATGTTGTTATTATCTACGAAAATACAGGCAGGCAACTTATCTGAGATTAGTTCAAAAACTTTTATTGGTTTTAAAATTTCTATAATGAAATCAACTGCTATTTTACCTACATTTCCAATTCCAGGTAGGCCTTCGATCATTATGGGGTTTTTATATTTTATTTTTTCAAGTTCATTAAAGTCAATCATATTAAAAAAAGAGTCTTATTATTTATAAAAGTATGCCATAATTTTTTTTATAATAGTTTTTTATATTCTAACCTTTGTTTTGGATAATAATTAAATCTGAATTTACCTGGACGTGGATCTATTGTTTCTTGTTCGCAACATTTTTTTTTAAAAGTATATTCCTTACAAACTGAACAATAATATATTCTATTCATTTTTTTTTCTTTCGAATTCAAATTCACACTTATATTTTTCAAAGTCTTTAGTTATCTCATTTAAAACCTTTTTTAATGTATTTTCAGCAGATTTATAATCTTTGGCTTTCACATCAATCTTATATTTTGGAGCCCCTAAATATGTTATTCTTACGCCATCTTCTTTTTCTGCTTTTTCTAGGGTTTTTTTAATGATATTAATTCCCTCATCATCGTAACTAATTGTTTTTAATACCCCTGATATGATTACTTCAACGGGTTTAATTTTATCTTTAATAAAATTGTAAATATTCTCACCTAATTTTTCATCATCACATATATCTCTTATTAGATCCTTATTAGCAACAATATTTTGAAAAAATAAATATAAACTTCCGTATTGTTCAATTGCTTTTTTCCCTATTTTTTCGTACATAGATTTTAAATCTAAATTCAAATCTTTTCCTACAATCTCTAAAAACTTTTCTGCTTTTTCTTCTTGTTTGAATTCTGTTAGTTTTTGAACCCTTTGTGATGTGTTTACCCTTCTTAAGGATAGATCTATATGTCCTTTTTGCAAGTCTATATTTAATACCGTACAAACAATTGTCTTACCTTCTTTTACAAATTCTCTTAAATTTCTTATTCTTCCTGGAGAAATTTCAGAAATATGAATCATACCCTCTAAATTTTTATATTCAATAATATCAACAAAAACAGAATGTGGTAAAATTGTCTTTACTGTACACAGAATGATATCTCCTACTTCTGGACGACCTACTTTCCTATAATACATTTTTATTCTAAAGCCTCTAAAATTTTAGCAATAACTTTACTTTTTCCACCTGTTGGCATTGCTAAAATTTCATCACAAACTAGACATTTTATTTCTGAACTACATTTATTAAAGACATTTTGTTCATTTTTACACTTATTACATCTAACTTTAAAAAATTGAGATTTGTTTTTTCTTTGTTTCATTCTATCTCCACCTTTTTAGCTCTAATACCTTGTGTTTGTTGTGTTGCTTTTTTGCAAACTTCACAAACAAACCTTAGTGTCGTTTTTTTACTTATTTTTGCACCTACTCTTTTGAATTTAGAAACTGCTGGCTTTGAGTATCTTCCTTGATTTCCGTGCCCTCTAGATTGGCCTCTTTTTTTAGCTCTTGATTTTGAACCTTTAGTCAGAGTGCCTCTTTTTCCACTAGACTTATATTGCTCTACTTTATGAATATTAATTTTTTTACATTTGGGACAATATCTTTTTATTGTTTTTGGCAATTTCATATCTTTTCCACCTTTCCTGTATTTTCCAATATTTCAATTATTTTTAAAGGTAATTCAACTTCTTGATTTATTTCGTACGGCCCATACATATTTAAATCTTCTCCGATAAATTTCGGAATGAATTCTAAAAATTTTACTATATTTTTTTTATGTTTTTCTTCTGTTTTTATATTTTTTGGTAAATTTAAATCAGGAATTTTCTCTGCTAAAATACTGTCTAAAACCTCAATTCTGTATTTTACAAACAATTCAACTAAGTTATTAAAAAATTCTTCTTCTTCTTTTAATAAATTTCTTTTATCTTCTGTATTGGTTTGAATTCTACTATGGAACATAGCCATTTGAACAATCTTGCTTTCCCTTCTTTCATATAATTCTCTCAAGATTTTATGTATGTTTTCTATCTGTTTTCTTGTTTTTAATACACTTTGAGAGGTAAAAACACTATCTTTATTTTCTTGTGAAAGCAATATATTTTTTTTATCTTTTAGGTAATTTATTACATCTTTATAAAATTCATTATTTAAACATTGCAATTCTTTTTTAAATTTTTCTAATCTTAAGATTTCATATAATGTTTCATATGTAATTAAATTCTCTACTTTCATTTTTTTAAAGAAATTATTTCTTATTTTAAATATTTGTATTTCATGCTAATTAAAACTTATTCCCATCTGCAAATACTTAAGACTTCATTGCCAAATAATTCCCCTAATTCTCCATTTTTACAGCTATTTTCATTAAATTCTAAGACGTTATCATTACCGTGACCATACCACAATATTGGAACAGGATCTGCACTGTGTTTTCTTAATTCACAGGGTGTGCTGTGGTCGCCCGTGACTATAATCTCAACATTTTTAAGATTTTTTAAAAAAGAGAAGAACTTTTTATCTAAAATTTCTAACATTTTAGCCTTATCTTTTGGTCTATTGTCATGGCCTGGTATATCTATCTCTTTAAAATGAATATAATATACATCATAACTATTTTTTTTAATTGCCTTTTTAGCATTTTTAATAATAAATTCTAATTTATTATATAAATTCTTATATAAATCGCGTTTTAGGTCTAAAGAAGGAACTTTAAGGATATGCATGCCGCATAACCTTCCTATTCCTATTTCTAAGGGCATATTTAATACTGCACACCAATTCTTTTTTTTCTTTAAAATTGGAAGTTGATTTCCAGCCCCCCTTAATAAAATAAAATTTGCAGCTAGCAATCCTTTTTTTTCTCTAAGTTTGTTTATTTTATGGTCTTGAAGTAATTCTTTTGATTTTGTTAAAAATTCATTAATTATTCCTGCAGTACATATAGCATTTCTATTTAATGCTCTGCAATTTAAAGTGCCGCTATATTCTGAATCAACATTGCTAACTTTATTATTTAAAATTACTCCTTGATTTTTTTTTAAAACTAATACTGCTCTATGTTCTATTGTATGCTTAAATTCAAAACCAATATCTAATTTTATATTCCTATTAATGTCTTTGGCTAAGATTTCTGCTTCTTTGGTAGTGAGATTTCTACCCACTCGCCTATCTATTAATTTTCCTTTATATACTGTAGCAAAATTAGCTCTAAAGGCTAAATCTCCATTACTAAACTCTATATTCGCACCAACAGCTTCCAGGGGACCTCTTTCCGTATATATCTTGTCTAAATTGTAGCCTAATAAACTTAAAACACCTTGGTCGCTCTGTGGGACAAAATTTGGTTGTACTGTGTAAACTATCCCTGTTTTACCATTTCTTGCTAAGTAATTTAAATTATATATTCTAGCGTATTCTAGGGGTGTTTTTCCATTTAAAACTTTACAAGGCTTATCTCCTAACCCGTCTATGATACAAAATACTCTCATAAAAAAATTTAAATTTAACCTCTATATAAAGATTCTTATGTATAAAATAAAACAAAGACCAGAGGATTTTATCGTTGAAGAAATTATTGAATTGGATTCTAAACCTGGCCCTTATTTTTATATAAAACTTACTAAAAAACAATGGAATACACTTGATGTGGTTAAAATTCTACAAGAAAGATTACATCTAAAAAGGTCACAAATAGGATATGCTGGATTAAAGGATAAACAAGGAATCACAACACAATATTTTTCATTATTTAGGGTTAAAAAAGAGAAAATTTATTCTTTAAAAATAAAAGATATAACAATAGAGACGTTGCACTATGGTTCAAAACCGATTGTTTTGGGCGCATTAAAGGCAAATAAATTCAAGATTAAATTGAATGAAAAACCAATAAAAATTTCATTTATAGAAAATTATTTTGGAAAACAAAGATTTTCGAAAAATAATATAGAAATTGGCAGGGCTTTAATCAACCATGATTTTAAAAAGGCTATTACATTAATAAATAATCATGAATCAAATTCTCCTATAAATGAATTAAGAAAAATAGATAAACACCTTCTTTTATTATATATTTCAGCTTATCAATCTTATCTGTGGAATTTGGTTGTATCTGATTATTTAAAAAAACAAGATTCTATTTCATACAATAATCTAACTTTTTTAGAGAAAGAGCCTGAAAATATGCAGATTCCAATAATTTCTTTTGATATTGAATTTAAGAATAAGGAAATAGAAAAAATATATAATAAATTCTTAAAAATTGAAAAAATAACTAAAGAAAATTTTATTATTAAATCGCTTCCAGAATTAATCTCTTTGTCTAAAGAAAGAGAATTAATTGTTAAAATTAATGACTTTAAAATTAGAAAAAATGTAATAGAATTCACAATTTCAAAGGGATCTTATGCAACAGTAGTCATAGAAAAAATGAATGCTTTGACTCATACAAAAAATATATAAAGAATGAGGAAATAAAGATAATATGGATATTATGAGTCTGAATTATTTAAAAAGATTAGAAATGGCTTTTAAAAATATAGAGCAAGGTAAATTTTTAGAAGCTGTTAAACAATATCATAAAATAAAGGACTTATATGATAAATTGCCAAATAAAACTAAAGAGAACTTTAAAAAGAAAACAAATATCTTATTTAATGAATTAAGGTTATATTTACATATAAATGAGGCTAATTTATTTGCAGAAAAAGGAGATGCTGTTGGTTTAAAACAAGCATTGGAGATAGTGGATGAAATAGCTAATTATGAAGTACCACAAGATTTGCCTTCTTCTCAAATATTACTAAATTATATAAAAAAGAAAAATTTCAAATGTTTAATAAAATGCCAAAGTGTTTTAACATTAAAGGATTTTCAAAAAAGACTAACGGAGCTTGATGTCTTATTAATAAATGGAGAGAAAGAAAAAGCTAGAGAGGAATTTTCAAATTTATTGGTTTTATTAAATCGTATTCCTAATCTAAATAAACAGACGTATAATGAACTACATAATGTTTTGCAGGATGTGTATAAAAGATTATCATATCATATTTTAATAAAGAACGCATATAAGAAAAGACAAAACATAGAAATAAAAGGATCTTTGAGGCCTGAGGTTAAAGAATATAAAGAAAAAGAATTAAATATTTTAGAAAAGTTGAGACCAAAACCACCACTAAATAGAAATCATCCTCTTTATCATTTAAATGAAAAAATTGAAAAAAAAATAAAGGCTAGTGCTTTTACGCATCTTCAAAAAAATAAAGAAATATCATTATATAACGGATTTGATCAACGTTATAATGAGATTATAGAATGTATTAAACATAATGATTCTAAGAAAGCAAAACAGATTTTTAATTCATTATAGATATATTTTTAAAATTTTAGTTACTTACTAGGTTATGTTTAATACATTTAAAGAAAAATTAAAGAATACTATATCAAAACTTTCTAAAAAAATAGAAAATGAAACTTTGACAGAAGAATCTACTAAAGCAGATACTATTGATGAAATTAAAAGGGATGATTTAGTTGAAGAAATAAAAGAGCATGCAGATAAAGGGGTGGGTTTTTTCAATAAAGTAAAAGAAAAGATAATAACAAAAAAACTATCAAAAGAGCAATTTAATGAGTTATTTTGGGATTTAGAATTATTATTATTAGAAAATAATGTTGCTGTAGAGGTAGTGGAGAAAATTAAAGAAGATCTATCTAAAACAATAATAGAAAAACAATTACAAAGATCAAAAATAGAAGATCTAATTAGAGATTCATTAAGAAATTCTATAATTTCTTTATTTGATGTTGAACAGATTAATCTACTAGAAAAGATTAAAGAAAAAAGACCATATGTTATTTGTTTTGTGGGAATTAATGGAACAGGAAAAACTACTTCGATTGCTAAGGTAGCTTATTTTTTAAAACAAAAGAATATTACAACGGTAATTTCAGCTTCTGATACTTTTAGAGCAGCAGCAATTAAACAATTAGAAACCCATGGGGAAAGATTGGGTGTTAAGGTAATAAAACATGATTATGGTTCAGATCCGTCGGCTGTAGCCTTTGATAGCAGGGTTTTTGCTAAAGCAAAAAATATTGATGTTGTTTTGATTGATACAGCTGGTCGTCAACATTCAAATGTAAATCTTATGTCAGAATTAGAAAAGATTAATCGAGTAGTAAAACCAGATTTAAAGATCTTCGTTGGTGAATCTATAACTGGAAACGATGTAGTTTTACAACTAAATGAGTTTAATAAAAAAATTGGAATTGATGCTATAATTCTCTCTAAAACAGATATAGATGATAGGGGCGGTGCGATGATCTCAGCGACTTATGTAACAAAAAAACCAATTATTTTTTTAGGTTGTGGACAAAATTATGAAGATCTTAAGAAATTTAATAAAGAAGAGTTAATTAAAAACTTGTTTGAGTAACCTTTAAATAATATTTCTCTTCTTTCCTATCTCCATGACAAATATAAATTGTGAAGAATGCCATGCTGCTTGCTGTAAATATGCTTCTGTGGTAATAGATAAACCAGAAAATGATAAAGATTTTGATGAGATTAAATGGTTAATAGCCCATGAAAATGTTGTTGTATACATTGATCAAGATGACGATTGGGTAGTTGAGTTTGTAACACCCTGCAAATTCTATGATTCTAAACAGAATAAATGTATAAATTATATAGAAAGACCATTAATATGTAAACATCACGAGATAGACGAATGTGTTATGAATGGGGAAGGAAAAGTAGAAAAAATAGTCTTCAAAACTTGGGATGATATAGAAAATTATAAAAACTTAAAGAAAGAATGAATAACTCCACTGCAAGCCGGACGGGAATATCTAGTTTAAGAAAATAAAGTTTTTATATGTCTATAATTTATTCTATATATGGAAATTAAATGGCTTGGTCACAGTTCTTTTAGAATAAATTTGATTTATTTAGATCCGTATCAAATCCATGAAACAGAAAAGGCGAGTTTAATTTTAATAACACATTCTCACTATGACCATTTTTCACAAAAAGACATGAATAAAATACAAAGTAAAGATACCATAATAATTACCCCGGAAGATATTAAAATTCCATCTATTAAATTAAAACCATTCCAAGAAACGATTCAGAAAGGAATAAAAATACAAACTATACCCTCCTATAATATAAATAAAAAATTTCATCCTAAAGAAAATAATTGGTTATCTTATATTTTAGAGATAGAAAATAAAAGAATTCTTTTTTGTGGAGATACAGATCTAATTCCTGAATTTAACCAACTAAATGATATAAACATAGCTTTTTTACCTATTGGAGGCACTTACACAATGAATGTAGTGGAAGCAGTAGAAGCAGTAAAAATAATAAAACCTAAAATAACGATACCGATGCACTATGGCAAAATAGTTGGTTTCAAAGAAGACGCCTTAAAATTTAAAAAATCTTTACTTGGTTTTGAAGTAATTGTTTTAGAAGAAAATCAAATCGTGGAGTTATAATCTAGTTACAACAAAAGAAATGTATTTTGATAACATTATTTAGGTTAATCATCTAATTTACTTAAGAACAAATATTAAATGATGATTTATGTCATTAACTAATTCATAAAAATCTTTAAATTGTTCTAGTTAAATAAAAAAATATGGAAAAGGAATATATACCTGCATTAAAATTTAAATCTTTAACAAGATTTTTTGATTTGTTTTTAAAGACATTCATGAAGGAAGAAAAAATAAAAAAAAGTTTTATAAAATTAGCAAAACTTAAAGATAATTTTACAATTTTAGACTTCGGGTGTGGAACAGGGACACTTTTAAAAATAATTAATAAAAATGTTAAATCTAATCTTTATGGGGTAGATATTGATAAACACATATTAAATACAGCTAGAAACAAGTTACTTAATTCAAATATTGTATTAAAACGATATGATGGAATAAAACTTCCATTTGAAAATAATTTTTTTGACATTGTATTTTCTAGTCTTGTAATTCACCATTTACCAAAAAATAGAATCCCTACTTTTCTTGAAATTAATAGAATTTTAAAACCAAATGGAAAATTTTATATTTTGGATTTTGGGAAACAAAAAAATACCTATGGGAGATTTGTAACAGGTATAATAAAGAGATTTGAACCTATTGAAGAAAATCTTAAAGGCGAGATATCTTTATATTTGAACCAAGCTAACTTTAAAGATACTAAGGAAAATAAACACCACTATAAAACCTTATTTGGAGAATTAACAGTATATTCCGGAGAGAAATAACTATTTGTTGGTAGTTTCATCTTGTATTTCCTTTAGAAATAACAACCTTTTAATAGAATAAATACTTATAATAATTTACTTTATTTGATAGTAATTTAAAAATATGTATCTATAATTTAATAATAAAGAGGTAACATGGAAGCATCAATGCAATTTATAAAAAAAAGAGATGGAACTATTGTTTTGTTTAATAGGTGGAAGATAACAAATGCCATACTTAATGCTTCAAAATCTGTTGGTAAAGATGATAAAAAAGAAGCAGAAATATTAACAGAAAAAGTAATTACTATTTTAGAGTATAATTTTATAGATAAGATACCAACTGTTGAAGATATTCAAGACATAGTAGAAAGAGTTTTAATAAAAAGAGGACATAGTGAAATAGCTAAGGCTTTTATCCTCTATAGACAAAAAAGAATGGAATTTAGGGAATCAAATTCTTTTTTAACGCATATTAATAAGATTATATCTGGTTATATTGAAAAAAAAGATTGGAGAACAAACGAGAATAGTAATGCTGGTTATTCTATGTCTGGTCTGCAAGCACATATTAGTGGGGCTACAATAGCAGAATATACATTAAATACTGTTTATCCTCAAGATGTGAGTTTTGCTCATAGGGATGCAGATTTACATATTCATGATCTTAGCCATGGTATTTTTGCTGGATATTGCGCTGGATGGTCGCTTTATCAATTGCTGACAGATGGTTTTAATGGTATACCTGGGAAGATTGCAGCTAAACCGGCAAAACATTTTGATGCTATTCTTGGGCAAATTGTTAATTTTTTTGGTACTTTACAAAATGAATGGGCTGGTGCACAAGCTTTAAGCAGTTTTGATACATATTTAGCTCCTTTTATTAGAAAAGATAATTTAACATATACACAAGTAAAACAAAGTATGCAGGAATTTATTTTTGGTATAAATCAAACATCTAGGTGGGGTAATCAAGTTCCATTCACTAATCTTACTTTTGATTGGAGGGTTCCAGATGATTTAAAAAATGAGCATATTGTTATTGGTGGAAAAATCCAAGAAGAAAAATATGGAGATTTTCAAAACGAAATGGATCTTATTAACAAAGCATTTATTGAAATAATGATGGAAGGGGATATGAATAAAAGAATATTTACTTTCCCAATACCTACGTATAACATAACAAAAGATTTCGATTGGGATGATGAAAATGCACAATTATTATTTAAAATGACATCCATATATGGTATACCTTATTTTCAGAATTTCATTAATAGCTCTTTAAAACCTAGTGATGTTAGAAGTATGTGTTGTAGGCTTCAATTAAATTTAAATGAATTGAGGGCAAAAACTGGGGGTTTATTTGGTTCTGGGGAACAAACAGGCAGTGTGGGGGTAGTAACAATAAATTTACCAAGGATTGGGTTTTTATCTGAAACAAAAGAAGAGTTTTTTAAGAGATTAGAACGGATGATGTTTTTAGCAAAGACGTCTTTAGAGATAAAAAGAAAGGAAGTAGAGAAATGTATGGATAATGGTCTTCTGCCATATTCTAAGAGATACCTTGGAAATTTACAACACCATTTTTCTACCATAGGTTTATGTGGTATGCATGAGGCATGTTTAAATCATCTTAAAAGGGGAATAAATACTGAAGAAGGCAAAAATTTTGCTGTTGATGCTTTAGATTTTATGAGAGTAAAATTAAAAGAATATCAGGAAGAAACTGGTCATCTATACAATTTAGAGGCTACACCAGCAGAGGGTACTTCATATAGACTTGCAAAACATGATAAAGAAAAATACCCAGAGATTATAACCGCTGGTACTTTAGAAACACCATATTATACAAACAGCACACAACTCCCGGTTACATTTACAAATGATGTTTTGTTGTCTCTTGGGCACCAAGATGAACTTCAATGCAAATATACTGGTGGGACAGTGCTACATATCTTTTTGGGAGAAAAAATAAACGATTATGAATCAACTAAAAATCTAATAAAAAAAATAGCGTACAATTTTAAACTTCCATATTTTACAATAACCCCTACATTTAGTATTTGCCCTGTACATGGATATATATCTGGAAAACATTATGTATGTCCATATGATCATACGAATGCTGAATTAAATCAACATGGTATAGAAATTGATGGAGGTGAACAAATTGAAAGAAAAAGTTATTCCTTGTGAGGTATATAGTCGGGTTGTGGGCTATTTTAGGCCTGTACAGTGGTGGAATCAGGGAAAAAAACAGGAATTTAAGGATAGAATTACTTTTAAAATAGAAGAATAGATTACCAAAAGAAACTTTCAGTTTTTATATTATTTACATTGATTAAACTTTTTTTAAGAGATTTTTTCATTTTCTCTGGACAACATAGATAAAAAACTGAATTTTTGATATCTTTTACTTCTTTTTCTACTATATCCTTATCTATATAGCCGTTTTTACAAAATGTAGATTCTTCTCTACTTAATATATATCTTACTTTAAACCAATCTTTATTTATTTTATCCAACTCTTCTTTAAATATTAGATCTTCTTCTGTTTTTGCAGCATATAATAATGTAATGTTTTGTTTTGTATTACTTTGTAATTGAGACCTAATCATGCTCATAAATGGTGTAATACCAACGCCACCTGCTATAAAAACTAAATTTTTTGTTTTGTCTTCGATTGTGAATATACCGAATGGACCATCTATAAAAATTTCTTCGTTTTTTTGTAATTTATAAAGTTCTTCTGTAAACTTACCCTTGAGTTTCACAGTAAATGATAATTCTTTATCTAAATTAGAGCTTGAGATTGTAAATGGATGTCTGGCATACAATTTGTTTTTATTCAATCTTAAAAAACAAAACTGACCTGGCTTAAATGAGAATGTTTTGTTTGTTTTTATTGTAAATACATTATGTGTTTCTTTTTGTATATCTGATACTGTAAATTTATATTTTTTTTGTTTAATTTTATATGTTGTTCTATATATAATACCAATACAAAGCATAGCAAATAAAAATGCGTATATTATTTTCAAATTTTGAATATCAGATCCTATTGTTAGTATGTGATATAAACTTAAACCAAAGAGTATATAGGTTAAAATGTGTATATATTGCCATTTTGAATAAGAAATTCTTTTATATAATAAAGATGCTATCATTATACAAATAAAAAGATAAAGCGATAATATACCTATAGCTAGGGGTGTTGTTGTAAAATCTGGGAGAATATATTTTACTATAGATTTTGTTGATATGATAAAAAATATGGGATGTAAAATAACAAATATTGATGTTACCAGTGAGAATTTTCTTTGAAATATTATAATTTTATCAATACCAAAGAATTTATCAAAAAATCTTGCTGTGTCCCCTGAAAATATAAGGGTTGATAGAAATAAGAATCCTATTAGTCCACTTAATTTTCCTAAAATATAAAAAAATGAAGAAATATTAAATTGCGGTAATATTATATAAAATATTGAGATTAAAAAATATAGAAAAATAGATACCAATATTATTTTTAGTATTTTTTCTTTCATATTATTAAGTATTTTATAAATTTTAAAAAATCAAATATGGTTGGAAGTATAAAATTTTTATATTGCCAATTAAAAAATAATGGACCTATTGACCAAAAAAGATAAAATAAACCAAATATAATTAAAAATATTCCGCTAAATATTTCTAATTTTCTTTTCCATCTATAAAATTTTTCTTTAAGATGTTTCATCCCAAAGCCTATTAGAATGCTTAATATTATAAAAACAATATTTGCTCCTAATCCGAATGCTACTGTTATTAACACTGTTTCTCCTATGTTTTTTCCTATAGCAAATGGTAATAAAAGGAAGGTAAATACTGGAATGCATGGGGTTATTGTGGATATGAAACCAAAGGAAACAGAGGCAAGAAGTGGATTATTGGCTGTTCTTAATTTAGTTATATTTGTTTTACAATTTTTTTCTTTTATGTTAATTTCTTTTTTAACTAATATTAAAATACCAAAAATTATTGTGAATAAACCAAATATAAAAATTATCCATATAGATATTTTAGGAAGGATATTATTAAAAAAATCTAAAAATGTAGCCCCTAATATAGCTGCTATTATGCCTAAAAAGGTATATCCTGCATAACGACCTATAGCAAATCCAATTGATATTCTAAACCCTTTATTTTCTCCGTGACTAAATAATATTGGTAAATATATTGGAAGACATGATGCTAGACATAATGCTAAAGAACTACTTAATCCATAGGTAAATGCTGAAGATATATTGATTAATTCCACCATTTTTATGCTGCATATATGTTTTCATTTTCTATTTTCAAATTAACTAATGTTAATCCATTTAAATTAAAATTTTGTCCATCTGCTTGACCTAAATATGCACCTGTGCTTGGATTAAATGTTGCCTGATGCCATGGACATTGAATTTTATCATCTTTTAAACTAGATTCATCCAATTGTAAACCTTTGTGGGGGCATTTATTTATATATGCTTTTATCTCATTATTAAAATTTACAAGAATGATTTCTTCACCATTGTAACTGGCTTTTTTTATTGAATTTAAAGGAACATCAGATAGTTTTGCTATTAAATTTGTATTTTCTGTAGTTTCTGTTGTTTCAATGGTTTGTATTGTTGGATTTTCAGTGATTTGTGAATCTGAACAAGCAGTTAAAATAAATAGGATTAAGATTATAAATATTTTTTTCATTACTTTGCCTGCTTTGTACCCTTTTTAAATTTTATGAATTTAATGTTTAATAACTGTGTTTTTTGTTTTATAATATTCTATAAGTACTGGTATAAATGAGATTACAATAACTAAGATTATAACTAGATGAATATTTTGTTCTATGTTTGGAATTAATTTTCCCAAAAAATAACCAACTAGTAACATCCCTGTAACCCAAAATGTTCCACCAAAAATATTAAAAAATAAGAATCTTTTATAATTCATTTTGGCTATTCCTGCTATTACTGGAGCAAATGTTCTTATTATTGGTACAAACCTTGCTAAAACTATTGTTTTTCCACCATATTTTTCATAAAATTCTTGTGTTTTACATAAATATTTTTTTTTAAAAAATCTGGAGTCTTCTTTCTGAAATAATCTTTGCCCGGCTTTTTTTCCGATAAAATACCCTGTTGAATCTCCTAGAATTGCTGCTGTACATAATGAAATAATTAAAAAAAATATATTTAAGTCTCCTTTTGATGCAAATAATCCTGCTGTAACAAGTAATGAATCTCCTGGAAGAAAAAAACCAACCATTAGCCCTGTTTCTGCAAATATGATTAAGAATAAACCAAAATAACCTACACTAGAAATTAGGCTTGGTAATGAATATAATAGAATAAATAATTCTTTTACCTTATCTAACATGTCTTTTGTTATTTATTACCTTATAAAAATCTTTTGTTATAGATATTTGAAAAAAATTAATAGATTTAATATAATTAAAATTAAAAATAATATATTTTCCATAAAAGAATTTGTCCTTATAAAGCCATTAATTTTTATCTTTGTAATAGGAAATAAAGGCATTATACCCTCTTTGGTTAAAGCATCTATTAAAAGGTGGGCTAAATAACCTAAGAATATTGCTAAAGGGTATAATGAAGAAAAAACGATACTTAATAATAAAAAGATTAAAGAAGGAAAGATAGAATGAAAGAATCTTCTATGCCCAAAGATATTCTCTATTAGTCTACTTATTATTGGTATTGAAATCTTCGATTTTGAAGAATCTATATCTGGAAGTAAAGAAGAAATAACTAATATTGTTGAAAAAATTAATGGGTGTTCTAAATTGAGATATTTTATTAAGAAAGCTGAAATTAACATTCCGAATACTATGTGTGTTCTAAATAACATGTGTTTAAATATTAATTGAAGATTCCATTTCTTTTAAAAGTTCTTTTGGATTTTGTTCTTGTATCTCAGTAATTGTAAATTCTGTTCTATCGAACATTTCGTTTCTTTTTGTGCGTCCCTTTAAAATATACTGTTTGCCCATTGTTTGTGACTTCACTATATTAAAATCTTCTGGGTTTTGACCCAAAATTTTTTCTGCTTGATCTCTAAAACAAACAGCTCTTATATTTGCTGTACCATCATCAATAAACATGTTTAATATTGGGATTTGTTTTGGTGAAATACTGCCGTGATTTGAACATTCATAATGATCTTCTAAAAAATTTACTTTTTTATTGCAGACTGGGCAGGCTTGGTAGAATCTTGGTTCAAATAATTGAACTATTGTACCTAATATTTCTGCATTCTCATTATCTTTAAGATCTTTAATTTGTTTTTTTTCCATTCTAGATATTTTTATCTCTTCAATTGAAATCCCAGGGGGATTTATTTCTAGGGATGATTTTGAGCCTAAATGCAACTCCTTAAAGCCATTGTTTTCCTTAGAATATGCATTTTTAATTGATACTATATCTAATTCCTTTAAATTTTGAATTTTGTTTATTAGATTTTCATCCCATATGGTTAATCTAAGAGAGCCGGTTTCATCTGCAATTATAATATTAGCTACTTTACCTGCTCTTGTTGATGTAGAAAAACTCCTTATTTCAAATATATTTGTTACCTTTCCTATAGTGTTTACAGAATTTAAACCTGGAATAATTTCATTAATTTTTAGATCTTTATTTTGTATTTCAAAGAGATTAACACCCAGTTCATTTGCTATTATATGTGCGGCACCCTCTTTTGATATTAAATCTTGAAGTTCTATTATTTTTTCTTGTATTTTTGTTTCTATCTCTTGTTTTGATATATTTTTTGTAGAAGAAATTTTTTCTATGATTGTATCATAACTTAAACGAAACATAAATTGATTTTTTTATTCTTTTATAAAAAGATTTTTATTCATTAAGGAGTGGATTATATTTTTTTTGAAGTTCTTTTTTTAAATCTATTTCTAGCCTTAAATTATTTAATTCAAAATATAACAGGTTATTTTTAAAAAAATAGGTTGTTTTTGGGTATTTTTCTTTTATTTTTGCTTCACATTTTGTCTGTGGTTGATTTATGCAGTTTTCAGAAAATATTAAATATAAATCATAATATATATTAAAATCTGGTGTTTTGTAGCTTATTTCTGGGAAATATGTATAAAAAATTGTTAGATTTGTTAATGAATTATTTAATATTATTGAATCAAATATAATTTTTTCCTCTGTTATTTCTTTTATTTTTAATTTCTCTGATTCTAAAAGTTTTCTATTAAAATAATATTTTTCTAAGAAAATATTAAAACTTGCTGTATATAATTTTATTTTTTTATCAAATTCTTCTTTAAATTCTTTTTCTGGGTTTAATTCTTGACATGTATTCCATATAATATATGTTTCTTCTAAATTATCTATACTGCATTTTTGGGCTGCATATCCTCCATTGGTTTCTATTTGTTCTTCTATGTCTTCTATTGTTTGTTTTATTGCTTCATTTAAGAATAAATTTATTTTTAATTCATCTGTATATGTTTTTTCTATATTGCTAGAGGATTCTCCAATATTTACCTCTAATCTTTCTTTATTTTGGGATATTATGAAGGCTAGTGATGTAAGAAATATTAATGTTAGAATTATTATTAACGGTGTAAACATACCTTTTTTATTTAACATTGAAATACCTCATATAATTCTATAATTAAAATTTTATTGGGATCTTCTGTTGGTAAGAATATTTCTTGCTGGTTAGCTTTGCCTTCTGATCCTATTAGATTTTCTCCATATATAGTTAATAGCTGTTTTTCTTGTGTTATTATATTATATACTGATAAAGCTAAATTATAATGGAGAGTTGCGTGTTTTGGAATTCTTTTTATTGGTTCATTTTTGCATGTTCCTAATTTAAATGCATATGTTTTTGGAATTTTTTTAAATAATTCTAGTGATATTTTTTGTGCTTTTTCTTTTATTTCTGGGTGATTTTCTGCTTTTAATAACAATTCTTTATATACAATATTATGGTTATTTTCTTCTTGAAGGTTTATTATTTCATTGAAATCAGACTTCGATTCTGAGTGTGTTTGCCCACGACAATCTACTGTTTTTAATGGATAAAATATTTTTGTTATCATATAATCTTCTGTGATTTCTTTATATGTGTTTTTTAGGTAAGTTCTGCCTTCTTTACAGTTTTTACTATTTAATTCTGTTAAAATTGGATTTATATCTAAATCATCTAAATAATCTGGATATGAGTATTCTAAATCAACAAGGCATTGACCTATCTTTTTAAAATCTAGACCTTCTTTTATTTCTTCATAACCATAAACGTAAATATTCCATATGTTAGAATTGTCTTGATTTAAGATACATGAAACCCCTATTGAATCGGCTGTATATGAGATATCTTTGATTGAAAAGATTAGTTCTTTTGACTCTATTGATTCGTCTATAGAAATTTTTGTGTTTAATAATGATGTTAATGTAAAGATTTGTTCTTTGGTTATTGATATATTGTCTTTTATGTTTAATGTTTCGAAAGAAAAGAAATATATACCGAATATTATAAATATTATAATTAACAAGATTATAGATGGAATAAAGGTTATAGTCAATTCTATTGATGCTTTTCTATGCATTTGGTAATATCACCTCTATTTTTAGGATGCCTGTTTCTATCTCATTATTCATTTTATAATTAACTAGCTGTTCTTTCGTGTAACAAATTGAATCCTGCATTGTTGTACATACATCAAATTTTGATTTTTGTATTAAATCCATTAAAATTAATGCATTTTTTTCATTTTGATTTTTAATTATATTATTATTTAGATCTTTTAAAGTGAGCTGAAAACCAATTTTTTCTTTTTTTATACAATTTTTAATATTATTTTCTGTGAATTTTTCTATGTTTATTATTCCTGGTTCATCTACTAAACAAGAGTATAGTAATTGAAATGTAAGAATCTCTGTTTGTAATTCAGGTATATTTAGATCCTGGCTTCTATATTTTATTATTATTGCTGAAAGGAATATTATTATTGCAGTTAAAACTGCTAATTGTAATAACCAGGTAGGAAATTCTGAGCCTTCTAATAAACCTTTTTTATTCATTTTGTAGGATTAATTTACCTTTATTTATAGTTATTCTATGGCTTTTTTGTTGAGGAAAATCAGTGCAAGGGAATTTTTGAGGAACTATTTCTTTTTCTGTTTGTATTAGAAAATAGCAGGGGTTTTGCTCTCTTTTTATTGCAAACTCTTCAGGGATAATATATTCTATTTGTAATTTTGATTGTGATAGAACAAATAAATCATTTGTTAAAGTTAGGTCTCTAATTAATGCTCTTTCTTTTATAAATGTAGAATCTGTTATTTTATAATATGTAAATATCAAAAAACTAACAAATATTGCTATTAAAATAAAAAATCTTATATATTTATATAATAGTAAATCTCCTTTATTATTCATATTTACAATCACCTTTTTGTGTTTGTATTATCTGTTCTATTGGATAAGAATCTATTGTTAACTCTTCTGTTAAATAATATTCTGAAATTCCTTTGTTTTTTAAAAAATCACGGCCTTGTTCTGCGTTTTTATCTTTCAATGCTTTTAAAAGATCCTCTTTCGATGCTTTTAATGATTCTGTTTCTTCAATTTTTTCTATACTTGTTGTTTTTCTTTCCGGGATATTTATTCCTTTTTCTGGAATAATAATAGCTGGAGATGGATTGTATTGTTGATAATAGGCTTCAAACAACCATTGGCCTGTTAAGCTAGCCTCTAGAATATATTTTACACCTATGTGCTGATTATTGCCAATATTTGTCTTTATAACCTTTGTAATTTTTTGTTCTCCTTGTTTTAATTTTAAACAATTTTCTGGGTTAATTAGAAAATCTGTAGGAGATTTTTGATATTTGAAATAAAATAGGTTTTCTCTTTGTTTTATCTCTGTTGAATAATCTTTTGTATATAAAATTGGAATAAAATCTTTATAATTATTTATCCATTCTTCTTTGAAAAAAAATGTTAATCCTAATCCGGATATTGTGTCAAATGGAAGATTTAAATTAGGATCTTTTTCAGGGTAAATTTTGTTTATTTTAAAGCAAATCTCTGGTTGTTGGTTTAAAAAATCGCTTCTTTTTTTAATACCCTTACAATTACCTTCTACGATCTCTGCTGTTAATTCATCTTCTATTTTTTCAGTTGTAGATATTTCTAAACTAGAAAAGATAATATCTTTAAGTTCTGCTGGTTTAAATCTTGAGATTACTATTACTTGTTCTTTTATTTCTGAACCTTCTGTGGTGATGGATAATTGATCATTGGTTCTTTTTAATGTTAAGAATATATTAGCGCCATATTCTTCTGTAGAAAATTGTTTTGTATTTATTGTTTTTATATTTTGAAATTTATAACATTGCTTATTATCACAGTAATTATCTTTTATTTTACAAAGGCATAAAAATGGGTGTTCTAGATCTATTATCTGTTCTTTTGGTTCTATTATACTACCTTGCGCATAAGTAAATGAAACTAAATTACAATTCTCATTATTAAATGGTAATTCTATTTCAGATAAAACATTTTTATCTATATTTTCTAGATTTTTTTTTAAGAGATCCCATGATGGCTGATTAGTACATTTATCAAAAATTAATGGTGCTACTATATTAGAACCAATATAATATAAAAAAATAACTATAAATACACCAATTACGAGTTCAATTGCTGTTCTAAGAATAGATATATCTCCTTTTTTTACCATTGTAATTTTGAGCGAGATGCGTTAACTTGTGTTGCAGTATCTTTGAAATAATTAATTAAATTACCTCCTTCTTTTATATAAAATATTACTATAATTATTAAAACAATAATTACAATAATTGCTATAATTACTGTTCCTAGTGTAAGTTCTATTCCTTTTTTATTAGTTTTCATAGTAAAAGAAAAAAATTATTGGTTACAATTTTCACTTACGCCTGCGCAGCTTACTCCGACATTATTTATGCCTTTATTATCTGTTGGTGATCCTTGTGCATTATACTGGTCGTTTGTATGTATATTTGGACCGCAATAATATTTTAAAAATTCTCCTTGATTATCACCCCTACTAATTTTTTCTGCTATTCCATCGCCATCAACATCAATTTTGAAAGATTGTACACAATAAGCTGATGTTTTCTTTTCATCTACACTTGTGAATAGTTTAGCATCTTGACACCAATTCTCACAAGATATTTTTGCTTGTGCAAGATCAGTACCTGATGCTCCTCTAAATACATTTTTTATTTTTGTAATTGTTGTACTTGTACCATAAACGAAAAATGCTATTATCACGACTAAAACAACTACAACCAAAATACCAATTATAACAGTATTCATAGACAGGCTTTGAGCTTTTTTATTATTCATTGATAACACCCCTTTAATTTTTTAATAATGAGACAATTTACTATAAATAGTTTGTGGTTTTCCAAAAATCTACTGGTTTACCTGGAACTTCATGACAGTTTATACAACGTGCTTCATATGTTTCAGAACCACCTATTTTTATTATTGGGTTGTTATACTACACTGGTTCTCCATTAAGTAATCTCTGGCTTTTTGTGGCTGGACCTTGATATTGCATACATACAGCCTCTTTTTTTGTAACATAATCAGCTAACATTGTTAGGCAAGCAATTGTTTTGAATGGTACACCTCTAAAATCTTCAGATAAACCTGCTACAATAATTCTTTTATCTCTTCTTAACACTTCAATTAAATCAATAACCTATAATCCATAAAATTGAGCTTCATCAAATCCAATAACTTGTGGATTTAATTCTTGAATTGATTTTTTTATATACTGTTCTGTTTTTGGGTTGTTTGATATGCTTAATGCTTTTAGTTGTCTACCGTCGTGAGAAACAATATTATCTTCTAAATATCTATTATCTATCTGTGGTTTAATTATAATGGGATTTTTTTAGCTATCCTTGCTAATCTTAATCTTCTTATTAATTCCTCTGTTTTTCCTGAAACATTGGTCCGCAAATCACTTCTAAGTATCCTTTTCCATTGTACTCTTTCATTAAATTCAATTTTTTATAATATTTTATAAATATTATTATAATGCAATTGTTTGTTCTGCTAATTTTTTTGTTTTTTGAAGATCTAATTGTTTAGCTTCTAAACTGTCTAATTTGTACAAACAAACCCTGTTTTCTGGATATGCTACAAATTTTATTTTTGCTTGTTTTTCTACACTAAATTCTTGTAAATCTGTTGTTTGTGATGAGTAAATATTATTTTCATCAAAGGTTTGTAATTCACAAAATTTTAGGTTTAAATTAGAGGTTTTTTTAGGAAGATTATTTTCATAAAGAGTAAATTGAGAATTAGAATATTTAATTTCAAAATCTGGAAATCTTTTTGGTTCATAATCTCCACAATATGTGGGTGTTTCTATATCTTTTATGTTAGATGTTTTTTCTTGGATTATATTAAAAAATAAATAATTTGTTCCTACTTTTCTATTTGGGAAATTTGTCGTTTGTTTTGAGGGTGAATCTGGAAGTTTTATTAATTTTTTTTCATCTATTTGTTTTTGTAAATTGGTTATTGCATCATTAAAAGACATTGAATTCAATAAATTTAATAGGGTATTAACAAACTCTTGACTTTTTGATGATAAAGATACTGGATTTGTTATGTCTCTTACTGTGACTTGTGTGATTTCATTGTTTGTTATAGAAATTGCATATGTTTGTAGTAATTGCCATCCTTTAATGGTGTTATAATTTATACCTATGCCTTCATCTTTTTCTTCATTAAAAATGTCTTTTGAAAAAAATAAGGCTTTTAAATCATTAATATACTGATCTTTTCTATTTTCTTGATATTTAATAAGATAATCTATTGAACTACCTTCTTTTAAAGGAAGATTATAAGATCCTGATAATGGATTTCCAAATTTTTTTAAATTATTGTAACCTTGTTCACATTTCATTTTTTTAACATTTTCAAATTCTTTATTTATTTCTGTGTCTTGTGTTGTTATCTCTATAGAGATTATTTCTTCTCCAAAGTAGTCTGATTCTTCTTGTGTAAGTGTTTGTTTATTCTGAATTTTTGTTTGAATGTTTATTGTATCTGAAAATGAAGGGCTATTTTCTGAAATGTGTATTAATGGATAGGCTGCAAAATCAGCTATTGGTTCTGTAATATATTTAAGATCTAAATAATTATTTTCAAAATAGTTTAAACCATCTTGACAAGATTTTCCTTGCAAAATTGATTCAATGTAATCTTGTGACCAATCTCCTTTTTCTAAATATAATTCTGATTCTGTCATTCCTCTATATATCTGGTTTTGTTTGATATTCCATGTGTTTAATCCATCTTCAGTTAAGATACATTGGATTCCTGCTACATATTTTTTTTCTGACGCATCATACCATGGGGAATCTGAAGAATAAATAAATAAATCTGCTTTCGCTTTATTCTTTTCTTCTATAGTTCCTGCTTTAATATTTGATTCTATGGTTATTATATCAGTAATGCTTGGGGTGAATTTTGATGGAATAATTTTAGTTTTTGGTTCTGCTTCGGCAAAAGATTCGTAATTTTTAATTAAATTATATCCCTCTTTACATGTTTTTTCATTTAATTCATTAAACTCAGAGATTGGTCTATTAGAAGTTTCTAGAATATAATAAGAATTAGCTTCTTCAAAAATACTAGGTTCTTCAAAAATTAAAGTTGGTCTGTAATAATTTACTAATTTCCATTTTGATTGCCCTAAAATATTAAGACTACACTGTACACCTAATGCTTTTGTTTCGTCAATTTTATACCTTATTTCTTCAGAATCTACAACAATATTTTGATCTATGAGATATCTTATTTCTTCAGATTGTAGTTCCTTTCCTTTTTTTGTTTTATAAGTGTTGATATATAACCATTCATTTGTTTGATCTTCATAGAGCTTACATTGGACTCCAAATTGTTTATCTCCTTTGAAAGAATATCTTAATTCTTCTGATAAAATAAAACGATTTAATTGTTTATTATTTAAGATTGAATCTTCTATAATAATTATGTTTCCTATTGCAGGATTTGTTGTTGATACATAGAGTCTGGGTAGTGTTTCTGAGGCTTGTAGTTCTTTGTTTTTAGAAAGTTTATTGTATCCTTCTTGGCAAGATAATGTTTTTAATTCTTGTAATATGTTTGGGTATAATTCTTTATTTGTTTGTATTATTTTTTTTCCACCCCAAACATCTTCGTATTTATAGTAATTTACTAATTTCCACTCGTTAGCTCCATTAGAATAAAGGACACATTGTATACCTAAACCACCTTTAGAATCTATTTCAAACCTTAGTTCTTCTGATTCTATAAAAGATGGTATCATAAATCTAATCTCTTCTGAATCCAAGCTTTGAGATTTAGGAAAACAATTTTGTATGGTGTTTATTAAATTACCAAATTCTAATAGTGGTGGAGTAAGTTTTGTAGAAATCTCACATTTTTGTCTATTTTTAAGCTCATAATTATTTGAATTAAAAAAAATCATATCTTGGTTGGATTTGTATATAAAATATGGAGATGATATTTTTTCTTTTTTACCTTCAAAATAAGCTACATCTTTATTTTCATAGTTAGTTAAATAAATAGGAGAACTTTTTTGCTTACTATATTTAATATCTTTATCAAAATCATACTGAATATTCCCTACTAACCCAAATAAATTGGCTAAATATAGATTATCATCATTTATTGTAGGGGGTTTATATGTTGTTTGTTTTGAATCTAATATTCCTGTGATTGGTGTTTTTTCTTCTTGTGTTAGGGATATTGAATCTTCTCCAACTAATTTTGTATTTTCTTTAATTGAACCATGATACAGATAAAATTCTGTTTGATCTACTGAATTTCTTAATTCTATTAAATAATCCTCTGGAATATTTAGGTTTATATAACAAATACAATCATCAGTTGGGGATAATTTGCATAATTTATAATTATCATAAAATGTAGTAAGAATTAATGATTCATTTTTTATATTTAATTCGCTTTTTCCCATTAATTCATCTAAATAGCTAAGTAAGGATGAAGCAGAAGATCTTATAGATGGGAATATTCCTATAAATAAACTAACTAGAACTATTGCTAATATTATAAATGAAATTATTTTTGCCCAAGGTGTTTCTGATGCCATTTTTAAAACCTGAAAATGTATTTAAGATTGCCAATATATGTCATTATTTTTTGTTTGGTTAGATATATTATTATAATTAATAAAATTAAAAGGGCTGCTCCTAAGATAAGTTTAGCTATTATACTTAATTCTATGTCTCCTTTTTTTAGCCACATAATTCCATTACCTCTTCTTTTGTTCCAATGAATATTATTGGTGTCCACTCATTATTTTCTACAAATATATCTCTAACCCATGTCCAAGTAATTGCGCTTGCTTTAAGTAAACTATTCATATTCTTCCAATTTAAATAATTTCCACCAATAAAATAAACATATATATTTTCTTTCAATTCTATTTCTTTGTTTTTATTGGGTTGAACTGGCTTATTTTTATAGATAGATTGATATAATGATTGACCATTTTTAATTGGATATAAATCAAGATATTTATAAAAATCCTTTATTTTTTCAGATTTTATTTCTTCTGAGGATGTTATGCTTGCACATGGGAAACAAAATAAATCTGTATTTGAAAAAAGAGCCTTAAACTCTGTTTCTCCAAAAAAGAAGGCGTCCCAACAATCATATACCTCATCAGCTAGTTTTTGATTAAATCCTGTTGTTTTCTGATTTTCCTGGATTTTTAGATCGTCTGCGTTAATAGAGATTGGTTTTTCATGCAACATTGAAATTGGAGGAACTTCACTAAATTCTGTTATGTCTAATGTTCCTTGTTTTACTGCAGAATTCATAAGAATCCACTCTTGAATGGCTCTTTTATTTGTATCTTGACTTATAGTAGTAAATAAATAACTAAAAATACCAATTAAGGTCATTACTGTTATAACTAATAAAATTAATTTTATTATTGTTGATGTTACTATCCCTTTTTTATTCATGGTATTATTTTTAGTATATTATATATTATTAAGATTAATAATGCAAGTACAAGTAATGTTAATATAATTTTAGCTAATTCTTTTACCTCCATCCCTTTTTTGTTCATATTGTATTAATTTTTTAATTATTTATAAATTTAAGCTATGCCTGAAGAGATGTTTTTTGCTAGGAGTGTAAATAATACTGTTGTTATACCTGCAATTAATATATATAACAAGCCACTGCGGATTAACATAGAACCAATACTGTGTTCTTTTTTTATTTTATCTGGACCTTCTTCTATTGTACTATATAAAATTATTAAGATATAGGATATTTGTACAACATAAAGGCCTACAACCATTTGAAAGAAAAATCCTGGAATTACACCAGCTACATTGAATAAAGATGTAATTGTTGACAAAGAAGATGCTGCCATTTCTTGTGTTTCTCCACCCTCCATAGCTAATGCTTGGATGTTTGTATTTAGCTGAACAATAATATTCACAACCATTGATGAGATTCCTACAACTATCCCTGCTATAGCTGGTGTTAAAAAATTAATTTGTGATTTCATAGATGATGTGATTTCTGCTAATAGGTCTTTTAATCTTTGGTTTACTCTATAGATTCTTTCTACGTAATTCGATATAGAAATCATTGAACGCGCTGCTATCTCTGGTGATTTCTGTGAAGATTCTAAAAGAACCTCCATTGAACTTTCTATTAATGGAGAGGGATATTTGTTTATTGCACCTATGTCTTTATCAAAAATTGCTTCTCTTATGCTAACACCTAATGTTCTTATATTTGTATCAACATCTCTAAAAAATTCTCCTGTTGGTGTGTTGTGCATTGTTTTAGATACGTCTGAGAATGCTATCTCTACAGGAATACCATCACCTATTCTATTACCGAGCTGGAATAATGATGCACTAAATTCTTTTTCTAATCTTTTTGTTTCTTCTCTTTGTTCAATTAAACCTTTTGTTTTTAATTTATAATAAAGACCAAAAGAATATGCTATACTGAGTGGTATAAAAAAACTAAGAATCAAAGCACCTAAACCAAATGGACCATATGTTGCTGATTCTACCCCTTGTATTGTTGTAACAGATATATAATTTAAGACTGGACCTATTAATGGCAACTCTATTTCAAAGGCTGGATCTAATGCATGCATTATAATTGGCAAAAAACCAATAAATAAGAAGAATAGTGCTATAAAAAAACATAATAAAAATGGGTCTGAACGCTCTTCTAGTTGCTGAGATAACACCTTTGACTCCCCATATCCTGTTGGGCGTTTAATTAACATAGAATACCCGTAAGCAAATACTAAAACTGGAAGAATAAGATTATATAATAAAGCAATATGATACCATTTTACCAAGCCACCTAAAAAAGAGCCTACTAAAGGAAATATTACTAGCCCTAATATAGGTAAAATTACACCTAACATGTGGAGCATTGTAATCGGATTTTTCAGGGTTTGTGCAAAGTCTAACATTTTTTCATATGTGCCCTCTAAAATAACATTCAATGCTTTGTCTAGTAGATCTAATCTTCTAGATTCTGTTGGTTCATATAACGAAGACTCTATTAAGTGAAAAGAAGTAACAAAGTCTAAGTTATGATTTCTCCAAAATTCTAAATACTCTTCTATAGATTCTTTTATTGTTGAAAATTTTCCTGTTTCTATGTTCCAAAATATTCTTATTAAATCTAATGATAATGGTGGTTCAATGTGTTGTGCTGAAAATTTTATTGCGTGTTCTAAATTTGATGTGTGACGCATATACATAACAATATAAAGAATACAAAGAACCATTTGATTAGAGGCTTGTAATCTCCACCTTGCTGCAAGGTAAATTGGGTATTTTAATAATAATCTTAATAAAATTATACCTGAAATAATAAATAATAATGGCCAAAAGAATGAAATTTCTTCTAAACTGCCATATAAAGCATATTGCAATCCTCCGATTAACAAACCAAAAAGTACAAATAAAAATGCTGTAAGGGTTGATAGGGATGCTGCTCCTGATGGGGTAATATTTAAATGTGCTGCCTTTATGGCCTCTATTAATTTTATTTCATCCTTTACTGAGGGTTTTAAAGACAATAAAGAGTCTGCAGTATTACAAAGATCCTCGTATGTTGTTGTTTTTTTAGATAACCATTCTTCTCTAAATTTTTCATATTGCTGAGAAAATTCTTTAATATCTTCTGATGTTACATCTCCAACACTCTCAATATCTATGTGTTCTGATAATTTTGAACGATATTTTCTTAAAATGTCTTCTACCTCTTTTTCAGCCATTTTAATATGGTTTGTAATTTTCCTTTATATGTCTTTTTAATGATTCTTCCCATTCAAAAAATATTCTTTTTGAGTTTAATTCTCCTGTTTTGTTTTTTATTTTTTCACTTATTCTATGTAGTTCATCATTCATAAAAATTACAGAATATGCTTCTATTAAATCTGGAATGTTGGTATTTATTGAATAATTAACCATTGTTTCTTTTATTTTTGCTCTTAGTTCTATGTTTTCCCATATGGCATCCCAGTTACCAGCCCACTCTCTGATTTGTGCTCCAATTGCTTTTAAAATAAATGTGTCTCCATTAATTAATTCGTCTGTTGGCTGTAGCATATCTGTTTTTGCATCGTATTTCATTAGATCTACAAAACCTTGTTCTCTCAATGGGTCTTCTTCCCATTCTTTTCTTATTTCTGTGATTTGTACAATTCTTCTTTTACTAGAAAGGCCATCTGCTGATCTTATTGGATTTGCAATAACTATCAAGTCAGTTGCTTTAAATGATGTTTTTGGAACTTTGAGATCATTAACTACCCTATCAAAGACGCCATATGGTGAATCTCCGTGAATAGTTCCTGCTACTACGTTTGCTAAGGCGCCCACTCTCATTGCTTCGTATAGTGCCAAGGCTTCTGTGCTCCTAATCTCCCCTACAATTAATGAAGAATCTCCTAATCTTAATGATGTTCTTATTCCTTCCTCTGCTGGGATTTCTGATCCAGACTTTGCTAGTGCGCTTCTTACCTTCATTTGTTGAATATTATACCCTAGTTGCCTTAACTGTTCTGTTGGAAGTTCTAGGGTGTCTTCAACTGAAATTATTCTTGTTTTTCTAGAAATTTCTACTAGAACAGAGCCTAAAAGGGATGTTTTTCCTGATCCTCTCGTACCTGCTACGATAATAGAACGCGCACCATCTATTATAAAACTTAAAAGACCTGCTGCTAATGGGGTGAGCATTTTGTTTTTGATAAATAAACATAATGTCCATGGTTTATCTCTGTGTCTTCTTATTGAGAATGCTATCCCTGTTGGATTAAGTGGTTTTGTAATAATAGCTATTCTAGCCCTTGCATGGGGCAAGATGAGTTCAGTATCTAATATTGGATTTGCTTCATCTAATGGGCGTGCAGATATTAATCTAAATTTAGAGGCCCAAGATTCTACATCTTCTGGTGAGGGAATTAGATTTGTTACACATTCGCTATATATCCCATGTACTATAAATATTGGTGTGGATCCAGCTGGGCTATTAACAGAAATATCTTGAATATTTTCATCTAATAATAGGGTTTCTATGAAACCAAAACCAACTGTTATCCTAACTAAAATGTTTGTTAATTCATTTATTTCTTGAAAATCTAGATTAAGATTTTTATGTGAAGCAAGTTCTATAATCAAATCCCTACCTATATTAAAAAAATTTTCTCTCATTTTTTCTGGTTCTATAAATTCTTCTGTCTTTGGTTTATGTTCAGAAAGAACCTTTCTTGCTAGCTCTATAAGTCCATATTTTTCTTCTGTGAGTTGAAATTCTGGAACAATTAGGTGATAAAGCGGTTTTATTGTTTCTTTGATATTAAAAATCTGTATATTTGTATTTGTATCTAGTTCGTAAGCATCTATTTCTTCTCCCTCTATCGGGGGGTTTGTAAATAAACGTGTATAGAGAAAATTTGGTGATGATAGTGGTGAAAGAATTTTTTGATATAGGGAGCGATCATTTATTGAATACCCTTCTAATTCTGATTCAATCCTTTTAATTAATAATGTATTTCCTAAAAGATTAAATAATTCAGTTAAAAAGTCTAAATAGGCCTTTGCATGCTGCTCATATTCTTGTTCTGTGTGCTCTATATTTATTTTTTCATCCCTTAAGATTCTTTTTGTTTCTACGTAGGCTCCTATGGGGTCTGTTTTTAAAAGATTTAGGATTATGTACTGGAGTGATTGCAGTCTTTGATTGAAATATTCATGATCTCCATAATAACCTAGTGCTGCTTGAACTAATATCTTTTTTTGTTTTAAAAACATATTATATATTTGAGCTATTTCACTTAACATTTTTGTTTGGAGGGGGCTATACTCATATTTTTGTCTTTGATGAAAGACTATCCTTGTTATGTTTTGGATTTGAGCAAGAACATCTATGGTTTTAGCCATTATTAATGGATCAGATTCTATGGATGGAATAATAGGATAATTAAAATAATTTACATGCATAACCTTATTATTCCCTTCGTTTACAACCTCATGTTCTCCTGGTTTAGTTGCTTTTTTAAATAGAACCATAAGTGATTCATTGAAATTTAACTAATAAAGTTTATGATGTTTATTCTTTTAATTAATGCTTGGGTGTTTGGTTTAAATGATATTAAATATAATAACTTTTATTAGTATGTTTTGTCTTTTCTTTTTGTGGTAGAAGAAGCTCAGGAACAAGAGATGTATATTGATTTAATTTCTAGAATTAGAACAATAGAAGGCAAATATAATTTATTAAGAGATAGGACATTGGTTATAAATCAAAATATGGTGTTGCAACATAAAAAATTATTGAGTAATATAAATATGATGGATGATGATATAAAACAATTAAAATCAGAAATATTTCAGATTACTGAAACATTAAAACATGCTTTAAAGGATATAAATCAATACGCAACTAAGGGTGATGTAAGGGTTTTAGAAAAATATATTACTTTCTGGAATCCTTTAAAATTTGTAACTGAAGAAGAGGTTATTAATTTATTAGAAGAACATAAAAAGAAGGTAAAATAGATGGTAGAAGAGCAAAATTATAATAATATAAAAGCTGGTGTTTCTGGGGTAATAGAGGCTCCTTCACCATCTCAAACAAGTGAAACTCCTGTTTCAGTAGAAAGTGCACCTATGACTACTGAAATGAATGGTGGTTTTTCTGGGGGTGGAAATGAAGAATATTATAATGAAGAGAATGTTGCTCAAAATATAAATATAGATACTGATAGAATACATGAGATTGTTGAGGCTGTAGTAAATGAAAAATGGGACAATTTAATGGGAAATTTGGGAAATTTGACCTTGTGGAAGGAAAGGGTTGAAAGTAATATTACCGCTATGAAACAAGAACTAGTTAGAATAAATGATAAATTTGAGAATATGCAGAATGCTATGGTTGGAAGGGTTAAGATTTATGATGATAATATTCGAGGAATACATGATGAAATGAAGGCTCTAGAAAAGGTATTTGAGAAGATATTGGATCCTTTGGTAATGAATATTAGAGAACTAGGAAAAATAACTGAAGAGATAAAAAGACACCATAGATAATTTTATTTTACTTTATCTACTAAAAATCTTACTACAACACTTGCAATTATAAGAAGAAATAATGCGCTTAACATTCTTGGGTGTGTTAATGTTTTAACTGTTTCAGATGTTGGTGTTGTTTCCCCATCTTCTCCTGTTGAATATGGGGATAGGGTTGCATCAAAAACTTGTGTAATTGCAATAAAAACTATAACTAACATTATTATATATACTGGTGAAGATCCCACCATCTCCCATATTTCTCTATATGCTGTTTCTGGTTTTTCTCCGTACCCAAAAAAAATAAATGTACCAAATACCATAATTAAAACAATTACTACGAAAAACAACCATGGAATGGATGCTGCAATTACTTTAGATAGATTACCTATAAAAATAGATAATAACCCTATACAAAATGCTGCTACAAGATTAAGTTTTGTTACATTTTCTCCAAATATTTTAGATTTTTGTAAAAATGCATAGGCTGCTACAAATATAAATAAAAACACGACAACTGGCAAAAAATATGCTAATGCTGATGTATCCATTATTGATGCCATTATTAGTCCTTTAATCCTTGGTTAAACATGTTATCTATTTTTGTTAAAAGACCTCCCTTATTAGGTTCATTTTGCGTTCCTTTTCTTTTACCTGTTATTATTATTGTAATAATTATCAATAAAAAAACAAGAATACCTATTCCTAACAATGTTTCTTGGTCTTGTTCTGAAATGCCCCAACTAGTTATATAAGTACTGAAACCAATATCTGGGGATAAAGCAATTATTATTGCTATTATTGATATTATTGCTGCAAATGTAAATAAGGTGCCTTGCAGCCCTTTATATTCCTTACCAGCTAACATTGCTATAACCAGTAATGCCATTAAAAATATTATTATAATTAAAGATACTCGTGGTAAAAAATTATTTATTGTTGCTACTATACCTTGTTGTACTATTAATAAAAAACCAACAACAAATGCTACTACTGCATTAATATTTGATTTGTCTGTACCTAAAATTTTTGTTTTTTCTAATATTGCAAATATGATTGCAAATATCAATATGAAAGGTAATAGGTAATCGTATACACCAATGTTTTGTAGGGTTTGTATTATATCACCTATATTAAAATTTATTGCCATTATTTTGCTCCTGTTGTTGACTTTCCTGTTCCAACAACTATTAATATAGCTATTATTACTACAACTAAGACTATTAAAGACGTGACAATTGCACCTGAGAAATTATTTAGAGTATAATTAAATGCATAACTTAGCCATGATTCTCCTGTACTTGTTGGTATTGAATTTAAGAATATCAAGATTACTAAAATTAAGAGCACTATCATAAATATAATCTTGGTCCATGAATATTCTTTGAAAAACTCTAATTCCCCTGTTTTAAAAAATGTACCTATTAATAATAAAAAAGAGATTAAGATTATTATTAAAAATACAATGTTTGGAAGGGCAGTATTAATAGCGTTAACTACTTTATTGGCTGTTACAACTAAAAGGCCTAAGACAAAAGCTACCATTGCATTGAGATTTTTTTTACTTGTAGTCTTATCTCCAGAGCCCTCTACACCTAAGATCCTTGATTTTTCTAGTAAAGCAAAAGAGATTGTAAATATTAATAGAAATGGTAAGACTATATCAAATAAACCAAATTCTTTAAAAAAATCAATTGCATTGCCTAATACTGTTTCTGCCATTCTACCTCTTTTATATATCAAAGAAATTTTATATTAATAAAGGTTTTTGTTTGGTCCTTTTGGGACCTCCTCTTTTATATATGTTATATCTCCTTTTTTGTTTCTTATCACATTTAGATTTTCTAAATGTTGGAAATATATCTGACATTTCAGGCGTTTTCTTCTATTGCTTCATCAAAACTAGGTAATGCTGATCTTGATATTATCATTATATTACCAATAGATTTTACTAATTGGTGTGGAATTGTTACACCTCTTGCACCGCTTAATACTTTGGTTAATTGAGAATGTTTTGTAGATTTTACTCTCCAACCAAAAACCTTGTTATTAAGAATTATTGATTCTTCTATGTCCCCATAATAATTGCCTTCATCTGTATAAACGGGCATGCCTATTAAACTTGTAACTTTTAGTGTTCTTACCATTTTTTACCTCCCTTTCCTTAATAGGAACTTATTTAAATTTAAATAGTTTTCTATGTTTTATGGAAATATATAAGAATTTAATTGTTATTGGTACTTCCCATATCTCTAAAAATAGTTTGGATGAGGTAGAATTAATTATTCTTGAAAAAAAGCCAGATATTGTTGCTTTAGAGCTCGATAAAGAAAGATTTTTGGCTCTATTAAACAAAGATAATGTTGAAAAAAAGAAGAAATGGGGAGAATTAAAAAAAATAGGTATAAAGGGGTTTATTTTTGCTTTGATGGTTGAATGGATAGAAAAAAAACTTGGTGACAAGGTTGGTGTTAGGCCTGGCGAGGATATGCTAAAGGCAGCTGATATTGCTAAAAAGGAAAGAATTAAGATTGCATTAATAGATCAAAAAATAGCTTTAACCTTGCAAAGATTAAATGAGACTATAACATGGAGAGAAAAGGGCAGATTTTTTATAGATATATTAAAAGCTATTCTTGGTTTTGGAGAAAAAATAGAATTTGATCTAAATAAGGTTCCTTCTGAAGAATTAATAGAAAAAATGTTATTGTATGTAAAAAAAAGATATCCTTCAATTTATACGGTCTTGGTTCTTGAAAGAAATCTACATATGGCTAAAAAATTAAATGAGTTAATGAAAAATTTTAATTTGATTGTTGTTGTTGTTGGTGCTGGACATGTAGATGGGTTAATAAAAGAGATTAAAGAGCTGTAAGTTTAGTTAATGTTTTTTTATATTCTTCTGTTAGTTGTTTGGTATTTTCTAAAAAAAATGCAATTTGTCTAGTAAACTCTAATTTTGGCTGCTCTAGATCTTGCAAGGCGTTAGAAATTTCTTTTAGATGATATAATTGATTTGAAGAAAATTTTGCAAATTCTAAGATATCTATTTGTTCTTGCTCAAAATATTTTTTTTCTTGTTTTAAGGAATATAAAAATCCATCAAATAGTTTTTCAATGGTTTCAAAAGAAGAAACATATTTTTTTATATTTGGCATGATTCTTTTTACAAAATAACTATAAGCTTTATTTACAAAGTTTTTTGTGTTTGTTTCAAATTCTAAAATTGTTTTTTTTGTTTCTGGATCTTTAATCTGTTTTAATGAAGAGGTTAATTGGTCTAAACTGTTCAATAATAATCTAAAATCATGAATTAGTTTATCACTTGTGTTTATTCCTATTTTGATAGATTTACCTTCTGTTACAAAATCAATTTTTAATTTTGTAATTATTGAAAATCCTGTTTCATTATATCTTTTTAAAGCATTTAATGCTTCACCAGATAATGCTGCATTATTAGTAACGGCTTTATTTAGGATTTCTGTTTTATCAGTATATAAAGATTGAAATTGTCTTAATAAATTTGATTGTTTTGCTACGGTTGCTGTACCTATAATTTTTTCTAAATTTGTTAAATCTTCATTTATCTCATTTATAACGGACAATTCTCTTTGAGAACTTACATTTATAATCTTGCCTGCTTCTTCTAGCTCTGTTTCTCTTTCTTCTAATTTCTCTGTTTCTCTTTCTGTTACTTCTAATTCTGTTTCTAGCTCTGTTTCTCTTTCTTCTAATTTAATTCTTTCTGGATTTGGGTGTGTTCTTCCGTTAGAGTCTATTACTTTTTCAGGTAATCTTGATTTTTCTTCTTTTAGATCATTTAATTTTCCCTTTAATTCTTTGCTTCTGACCTTATTTTCAAGTTTTTCTTTTTTTCTTTCTAACCTGGTTTTTCCATCTGAAGAAATTAAATTACCTAGTCTATTTAATAAGCTACCTGTCCCTTTGCCTGCTGCAATAACACTTTTTTCTGTTGCTCCGATTGTTCTTTCAATAATTCCATATTTATGTGCTAAATAAAAAACCAAAACTAAGCCAAATCCGAGTAGAGCTATAGTGAGTATATATGCCATAAATAAAATATGTTTTTTTGATTTTTAAAAGTTGCTATTAAAAATTGTAGGAAGATTTAAAAAAGAATAAATTAATAGAAATATATGTTTAATAAAAAAGAGATATTTAGCTTAATTATAGCTTTAATAATATTAACTTTTGTTTTTGGATTTAATGATAAATCTGAAGTTTTTGTTTTTACAAATTGGTTAAGCCATTTTTTGTATGTTTTTTTTGTAGTGTTAATTGTTTTGTTTGTTAAGGAATTGGGTCATAAAGTCTTTGCTTTATGGAGAGATTGTGATGTTAAATTTGAAATTTGGTCTATAAAAAGTTTGTGGTTTAGTAAGGCTTCAGAATTTAAAAATAGGTTTAGAATAGGTTTATGGTTGCCTATTTTTGGTACTATTTTAACAAATGGTTGGTTGCCTTTAACTTTTGTAGGAGAACATAAAATAAAGGGAAACAAATTATTAAGAACTGGGGGGGTTTGGGTTAAAGTAAGTGATTATGAACGAAATTTGATCTGTTTTGGTGGTTTTGTTTTTTTGGGCTTATTTCTAATAATTTTAAATGTTTTATCTAGAAAAATAGGTATGGATATTGATTTGTTTGTGAGGGTTATTTTTTTTGTAATGTTATTTAATTATTTACCCTTCCATAGATTAGATGGTGCGTATATCTTCTTTGGGGGAAGGTTTGTTTATATTTTTGGTTTGGTATTTTTAATTTTGTGTTATCTCCTATTTTTTGTATCTTTTTGGTTGTTTGTTATACTTGGCGGGTTGATTGGTTTAATTTTAATTGGGATAATATTTTATAATTGGACAAAATGAGCTGGAAAGAACTAAAGTATTGGACAAAGGGAGCAATAATTGGTTTTTTATTTAGTGTTTATATCTATTTAGCTAAGCTTTTAACAAATTATTATAATACTGGGCTTTGGCATGACTTAAATCCGAAAGTAGATAGTGGTTTTTTTTTGTATTATTCTTTGCCTGATTTAAAATATTCTTTATTTCATTTGATATTCTCTATATTCGTTGGTAGTTTTTTTGGTTGGATTTATGGAATCTTTAAAGAAAAATATAGACTTTTTAGATTTAAAAGAAAATGGGGAATAAATAGATATTAATGGATTTTGTCTAAACTTTGATTTACTAAAAAATCTGCTGCTTTTTGATGGATGTTTTCTCTGGAAACAGTATGATATATTACTTTTTTAAAATTTTTTTCGTTGGTTTTTACTTCTTGTAATAAAGATATTAGGTGGGTAGCTTTCACTTTATATATTCCTTTGATTTGTTTAATAACCAATTCTGAGTCCATGTTAATTTCTACTTCTTTAGAATATTTTATTGCTAATTTAAGTGCTTTGATAAGTGATTTATACTCTGCAATATTATTTGTTGCAATTCCTATGTATTCTTTGTATTCTTCTAGTTTTTTATGATTTTTATCCCAGAGAACTATTCCTATGGCTGCTTTTCCAGGATTTCCTCTAGAACCGCCATCACAGTTAATGTAAATCATAATTATAATTTTAATTATTAGATTAAATAAGTTTTGGTTTTATTTCATTCTTTTTCTCTTTTCAGCTGCATCTAAATAGTTTTCTCCAGAGGATATTGGTTTTCCTATTTTCTTTTCTGCTTCTATTTTAGCATTACCTACAACTTCTCCGCTTTCTTTTGCTGCTTTAGAAGAAAATAAAGGTTAATTTAATAATTCTGTAAATTTAAGATAGTTTTTTAAAAAAATTTTTAAAAAGTTTGGGTCAAAATGCTCTGGCTTTGTTCTACCATCTCCTTTACTCATTATTTCGTATACTTTCTCTGCTGGAATTGCCTTTCTATATGGTCTTTCTGAGATTAATGCATCAAAAACATCTAATATTGAAACGATTCTTGCTTCTTCAGGAATTTCTGTTCCACCTAATTTATTAGGATAACCTGTACCATCAAATCTCTCATGATGGAATTCTGCAATTCTTTGGGCGCTTGTTAAAAGTTCGTGTGAACCATATCTTGCAATACAATATTCAAGTATTTTTCGTGCATAGTTTGGATGCTCTTGAATAACTGCAAATTCTTCATTTGTTAAACTTGAGGGTTTGTATAATAACCTTTGATCTACATAGACCTTTCCTAAATCGTGTAACAATGAAGCATTTTTTATTTCTCCAGGATTTCTACCAAGTAATTCATAAAATTGTATTGAAAAAATACTCACTTTTCTAGAATGATCTTTTTCGCCTGGCTCTGGAAATGAATCACTTAATCTATGGATAAGACTAATTGCTTGCTTTCTCTCTAATCTTCTGTTTAAGGTTTGGATTTCTGTAGATAATATTAAGCCTCTATTTTGCAGAATTAAATTGGGAAGATTGATGAGTGTATTCATCTAAAATTAATATGGCTAGAAAGTATTTAAACTTTATTGGAATTTTCTGAAAGTTTGAGTTGATCTATATTTTAATATACTCCTTCACTAAGCACGTTTATTTCTTTATCTCCTCTATAATATTTAAGATTACATTTCGGCAGATGGCTATATGATTCTGCACTTGCTTCGACAATTAAAGTTACTTGTAAACTACTAAATATTTTAAGTTTTAATTAAATTTCTTCAAACTTTTTCTCAATATCCTCTAAGTTTAAATGTATTGCATTTATCTCTTTCATCCTAGACAATGCTCTTTCTGTAAAACCCTTTTTTGAAATAAATAAGAATTTATATTCTCCTGTGAAATTTATAAGCTTTGCTTTTCTCATTAAATCATCAACAACATTTATGTCTAGTAGGTCTTTAGTCCATTTGACTTCACCTACTAATATTTTTTTAGCTTTGTAATTGTATGCAACAATATCTACTTCTTCTCCTGTTCTATTCCACCAATTACCAATATTCTCAAAATCTAAGAGATAGTCATTAAATTCTTTATTCATATGGGCTATGAGTAATTCTTTACATATTTTTTCAAATACTCTTCCAATATAGGCATTAAAATTTTCTTTTATATTTTCTTCTACAATTTTAATATTTCCTAGATTCAATGCTGTTTGATTTGGAAAAATAAATTTATACCAAAAGTTAAAGAAATTATCTTTTAAACAATATCTTCCAAGACGTTCTTTACCTAATACAGGATCACTTCTTCCAAGTAGTTCAAGTAATTCGTCAAGTTTTTTAATATATGCTGGAAGAGTATTTGTATCTATACCTGTAAGGTCTTGTATTTCTTTAAGGTTTTCTTTACCTGTAGAGGTTGCTTGCAGAATTGAATTATATTTAGCATGGGTTCTTACGTTTTCATATTCTAATAGATTTTTTGGTTCTTCGAATAATTCAGCACCTTTTTTTAATAATAATTCAAATATTCTCTTATAAATATCTCCTTGTATTTTTTTTACTTTTTCTAGATAATATGGCGTTCCTCCAAATACTGCATAAGTTATTATTTTTTCTTCTTCATTTAATTCTTTAAACATTAATCTAAAATCAGAGTATTTGAAAGGAGATATTTTTATTTTTGTTGCTCTCCCATATAATGCACCTGCTTTACTGTTAGTTATTTTTTGTATCATGCCTATTGATGAACCTACTAGGATCAATAAGATTTTTTTATTTTTTAATTTTAGATCCCAATAATTCTGCAGTTGCGTTATGAATTGAGATGAAACCTCTAGGAATCTCTGAAACTCATCAATTACTAAAACAAAGCTATTATCTGATTTTGATGCAATAAACTCTAGAAAATCATTAAAATCTACAAACTTTCTTGTTTCTCTTAATTGTTCTTGAACTGTTTTTGAAAGAGAGTCTAATATTCCTTGTTTTTCAACTAAATCTACATAAAAATACATTTTATTCCCAGAAATTGATTTGATGAATTGTCTTATTAGTTCTGTTTTTCCTACCCTTCTTCGACCATAAATTACAAACATTTTTCCAGTTTGCAAATTATTAAACTCTTCCTTTAACAAGCCAAGTTCCTGTTTTCTGTCATAAAAAGTTATGTTTTCCATTATATTAACATGTTAATGTTATAATATTAACAAAATAATGTTATATATAAATGTTTTTAATTTTAGAAAGGGTTAAAGATTATCTCTTGCTCCTTTTTTCTTTGCTTTTCTTTTGGCTCTAACTTAATTACAAAAAAATATTTAAAAATATCCACATAAATAATTTAATTTTATTAGTTTTTAGATTTAGTCAATTCTTGAATATTTTAGGCTTAGGAAAGTTATAAATAAATTCTAAAAAATGAATATATTAGTGCCCATAATAAATTTGTTTATGACAAATTTTAATTCACTTCTGAAGCTCAATAAGGCAAAATAGATATTGTTTTGTAATAATTATTGAGTGGTCATTTTTAAAATTAATTATGCTTAGATAATTTAAGAAATAATTAAATAAATTAGTAGATTAAAATATTTAATAAATTCTAATACTCTTCTAGAAAAGAATCTAGAGGGGATTGAACTTGCTTAAGTTGTGCCTTTGAAACCTTTGTGTAAAATTGAGTAGTTTGTAGATTTGAATGGGCCAATAACTCTTGAATAATTCGAATATCTGTACCAGATTCAAACAAATGTGTGGCAAAAGAATGCCTTAATAAATGACAGTATACATGCTTCTTAATTTGGGCCTTTTTGGCTATTCTAACTATTAAATCCTGGATTGCTCGAGTAGTAACTGGTCTATTTTTCTCCCTATTAGGAAAGATAAAATCTGAATTACTTACTAGTTTTTTGTATTCTTCTAAATCTTTTATTAAAACCTCAGAAAGTATAAAGAAACGGTCTTTTCCACCCTTTCCCCTCTTAAGCAAACCTGATTTTTCTAGTAAATTTACATCTGAAAATCTTAGTTTTGCTACCTCAGAAACCCTTAAACCTGAGGAATACATAAATTCGATTAAAAGCTTGTTTCTAATGGATCCTGCATGTTTTAACATAGACAGAATTTCTTCTTTTGTTAAGATATCTGGTATTTTTCTTTGTTTTTTTGGAGTTTTAATTTGAATCATAATATTTTTTTTAAAAAAATCGTGATAGGTAAATTTTAAGGCTGATTTTGCTAGGGATACTGAGCTTAAATCATAGTTTTTTTCTGATATAAGGTATGCTAAAAATTCTTTAATTTCGTCTTCGGTAGCTTGGTCAATATCTTTTTTTAAAAATTCGTAAAATTTAGATAAAAAAAATCTATACATTCTGATGGTCTGTGCACTTTTTCCTTGGATTTTTAGTTCAGTTTCTACTTTTTTTTTAATTTCTTGGATTTCCATGGATTATACGCAGTAAAACCTTCGTATAAGGTACATTATACGAAGGTTTTTAGTAATTTTGTTTTATATCATAATTTTAACTATTTAATTAAATATTTTGCTAAAATGCCTAAGCTGATTATAATTACTAAAAATATAATTATAAACCATACCCAAAATGATTTAAAATTGATTTTAATTATTGGGGACCATAGGGAAGGATCTAGATTTTTTTCCAAAGATTTTATTTTGTTTTTAATATCAAATTTTTTTTGTTTTTTTTGTTTTATTTTTTCAATTGTATTTTTCATAATTTATTTTAATTTTATTATTTTTTAAAGGTTGTGTGTGGTTGTCTAATGGGTTATTTTTCTCTTTTTTTGTTTGAATTTTTATAAAATTATAAATTTTAATAAAAATAATTGAGTTATAATAAAACAGTTATAAATTAAAAATATTTAGATATTTATTGTTTTGAAATATTTTAAGAAATGATTAAATCTTTTAAGCTTATTAATTTGAATCTTAGAATTTGTTGTCCATTGTGTTCTACTGTTTCTAAAAATATTGATTCTGGATGGACTCATAATTGGTCTTTTGGATATTTTTCAGATTTATAAAGCGCTTTGTAAAGAACTAATTTTTTTCTAGTTTCTGAATGTAATACTATGCCTATGACTTCACATCTTTTATCTTTAAAATGTTCGTAAATCCATGGTTTTCATTTGGTATTCATTTTTAATTTATTATGCGTTTCTTTTAATTAATTCTAAGCATTTTAAAGCATCTTTATAATATTTTTCGCCTACAATTTCAGGATGTTTCTTACCTAACTTAATCAAATATTGAGTAGCAGTAAGGCTTAATTCGGTAATATTTAAGATTTCACTCATTTTTTCATTTCTCCTTTGTTTTTTTAATTTTGATTTGATTTTTTAATGTTTTTTTTGGTAAAAATTCTTTTGTTTTTTCTGTAATTGTTATAAAAATTTCACGACCTTTTCTTGTTTTTTTAATAAACCCGAGGTCTTGCAAATTTTCAGTATAAATTGAGATCATAGATTTAACATCATTGTATGTTTTATTTGGATAAAGTTCTTCTGTTAGCATCTTCATTGGAATCCATTCTAGTCCTGATTCTTGTAAAATAATGGATAATGTATAAAGGAAGTTTTTCTTTGTATCGGTTAAAGAATTCCAGAGAGATTTATTAATATTTTCTGGTTTGGAAAACTCTGTTAATGTTGGTATTGTTTCTTTGACTAAGGATTCTGGTTTAATTTTTTTTTCTTCTGAAATTAATTCATAAAGTTGAGAAATTTTTTCTTCAATGTTGCTTATTTTTTTATCATATTCTTTGAATCTTTCATAGTGTTTATTGTGGTGCTGTTCAAGTTCTTTTATCCAATCATGAAATTTTGTCATATCTGATTTTATGTGGTGAAATGATGTTCTTACTGATTCATTTAAACTACTGATTTTAGAATCCATGTGAGGATGCTCATGCTCTCTTTTTCTTTTAAAAATACTAAACATGATAATATTAAAATCATTTTAATATTTATAGTTTTTCATAAATTTTGCACTTGACAAATATACACAAGATATTTAAATTAAAATTACTAAGATTTATTAAACTAATTAAAAAAACATTTAGTATGATTAAAATATTTTAGAAATGATTAGACTAATTAACTGTTTAGTTAACTGTTAACTAAACAGTTAACTAAGTTAACTAAATGTTTAATAAATTGTTTAATGCTTAAATTTAGCTGTTTAATGCACAAATTCTTAGGAATTCTTTGGTAATTGATTTAATAGTTTAGTTAACAGTTAAGCAACAGTTAACTGAATTCAGTTAACGTTAACTGTACATCGGAAACAAAAAATGTATATTTTACCTGAATGTTTTCTATTCTGGTAAGAATGGGTTTCGGTATCCTTGAATATGGGGGTTACCCCTTGATTTCTTATGGAACTTTCTGTTTAAATATGAAAGTGAGAGTTCGTTAAAATAATGGCTTTGGAGTTAGTTTAAGGCTTGTTTTCTATAAAAAGTGATAGTTTGGTAAAAATAGATTTAATTTTTAATAAAAAATATGAAATTTATTGAAAAGTGATAATTAACTCTCGAATAAAGTCTTTTGATAGGGATCTTCGAATCCATAAAAACGAGTAATTAGCTTACTTTTGAGGCCTAAAGATTTAAATTCTGGGATAATAAAAAAAACTGTTTTTTGATTATTTAACTTTTGTTTTGAAAGTGGAAGACCTTTCTTGATAATGGTGCTTATATAACCTCTAATACAAGATTCTGAGAGTTTAATTTGCTGTGAAACTGTAGCATAAGTGGCTTCTATTTTATCATCTTCTAGTTGGTAGATTGTTAAAAAAACTCTTAATTCTTGCTTGGAAATGTTTCTAAAAATATCATTTATGTTGGTTTTAAAGGATTTAATTGTTTCTAGTTTTTGCTCTTGAATTGCTTCTTGTTTTGTTATTTTTTTAAAGAAATTTTCCGAAATTATTCCTTTTGATAGCTTAAAATCAGAATTTTCTTCTTTTTTTTTAGTGATTGGTGATTGATTAACGGGTGATTGATTGGTGATTGATTGATTATCTGGCCTAATTGTGCTTGATTGGTCTAAAAAAGTATTATTTGGGGTTTCCGACGTGTGCTTAAGTGCTTGATTGCTTGTTGATTGATTGATTGCTTGTTGATTGATTGATTGATTAACCCCATTTTTTCCAGTGGAACTTTCAAGAATAGGTGTTTTAGCAGGATTTCTTGTGGAATCTTGATTAAAGTGCTTAAAATCCTCAATTCTGGCTGAAATTTGCTGAATTAAGAGGTTTTGTTGATTGATTAGGTTTTTGATTGATTGGATTTCTGACTCTAAGTGCGAAATGTGTTCTTTTACCTTAGAAAAGGAGTTTTTGAGGTTATTCTCTAGGTTTGAAGATACCATAATTTAGAAATGAGAGTTCGTAAATATAAGGATTTGTATAAAAAATTAGAGTGATTGATTGAATGTGTGTTTAAACGGTGCTTGGTGATTGATTGATTGATTAATGAGTACTTAAAGAATCTGCGTATAATATGATAAAAAATATATTATACGCAGATTTTTTAGGAAAATGAGTGTTGGTGTGCTTTTCGAGATAAGACCTATAAACCTTGTAAACTAGTGACCGATTGAGTGCTTAATGAGTGCTTAATGATTAAGCACTATTGCGTATAATCCTTGAAAATATGTTTTATATCTTGATTTTTCAGCGTATAATGTAAAAAAAATAATATTATACGCTGATTAACGGTTAACTAAACTATTGAAAAATGATGGATAGAAAGTTAAAAACAGAAGAGAAATGCTTTCGGAATGTCAAAATATGGGGGTTGTTTTTTTTAAAGGGATAAAAATTTAGATTGCATATAATGTAAAAAAAGTAAGAATATACGCAATTTATCATACTGTGGATTATATGTGAAAGATTTAGTTTTTGTTTGGTTTTACTCTTGGTAATTGAATGTGTGGGGGTAAATTAACTTCTTGTGAAAGATTTAGTGCTTTGACGTTGCACTTAAATAGTATGGTATTAAGAATTTGAGACATGATATCTGTTGGAATGCTTTTGTCTTTTTCCCAAGAAGATAAATATTCTTTTATTTTTTCAGGAGAATCCATGTAAACAACGTGACCTTCTAATAAGGTATCACCTGCAGTACCATAATTTACTGAAAATTCAAAAATAAATTTTAATATCTCTTCTGATGGGCCAATAGTAAGCTGCTCTTGTTCAACGTGAGTTATGTTTAGATTAGAATTTATTTTATCATTATTAAATTTATCTTTTCTTTCTATATTCATCTTTGTGAAATTAAAACCTACTATGGGCATAATGTTTTGTTAAATTGATTGCTATTTAAAGATTTCTACATTTCTTCTAAAACATCTATTCCTAGTAAAAATAAGGATTGTTTTAGGACTATTCTAAATGATTTGATTAATTGTAATCTAAATGATTCTTCTTTTGTGTTTAAAACTTGGCAAACATGGTAAAACTCATTAAACGTTTGGGCTATAGATAGTGAATAATTAGCTATCATATTTGGACTAAATTTATTTTCTGCTAATTTAATTGTTTCTTGAAAATTCAATAATTGTTTAATTAACTTTAATTCTATATCATCTGGGGGATATAGACTTATTTTATTATATTGCTTGCTTTTTCTTAATATAGCTGATGCTCTAGCATAACTATACAATATATATGGGCCTGATTCACCTTCAAAATTAAATGCTTCCTCTTTATTAAACGTAATTAATTTATTAGTATCTTGTTTCAATATAGCATATTTTATGGCTGCTAGGGATATTACTTTGGCTCTAGTTTCAATTTCTTTTTCTTTTAAGACTGGAAATCTTTTTTTAATTTCATATTTTGAATATGAAACCATTTCTTTTATGAATTCAGAGTATAATATATTATCTCCAGTTCTAGATGACATTTTTCCGGTTGGCAATCTGATTAAATTGAAATGTATGAATGTAAAATTATGTTTGAAATTCATTAATTCTAGGGTTTTTGCCAATTGTTGAAAATGTAGTTTCTGTTCTGAACCTACTACGTTAATAGAATGGTTGATTTTATATTTTTTAAACTTTTTTTCTATTAATGCTATATCTTTAGATGGATATAAAACAGTGCCATCTTTCCTTAAAAGAACCCATACACCCAAATTATATGTTTTTAAGTCTATAATTATAGCACCTTCACTTTCTTGGGCTATTCCTTTTTTAAGAAGATTTAGTGATATTGATTTGGCCTTTTTTTCTACTTCTGATTCAAAAAAATAAATATCAAATTTTGTGTTTAGCTCTTTATATATATCTTCTAAAGCATCTAAACTGAGTTTTCTTGTGCGTTTCCATAATGTGATTAATTTTTTGTCTTTTCCTTCATAAATGGCTTTATTAATTCTATTTACTTCTTCTTGGTTTTTTTCATCTTTAGCTAGTCTTTTAACTGCTTCAACATAAATAGAGGCTATCCAAAACTCATCTTTTTTTAATTTCTCCTTAGGATGATATTTCTTATAACACCATATCCATTTAGCTACGTGCATTCCTGTATCACCTTGATAATTGGCCCTGATTACTTTTTTTCCTTGAAATTCTAGAATTCTAGAGATTGATTCTCCTATGCTTGTGCCCCTAATATGACCTATATGGAAGGCCTTATGGGTATTTGCTTGAGAGAATTCAACCATTATTTTCTCTTTAGATTTTTTATTTTTGATTTTTTTAATTTTTAATATTTCTTTTACTAAAACTTTTTGGTCTATAAAAAAATTGATATATGGGCCTTTTATCTCTACTTTTTTTATATATTTAGGTAAATTGATTTTTTTTAATAAATCTTGTGGTGACAGCTTTAATTTATATGATTGAATAGCTAAATCTCCGAATTTATCGTTGGGGGGAATTTCTAATAATATATCTAATTTTAATTGCTCTTTAAGCTCTTTTTCCAACTGATCTTTGAAATTCATTAATGTGTTTTATATTAATAATTAATAAATGTATTTGTATTAAAATATGCTATCTAAGAACATATTTGCGATTTATAAGTTATAACGAAGAATTAAAATAAATTAAAATAGTGCCCATAATTATGAGTTTTATAAGATTAAAACAGAGAGTAAATTCTAATGGCAATGAATATTTATATGCTTACTTGGTTAAGAATGAATGGAAGAAACGAAAGAAAAAAGTAAAACAGATAGGAAATAGATATATGGGTAGGGTTTATAGAATAGATATATTAAGAAGTATGTGTTTTAATGATTTTGTTGGTGATGATAATTATTTTGAAAAAAAAGAGGTTGTTGAAATATTTAAGGATTTGATTCTTTTGGAGCTATGGAAGTTTGGTTTTAGTAGGATTAAAAATAATAAATGGTGTAATGGTTTTTTTACAATTGATTTAAAATATAATACTGTGTTTGGCAAAAGGGGAGAGGGGGTTGTTTTATTATTTAACGAGGGATTTTTATGTGACTGGAGTTTGAATAGATTAAGTAACTTCCGTTCTACTAGGGATTTGGGTGAAATGGGGGTGAATATGGGCAAATTACTAAAATTGTGTGGTGTTGATTTGGAACCTGAGATTTTTGTTAAATTATATGGGAAGATTAGTGGTGAAGAGGTTTAATACTTCTATATAGTAGTTATAAATAGAAAGGTTTAAATAATTTGTTTTGAGGAATAATTTATGATACCTCCAGAAAATCTAGCTAATTTTGAAAATGGTGATAGGAAGAAACCATTTTTAACTCTTAGATTTTTTTCAAGTTCTTGAACGGAATAGCCAGAACTTTGTAAATCATTAAATACATCTCTTTTGTATTGATCTGATTCATGAATGTTTGAAAAGGTGATTACACTATTGGTTAAAGAATGTTCTAAAAACCAATTTACTCCTGAAATTACAGGTCTACTGTGTCTAAAGTTATCTTTATACATTATTAATTCTTCCAAACAACTTCTTATAACAGGGGATTTGAAATTTAACACCTCTGGGGAGGATTCAAAACCATTATTTGGTTTAAAGATTTATAATTTGAGAACTAAGGAATATATTAATTTAGAAAGATATCCTGGAAGTTTAAGAGATTACGAAAAATTTCAAAATGAAGAAGGTAATCTTGTTGTTGATGACTCTGGATGGCAGTTAAACATACCGTTTTATAATAAAGAAAGATTGATAGAATTAGCAAACCTTTTTTTAGAAAGAAGTGATAAGGCAAAGAAAACTCATTGGAAAGATGCTTATGAAACCCCAATAATCGTTATTGGAGAAAAAGCTTTAGAGTGTAAAGATGAACTTATTGGATATAAACCCCTTTCAAGATTTATTTTTGAAAATTTATTTATTATTTAATGCTGTTCTTAGTATTGTGAAATAGTCTTTTGTCATAAAAAAAATCAATAAAAATATTTAAATTAATTGGTACTGTTTTGTTAAATTCAACCAATCACATGCCTTCTTCTGTTAAATTAAAACATTCTAGACAGAATTTATCTTCAATAACTTCTGTTTCAATAAATTCTTTACAATTATTGGTATCATCTACAATACTTTTATTTGTACATATATATTTTCAGTAGTACACACTAAGGTTAATATTAAAAATAATACAAAAAAAATAGGATTTCATAAATATTTAATACTCATTATGTATACTGTTTTTTAAATTCCATTGATTGTTTTTATATTATTTAGAAGTTTTTTATGTTTTGACCAATCTAAGGCACTCTCTAGAACCTCTGTTATTGTTTTTACTGGAATAATTTTAAGATCTAAAACTATGAAGTTGATCTAAATATTTTTTTCTTCCTTCGCCCTCAAGTATAGTTTTTAATCTATTCAACTCCTGTAATGTGTAAAACTCTATATATCTTTCTCCAATTCCTGAATTTGATAAACCTCTTTTTGCTTGTTCTTCTGAAACAACCCTATAACTACCACCAAGATTATTTTGCTTTAAGACTATTCCTGATTTGTTATGAATCTCGTTCTCAACTCTTTTAATTCTAGAGATAATTCTATCTAATTCTTCTGTTGTTCTTACTAATTCCAAGTCTCCTACAAAAACATCTAAGGCCATACTTTATTAAGAATAAAAAAGTATTTATAATTTACTATTGTGGCTTTTTGTCAACATATTCTTTTATGAATGCATTGTTACCTAAACATTTTTCTTCTATAAATCCAAGATCAATTAATTCTTTATATTGTGGCAATTGAATTAATTTTTTTAAATTTTCATTGATAACAAAACTTACTTCATTTGAATTTTTATTTAAAACAAATCTTGTAATTGAATTGAATTGAGGTAACTCATTTGAATAACCTAAAACTGATTCACCTAAGAGTAATACTGGGGTTTCATAAGCATCTTTCCAATGAGTTTTCTTTGCCTTATCACTTCTTTACTAGAAAAAAGCATATCTAATTGCCAACCTTGGTTCTCTCCAATTAAATAACCAAAACTATTACTATATTCTTCTTTCTCTCCCAAACATACTTTAAATCTTTTTAAATCTATAAATTTATCTGTTCTTATATCTCTCACTCTTAGGGATATATAAGGTACCTCTTCTTCATCTCTTATTAAGAATTTTGGACTCCATAAAAATATAGACAACTTCTCTCTAATACTCTTATCTAGTTCTTCTTTTGAATAAGACATTGTTTCTAAATCGCTTAACATATCTTGCTTATAGGTTTTAGTTTCATGCATATGACTAAATGTTATTATTCTATTGGTTTGTGGAGTATAAATGTAACAATTATAACCTGTAATTATTGGATCAACAAAACCTTCTTCATCTCTTCTTATGAGTAAAAAATCTAAACAAGCTCTAATTGCTTCTCTTTCTGGAATATCTGTTAAATCCTCTAATTTTATCATAAATTTTATGTTTTTAAGAGAATATTTAAATCTTTCGTTTTGTTATTACTTATTAGTTATTAAATTCCATTGATTGTTTTTATATTATTTAGAAGTTTTTTATGTTTTGACCAATCTAAGGCACTCTCTAAAACTTCTGTTATTGTTCTTACTGGAATAATTTTAATTTGTGATTTTTGTTTTTCATTAAGAATAAGATCTTTTTCATTTGAATATGGGATTATTACTTGTTTTATTCCACCTTCAATTGCGGCTTCTACTTTTGCTGTAACTCCACCAATAGCTAATACTTCTCCCCTAATAGATAATGAGCCTGTCATAGCTATGTCTTGTTTAATTGGTATTTTTTTAAGTGCTGAAATGATTGCTGTTGCTACTGCTATTGAAGCTGAATCTCCTTCTACGCCTTCTGATGAGGTTTGAAGAAATTGTACATAAATATCATATTTTTCTTTAATATCTTCTCCAAAGAATTTTGAAACTAATCCTGAAACATTTAGAACAGCTTCTTTTGCTATCTCTCCCAATTTTCCTGTTGCAACTATTTCTGCTTTTTTTCCGCCGTGGGTTACTTCAGATTCTATTGGCAATATAATTCCAGAATAACCTGAATCTGTTCCTATAACTGCTAAACCATTTACTCTACCAATTTTATTTCCTTCTGTTATAATTATTTCATATTTTTTCTTTGCTTCTATATATTTGTCTGCAATTTGCGTTTCTAAGGATCTTGCAATTTTTTTTGCTTTTTTTATGTGTTCTGCTTGAACATATTCTGATCCTTCTTCTAGTGCTACATCACCTGATGCTCTGACTAGTCCACCTAATTCTCTTAATCTTACAGTTATTTTTCCCGAGATACCTGCCATTTTTCTTGCTTCTAATATAATTTCATCAATTGCTTCTTTTGTAAAATGTGGAATTTTTTTGTCTTTGTTTACTTCTTGTGCTACAAACACTGCTATTTTTTCTCTATTAATTTCATTATCTTCCATTGTGTCATTCATATAAATTTCATAACCATATCCTTTTATTCTGGATCTTAATGCTGGGTGCATTTTTTCTATTGTTTCTAGATTTCCTGCTGCCACTAAAATAAAGTCAGTAGGAATTGGCTCAGTTCTCACCATGGCCCCCGCTGATCTTTCTGATTGACCTGTTATAGGGTATTTTTTTTCTTGTAATGCTGTTAGAAGTTCTTGTTGAGAATGTGGTTGTAAGGTTGCAATTTCATCTATAAATAAAACACCACCATTAGCTTTATGAATCAACCCACCAATGACACGTTCATAGGCAGGAGTACCTAAACCTCCTGAATTTTTACAAAGAATTTTATTTACGAATATATTACCTGTTTCTGTGGTTAGGTTATATAAGTAACCTTTATATGGAACTTTTTTTATAAATTTTATTCTTTCTGATTTCATTATTTATCTGTTTGTAGGAAAATTTATAAGATTAGTGGATTTTTTAGAATATTATGAAAAGAGGTTATGAAAAAGAATTTGATATATTACTAAGAAATAGTAATTTTGATATTATAAAAAGTTCTTTGTTTATACGAGATTTTTCTATAAAGGAAATTACTTATGAAATAGATCATCTTACGCAAAGAAAAAATATTCTTTTTGTTTTTGAAGGAAAATTACATAATATCGAAAAGGCAAAGAAACAACTTGTTAAAAAAAGAGAATCAATTTTTTATTTTAAATTAGAATTATTAAAACAAGGTTTTAAAGAGTTTAATGAAATAAGATTATTTGGCTATTCATGGCATAAAAAAATAATAATTGAGTATGATTTTAAAGGTAAAATTCTTAATTTTTGGAAATTTAAAGATGTTGAAGAATTATTAATTGTTTTAGATAATCTTTAAATATTTTTGTTATTTAATTATTTTATGTTTGAATTTAATATTTTAGAAAGAAATAGAATTGTTTTTGTTAAATTTTTTTATAGATATATGGATGAAAATAGGTTTAAAGAACAATATGGTTTTGAATTTGGTGGGGGAGAATTATGGGTAAAAGGAAGGGGGGTTGTAAATCAAAAAAGTGCTACTGGACGATTTATCTATCGAAATTGTAAAAGAGAATGTAGGTTGGAATATGAATTAAATGAAAAAACTAATTATTTGAATGTCAAAGTGGATATGCCTGAAGAATTATATGTTGACTTTAAACAAAGAATAAAAAGTTTGATTGTTAAAGATTAAATTGTTAAGGTTTGTTGTGTTTCTGTATGATTTAATTGATTATTAACTTCAAATTCATCTCCAAAAACTAGTTTATTTTCTAAAATTTCTAACATTTTTGGTGATATATTTAAATTCTAATAAGTTTTATTAATTTGTGTTTTCCATTTAATATATAATAAGTAAATTTAATATTTAAATCTGGCGTGTGGTTGTCAAGTGCGACTATTAGCAAAGATTAAAAGATTTAAGCAATAGTAATTAGCTTGTTCCATGGTTTTATTTTATCAGCTCTTTTGTAAATTATTTTGCCTAACCAATTTTTTACTGCTACTTTGTGTTCTGGTGTGACAATTACCGATTTTCCTGATTTTGTGGTTAATTTAATTAAATTTCCATTGTATTTGTATTTATTAACTGATAATACTTCCGCCTCTTTTGCTTTTTTATTTTTCTCTGCTAAAACTTTAAGTTCGTTTTTATTCAAATCTGTTGCTTGATATTTTCCTTTTTTTATTAATTCTTTTTTATGTTTTTTTAATAAGATATTTATTGTTTCTTTTATTTTAATTGTTGATTTTTTATTTTCTTTTAATTGTTGTAACTCTGAAGTAACAAAACTTTGAAGCGGATCATGAAGTACATCGCCTAAAAGAGCACCTGAATTAGCTCCACTAGCATCGAAAAAAGGGGCTGCTTTTTTTTCAGAGTTATCCACTAGAACTTTAGGAATGTGAAATTTAGAGGTTTGCATTCTTTTTGAAATATTAATAAAAATAACAAATGCTGCTAAAAAGATCATTGAACCTATTAAAGATGCGGCTGCCATTATGTCACCATATTCTTTTCTTATCCACCATGGTGTAAATATTGAGGCAAGTAATAAGATAAAAAAGAGTAGATTTTGATTTTTTGCTGAAGAAAGAGATTGAATTTTTAATTTATTAACTAAATCTTTAGCCTGACCTCTCGGCATGGTTTTAACTAGGGGATTATTATCATCTTGTTCATTATGAACAATTAATATATCTTGTAATTTTTCTTTTGGCAATAACTCTGCTAATGCTTGTCCTATTAAGGATTTTCCTGTTCCTGGTGAACCTATTAATAACACATGACGCTTTTGTTTAGCTGCTTTTTTAACAATATTTATGGCTTCATCTTGACCGATTACTTGATCTATTAATTTTTCAGAGAGTTTAATATCTTTGGTTGTTTTATAATTTAACATGAATTAAGATTATTAGTAAAATTTAAATGTTTTATTAAAATATTTCTTCTTCTGCTATAACTATAAAATCTCCTATAGCCATTACAGAACTGAAGGGAATTAAGGCTTCACCATCTTTTGTTTTTTCTAGATCTAGATTTTGGGCATATGGAGTTGGATTTTTTAATACAATATGTATAATTTCACCTGTTTTTGGTTCAAATGTAAGATTTGAAACTTCACCAAATCTTTTTCCAGTCTTACTAACGATATTTTTGCCTATATATTGTATTGAATGCCTTTTTTCGCCGTCAACCATTTTAACCTCGTTAACTATATGTTACTAGGTTCTTTATAAATATTTTCCTCTTTATTTGTAAATTTTTCAATAATAGATAATGGAAGAGATTTTATAAATCTGAATGTTAGGGTTTCTTCATATATTTCGATTTGATTTGATTTATAGCCTTTTAATAGAAATAAAAATAAATTATTTTTTCTTAATTCATTAATGGATAATATTATTAATGTACCTTTTAATTCTGAAGAAGAGTTTGTAGTTAATATATATGATTGTGGATATTCTATTGTTGTAATTATTTGGTTTTCATTTAAATTATGAACGTAATAGGTTAATGGATCTTTTGAATTAAGTAAGATAAAGATATCTTCTTTGTTTATGGATATATTATTGAAAATAATAGTTTCTGGCAGATTTTCTTTTAAATATCCTTGATCTATTATTATTGTTTTATATATATTTTTTTCTTGTGTTATATTTAAAGAATTTAATTCTTTTTCTGTTAAAAAAGAGATATTATTTGTTTTAATATTAAAATAAAAACCAGTAATATAGATATTATTTTTTATTAATATTAAATTATTTGAGGAGGGAAGCTTTGTTTTAAATTCATTTATATCTTTAGATATTAGTAATGTTGTAAATAAAGATAATAAGATTAATGTTATACTTATAATTAAGATAGTTTTTATTAATGTTTTTAATAAAAAATATGCTAAAATTCCTATTATAACGATTATTATTAAATAAATTAAAAGTATGTTCATTTTATTATTATTTTTTGTATATTAATAAGTATTTTTATTGAGACAGACACCTTAATTTCCTATGGAATTTTTTGGTTTATTTTGAGATTAGTTAGTTGATTTTATTTTTTTTAATTATAAAAGTTTTATAGTTAAATAGATTATTGAAGAATATTTATATATTTTTTAAATAAAATGAAATAGTTAAATTTGGGTTTTACTTAATTTATTTTTAAATATTGTTGTTATATATAATATATATTTTATAATAATATTAAATTTTGTTGTTATTTTTGAGTTAATTAAATAATATATTTTGGTTTATTATATAATTTATAAATTCATTAGATATTTTAATTTGATTTTCCATGAGAAAAAATGGTGTATGTGTGATTATGACAATATTTAAAACGAGGTAAGTTCTTTTTTTATTATGACAGAATTAAAGGGGTTTTTTAATGATTACTTAGCTAAAGAGCCTTTATTTAGGGATAGAAAAAGTTTACAAACTAATTATACACCTAGTAAAATATTACATAGGGATGAACAGATAAATCATGTTGCTGGGATTCTTGCACCTTGCTTAAGGATGGAAAAACCCTCTAATTTGTTTTTATATGGTCAGACTGGAACAGGAAAGACTTTGGTTGTTAGGTATGTTATGAATAATATATCTGAAATAAGTAGAGAGAAAAAATTACCAATAGAAGTAGTTTATTTAAATTGTAAATTAAAAAGGGTTGCAGATACTGAGTATAGGTTGATTGTTCAGTTAGCTGAGGAATTTGGAAAGAAGATTCCTGCTACTGGTTTACCAACAGATGAGGTATATAAAATTTTTTTAAATCATATAGATCAAAAAAAAAAGTTAATAATTTTGGTTTTAGATGAAATTGATCAGTTAGTTAAAAAAGCTGGGGATGAGATTTTGTATAATATGACTAGATTAAATACAGAATTAAAGAATGTTGAGTTTTCTATAATAGGTATATCTAATGAAGTTACTTTTTTAGATCATATTGATCCAAGAGTTAAAAGTAGTTTAAGTGAGGAGGAATTGATTTTTCCGCCTTATGATGCTTTACAGATTCAAGATATATTAAGAAATAGATCTTTAGAGGCATTTAGGGGGGGTGTTATTAGTGCTGGCGTTTTAGAGAAGTGTGCTGCTTATGCTGCTAGGGAACATGGTGATGCCAGACGAGCTTTAGATTTATTGAGAGTGGCGGGTGAGTTAGCTGAGAGAATTGGAAGATATACAATAGAATTAGAGGATATAGATGCAGCAGAGGATAAAATAGAAAAGGATAAGGTCTTGGATATTGTTGGAACACAACCAAAACAGTTTCAATTGTGTTTACATTCGATTTTAGATGTTTGTGATATGGTTAAGAATAATTGCAATTTATATACTGGAGATATTTATGAGAGATATAAGGAATTATGTATACAAATTAAAATGAAGTCTTTGACGCAAAGAAGAATTTCAGATGTTATAGCTGAACTAGATATGTTAGGTATAATAAATGCTAAGGTGATTTCTAAGGGAAGATATGGTAGAACTCGAGAGATAAGTTTAGCAGTTCCACAGGCTATGGTTCCTAAAATAAAAGAAATATTAAGAGAAGGATTAGGCTTATAGATATTTAATAGGGTTTTATATGATTAGGGAAGAAATAATTAAAGAGATTGTTGAGAAGGGAATTTTATTAGATAGTGAAGTAATTGATTTAGTACCAGATAATTTAGGTTCTATATTTTTAGATTTTTTATGTGAACGTGTAAATAATAAGTTTTTAAGTAAGAATGATTTTCATTATATTTTAAATGAATATAATAAAAGGTTTGTTTTTAATACTGATTTTAATGTTGAATTAGTGCATATATATAATGATAATTTTAAAAAAAAAGAGGTTCAGGATTTTGTTAAATATTTTAGAAATAGATATGAATCTATTAAAAATATTTTGATTAAAAGAATTGAATTACAGTCTGTTATTTCAGTTATAAGGTTAAGGGATAAAAGGGAAGGAGATAGGGTTTCTTTGATTGGATTGGTTCTTGAAAAGAGTATTACTAAATCTGGCAATTGTATTTTAAGGTTAGAAGATACTACTGGGATAATTGATGTTTTAATAGGTAAAAATAAGGAGAATTTGGTTGAAATAGTTGATGAGATTGTATTAGATGAAATACTAGGTGTTGTGGGTGTTTTGGGTAAAAATATTGTTTTTTGTAATGAAATTATTTTTCCAGATATTCCTTTAAATAAGGAATTAAAGAGATGTGATGATGAGATATATGCTGCTTTTATTGGAGATATTCATTATGGTTTGAATCAATTTTTAGAGGAAGAATTTTCTAATTTTATTGATTGGATTAATTCTGATTATGGTGAACAAAAGGAGATTGCATCTAGATTGAGGTATTTGTTTATTGTTGGAGATTTAGTGGAGGGGATTGGTGTTTATCCAGGACAAGAGGATGATTTGAAGATTAAGGATATTGTTAAACAATATGAAGGGATTAGTTTGTTATTGAGCAGGATTAATAGTAATGTAAAAATTATTATATGTGGAGGCAATCATGATGCTATGAGGATTGCTGAACCTCAGCCTTTATTTGATAAAAAAATATGTGAGTGTTTATATAAGTTAGATAATGTTTATTTAGTTACGAATCCGTCTCTTGTAAATATACATAAAATAAATGGTTTTTTAGGTTTTGATGTTTTGATTTATCATGGATATAGTTTTATTTATTATTCTGATGCTGTGAATTCTATAAGAATGAAGGGTGGTCAAGAGAGGAGCGATTTAGTTATGAGATTATTATTAAAGAAGAGGCATTTAGCTCCTGCTCATGGTTCTAATTTATATATACCTGATAATAGATATGATCCTTTAGTTATTGATAAGATTCCAGATTTTTTTATTAGTGGGCATATTCATAGGATAATGGTGGATAATTATAAGAATGTTAGTTTGTTTAATTGTTCATGTTGGACAACACAAACGAAGGATATGGAGAAAAGAGGGATTGTTCCTCATCCTGCAAAGGTTCCTGTTGTTAATCTTAAAACACGAGATGTAAGAATAATTAATTTTTTAGACAGTGGTGTGAAGAATGTTTGATTTAATAATGAAAAAATATTTTGAATGTTTAGATGAGAATATGTTGAAATGTCATGATATTGCTAGAAAAGCAAGGAGTTTAGGTTATGATTATGATGAAGAGGTTAGTATTCCTTTTGCAAAAAATTTGGTAGAGAGGGTAGAGGGTTTAGTTTCTGTTGTTGCTCCTCAGGTAAAAAATTCTGGTATTCGTGAGAGGATATATGAGTTGGAATGTAAGTATTCTATGCAGGATTGGAGGGTTGCTATGGTTATTGCTTTAGAGGTAGCACAGGAGAAATTTTGTAGATTTAAAAGTAGAATAGAGGCAATTGAGATTGGAGTTAGGGTGGGTTTTGCTTATGTTACTGTTGGTGTTGTTTCTTCTCCTTTAGAGGGTTTTGTTAGATTAGAATTGAAAAAAAGAAGGGATGGGAAGGAGTATTTTTGTGCATATTTTTCTGGCCCTATTAGATCTGCTGGAGGAACTGGGGCAAGTGTTGCTGTTTTAATTATAGATTATATTAGAAAATTTATGGGATATGATGTTTATGATCCTGATGATTTAGAGATAAGAAGGGTATTTAGCGAGATAGAACATTATCATACTAGAATTACAAATTTACAATATTTTCCTTCGGAAAAAGAGATTAGTTTTTTAGCTGTACATTTACCTATACAAATTGACGGTGATCCTAGTGAGGTTTTAGAGGTTCCAAATTATAAAGATTTACCAAGGATTGGTTCTAATAGATTAAGAAATGGCTTTTGTTTGGTTTTTGCTGAATGTTTGAGTAGTAAGGCTAAGAAGATTTATGGAAGGATGAGTAAATGGATGTTAGAAATGGGGATGGAGCATTGGATTTTTTTAAAAGAGTTTTTAGATATTCAAAGGGAAGAAAGAGCTAGATTGGTTGGTAAGAAAGTGGATGAAGATAAGGTGGATTTTAATATAGCTCCTGATTTTACTTACATAAAGGACGTTGTTGCTGGAAGACCTGTTTTGGGATACCCTTTAAGGAAAGGGGGATGGAGATTGAGATATGGGAGGGCAAGAACATCTGGTTTTTCTGGAACAGCTGTTCATCCAGCAAGTATGGTTGTTTTAGATGGGTTTATTGCAATTGGGACACAATTAAAGGTTGAGAGGCCAGGTAAAGGAACTACTTTAAGCACATGCGATATTATTGAGGGACCAATTGTAAAGTTGAAAAGTGGAGAGGTGAGATTTTTGGATACTTATGAAATGGCTTTAGAATATAAAGATAGTGTTGATGAGATATTATTTTTAGGAGATATTTTAATTAATTATGGGGATTTTTTGGATAGGGCACATGTTTTGCTTCCACCAGGATATTGTGAGGAATGGTGGATTAAGGAATTAGAGGAGAAATTAGTGGATAAAGGGCTTATTTTCAAATTTAAAAATTGTAAAATTAGTTTTGATGATGCTTTTTTTATTTCTAATGAATATAATATACCTTTACATCCAAGATTTACTTTTCATTGGAAAGATGTTACAGGTGGGGATGTTTTTGAGGTTTTGACGTGGATTAATTCCTCTGTTATAAAGGAGGATAGAATTATTTTGGATTTTAATTTAAAAAATAAGAGGATTTTTGAGTTAATAGGCTTGCCACATAAGTGCGTTATGAATGAACATGTTGTTGTTGAGGATGATTGGAGTAAGGCATTAAGGGTTAGTTTGGGTTGTTATAATAAGGATTTAGTTATGTTGAATATTGGTGATGAGAAGGATGGTTTGGAGTATGTTAATAAGCTTTCTGAGGTGAGATTAAGGGATAAATCTGGTATTTTTGTTGGAACAAGAATGGGAAGACCTGAAAAGGCTAAGATGAGAAAAATGACTGGTTCTCCACATTGTTTATTTCCTGTTGGCAGTGAGGGTGGAAGATTGAGATCTTTTCAGTCTTGTTTGAATAATGGAAATATTAGAGCGCAGTTTCCTTTATTTTTTTGTGAGAAATGTGGAAAAAATACAATTTATTCTAGATGTCATAGATGTGATAGTCTTGCTAGAAAGAGATGGAGGTGTGATCTGTGTGGTTTTTTGGATATAAAATGTGAGAAAGCAGGCCATAAATGCAATTCTTTTGATATATTTAATTTAGATATCAGGGAATATTATGATGTTGCTTTGAGAAGATTAGGTATTGGTAGTGGTCCAAATTTAGTTAAAGGGGTTAGGGGTACATCAAATAAAGAGCATATTCCAGAGAATTTGATTAAGGGTATATTAAGAGCTAAATATAATTTATATGTAAATAAAGATGGTACAATACGATATGATATGACTGAGATGGCTTTGACACATTTTAAGCCCTTGGAGGTTGGTGTGAGCGTTGATAGATTAAAGGAATTAGGATATGATATGGATATATATGGAAATAATTTAATTAGAGATGATCAGATTTTGGAGTTAATGTGCCAGGATATTGTGATGCCTGCTTGTTTTGATAGTTTAGAGGAGGGAAGTGATGGGCTTTTTTTTAGAATAGGTAATTTTTTAGATGATTTACTTGAGAAGTTTTATGGTTTACCTAGATTTTATAATTTTAGGGATAAGGATGATGTTGTTGGTTCTTTGGTTTTAGCGATGAGTCCGCATACTTCAGCAGGCATAGTTGCAAGAATTATTGGTTTTTCTAAGACACAGGGAATGTTGGCTCATCCTTTGTTGCATAGTATTATGAGACGAGATGTGGATGGAGATGAGGCCGGGGTTATGTTATTATTGGATGCATTATTAAATTTTTCTCGTAAATTATTGGGTGAACATAAGGGGGCTACACAGGATGAACCTTTAGTTCTGACTTCAACTTTAATCCCGACAGAGGTTGATGATATGGTTTTTCATATGGATACTGTTTGGGATTATCCTTTAGACTTTTATAAATGTTGTGAGGAGTATAAATATGCATCAGATATTCGGTTGGAAACTGTAAATGATAGATTAAATAAACCAGAGCAATATTTGGGGTATGGGTTTACTCACGATACTAATAATTTTAATATTGGTGTTTTATGTAGTAGATATAAAACAATTCCTTCTATGATGGAAAAGGTTAATGGACAGATGAATATTGCTAAGAAGTTAAGGGCAGTGGACCAGGATGATGTGGCTAGATTAGTTATTGAGAGGCATTTTATGCGGGATATTAAGGGTAATTTAAGAAAATTTAGTATGCAAGAATTTAGATGTGTTGTATGCAATGAAAAATATCGTAGGCCTCTCTTAAAGGGTGTTTGTAAATGTGGGGGAAAATTATTATTTACTATCTCTGAGGGTTCTGTGATAAAATATTTAGAACCTTCTATAAGATTAAGAAATGAATATAAGCTACCACATTATTTGTGTCAAACGCTGGATTTAACACAACAGATGATTGATATGTTTTTTGGTAAAGAGAAAGAGAAGCAAGAGGGATTAGGTAAATTTTTTGGTTAACCAGATACCCTCTGGAGAGCTGTCCTATCTTCGCTTTGCTCAATAGGACTATTTTTTTGGAATAATGAATAGATTGAATAAAAAATTATAACTGGAATGATAATTATTAGCCAACTTAACAATGCTTTGTATAAAGGTAAACAACCACAATAACAAGGATTTATTGCTGAAATAAAACCATAGTCAATACAATTTTCTTTTAAATTCATAGGGCAGGGCTTGCACATCATTCCTCTATCCATCATTAAAAACCAGAAAATTAGTAATACTGTTAAACTTATAGTTAATATAATCTTAAGTTTCGTTGGTTTAAAATTCATGATAATTAAATTATTTTTTTATTAATAAAGATAAAGATGTTATGTGGGAAATCTACAAGGCAACCGACTGAAGGGATAGTTAATTTTAGCGCTGTAATTTTAGTATTGTATTAAAAGAAAATACATCTTCACTTAAGCCCATTTTTTTAACTATTTTTTCAGCTTTTTCCTTTCCGCCAACATAATCAAAAACTTTTTCTTTACTTCTTTCAAATTTGTATTTTGGTAGTTTCTTCATCTCCTGATACAAGGTTTCAATCTCATCTTTTGAAGGTTTCTTAAATCCTGCTGATATAAATCGAATACAGGCATAAAGGTCTGTACCAAAGAAATTTCTTTTCTCTGTGTTTAACCTCAGCTGTTTTGATTTGATATCTTCAATAGAATGTGGAAGTTTTATCAATTTTTCAACCCAGTTTTCATTAAAAATATATTTAATATTTAGAGCAAAACCGTTAATCGTAAAGTTGATTTTATTTTTCAGAATTTTATAAACCTCTTTTTGGTTAGTAAAATAAATGTCAAGCACTAAAAAATCATTAATATCTCGGGGGTCATCTACAATTTCTTTTTTTAACACAGTTTGATTTTTTCTTCTCAATCTAACATATTTGAATTTTAAATTTTTTAAATTTGAGATAAACTTTTTTCTATCCCCTAAAAATACCAAATCATAATCCCTATGTTTGAGTTTCTTTTTAAAAAAATGATAAAAAACCGAGTTTCTTAGAGTACCACCTATAAGAAAAAGCTGGGATTTTTTAGGTACAGACTTTTCAATTTCTCTAAAAATCTGGAATGTTTTGTTGTTCTGTAAAAAAATGGGCTTACTCATAATTACAATAAATGAAGATGTGCTATATAAATAATTCGATGGATGCTAAAATTAATTGAATATAATGTTTGTTAGGTTCTCCTGCTAATGACTAGTTGCCAAATAAAATTTATTAAAACAGTAACTAGAGTTTAGTTCAGATTTATTTTTTTCTTCTAAAATTTCATTATCTTTTCTATCTAATCTTTTAATTAAAATTCTGAACTAAATTGAACCTAATGTTTGTTAGGTTCTCCTGCTAATGACTAGTTGCCAAATAAAATTTATTAAAACAGTAACTAGAGTTTAGTTCAGATTTATTTTTTTCTTCTAAAATTCCATTATCTTTTCTATCTAATCTTTTAATTAAAATTCTGAACTAAATTGAACCTAACCGCTGTTATGTGCCATGAAGGAGCGAAGCGGCTGAAAGTGCAACGTGGTTCGAGCCGAAGGCGAGAAAGTCCGCCGTAGCCCGCCGTTTTCATGGATGCCCTATCTTAAAATAACTTTGATTAATTCAGGAAACTCCTCTGTTCCCATATCTTCTAAACAATAATGCCCTCGCCCTTTCAATTCAATAATTTCACCACCAAGGGATTTATGAAAAATTTTCAAACTTTCTTTTCCATCATCTTCTTCGTCATCAGCAGTAAACATCACAATTTCTTTGACTCTGTTTTTAATGGTTTCATCAATCGGATAAGTATAAAATTCTTTTCTGAACTCATCGTCTTTGTCTGGGATTTTCCAAGGAGCAACAAGTATTAGTTTGAAAATTTCTCTCTTTGTTTCTCCAAGCCAACGCACCAAGAAAGCGCAACCGCAACTATGTCCAATAAGAATGGTGTTTTCATCAACATTATGTTTTTCAAAGGTGCGCTTGAATTTTTCATAATCTGGTTCCCAAGGCGAGGGCATAAGAGGAATTTCCGTTTCAATATTTTTAGTAAGAAGTTGTTTTTTAGTCCAAGGAATCCAGTGCTTATCATAAGTTCTTGTTTCTGGATTCATCGCTTTTTCAGCATTTGAGGGGCATCCATGAATTATTATACATTTTTTAGCAGTCATAATTATTATAGATTATTCAAACATTATAAAAGTTGCTATATAAAGCGGGCGGAGGCGGATTGCACATAACGATGTTATATTCTCCGACTGAAAGGTGGACTAGTTGCCCAATTAAAATTATTAATTAAGGGAATAGAGTGCCTGAGAATTTATTTTCTTTTAATCTATTTTTTTTACTAAATACTAGTTCTCTAGAACATACATTAATTTTCTTTCTTCGAAGGCATTGAATATAACTCTTTTTATGCGAAGTCGTTAATATAAAGCAGATATAACTCGTAAAAACCTAAAATAGAATACCTCATAAACAAATTTTTCATATCTACTAAATAATGGTCCTATTGAGCGAAGCGAATGTAGGACAACTCTTCCGAGGTTATCGGAGAATTTTCGGAATTTTCTAACAAACAAATTTAAAAAAACAACCTCTTTTAAAATTATGATAGAAGTAATTATCTTTATTCTAATAGGTATATTATTAGGCACTATTTCAGGTCTTACACCTGGAGTCCACATCAATCTTCTCTCAGCTTTAATTCTAACAATTTACTCAAAATTAACAAATATTGATCCAATAATTGCAATAACAACAATTGTCTCAATGGCAATAACCCATACTTTCTTAGATTTTATTCCTTCAACATATTTAGGAGCACCTTCAGAAAATACAATTCTTAATATTTTACCATCTCATAAATATCTTTTACAAGGCAAAGCCTATGAAGCAATAAAATTATCAATAATAGGCAGTTATTTTGGATTAATTTTAATTATAATAGCTACACCCCTCTTATTAATTGTAACAAAAAAATCTTATGAAATTATAGAAATCTTAATTCCATATGTTTTAATTACAACATCCATAGTTCTAATATTTAAAGACAAACAACCGTTAAATTCATTAATAATCTTCACAATTTCTGGTTTATTAGGATACATAGTCTTAAATCTAAAAAATATAAATGAACCACTATTTCCATTATTTTCTGGGTTGTTTGGAACTTCATCATTAATTCTTTCAATAAAAGAGAAAATAAAAATTCCAAACCAAATTTTAACATCACCGAAAATAAAAATAAAGAACTTAATAAAAAACCTCAATTTAGGATTATTTTCCTCTATCTTAGTTGGTTTTTTGCCTGGAATGGGATCAGCACAAGCAGCTATTATATCCTCTTCAATAAATAAAAAACAAACAAACGAAGATTATATTATATTAACTTCTTCGATAAACAGTATAGTTTTAATAATTAGTTTAATAGCTATGTATACAATAAATAAGGCAAGAAGTGGAATTATTGTTGCAATAGAAAAAATTACTCCTGAAATGACACTAAACAATTTATTCTTATTAATTATAATCATACTGATTACAGCATCTCTAACAATACCTTACTCATTATTCTTAGCAAAAAAATTTTCAAAATATATTACAAAAATAAATTACCAATATCTTTGTACATTTATAATTATCTTTATTGTAATTTTAACCATACTTATTTCAAAACCATTAGGTCTTCTAATATTAATTACTTCAACATTTTTAGGCTTCTTACCTCAACTATTAAATATTCCTAGAAATCAATTAATGGGTTCTTTGCTAATTCCTGTAATTTTATACTATTTTTAAAATAAGAAAAATTATTTCTTCTTTTTTTTAGCAACAGTGGTTTTACTTTCCATTCTTGGTTTTTTTTGGAAGAATAACAAATAAATAATTGCTAAAATGCCCAAGGTATTTATAATTAAAATAGCTATAAACCAATACAACTGGTTATTTCTTGCTGTTTTCCACATAGCTATTCCACTCCAAATTAAAGACCAAATCCCAGCTATTGCTAACAAGGCTATACTTTCTGGAGGTAAACCACTAAAAAATATTGTACCAAACATAAAATATATTTAATAAACTATATTTATAAAGGTTCTTATTTTATTTTTTAAATATAAATAAAATATCTAGATTGCATTTATCCTTGTTTCATTTTTCTGTTATTCTAATGAACAAATACTTAATAGGAATGAGAAGTGAAAAGTCTTGTTGTTGGCATTATCAGTCTAACCAAATGTCAAAACTTTGTCGGATTCTTCAACTAGCTTTAATAAATCTTTCATAGTTGAGATTGGACAAACTTTACTGCCCTCTTTTTCTCTTGATTTTAAACAAGTTCCACAGGCTAATATTTGCCCTTTGTTTTTAATAAATGAATTAGTTTGTTCTTTTATATTGTATTTTTCATCCCAAATATCTTCAATTTCAACTCCTTTATTTATTAAGAAAACCTTTACTTCATGATTTGCTTTTATAGATGTATTTCCGAATCTAAAAGCATTCCAAACAACTTCTGTTTCGTTTGTGCTTATAACAATTCCAATTTTCATTTAAATTCCTTACTCAGTTCTTTCTTCATTTCTTCGTATTGCTTCTTTGTGATTTCTCCAGAAGCAAATCTTCTCTTTAGAATACTTAATGAATCTTGGTCATTTTTATCGGATTTACTAGCATTGATTAAAGTAACTATGAGCCAGATAATTAATCCAAAGAAAAGCAACATAAAGATAAATCCAAATCCCATCATACTATAACCACCCATTCCAAAACTTCCTATGAAAAAGAGGACAACAATTACAGCAATGAAAATCCATACCCACATGTTTTTATCATTTTCCATAAATATCATTCTCTTAGTTCCTTTTTAATTTCTTCAAATTGTTTTTTGTTTATCTCTCCTTTAGCATATCTTTTTTGTAAAATATCAATTGGAGTTTCAGATTCTTTTCTTTTATTTGTAACTTTATAAATAAACCAAACTATTAGAATAATTACTACTATTAAAAAAATGAACCAAAATATATTCCAAAGATTATTATAATAGTTTCCCATCATTCCTGAACTCATCATATTATTTCCCATCATGTTCATCATACCACCACCAATATCTTCGTTACAATAAAATCGTTTAGCCATTTGAATATGTGTTTGTTTTAAGCTATCAGAACCTTCACCACCCATCATCTGATCCATCATTTCGTGGGCTTCACCGGGGTGCATTTGTTCCATATAGTAATCACCAATTGATTCAAGTTGTTCATCTGTAAGACTATTACAACTAATTCCTGAATCTATAAGTTGTTTTGTTTCATCAAAATTATGCTCGTGAGCAAAGATTAAATTTATATTTAATAATAAGATACTGAAAATCAAGATTGCAAAAATTTTTTTCATCTTAACACCTTATAATTTTTCTTTAGTTTTTCAGTCAAAATCTCTTTTATTATATCAAATGCTTTGATGATTCTTGGATTCGTAAGTTTGTAATAGATATTTTTTCCTTTTCTATCTGAAATAACAATATCTTTAGATTTCATAATTGATAAATGTTGCGAAATATTGGCTTGGCTTAATTTCGTTTTTTCTATTAATTCTGTTACTGATAATTCTCTATCTCTCAATAAATTCAATATTTCTAATCTAGTTGAATTTGAAAACACCTTACACATTTCAGCATGAATTTTATATAATTCTTTCATATTAATATATTAGAATAACCTAATATTTAAATATGTTTTGGTTAGGAAATTTTCTCTTTATAAAAAACTTTTACATCAGGAGAAAAAATATACTGTTAGTCAATAGTTTTTTTTCTATTAGATTTATAAATAAGTTCCTATTTTTGGATCGCCTTTAAAGTTTTCTTTAATAAACTCAACCATCATTATATTTTCAGATTGTTCGTAGGCTCTTAATGCGCCATTTAACATGCCTTTTTTGAGCAATAAATCACCAAGTTCATTAAGCTTGATTTTATCATTTGCAGCCTCGAAGGACTGTGCAGCAATACTTAGTTCATTTTCTTTTATACATTTGTCTCCTGTTTCTATTAATTTTTGTTTGTCATTTAGAAATTTAAATACTTCTAAAGCATACTCTAATTTTAGTTTCTCTAGGCAATAATCTCCAACTGTTTTTAATCTTTCGGTGTTTTTTATTGCTTCAAATGCTTTTATAGCTTCATTTATATGTCCCTCTTCTAGACATTTATTCCCAACTTTTAAAAGCATTTCTTTGTTATCTGATAATTTATAAGCATCAATTGCATATGTATAAAGGCCAACTTTGGCAAATTCTTTTGCTACTTCATTTATTTTAGTTGTGTTGCTTACTTTAGCATACATTTTTAATGCGTCAGTTTTTTGATCTCTTCTTAAGAATTCGTCTCCTACTGCCTCTAGTAACTCTTTTTTTCTTTCTTCGCTGAACATTGAAAGATTTACATTTTCTAAGCCCTTTTTTATTAGGGTTGGTACTATTTTTTTGAAGCTACTATTATCTTCTTCTTTTTTATAATATTCATCCACTAAATCTGATATTTTATTTTTAATATGCTCAACCATTTCTTTCGTAAACAAGATCGTTTTTATATATTTATGTTTATGTTATAATATATTTTTTAGTTATATTAAAGTTTTGTAGTTATTAATTAGTGGAGATTTCATTAATTTGTAATTGAAGTTTGTTTTTGTATTCTTTAACAATACCTTTAGCTTTGATTTTTGTATCTGTTTTAAGATCAAGATTTGTTTTATATATTATAGATTCTATATCTGATGTATATGTTTCTATATTTATTACTGTTAATTTCTCTAGTTCTTTTATGTTTGTTATTTTTCCTTGGATGATTATTTCTTTATTTAGGAGTTTTTCTGAGAGTTCTGTTGCTTCTAGGGGGGTTGTATTTTTATTTATTATAAATAATGAGATTATTCCAATTAATGTGGTTAATATACTTATTTTAATCAGGGTTTTGTCTCTCATTATTCTTTTTTTTAATATGGTTTATGATTTACTTATTTTTTTCTTTAAATTTGTTTGTAAAGAAATTTCGAAGAATTTTCTTGATTTAAGAGATTTTGTTTTTTTTGGTCATTTTTATTAAAAGAAAGTTTTATAAGTTTGTTTTATTTATATATTTTATGGGTGTCTTGGATAAATTAAAATTAAATGATGGAAAGGATTATGATAATTTCTCAGAAGAGAACACTTTTTTGAAGAATACTATTACTTATTTAAGGGCCGAGGTTGATAAGTTTAAACTTGCTCCTTTGGTTGTATGCGATGTAAAAAGGATTATAGAAAATAAAGCAATTATAAAATTGCCTAATGGAAATCATTTTTTTGTTAATATTGGAAAGGGTGTCGAGATAAAGGTAGGGGATGTTGTTTTGGCAGAACAGAGGTCTTTGACTATTGTTGAAAGGTTGGATGACTCTTTGGGGTATGATGTTGATAGTTTTTTAATAATAGAGAAACCAAATGTGAGTTGGAGTGATGTGGGTGGTTTGGAGGAACAAATAAGGGAGTTGACTGAGGTTATTGAATTACCGTTGAAGAGGCCTGATCTATTTAAAAAATTAGGAATTGAACCTCCAAAGGGTGTTTTATTGTATGGTTTGCCGGGAACAGGAAAGACTTTGTTGGCGAAGGCAATCGCAACGAGTACTAATGCTACCTTTATAGAGATTGTAGCGTCTGAGTTAGTGCAAAAATATATTGGGGAGGGAGCTAGGCTTGTAAGGAATATTTTTGAGTTGGCAAGAAAGAAGGCACCATGTATTATTTTTATAGATGAGATTGATGCTTTGGCGGCTGGGAGAATAGATGTAGGTGTTTCTGGGGAGAGAGAGGTACAGAGAACGTTTATGCAATTGTTAACAGAGATTGATGGTTTTAATTCTTTAGGAGATGTGAGAATTATTGCGGCTACCAATAGATTTGATATCTTGGATCCAGCTGTATTAAGACCGGGAAGATTTGATAGATTAGTTGAGGTGGAATTGCCAACTAAGGCGGGTAGAAGACAGATTTTTAATATTTATATGAAAAATATGAATTTAGATGGGTTGGATTTGGATGTTTTACTGGAGAGAACAGATGGTTTTACTGGGGCAGATATAAAGGCAATATGTACTGAAGCTGGATATTTTGCTATTAGAGATAATAGGGAGTTTATACGAACTGAGGATTTTTTGAATGCAATAGTTAAATTAAATTATAATATGGAATATGAGGATAATTTAGCTGGTATTTATGGTTAGTTTTATATATTTTATTACTTTAAAGTAATTATGAATAAATTAGAGAACAGGATAAGAAGACAGAAAATTCATCTTAGAATGATTGAAGAGTTGGATAATCTTACATTTGCATCTTCTAATTTAAATGAGTATAGTAAAGAGCTTTTAAGATATTTATTATTTGTTTTTAAGTGTAAGGATTCTGCAATATTATGGAGAGAAAAGGATTCTTTTAAGGTATATAATTCTAGTTTAGAGGGGAATGATAGCTTAGGTCTTTTAGTGAGGGATATGTGTCATAAGAAGAAAAGAGGTTTAATTGTGAATTTATTAAAGAAAAGATCCTTATTATCAAAAAATAAAATTTTTAATTTTTTAGCAGTATTGGTTATTTCGAATAGATCTTGTGTTGGTTGTATTTTTTTATTAAATAAAATCAAGTTGTTTGAAAAGAGGGATTTTAATTTTTTAAAATTAATTGCTAAACGGGCTGGTATAGGTTATGTTTTTGTTAAAAATCATAGTGATTTAAATTTAAAGACCAGGGAATTGGATGCTGTATATAAGGCGGATAAGATAAGAGATAGTTCTGAGAATTATGATGACTTTGTACGTATTACCTTAAAGAACCTTTTAGAGACAATTAAGGGTGAATTTAGTTTTTTTGTTAGTTATTCTGATAATAAGGACGTAAAGGATTATTTTTTATATGGGATAGATGATGATTCTGAATTATACAATGAATTAAGGGAATTGAGTGATTATATTTTAATGAATGGAGATAATAATTTTATTAATTTAAATAAGAAAAAAATAAGGAATGTTATGTGTGTAATTTTAGCTATAAATAAAAATAAGTTAGGGGTGTTAGGGGTATCCAACCATGATTTTACTAGGGATGATTTGGTTTTATTGAAGGCTGTTGCTTCACAATTCGATACTGCTGTTTTGGATTCATTGGATAGGAGAAGAATAAAAAAAATGTTTCAAAGATATGTTTGTCCAGATATTATAGAAGAGTTGTTGATTGATAAAAAAGATCTTTTAAAGGTAGATCGTAGAGAATTAACTGTTTTATTTTCTGATTTAAGGGGGTTTAGTAGTGTTAGTGAGAGGTTAAAGCCAGAGATTATAGTAGATTTTTTAAACGAACATTTTGATGCAATGAGTAGGGTGATTTTGAAGTATGGTGGGATGATTGATAAATTTGTTGGTGATCAGATAATGGTTATTTTTGGAGCGCCTATTTATGTAGAGGATCATGTGTTGAATGCTTTGCATACTGCTATTGAAATGCAAGAGAAACATGAGGAGTTATTGAATAGATGGAGAAATAAGGGAATAAATTGCGGGATTGGTATTGGTGTTAATTTTGGAGGGATGTTGATTGGGAATATTGGTGGAACAATAAGAAGTGATTATACTGTTATAGGTGATAATGTAAATATTGCTGCAAGGTTGTGTAGTATAGCAGAAAGGGGGGAGATATTGGTGACAGGTGGTTGTTATGCTATTGTCAAGGATAATTTTGAATTTAGTAAAATAAATCAATTAGATTTGAAGGGTAAAAGAAAAAGGGTTGATGTTTATTCTTTGAGAATCAGGTAGTTTTTTATATTAGTAGGGGATTTATTTATTGAAATGGCAATGTGGCATAAATTTGATAGGCAGAAATATAAAAATAGGTATAGAAATAGTGATGAAGGGGTTGTTATAAGGGTAAGAATACCCATGGGAAGAGAGATATTGGGGATTCTAGAGCAAAGATTAGGTAGCTGTAGGGTTAGGGTTAGATGTATGGATGGGAGATCTAGAATATGCAGGGTTCCTGGAAGATTAAAGAAAAAACTCTGGGTTAAGGAAGGGGATGTTTTATTAATAGAACCTTGGGAGTTTGAAGGGGATGAAAAAGGGGATGTTATTTTTAAGTATACTAGAAATCAAGTTGATCTTTTGAAGAAGAAGGGATTGATGAATGAGATTGAGGAATTAGAGGAGTTCTAATTTATGGAATGTGTACAGGATATAAGGATTCCAAGGGATAGAATTGGTGTTTTGGTTGGAGAAAAAGGGTCTGTTAAGAAGAAATTGCAGAATGAATTTGATGTTATGATTTCTGTAGATAGTGAGGAGGGAGAGGTTCTTGTTTCTGGTGGGGATGGATATAATGTTTTTCTCTGTTTAAATGTTATTAAGGCTATTGCGCGAGGTTTTAATCCAAGGGTTGCTTTATTATTGAAAAAAGAGAATTATGCTTTTGAAATAATAAATATAAGTGATTATTGTAATAGCAAAAGCGATTTAATAAGGATTAGGGCAAGGGTTATTGGAAAATATGGAAGATTTAGGAAGCATGTTGAGGAATTAACTGGCTGTACAATGGTGGTTTATGGTAAAACTGTTGGCTTAATAGGGGAGTTGTCTATTGTAGGTGTTGTAAAAAGGGCAGTTGAAAATTTATTAAGGGGAAGTCCTCACTCTAATGTGATTAGATTTTTGGAAGAACAAATAAAAATGTTAAGAGGGCTTAGTCACGAATAATTTTTTTTAAGATATTTGATTATATTTAAATATTTGATTAACTATTTTTATTTTGGTGGTTATTATATTGAGGGCTAGACTTGAGATTATTATTGCTTTTATTATAATTATTGTATTTTTAATTTCATTGTTTAGTTATTATTCTGTTACAGGGCATTTTATTGGTTTTAAAATGTGTAAATTAAGTACAGATTGTGGTTTTAGTGGTTATGTAGGGGACTTATATTGTAGAGAAAATATGCTTATGCAGAATTATAAAACATTTTATTGTGAGGAGGAATATTGTAGGTTTACTTTAACTCCAAGAGTAAAGAAAATTTGTAGAGAGTGCGTTGATAGTGTTTGTTTATGAGGTAAATACTTTTCTTAGTTTATAACTCCAGTTTTTTCCTTCTGTTTTGTAGTTTTTTTCTATTTCATTTTTAAGATCATTTACTGCTTTGTGACATACAGTGGATAATATCCAATCTTCAACTGTTGTTGTAAATATTTTTTTTGAAGGAAGTTCTGTTTTTAATGTTATGGAATATCTTTTTCTTTTGCCAGTAATATCATATGTTTTTATTAAAACGTCTATTTTTTCTATGTCTTTTATAAGATATTGTATTTTTTTGTAGCTATTCGAAATTAATTTTTTAATTTTTTGTTGTTCATCTAGGTTAAGGTTTTTTAGGCCAGTATATTGGATTTGTTTGTTCATTTAGTTCACCTCGATTAATTTTTGAAATGTTGCACCTTTCTTTTTGGCTTCTTCAAGGGAGAGATTATAATTGCCATTTTTAGAGGTATTTAGCTCCTCTGGTCTTATAAAGTACCATCCTTTATTTTGGAATTTTATAGCAAATAAAGGTTCTGCATTAAATTTTTCTGCAAATTCTTTTAGTTGTTTTATTTCATCAGGATAAAGGTATTTTTTTATGTGTTTTATAAATTTGCATTCTATAGCTAGTAGTTTTTTTTTGTTTGATACTAAGATATCTGATGATGGTAGAGGGGTAGAGCCTGAACCTGCACTTCTAATAACACCCCAATTATTGTTATGAAATAAATGTATTAGCTCTCTTTCTGCTCTGGTCCCTTTTTTTTTCATTATTAAATTAAAAGAAAAGATAGTTTAAATGTTTTATGGATTAAAGGTCTCTTTGTTGTATTGTAGCCCTTTTGTTTTCTTGTGCTCTTCTACATGCTTCTTTTACCTGAAAATTAAGCACGAGGTTTAATTTTTCTGCAAATTCACTGCTAACATTGCAATCAGAATATTCTTTTACTTTTGATTTAACAACAATCATATCTTCAGCTTTTTTTGGTACAATGAAAGAATATGATAGATCTTTACCCATTATTGTTGCTCTTTTGTTTTCTTTAGCTCTAGAACATGCATCTTTTATTAAACTTACTGCTACTTTATTTAGACCTTCTGCAAAATCTCCTGCGACATTCATACCTTTTGCCACATCCTTTACTTTACTTTTAACAATCAACATATCACTCATTTGATAACACCTCCAATTAAGTTTATTAGATATGTTAGATTGTATTATTTAAAGGTTTTGGGTGGTTTTTTTTCCTATTACTATTATTTGGTAGTTTGTTGATCCTTTTTTTGTTATGATTTTTTCTTTTATTTTAAAGAATTTTTCTACTTCTTTTTCTAGGATATTATTTGGAGAATGTGTTAGGATAGAGATAAGGCCATTATCTTTTAATATGTATTCAGCTACAGAGAAGAATTGATTATAGAGTTTTTTTATACTCTTTTCTGAATTTTTTTTAGTTTTTGTTGGAAGGTGAGTTATTATTTTGTTTATTGAATTTTTTTCGAATATTGTATCTAAAAACTCTATATCATGCTGTGAGATTTTTATTTTAGCTTTAATTATTTTTGAATTGATTGTTGTTGCGTTTGTGTGTGGATAATATTTTGATGATGCATAAATTTTATTTGATTTTAGATAATTATAGGCTTCTAATATAATTTGTCCATCTCTGCAGTTTGGATCAATAATCACTTCATTATTTTTTGGTTTTATACAATAAGAAACAAGGAATGCTATTGTTGGATTCGCTGCTTGGGGGATTGTTTTAATGTGATACTGGCGTTTTGTCAGATCAATTGGATTTGAACCAATAATCAACTCGTTTTTGTTAAAATCTAATAGAATTGTTGTTTTGGGTTCTTTTAGATCTACTTTTGTTTTATTTGTATTTAGGATTAATTCTCCGATTTTTTCTTTAGTTTCTTGTGAATCTAAATATGTATTTTCTGTTTTTATTACGCTTACTTTAAATGTTTCTTCTACGTTTATTTTAGGAAAATTATTGATTAAACTGTTTAGATCTTTAAAATTAATTTTTGTAATGAAGTTATAGATTATAGTTGGCATTTGAAGTTGTTTTAATTCTTCTAACTTTGCTTTTATTATGATTCTTTCTGGTGAAATTTTTTCTGAGTTTTTGTTTAATTTTTCTTTTATTTCTTCTTGCAAAAATAATTCTAGGTTTTCTAAACAGCAGGCTATACTATTCGATTGTGAAGTCTTTGAGGTTTGTTTCATTTTCTAGGATCACTTTAATATTATTTACTTTAGCGCCGTTTGGTCCAATCTTACAAGAGGCTATAAGTTTATCTATATTTTCTTTTTCTCCTTTTGCGTGGATTTCTACATTATTCTCTATATTTTTTACATAGCCTTTAAGATTTAATTTTTTGGCCATTTCTTTAATAAATGCTCTAAAGAAAACCCCCTGTACTTCTCCTTCTAAGATTATTTTTAGTTGCATCCGATAACCTCGGAAGAGTTGTCATACCTTCCGCTACGCTTCAATAGGACTAAATCTTATTTAGTATATAAAAATATTTAAAGAAGATTTGTGCTTTTATTTAAGAGAAAATTTTTTATCTGTGAAGTTTACTACTAATTTTTTTATGTTTATTCTTAGATTTTTTTGGCTAGGTAAATATTATTTGAGTCATCTATTATTTTTATTTTTATTATTTTATTTAAGATGAATTTTTGATTTATAATCGTTATTGCTCTGTTTTTGTAAGATGTGATTGATTGGTCTTTGTACCACCCAGCAGCAAGTAATTTTGCATTTAGAACTTCGCCTTTGTTTATTGGTTTTTCTATTCTTTTTGTTTCTTTTATATTAAAGTCTTCTTTTGTTGCAATAAGTTTTATTTTATATTTATTTTCTAAATTTTTTAATTCTTTGTAGAATTTTTTCCAGTTCATTTTTTTTCTTAATTTTTTTGAGAATTTTGTTTCTTCGTATTTTTGTATTGAAATTTTTATGTTGTGTTTTTTTACAAATTTTATTAATTCTTTTATATCATTATCATTTATTTCTGGAATCCAAACAGGAGTTAGATTTAATTCTATTTTTGTTGTTTTAATGAAATTTATTATATTTAATATATGTTTTAAATTATAATTTTTGTTATTTGCTAGAATTTTAGCTTTATTTTCGTCTAATGTGTGTATTGAGAGATTAATTCTGTTTAAATTGGCTTTTTCTAATTGTTTTATTAATTGTTTGGTTAGTAAAGTTCCGTTTGTTTGCATAGAGATAAAGTTTACTTCTTTAATTTTTGAGATTTCTTCTATTAACGGAATTAGATTTTCATATGTTGTTGGTTCACCTACTGAATCTATGTTTGCTTCTATATTTGTTTGTTTTTCTTTGATTATTTCTTTTAATGTTTCTATTAAGTATGATTTTTCTGCTATGTAATTATTTTGATGTAATGGGTGGTTTGTTGAACAGAAGATACAATCTAGGTTACAAATTGTTGTTGGTCTTATCTGCAATAGATTTGTTCCTCTATCTATTATTCCTATCTGAATTAAACCAATTAAAGGAATTTTTGATTGTTTGTTTATTATAATTAACATAGGAAAAATGTGTTTTTCTAGTTTTTATTTTTTGTCTAATACAGCTAGTATATTTAACTCTGGTTGTTCAACTCTGTAATGTCTGTCCTTTATTACATTTGTATATAAAAATTGTAGCCCTTTTCCATTATATTCTGGGGGTATGCTGATTATCCTTATAGCATTTTCAATTCTTTGGTATGTATCGGCGTGGTCTTTTCTTTGAAACACATCTGTTTCGCTTTTTATTAGTTCCATTAAAAATTCTTTTGTTGTTATAGAGTATCTGTATATTGCAATTAATCCGATTAATATTGCAGCTTCATGTGTTACTTGATGGTTAATATTTTGAAGGGTTTCTCTTATAAACGCTCTACAACTTTCTACACTTAAATGTATCTCATCTTCTGGTACTCCCCTAAGAGGTAATATATTATATGCTATTAAAAGATGTTCTAGTCTGTCCATTTTGTCTTTTAGTCTTTTATTTTTTTCATTTATCGATCTCATACCGGAAACTAAGTTTGGGTATTCTCTCTCTATTCTATTTTTTAGAATAATTGTTGGTGATGTATATTTTGATCTGTCTATATGCAAACCATAAATATCCTCCATTATTGTTTCTATGAATGCGAATTCATCAAGAGATATTCTTCCGTCGTTGGTTAATGCTTTGCTTGCTATCTCTTTCATTATTATTTTACTTAAATCACTTGATGGATTGTATTTTCTTGATTCTTTTAACGAGGGGGTTTCTTTTTCTAATAATCTTAGTTGTTGGGTATGAAAGATACCATACATTCCAAGCATTGTTCTGTCAGTCATTTCTTGTAATTTTAAGGCTATTTTTTGTTCTCTATCCATTATTTTTGGGAATTCTTTTTTTAGAAATATATCCATTTTTTGAGAACTATCTACTAGTACTCTTCTAAATCTTCCAATATCTGGTTTTATAATTAAAGGAGAATCAGTTGGGTATTCTTCAGGTGGTGTTTCTTTTTCTGCTAAATAACTTATTGCTTCATAAGCTTCTTCTATGTTTGTTGCTATTTCTTTATAGTCATATTTAGTAGGGTTGTTTTTTTTAAGCCAGATTATTGCTCCTTGTCTGACTAAATTTTTAATTAATATTAATCTGATTTTTTCTTCTTCTGGATCTACTTTTTTATCTAATGTTATGGCTCTCTCTAGTTGATATAATATGGGAAGTGCTTCATCTTGGATAATATATGGTTTGGGTTTCATAGACTTAGAAATGAAGAAAGATTTTTAAGACTTTTGTCTTTTTTAAGTAGTTAAGGGTAAGTTTATTAATGCTTTGATTTTTTAGTTTTTATGGTTGAAACTATTATGGTTGAAGACGCTTTAGAGATAAAGGATTGTGTATTTATAGATGTAAGAACTCCTAAAGAGTTTGAGGAGTATCATATAAAGGATGCTATAAATGTGCCTTTGTTCTCTAATTCTGAAAGACATGAGATTGGTTGTTTATATAAACAAGTTAGTCAAGAGAAGGCTATTCAATTTGGTATGGATATGTTTCTTTCTAGGGTTGATAGTTATCTGAAGGAGATTAAAGGAATTAAAAAAGATTTAATTGTGTATTGTTGGAGGGGTGGGATGAGGAGTAGGGCAATTGCTGAGTTATTTAATACTAAGGGATATAGGGTTTGGCAATTAGATGGTGGAATTAAGGCTTATAGAAATTATATCTTAAAGAAATTAAATGAATTTAATTATGATTTTGAGTTTTATGTTTTATGTGGTTTAACAGGTTCTGGTAAGACTAAGGTTTTGAAGAATTTTGAAAATTCTTTGGATTTAGAGGATTTAGCGCAGCATAGAGGTAGTTTGTTTGGTGGGGTTGGTTTGAAGAGAAGGTCGCAGAAAATGTTTGATGTTTTGTTGTTTAGTGAATTAGAGGGATTAAAAGGGTTTAATAGGGTATTAATTGAGGGAGAATCTAGGAAGATAGGGGATCTTATTTTACCTGAAAAATTGTTTACTAAAATAAGGAGGGGAAAGAAGATTTTTTTAGAGGTTAATTTGGATGAGAGGGCTAAAAACATTAGAGAAGAATATTTTGTTGGTTCACAGATTCTGGAGATCAAAAATATATTATTGAACATGAAACAGATATTAAGCATAAATGTTGTTAATGATTTAGTTAATAAAGTGGATGAAGGAGATTATTTTTATGTTTCTAAGAAATTATTAGAGAAATATTATGATTCTAAATATAGATATACTATGAAGGATTTTAAATTTGATTTTTTTGTAAAAAATTTTGAAGAAATTAAATTAATTTTTTAATATATATTATTTTGTTCTTATATGTTTATAAATTTAGAATATGTTTGTTAGTAAAAGGGGTTGAGATATGAAAAGGGGTTATACAGATGTTTTAATTGGATTGCAATATGGTGATGAGGGCAAAGCAAGGGTTATTGATAAATTGTTACAAAAAGTTAATTATAGTATTGTAGCTAAGTTTAATGCTGGTCCTAATGCTGGGCATGTAATAGAGGTTGAAAATAAAAGGGTTATTTTGCATTCTGTTCCTGCTGGGGTTTTTTATTCAGATAAATTATTGTATGTTGGTTCTGGTTGTGTGATTAATCCTGAAAAATTTTTGCAGGAAATTAGTGATATTGAAAAAATAGGTGTAGAGTTAAAAAATAGATTAAGGATATCTTCAAATGTTTCTTTGATACAACCACATCATATAATTTTGGATAATATTCAGGGGGGTTTTATTGGAACTACTAGAAATGGTGTTGGTCCTGTATATGCTGATCAGGCTGTGAGGGCTGAGGATAAGATAATAAAAAATTTAAAGATTGGTAGTTATTTATCAGATCCTGAAGGGTTTAGGAATTATGTAATGTTAAATTTAAAAAATATTGTTGAGATTTATAAGATTAATTTTGAAATAGATGTTGAACAGTTTGTACAGGTGTTTCATGATAGTGTTTTGCAGCTTAGAGAATATGTTGAATATGATCCCTTTTTTTTGGATAAATTAGTTGGATTGGAGAAGAATATTCTTTTTGAAGGTGCTAATTCTTGTATGTTGGATGTTGTTTATGGTGTTACACCCTTTACAACTTCTTCTAGAACGATTGCAGCAGCAGCTTATACTGGGGGGGATATTTCTCTTAAACATCATAATAAGATTATTGGAGTTGCGAAGGCTATAATGTCAAGGGTTGGAAATGGGCCTTTTATTTCTGAATATGGTGGAAGAAAATCTGAGGAATATTGTGGAGAAGATGCTGGAAAAAAATATATTAAAGAAGTAGAGGAACAAAGCTATAATGTAGAAGAATTATTAAAATCAGGGGATTTATTTAAGATTGGAATTGCATTGAGAATTTTGGGTAATGAATATGGTTCTACTACTAAAAGACCCAGAAGATTAGGAATTTTTGATTTAGTTTTGTTAAAACAAAGTTGTAGGTTAAATGCTGTTGACGAGATTTATATTAATAAAATTGATTGTTTGTATGAGTTATCTAAAACAAGTTTATCTGGGATACCAATTGTTACTTCTTATGTTTTGAATGGAAAGTTAATTGATTATGTACCAACTACTTCTGAGGATATGTATAATGCAAGGCCAGTAATTGAATATTGGCCACATATATCTGATGTATCAAGTGCTAAAACTTATGAAGAATTATCTGTTGAGGTGAAATATTTTATTAAAACTTTGCAAGAGAGGATTTGTGTTAAAATCGCAGGAATTGGCGTTGGACCTGAAAGAGAACAGTTTATCGAGATAATAGAGTAACGAAATATTGATTAATTGTTAAAAAAAAATATTTTTATGCATATAACTCCTTTAACAGATAGATATTATGAAAATATTAAGGAACTTGAAGAATTTTGTGGTGAATTTGCTTTAATAAAGTATAGAATTCTTGTTGAATCAGAATATTTGATTGCACTTTCAGATTTTGGGATTATGCGTACATTAAGTGATGAAGAAAGGAATTTTTTGGGTGGATTGTGTAATTCTAGTGATTTAGATATAGTAAAAAGGATTGAGAGAGAGGGAATAAATGGAAAATCTCCTACTTATCATGATGTAAGGGCTGTTGAGGAGTTTATAAGAGAAAAAATGAATAACAGTCCTTTAAAGGATTGTACACAATGGATACATTTTGCTTTAACATCTGATGATACAAATAATCTTGCTTATGGACTTATTCATACTAATCTTATTAATAGTGTGATTTTTTCTTGTTTGAATAATTTATGTGATAAGATCTATGAATTGGCTGATAGATGGAAATATTCAGTAATTTTGGCTAGGACACATGGTCAAGTTGCATCTCCAACAACCTTTGGAAAGGAATTTTTTGTTTTTTATGAAAGATTACGTAAAGAGATGGAGCATTTAAAATCATTAGAATATGATGTAAAATTAAATGGTGCAGTTGGAAATTATAATGCACATTATTTAGCATTTCCAGATAAGGATTGGGTTTCTTTTTCAAGGAATTTTGTTAATAAATTAAGTAGTAAAATAGATATTAGATTATCTTTTAATTCTGTGACAACACAAATAGAACCCCATGATTCTTTTGTTCGAATATGTGATTCTCTGAGGAGAATTAATAATTCTTTGGTTGATTTTTCACAGGATATTTGGGGATATATTAGTGATGGTTGGTTAGGACAAAAACAAGGAGATGTAAAGGGGTTTTCTTATATAGGATCTTCTTCTACAATGCCGCATAAGTTAAATCCAACAGATTTTGAAAATGCTGAAGGGAATTTGATTTTAGCAAATTCTTTGTTTGAAGGATTTTCTAGAAAGCTTCAAATATCTCGTTTTCAAAGAGACTTGTCTGATTCAACAGTTTTTAGAAATTCTATATTACCTTTTGGTTTTTCACTTAATGCTTATAAAGCGTTATTAAAGGGATTAAGTAAGATTGATATTAATGCTAAGAAGATAGATCAAGTTATCGATGAAAATCCTGAAGTAATAGCAGAGGGGATACAAACAATGTTAAGGGTATTAGGGTATGCTCAAGCTTATGATTTATTAAAAGATTTTGTCAGAGGAAAAAGGGTTTCATTAGATGAGTTAAAGGGTTTCATTAGTAGTTTGGATATACCTCAAGATGTTAAAAATAGGTTGTTAGATTTAAATCCAAGAAATTATATTGGGATTGCTGATAAATTAATTTTATAATTCTTTTTTACGTTCTACATTTGGTGGAATATATGTTGAAAGATAGGCTAACGCTTCTTGTGAATTAATTACCTCCAATTCTTTTAATTTTAAAAAAACATATTCTGTTTGATCTACTTTTTTTTTACTTACTAAATAATCTTTGATTAGTTTTTCTGTAGTTTCTATACTTGAATCACTTGAAGTAATTATATATTTCTTTTTTAAAAAATCTATAACTGTCTGATCAATTTTAAAATTTAATTTTTTTCCATATAATATTGCACGAACATAATGGGAATGATATTGGCCATATTGGTCGTTTAATACAGATAATGTTTTATTATTCAGATCTTCAAAAAAACCTATTTCATATAAAATTTGTTTTTGCATATCTACTGCAACACTTTCAAGTTTGAAAAAAGCGGTTTTAAGACGAGTTGCTATGGATGGTGTTTCATTGTATTCTTTTGAGTATTTTGATTGTGTAAATGGGATTATATCTATTTCTTTTCCATTAAAGGTTACTAATTTATAAGAATTATATCTATTTTTTTCTAGTTTTCCTAATTTAGAAAAAGTTACTTGCATTTCTTCTTCTGAAATTGATTTTGTTACATCATCTATAACTAGATCTAGATCATTTATAAGGAATAAGGTGTTGTTTATTTGGCTCATATAAAAATCTCTAATAACTCCACCTAAGATATATATTTTTCCTGGGGCTATAGCTTCAATGTTTTGATATATTTTTAGATAACCATTATTTTCTAGAAATTGTTTAAAGTCTTTAATTTGTTTTGAAAAATCATGCTCTTTTATTGGTAAAGTTATTTTCATTAATTTCTTGTAATTTTTTTGTTTTTAAGGTTTGTTGTGGAGAAATATATTTACAATGTCCTAATATTTTTTATCAATAAATTTAATAATAAAGTATTTTTCAGATAATTATGATTTTAGGAAATATTATTGGAAAGAGTTCTACCAATGAATTTATTTTTGATGTAAAAAAAGATGCAAAAAAGTTTCAATATGTTCAAGTTTTGCATAAAGAGGGTTATAATGTTTTGGCGCAGATAGTTGAAATTGAGAAACAGAATGATATAACTAAAGCCATGTGTAATGTTTTAGGTTATAGAGATGAAAGGAATTTATTAAAAAATTTGAGAGTACCATTAGAGATAGATAGTGAGGTAATGTTAGCTGAGGATTCTTTTATTAAAAATACATTGGGATTAATTGAAAGTGATAAAAAGGCGTATATTGGGATGTTGGATGGTAAAGATATTAGGGTTTATTTGGATTTGAATAAATTATTAACTAAACATTGTTCAATTTTAGCTAAAACTGGTTCGGGTAAGTCATATGTTAGTTCTGTTTTGTTAGAAGAGATTTTGTTGAAGAATGTCCCTGTAATTGTGATTGATCCTCATGGGGAATATAGTAGTTTAAAATATCCATCTAGATCTAAGAAAAGTATAGATAGGTTTGGTGTCCAGCCTAAGGGATTTTTGACACAGATTCAAGAATTCTCTCCAGATATTGTTAAGAATCCTGAGGCTAGGCCTTTGAAGTTAAGTGCTAAGGATCTGAATAGTGATGAATTAATTCATTTATTACCTATGAAATTAAGTAATGTTCAAAGGGGTATGTTGTTTGCTGCTTTAAAGAATTTGGGAAGCAGGGTTAGTTTTGATGAGGTTATTCAGGAATTAGAGGCTGAAGAGGGTAGTTTAAAATGGGGTTTGATTAATGTAATGGAGTATATGAAGCGATTGAATATATTTTCTGATTCTCCAACTTCTATTTATGATATGGTTAAGCCTGGAATGTGTAGTATAATTAATTTAAGGGGGGTTGGGATTGAGGTTCAAGAGGTTTTGGTTTATAAGATTATAAGTGATTTATTTATTGCAAGAAAAAATGGTGATGTTCCTCCTTTTTTTTTGGTTTTAGAAGAGGCACATAATTTTGCACCAGAACGGAATTTTGGTGAAGCTAAGAGTAGTCAAGTTATTAGAAATGTGTTATCTGAGGGGAGAAAGTTTGGTTTGGGTGTTTGTGTTATTAGTCAGAGACCTGCAAGATTGGATAAGAGTGTAGTTAGTCAAACTAATACACAGATTATTTTAAAGTTAACTAATCCTAACGATATTAAGAGTGTTTCTAGTTCTGCTGAGGGTATTACATCTGAGACTGAGAAAGAGATAAAGAATTTAGGTATAGGAACTGCAATGGTTGTTGGTGTGGTGGATATGCCCTTGTTTGTTGAAATAAGACCGAGAATGACAAAACATGGGGGAGAGAGTATTGATGTTTTGGAGACTTTTGCAAATTTAAATTTACAAGGGGGCAAGCAAGAATGTTTGAATGCTGTAGATGTTACTGGTTATAATAAAAAAGATGTTCTTTTAATTATTAATCCGAGATATACGATTGAGGATATTAAGTTAATGAGTGAAAAACAAATTAAAGAGATAAATATTAAATTAGTTCCTTGTTATTTGTTGAATTGTAAGGATAAAAATCTTCAGTTTAATTTATTAGTGAATGTAAATAATGCACATGTTGTTAAAGATATTGAGACTGGTACGGGGGGGTGTTTAATTAGGGATTTAAAGGGGTTGACATCGAATGAGGAAAAGATTTTAAGATATGTAATTAATATGGATAAAAATAAATTTGAAGCAGCTGAATTGTTTGGAAGGGTGGAATTACAATTTTCTGAATTATATGATTTAATGAGTAATTTAGTAGCAAAGGGTTATTGTATAAAAGAAGGAAGTAAGTTTATGTTAAGTAAAAATTTGTTATTTTTTTCTAATTTACGAGAGTTAGCTATATATGAAAAAGTAGAATTTAAGGGAATAAAATATGATGTCAAAGAAGAGATTAAGTATGATATTAAAGAGATTGTTGATTTTATTTCTAAATTTGTTGATGTCTTGTCTAGGAGAGAGTGTTTTTTGATGAAATATGATGTAGTTTATAATTAATTTTTTAAAAAGAAAAATAATATAGATAGTTGGGTGATACATGAAGAATGATAATTTATTTATTATTGTTGTTTTAATTTTGCTTGGTTTTATTATTGTTATTTATAGCAGTTTTTTTACAGGAAGGGTTATAGAGGATTTTTATCTTTGTAAGGGTGACGGGCTGAACAATTATCAAGTTAAGGAGAATGTTGTTCTTTTTAGTGAGGGCATTGAAAATATTTATGAGGATTATTGTGATGGAAATTATTTATATGCGTATTCTTGTCCTGTTGAAAATGATCTTTTGTTAGAAGAACGGATTTTTTGTCATAATGGTTGTAGTGAGGGTGGTTGTTTGGTATAATGCGGATATCTTTCTGTTTCCATAAATGTTTTGGTTATTTCTACAGCTACAGATGTTGATTTTTCTTTTATAAATTCAGATGAAAGTTTTGAGTAACCTATAGCAACCAATTCATTTTTTAATGTTAAAACAGCTACTAATTCTCTTGGTTTTATATTAGATTCAAATTTTGAGATTCCAGGAATATTTAGGCCTGCTCCGTGGCATAATGGGTCTACAGTTGAATCATGAACCCAAATTTTTGGTAGATGTTGTACAGAATATTCAATTGGTTTGATAATTTTTTTTAATTCTTTTTCTTTTCCTTCTTTGTATAATGTATAAGCGTCTTGTAGTTCTGTTAGAGAATACATTTCTTTATCATTGAATGGACCTGCTTTAGTTCTGATTAATTGTTGCATGTGTGCACCAGTATTAAGTTTTTTGCCTACACTGTCACAAATAGTTCTTATGTACGTTCCTGCTTGACAGCCAATTTTAAATAAAACATCTTGATCTTGAATTTCTAAAATTTTTATATAATATATTTCTCTTTCTCTTTCTATTCTCTTTACAGCGGATTTTATCGGAGGGAGTTGTTTTATTTTCCCTAGAAATTCTTTGAATATTTTTTCTATTTCTTCTTTTTTTATTAATTTGTGGACATGCATTAAGCAGATGTATTCTTTTCCAAAGGGTAATAAGGTTTGAGAGATCCTTGTTGCTTTATTTAATGCAATAGGTAGAACTCCTGTTACGTTTGGATCTAATGTACCACCGTGTCCTGCTTTTTTAATGTTTAGTATTTTTTTAGTATAATCAGCAACTTGATGTGATGTTGGCCCCTGGGGTTTGTTTATACATATAACCCCTTTATCTATTAATTCAGTTATAGTTCTGTTTTCTGGTTTTTTACCATAATTACTATTTGTTTCTGATTCTTTTTTAATAATTATTTTTCTTTCCACTTGTTCAAAGGGTAGTTTCATGATTTACCTCCATGATTGTATTATATTTAAGTTATTGCTAAATTCTTCACTATTTTTAAAGAAGATTATATGGACTTATATCTTTAAACTTTTATTCTAGTTAATAAAAATAAGACTAATATTACTACGAGTATTATTAACCAATTAATTTTTAACCAATTTATTACTCTTTTTATTACTCTCTTTATCATTTTATCCTCCTTTCAATCCATTTTATAAACACAATAACTGTAAGAATTATTATAAGTTCAAGAAATATAATATCTTCAGTCTTTGTTCTAGAAGATTTTAGATTATAATAAAATGCTACCATTAAAGCAAGTACAGTAATGAAAGCAATTACTGCTGTAGATATAGCTTCTAGCTCATTTAATTCCATGAATAATATCATATTAAGAATGAATTTAAAGTTTTGTTTTTTTTACTTTCAAAGTGGGGTTTTTGATTTTTTATCGTCTGATACTATTCTTTCTTCTTTTGTTTTATCTTCGTGTATTTCTGGTTTTATTTCTTTTTGCTTTTTTATTCTCTTTTTAGCTTTTCCTTCTTCTAACAATTTCTGTTCTTCTTGTTCTTCTTTTTGTTTTTCTGTTTGAGGTAATATTTTTTCTTTTGTTTTTTCTTCTTTCTTCTTTCTTTCAGGAAATGGAAATTCAGGTAATTCTACTTTAGCAAGATTTTCTTCTTTTATTGCTTTTACTTTTATTTTACCAGGGGGTTTTTTTGAGCCTTTTTCCCATATTTTTTTGTTTAGGTTTTCTCCAAGTTTAACTTCTTCTACTTTAAGGTGCTTTTTAATATAATTTTTAACAGTAGAAATAGCTTTTTTTGCTCTTTTGTAAATTGGTGTTTTTAATACTTCTTTTCTTAATGAGATGATGAATATTTTTTCGTCTGCCATTATGCTTTAGTTTTCGTTCTTCTCCACGATCTCTTTATTGTGGTTATTCTAGACGGATGGATTTTTCTTAGGCCACCATAGATTTTAGGGATTATCCAAAAAGGGGCCCATTTTGTCTGTTTATTTTTTTTTGCCAATCTTATTTTCTTTGCAAGATGAATATATCGTGACATTATAGTCTCCTTATTTTGAATTCTTTTTTTGGTTCTATTGATAGTAGTATATTTTTAAATTGTTCATCTGTGATTTTATTTGTAATTTCTTGTGCTTTTTGTGCTATTAAACTTATTACTTTTATTGCTTTTTCTGGGTGCATACTTTTTAGTGTATGATATCTTCCTATAGCATCCTTTGTCATTTTTTCAAATGATATATTTTCTATAATATTGATTTGTTTTTCTAGCTCTTCTCTTTTGCTCATTTTTTTGACAATAAAGATATGCCTTTTTTTGTTATGATTCTTCCCTTATGAACACTATCTTTTTTTATTTCTAAATAATTTAATCTTTCTAGATCTTGAAGTATTGTTCTAATAATTTTACCAGAGCCTCTTTTGAATTTTTCTGGTTTATATCCTCTATTTTTTTTAGAACCATATTTTGTTTTTAATTTTGATGTTCCAATTGGACCTTTATTGTAAACAGCGACTAGGATTGAGGCAGCTCTTAAGTACCACCAGTCTTGGTTTTGTGGGGGTCTTTCTTTACTTGGACCTGTTTTTATGTAATTAGCCCATTCCGGTATTTTTAATTCGGGTTTTAATTTTTCAGAGGTATTTTTGATTAATCTGCTGGTATTTTCTTCTTTTATGTTAGTCATAGTTGATTTGAAATTATAGTGGCTTTATATATCTTTCGTAGGCTTGTTGATAATTATTATATTTCCCCGACCTTTTTTTATCTTTTTAATTTTATTGTTATGCTCTAGCTCTGAAATTATAAGGCTTATTTTTGCTTCAGAATATGGAAATTGTTTTCTTATGTCTTTTTGAGTGGCTCTTTCTTCTTTTTCTATAAAATTTAGAACTTGGGTAGCTAGATTCTTTGGCTCTTCTTTAATTATTGGAGTTATTGGGGGTATTGGTTTGGGTTTAGATTTTAAATAGATTATAACTCCAATAATAATCAGGATTAAGATAGTGAGGAATATATATTCCCAATAGGTTTTTTTTGTGGTTGGGTCTAGATCTTCGTCTATGTCTGGTTCATTATAGTATTCGTCTAAATCAGAGAGATCATCTATTAGAAATAGGTCTAGATTAAAGGTTCCCTCTTCTTTTATCTCTATTTCTTCTATATCTATTAAAAGAGGGGTTCCTGTTGCGGGGAATTTTGCTATTAGTGTATATTTACCAGGTGGAACATTTAGGGTGTATTGACCGTCTATAGAAACATATTTTTGTTGGGGTTCAGTATTTATTTCTATAAGGCTATTTGGGACTTTTCGAAGGGATAAATCGTATATTGTGCCCTCTATTTCTGTTGCAATACTTGCTGTTGAAAATATTATAATCAAGTATATAAATAATAACAATTTTTTCATATATTTAATATTGGTTAATAATTTAAAAATGTTTTGCTTTCTTTTTTTGTTTTTCAGTTATTTTTAGCCTTATTTTTTAAAAATAAGTTTAATTTTTTCTTTGTAAAGCTTTATTCTGTCTTATAAAGTTTAAAATTTTTATTATTTGAAAGTATGTTTATAAACAAAATTTTATATCTCTATGGTATGATAATAAAACTGCTTTGGCAGTGGAGGAAAAAAATGAAAAGAATATTGAGTTTATTGGCGCTAGGTTTGTTCCTAGTAAGTATGGTGCCAGTAGCTGTTTTGGCTGAGACACCTACTACAGTTGCTGAATTAATAACTGCAAGAGAAGATGCAAGAGAAAGAACTCAGGAATTTAAGGATAGATATCATGAGAATAGGGGTATCTTTAATGACAAAAGACTAGAATTAAGGGATAGAAGGTCGCAATATGCAGCTTGTAAGGCTGATTTTGGTGAAGATAGTGCAGAATGTCAAGCTAAAAAGGATGAATTAAAGGCTACATCTAAGGGATTTATGTCAAGTGGTTTAAATATGATGATTCCTTGGCTAGAATCTGGAAGGGCTAATTTGGATAGTTGGACTTTTAAAGATGATAGGAGTTCACAGGTTCAAGAGGCTTTAGCTTACATAGATGAGGATTTACAGGATTTACAGGACCTAAAGGCTAGAGTAGATGCTATGTCAGATACACCTAGTGATGAAGATGTTAAAAATCTTGGTCAAGAACTAGCTTTGGCTATAAGAAAGGCGAGATTAGACTTGAAATATGGCGCTGGTATTGTAGTCAGATATAGATTTGATACCTTATTTGAGAGATTAGGTGGGACTAATGAGGGAACTTATGGTGCTTTAGATGCTACATACAATGAATTATTAGCTCAAGGTAAGGATGTTTCAGCTATAGGAGATTATATTGCTGATATGAAGGCAGAGGTTGAATTAGCTGAGCAGGCTTATAATGATGCTATTGTTGATTACGATCAGGCTAGATTACAAGGAAGACCTGCGACTACAAGAGATGAAGCAAAGGCAGCTTATGATATAGCTAAGGATGGATTTGATAACTATAAATTAGCTAAGGAGCATTTAAGACTTGCAAGAGATAACTTAAGACAAGCTGTTCTAGGGATAAAAGAACAAGGTGGTCAAGAAATATTGGAAGATAATGTTGAAACCTATATACTTGGTCAATAATTTTTTCTTTTTTTTAAAAACATTTATAAATTAGGATATATTAAAATAGAATGGAGGGGTATTTATGAATAAGAAATTAATATTTGTTACTGTGTTTCTTCTGATATTATTACTTGTTTTTACTACTGGGTGTGGTAGAAGATTAGCAGCAAAAAGGGCTTTACAAGAGCAACAAACCCAAGAGATAGTACAAGATGATGGAAGCGTTAGCGGTGTTGAGGATGATTTGGGTTTGGGTGGAGAGGAATTAGATGATATGCTAGTGGAAGAAGATGAAAGTGATTTAGATGCAATGGATCAGGAATTGGATGCTTTGCAGGATTTATAAATGGTTTTTTTTATAAATTCTTTATTTAGATAATTTTTTCCAATATAATAGACAGTAAATGTAATAAAGTAAGCGCCTAAAACGTCATTTGTATAATGTATGTGGGCTAAAAGGACTGTAATGGCTAGGGTTATGGACATAGTTAAAAATATATATCTTATTTTATCTTTACACAATAAGAAACCCATAAAGGGGATGGCTACATGCCCTGAAAAAAATAAATCTCTATTGAAATAAAAAATATAAAGACTTTTTGAGTGTAAAGGAATATATTCATTTGGTAGTGCTAGTTGGGTTGCAAATACAAATAGACTTCTAACTATAATTAATAGGCTGAATAATTTAATACTTAAATGAGATGTTTTTGGTCTTGTTATTATAATATAAGATATTAGGATTAGTACAAAATAAAATCCATAAATATTGTATGTATTTACGTCAATCGCTTTAATGTAATTTAGTATTATATCATGTTGTTCTTCGCCTCTTAGATTAATATTATCTGCATAATTTCCAGCGAGGCTCATGAGAATTATTGCAGTGATCAGGAGAATGATGGCAAAATAATGTTTTCTCCTGAAATCTTTTTTTTTCAATTCTGATGACCATTCTTTAAGTAATTTTTTTGTATTCATTCTATTTTCTTTTGTTTATGGATATTTAAATGTTTTTTAGAAAAGTTTTTAAGTAAATTGGATTCTAAATGGATTATGCCCATGTAGCTCAGCAGGTAGAGCACACGACTGTTAATCGTGCGGTCGAAGGTTCGAGTCCTTCTATGGGCGTTTTAAAACAGAAAAGAATATAAACTATTGATAAGTTTTAACAAATAGTTGGGCTCAGTGGGATTTAAAATACCATAAATGTAGCTCAGCCTGGGAGAGCACCACGCTGAAGCCGTGGTTGTCGCTGGTTCAAATCCGGCCATTCCCATAGTTAACTTTATAAATAAAATTAGATTAAATAGTAAATTGGTGATACTATGAGAAATAAAAAAGGGGCTATGGAATTATCTATGAGTACAATTATTATAATTGTAATAGGTGTTACTTTACTTATTTTAGGTTTGGCTTTTGTTAAACAAATTTTTTCTAAAACAGAAAAATTAGGAACTGGTGCTTTTGATCAAGCTGAGGCGATGTTAAGTCAGGTTGATATTACAGATGAATTTTTAACGGTAACGCCTTTAACTACGAGTGTTGAAAAGGGCGAGTTAGTTAATGCTGCAGTTGTAATAAATAATATTAATGAAGCAAAGGTTGATGTAAAGGTAACGGCTAATTCAATTAAAGGGAAATTAGATTGTTTATTTGCTGAAACGCAGACAAATGCTATAGATAAACCAATACCATTATCTGGGGGGGATTATGTTAAGTTGGCGATGATTATTCAAGGCTTGGATGTGGGAATTGATTCATGTGCAATTGAGGTAGTTACGAGTCCATTAGTAGAGGAAAAATTAACTTCTGCGATAGTTGTGACTGTTGAATAAAATAATTTTTTATTAGATTTTTTCAAAAATAATTCTAGCATCAACAATAGTTGCACTTTTTTCACCTACTATTAAGGGATTAATGTCTAATTCTAAGATAGCAGGATATTTTTTGGGTAGATTTGATAAGTTTACTAATAAATTGATAATTTTCTCTTTACATAGTTTTTTGCCCCTGAATCCTGTAATTAAAGGGGACAATTTTAATTCATTAATCATTTTTTCAGCTTCTTTTTTATTAATCGGAGCTAGTCTTATAGATATATCTTTTATTAATTCACTAAGAATACCACCGAAGCCTATCATTATTATATGTTTAAAGACAGGATCTTTTTTTATTCCAAGAATTAATGTTTTACCTTGAATTTGTTTTTGTACGAGTATTCCTTGTTTTTTGATTTTTATATTATCTAGTTTTTGATATGTATTTTTTAGTGATTCTTTTGTGACATTTAGAACAACAGCATTTTTTTCTGTTTTATGAACTAATTCGGGAGAGGCTATCTTTAAAACAACAGGGAAGCCAATTTTTTGTGCATATTTTTTTGCTTCTTCGTAATTTTTTGTTAGTTTTCTACTTATAATAGGAAATTTTTCTTTTTCTAAAAAATTTTCAGCTTCTGTTTCTGTCATTAAAATCATGTGTTTATTTATTTATTTATTTTTAAAAAGGTTCTTAATTTTATAAAATATATTTTTTAGTTGATGTATTTCTAATACATAAGTTTTTTATACTCTTATTGTTTTGTTTTTGCATAAAATTATGGGTGGTATGCGAATGGATGATAAGGTTAATGATTTAAATGCAGAAGATAATGTTCAAGAGGGGAATTATGCTGATATTAAGAATGAGGTTGAACAGGTTTCTACAACTGAAAAAAGTTTTTTTAATTGGAAGGTTATTGCTATAATAGTTTTAGCTGTGGCTGTTGTTGTTTTATTGGTTGTAAGATCTGATGATGCAAATTCTGCTACTGGTGCTGTTGTTGGGCTTAATGAGAATGCTGTACCTGTTGAGATGTATGTTATGAGTCAATGTCCTTATGGTACACAGGTAGAGGATGCTATTAAGCCTGTGCTAGATGAATTAAAGGGCAATGTAAATTTTAATTTGGAATTTATTGGTAATGATCAAGGCGGAACTTTAGTTTCTTTACATGGTGATCCAGAGGTGAGGGGTGATAAGGTGCAATTATGTGCAAAGAAATATAATCCAGATAAGTATATGGATATGATTATTTGTATGAATAAAGATGCAAGGGCTATACCTGGAAATTGGGAGGGTTGTAGTACTGGGCTTGATGTTGAAAAAATAAGAACTTGTTATGATGGTCAAGAAGGGGATCAATTATTGAGAGAATCGTTTAAGAAGGCAGAAGAAAAGGGGGTTAGTGGGAGTCCTACTATATATATTAATGGCAATCAATATCAGGGTAATAGAGATGGTTTAAGTTTTAAGAGGGCGATATGCCAGGGTTCTAGTATACCAGAATGTGCTGCTGTGCCAGAATGTGTTGCTGATTATGATTGTGTGCCAAGGAGTGATAAAGATGCTAAATGTAACCAAGGAAAATGCGAATATGTTGACCCTGTAAAATTTAAGTTTTATGTTATAAATTCTAAAGAATGTACTAGTTGTGATACGACTCAAATATTGCAGGCAATTAAGGGTATGTTTAAGGGTGCTGAAATATCTGATTTAGATGTTTCTAGTGATGAGGCTAAGAAATTTGTTGATGAATTGGGTTTAGTGTATTTACCCTCTTATCTTGCAGAAACGAAGATAACAGAGAGTAGTGTATGGTCAACTAATCCTAACCTTGCGATGGCTTTTGAGAAGAATGGAGAGTATTATAAATTAAATGATGAATTGACAGGAGCAACTTATTTTATAAGTGCTGAAAAAAGAGAGGAGTTTTTTAGTAGTTTGGGGGTGAAAACTGGGGATAATAAGCCACAGATTGATTTTTTTGTGATGAGTTATTGTCCTTATGGTAATTTGGCTGAAGAGGCTCTTTATAGTGTATATAGTTTATTGAAGGGAAAGGTTGACTTTAATCCACATTATGTGTTCTATAGTAATTATAATACTGGATATCCTAATTTTTGCTATGATAAGGAGAATAAATACTGTTCAATGCATGGAATACAAGAGTTAAATCAAGATGTCAGAGAACTGTGTGTTTTGAAGAATTATGATTTGGATAAATGGTTTGAATTTGCGAAGGCTATGAATGCTCAGTGTAATGCTCAGAATGCGGATAGTTGCTGGCAGAATGTTGCTGTTGGGATAGGTATTGATGTTGATAAGATAGGTAAATGTCAAGAGAACGAGGCTGAGGGAATATTGAAAACAGAATTAGAGCTAGATGAGAGATTTAAGGCTAGAGGAAGTCCTAGTATATATATAGACGGTATGAGTTATAATGGAGATAGAAGTTCAGAGGGTTATAAGACAGCATTATGCGATGCTTTTGAGACGAAGCCCAATGAATGTAATACTCAATTACAAGGAAATACTGCTGGTGCAGCAACGGCGCCTATGGCTGGTTGTGCTATGTAAAATTTTTATTTTCTTATAAATAATTTTTACATTTTTTACAGATTTCTAGTACTTGATCTTTTCTACTGTTATACCTATAAACCGTTAGACCTTTACATTTTAGTTTGTATGCTAGTAAATATATTTTTTCTATATCTTTTACTGTTGCTTTTTCTGGCAAATTTACTGTTTTTGAGATTGCATTATCTGTGTATTTTTGAAATGCTGCTTGAATTCTTACATGCCATCCTGAAGGAATATCATGAGCAGTTCTAATTGAAGAATTACTTTCGTACATTGTTCCATACTTTGTGTGTCTTTTGAAATTTTTAGCGAATATTGGTTCTATTCCTGCTGAACAATTAGCAAAGATTGAGATTGTTCCTGTTGGAGCAATGGTTGTTATTGATGTATTTCTTAATTTTTTGTTTTTGTAGACACTTTGATTTATATTTGGAAAAGAACCACGAATAATTGCTAACTCTTGACTTGTCTTTCTTGATTCTTTTTGAATAAAGCTCATTATTTTTTTTGCTAATTCTTCTGCTTTTTTAGAATCATAAGGTATGTTTAGTTGTATTAATAGATCTGCAAAACCCATTACTCCTAAACCTATTTTTCTATTACCTTCTACTATTTTTTTTGTTTGTTTTGTAGGATGAATTGTTGCATCAATACTATTATCTAAGAAATGAACTCCTATTTGTGTTAAATATTTTAATTTGTTATAATCTAAATGATTATTGTTTATACATTTTGATAAGTTAATACTTCCTAAGATACAACTCTCGTATGGAAGCAGAATTTGCTCGCCACATGGGTTAACTGCTTCTATCTTCCCTAGTTTTGGTGTAGAATTATGTCTATTTATTTCATCTATAAAAATTATTCCTGGATCTCCATTAGTCCAAGCATGTTTACATATTTCATAAAAAAGTTTTCTTGCTTTTATTGTCTTGTAGATTTTATTTTTAAATTTTAGATTAAATTTTTTGTTTTTAATAACTGCTTGCATAAATTCGTCTGTTAATGCAACCGAGAGATTAAAATCTTGTAATTCTTTATTTTCTTTTGCTTTGATAAATTTTTCAATATCTGGATGATCTATATTTAAAATGCCAATGTTTGCACCACTACGAATTCCACCTTCACGGATAGCTCCTGTTGTAGCATCGAAGACTTTCATGAAACTTACTGGTCCCGAGGCTATACCTCCTGTTGCTTGAACTTTTGAGCCTTCAGGTCTTAGTTTTGAGAAATTGAAGCCACAGCCCCCCCCAGATTTTTGAATTAAGGCCATATCTTTTACTGCTTGAAATATAGATTCTATTGAATCTTTTATGGGAATTACGAAACAAGCTGCGAGTTGTTGAAGTCCTTTTCCAGCATTAACTAAATTTGGTAGATTAGGCAAAAATTCTTGGTTTATCATCACTTTATAAAATTCTTCCTCTATTTTTGTATAATTTTGTGTATATTTTTTATCTTCTTTTGCAATATCTTTTGCTACTCTTCTAAAAAAATATTCTATACTTTCATTAGATTTAAGAAATCTTTTTAAAATTAATATTGCATTTTTAGATAATTTCATTATCTATTTTGTTGTTTTTATATTAAAAAATATTATGTTCATTTGACAAGGAGTGAGAGAGTTTATAAATAAATTATTTTTTTCTTTATTTATGTTTTTTCCTTATGATACATATAGAAAGGGACAGATGGAATTTGTAGATAGGGTATATGCTGCTTTGGTTAATAAAAAAAATTTAATTGTTCATGCCCCTACTGGTTTAGGTAAATCTGTTTCTATAATAGCTCCAACTTTAACATACATGTTAGAGAATAAAGACAAAAAATTGTGTTTATGGTTTTTAACTCCAAAACATAGTCAACATGAGATTATTATTGAGACATTAAAATTAATCAAGAATAAGTTTAAGATTAATTTTGATGTTGTTGATCTTATAGGAAAAAAATGGATGTGTATGCAGGGTAATGTTCTAAATATGAAAAATTTTGAGTTTAATGAGTATTGTATGGGGTTAGTTAAAAATGATCAATGTATGTTTTATAATAATATAAAGAGGAATAATAAAATTAGTGTTGATGCCAGGGTTTTGTTGGGAAGGCTATATGGAAACATTTTGGATGTTGAGCAATTTAAAGAGTTTTGTGGTGATGCAAATTTATGTAGTTTTGAAATGGCTTGTTTAAAGGGAAAGGGAGTTCAGATAATAATAGGAGATTATTATCATATTTTAAGCAAGGATATTAGAGATGCAATATTTGCCAGGATGGATCAGAATTTGAGTAAGTGTATTGTTGTTTTTGATGAAGCACATAATTTGGCTGAACGGGCAAGGGGATTATTAAGTCAAGAATTAAATCTTTTTCTTTTGAATTCTTGTATATCTGAATTAGAATTTAATGGGGATTTAGGGAAGGGAAATATTTTAAGAGAGATTAAGGATAATTTCGAATTGTTTGTTCGAGACAGATTGAGTTTAGAAAATAATGAAGTCATTGTGAAAATGGAAGATTTTTTTGAGTTAGTTAATAATATAGTTGATTATGATCAATTGGTGGTTGATTTAGAAGAATTTGGAAGGGTTATGATAGAGGAGGGAAAGAATACTTATTGTTTAGAATTAAGGGAGTTTTTGGTGTTTTGGAGGTTGCAGATTGAAGAGGGTTTTATAAGGTTGATTAAGAGAAATTTTGATTCTAACGGAAAGGTGTATTATAGTTTGGAATATAAATGTTTGGATCCTAGTTTTATTTTAAAAGATATTTATGAAACAGCACATAATGTGATTGCTATGTCAGGAACTTTAAAACCTGGGGCAATGTATATGGATTTATGGGGTGTTAAGGCTGATATTTTGGAGTTTGAAAATCCATTCCCTAAGGAGAACAAATTAAGTATTATTGTTCCTTCAGTAAGTACTAAATTTACTAAGAGGGATGATGGGATGTATAATAAAATTGCTGGTATTGTCGCAGGGATAGTTAATAAGGTTCCAGGAAATTGTGCTGTGTTTTTTCCAAGTTATAATATTTTAGAGAAGATTTATGATTATTTGTTTGATTTGATTGATAAAAAAACTATTTTTTGTGAGGTACAGGGTATGCATAAGGCTGAGAAACAGGAATTATTAGAGAGATTTAAGGCTAATAATAATCCTGGTTCTATTTTATTAGGTGTGAGTTCTGGGAGTTTAGGGGAGGGGGTTGATTATATTGGGGATTATTTGAAGTGTGTAATTATTGTTGGGTTACCATTGGCAAAACCAAATCTAGAGACTAGGAAGTTGATTGATTATTATGATTTTAAATATGGAAAGGGGTGGGATTATGGGTACAGTTTACCAGCAGTTATTAAGACTATGCAGAATGCTGGAAGATGTATACGTAGTGAGAATGACAGGGGGGTTGTTATTTATTTGGATGAAAGATATGTATGGCCAATATATAAAAAATGTTTTAATGAGGATATTTTAGTGAATAATAACCCTTTTCAATTAATTGATGATTTTTTTAAGGCAGTAATTTTATAAATAATTATTTTTTAATAGTCTTAATGGGTTTAAGAATAAAAGGGGGTATGATCGTTCTTATAGGAATTTTTTTGTTTAGTTGTCAGACTAATGTGTATGAGAGGGATTATGTTATTAATTTTTTAGAAGAGATGAATTTTTCTTCTGATAATAGTACGGATTTTGTAGTTATTGAGAATAAAACAGAATATGTTTTTTATTCTTCGAGTAATTCTTTTCATGACTCTTTTAAGATTGAAAAGATAGGAGAAAAGACCAAAGATGATAAAAGATTAGAAAGCTATAAGAAAGGTGATTTAGTATTTGAAATAGAATATGATAGTAATATTAGTCAAGGTGTTAATGTTTTTTATAAAAATGATATTTTTTATTATGAAGGTTTTGGTTTTGGCTTGGTAGGGTTCAAAATAAGCAATTCTACCTTTACCATTAAAAAATGTGTTAATTTTGATTTTGATAATTTTATATGTAGGGATTGGGTAGATGCTGATGTTCCTTATTTTATTGATAACAATATGGTTAATTTTTTTGTTGATAATTTTAGTGCTTATTCTATATCTTATGATTCTTTAATTTGTGCTGTACCTTATGTTGATGAGGATTGTTTAAAGGGTAATTTAGATTTGAAAGGAATGTCTCCACGGATAGCTTGTACTTTTTTTAAATTAGATGATTGTGGGGATGTAGATATTTTAACATGGGGAGATTTAGAATTTAATAGTGGGGATGATGGCTTTTCTGTTCATTATGGTGGTGTTCAAGAGGGGGAAATATTAATAAAATCTAGTGTAGATGATAAGGATTTTTTTGTTTCTGATTATGTTGATAGGACTTTTGTAAGAAATGGTTGGAGGTCTTTTAAATATGATTTTAGTTTTAGAGTTAATTCTTTTATGCGGAATTATTTTGTTGGAAAAAATATTAAGTTATGGTATTCTTTAGAAAATTTTGATACTGGTTATTGGAATGGAAACAGTTTTATTGTTCCTTATGATAATATTGAAGCTGTTGACCATTTGGGTAATCCTGTTATTTATCAACATTATAGACTATATGATTTTAGTGATTTAATAGCTAAGGGGGGTTATATATCTGGAAATAATGTTTATTGTTTTGATGGGGATTTTGTTGAAGAAGAGATTGATTGTGATCCTGCTATTTTAGAATATCTAAGTACACATTTTGTTGGGACTTTTACTAATACGAGCCTATCGGGCAATACAGTTATTTTAAAGAATGATTTGTTATTGTTTTATCCGTTTGAAACAAATATTTCAGGTGGTTCTATAGAGGACATGGGGGGTAATGATTGGGGAACTGCTTCTGGTGGGGTTAATTATAGTGCAACTGGTGGAAAATTTGGGGGGAGTTATAATTTTGATGGTTTGAATGATTTGATTACTGTTTCTGAACAAACAGCTCTAGATCTGGTAGTGAATTTTAGTTATGGGGCGTGGTTCAAGCTTGATAATATTAGTGCAAATAATTCTATTATAAGTAATTTAGAATATAATAATGATAATCGTGATGGTTATAGCTTAAAGGCTGATTCTACAAAGGATATTTCATGTTTAGGAGCGAATAATAATAATTATATCAATTCTCAATGGAATAAGGGAAATCCTGTAGTTGGGAGGTGGTATTTTGCTGTTTGTGTTATGAATGATACAAATATGAGCCTTTATGTTGATGGTGTTCTAGAGGCTGTTAATGCTACGAGTATTAGACATCAATCTACACAAAGACCAGTTATAGGCAGGGCTACTGTAGATTTAAATAATAATTATTTTAATGGAACAATAGATAATGTATTTGTTATTAATAGAACTTTAAATTCTGATGAGATTGTGGCTATGAATAATTCTTTAACTAACCCTATTATGAAGTACCCAGAAACAGGCCAATATATTAGTCCAGCAAGGAATGGAACTGAGAATGCTGTTTTGTATACGAACTTTAGTTGGAATGGTACAATAGGATATTCGTATCAAACAAATTCTTCTGATTATTTTTATTCTAATTTAGTTGGACACTGGAGATTTGATGATGTAAATTGTTTATACGAGGAGAAATATAATTTATCTGGGTCTGTTATAGTTGGTGAGGAATATTATACAAATATTGGAAGAATAAATGGTGCTTGTGGTTTGAAGAATGCGAGTCATTATTTTAATGCAAGTTTTATGGGCCCTTTGGTTGGTTTTTCTAATAATACTGGAACGATTAGTTTTTGGTTTAAACCATATTTTAATATTGGTAATGAGGGTGATACAGTTCATGATATTTTTGATATGGTGGGTGATTTAGGGGGTAATAGTTTTAATGATATTTTTATTACACTGGATTCAAATGTATTTTATGTTTATAAAGGGGATACGGATACTTATTCAACGGTTAGTTTGACTAGTCCGCAGAATAAGATGCCACAATATACATGGAATCATATTATTGTTACTTGGGATATAAATGCCAATATGGTTGTTTATATCAATGGAGAATTAATTGGATCTGATGCTGATGATGAGGTATGTGGAGCAGGGAAGGAAATAAAAATTGGTAACAGTGATTCTATTCTTCCAGGTCAATATACAAATTTTACTATAGATAATTTAATGATTTGGAATAAAACTTTAACTAGTTATGAGATTAATGAATTATATAAACAGCAATTAGGTGTTGATATTGATTTAAGTGTGAGGTTTAGTGATGATAATATTAGTTGGAGTAGATGGTATAATTTATTTGATTCTAATCAGTCGTTGTTTGTTTATGCTGCTCAATATGTGCAATATAGTGCTAATTTTATAACTGGTGCTTTTAATAATATAAGAAGTCTTTTTAGTTCTATTTTAGGTGCTGTATCTATAAATTATGATTCTGTTATGACTTGTGATAGTTGTCATGAATGTAATACGAGTGCAGCTAATTTATCTGTTTTTTATTTGGTGTTAAACAGTAGTGTTGGTTCTAATAATACATGGGATAATTGTATTTCTGTTGTCGGAAGAAATGATTTGCTTATAGACTGTAGTAATAATAGTATATTTGGAGCAGGAACCACAAATACAGATATAGGTATTTATGTTTATAAATCGAGAAATATTACAGTAAAGAATTGTGTTTTTACTAATTTTTCTTCATCTGGTACTACTTCTGGGGGTATTAAGGTTGAGGATTCTTGGAATGTTACTGCGGTTTATAATGATTTTACTAAATCTGGTTCATTAATCTTTTATTATCCTATATATTTGGATGATAATGTTAGTTTTTCTAATTTTAGTTTTAATAATTTTACTAATACTTATGATGGTATAAAGGTAACTGGCGGAACTGGACTTGATAATTTTTCAAACTCTTTTTTTGAGCATAATTTAATTAAAGCAACAAATGCAGGTTATAATCTTGTTTCTGGTAATAACCAGGAATATGTTACTATAAGATATAATTTTTTTAATGGAACGGGGATGGGAATTGGTTTGTATGGTGGTGGTAAAAATTCTAGTATTACTGAGAATAATTTTACTATTCCTTCAACAGCATCAGCTTTGACTATAATTACTTCTTCTGCTTTACAAAATAGTATATGGAAGAATATATTTGAGAGTGGGGCTATAACCGAGGGAACAGCTTCTGCAAATTCTTTTTGTGAGATTGTTGGGAATTGGTATGGTGGTCTAGAAACTGACGAAAGGATTGCTACGGATTGTGGACCCAATCCAAATGTTCATTTTATTAATGTTGATTTTGGTCCATTTTATGGGGTTATATTCGGAGCAAATGTTTCTTCACAAATTAATTTTACATCTATAAATTTGGCAGCTGGAAATGCGGCACATCATTCTTTGATTAATATTACACCAAATGCTAGTGCCTATACTGAGCTTGTAAATGTTTACAACTTAGAAAATCTTACATTTGATGGAAATAGTAGAGCAGAATTAAATGACAGTGGGCAATCTGGGACTTCTTATGGCTTTTATTTGAGTACAGTTAAAAATGTTACTATTGGTAACTTTAGTATTAGAAATCATAAATATGGAATTTACGTAGGTAGTGGTAGTAGATATGTAACGATTTTAAATAATAATATAAGTGCTTCTAGTACATTACAATCTGCTGCTATCTATCTTGATTCTAATGTTACTGATGTTTTGATACAAACTAATAATTTAGAATCTGCTGCTTATGGACATGATTATGGGGTTAGATTATATGGGGCAGCAGGTATTAATAGGATAGCTAATGTTTCCATATTAAATAATAATATAACTGTAAGTGGGTATAGTGGTATTGATTTAGTTTTCTATAACGAATATACTCAGATTAAATGGAATAATATTTCTGTGGATGGAGATGGTATTGCTATTGGATCTGATGTGAATAATACTAATATTACTATGAATAATATTACGGCTATTGGTAATTTTGTTAATAATGTTGGTGTTGATATAAATACTGGGGCGTATACTAACAATACTATAGCTAGGAACATATTTTATAATGGGGGTATAAGAAACACTAAACCAGTAGATATGGATTTTTGTGAGGGTTTTGGGAATTGGTATTTTGGTGGTGCTGGTTATTATAGAGAAAAAAATGATTGTGGCCCGTGGCCTCTTTTGAGCGGTCTAATAAATATAAAATTAGATGCAATAAGAGGCAGTATAGAGTGGAATGCAACAGCTGATAATCAGTTGAATTTTTCTAGTATAGGCGATGCTTTAAATAATATTCCTGCTAGTGTTTATTTTATTAACATTTCTTCTCATAATTATTCTGAGGCAGTGTATGTAACGCATAGAAATAATATAACCTTTGAATGCAATTATGCTGTTTTTAATGATTCTTCTATTGGAAATAGTGATCAGACAACAGGTTCTGAGGGTGATCCTTTCTTTTTAGTGCAAAGTAGTCAAAATATAACCTTTCAAGATTGTAATTTTAGTTATGGAAAATCAGGAACTATAGGCATAATGTTTAGAGGGAGCACTTATTTTGATAATAATAATACAGTTAAGGATAGTTTTTTTACAAGTACGTTTATTGGAGTGATTATGGATGATAATAGTAGTTATATTAATGTTACAAATAATACTTTTTGGGGGTATAAGTGGATTAGAGCTGCAATATATTTAGATGGGACTAATTCTTTTACATCAACACAATACAATTTTATTAGTAAGAATAAATTTACTAATTTTTCTACAAACAGTGAGACATATGGTTATAAAGGAAGTTCTATTGTTTTTGGAGATTTTGCTCATAATAATACGTTGGGATATAATAATTTTACTGGTGATGGTGGTGTAGATTATGCTGTTTATTGTAATGGGAATAGTGATGATAATTTAATTATAGCAAATAATTTTTCTTCTTTTAAAACAAATTCTTTGTATTTGAATTCAAATTGTGATAGGTATGTTATTTATAATAACACATTTATGAGTAATGAAACAAATGGACCGCCAAAGGATCTTTCTGGTGATGGGGCTAACCAATGGAATTCTTCTACAGGGAATAGGTGGTTAGATTATGATACAGCTATTGAGGGTTGTGTAGATGTTGATAACAATGGTTTTTGTGATTATCAGGTTAATGTTCAGGATTTAGCTGCCCCAAGTGGAATTTGGGATTATTGGCCATTAACAAATAATCTTCCAAGCGTATCAAATATTTTTATTAATTCTAGTTATGGTATGAATCTTACATATGAGAATTTAAGTGCTTTTGTAACATCAGAAGATGTTAATGCAAATTCTATTTCTTTGGTTTATGATTGGAGGGAGAATAATGCAAGTTTGTTTGTTTTAAATTATGGGCTGGAGTGTAATTCTAATGTTAGTTTAGTTAAGGACTATTCTAGTTGGGGAAATAATGGAACAGCTTCTGGTGTGCTATGCAATAGTTCTGGGGGTTATGATTTTTTGAATAGTAGTTATGGGAAGAGCAATAGTTCCGGGTGGGTATTTGATGGTTTGAATGATAAGGTTACTATAATTGAGAATATTAATTTAGACTTTACACGAAATTTTAGTTATGGTGGTTGGATTAGAATGAATACACAGCCGATTAATTCTAATTTTGGTGTGATTTCTAATGTTGACGTGGCTGGTGATGGTTATAATTTAGAGGTTAGTTCTGCTGTAAATGCTGGGATAACTTGTGATTTATACAATACGAATACATTATATAGAGTAGATATGAATGCTCAGGCTTCGGCAGGTAAATGGTATTTTGCTGTGTGTGTTATGAATGATACTTCTATTTCTTTGTATATTGATGGGATTTTTAAAGAAACACTTACTGCGAGTATAAGGCATGATTCTACTAGTAAACCATTATTAGGGCATTATTATGTTGATGGTGGTACTAATTTATATTTTAATGGTACTATGGATGGAATATTTATTATAAACAAAACATTAACTTTATCTGAGATTACTGCTATGAATGATTCTGGGGTGTCTTTGTATGCTTTACATTCATATAGAACATTTAAGAATAATAATTATTCTGTTGCAGTAACTCCTAATGATGGGAGTGATGATGGTTTAAGTGTTTTTAGTAATAATATATTGATAAATACTTCTTTGTCTATAGTAATACAGAATATTACTGATTCTTTTGTTAATAATATTACTTTAGTTAGGTCAGCTTTAGTTGGACAAAATTTAACATTTATGGTGAATGTCTCTAATTTCTTTAATGAATCTCTTGGGAATGTGTGGATTGTTATTTGGCAGACAATTAGGAGTGTTGGGACTAAGATATTTGAAGGATTATTGGGAATGATTAATGGTATATGGCAGATTGGTGTTGTTGTTAATGAAACATTTCCTAGGATTGTTAATTATACTATTTATGCTAATGATAGTTCAAATATTTTAGTTAATTTAAGTGATGGAAGTTTTTTATTAAATCAAATTGGAACAGTTACTTTTTTTATTAATTCTAGTTATGCTACTAATTTTACTAATGAGAATTTAAGTGTTCAGAATTTAGTTCGGATTGATGTAGATAATATTTCACAGAATTTAAGTTTAATTTATGATTGGAGGGAGAATAATGCAAGCTTATTTTTAGTGAATTTTGGAATGGAGTGTAATTCTAATACTAGTTTAGTTAGGGATTATTCTAGTTGGGGGCATAATGGGACTACTTCGAATAGAAGGGATTTGATATGCAATAGCTCTGGGGGTTATGATTTTTTGAATAATAGTTATGGGAAGAGTAATAGTTCTGGGTTTGTTTTTAATGGGCTTAATACTACTGTTGTTATTGGAGAAACATCCAATTATTTAGATCTTACACGAAATTTTAGTTATGGCGGATGGTTTAGGATGAGTTCACAACCAATTACTAATAATTTTGGTATTATTTCAAATCTCGAGTCTTCTGGATCTGATGATGGTTATAATTTAGAGGTTAGTTCTGCTGTTAATACAGGTATAAATTGTGATGTGTATAATAATGATATTTTATATAGAGTAGATATGAATGCTCAGGCTTCTGTGGGTAAATGGTATTTTGCTGTGTGTGTTATGAATGATACTTCTATTTCTTTATATATTGATGGGATTTTTAAAGAAACACTTACTGCTAGTATAAGACATGAATCAACGAGTAAACCTGTATTAGGACATTATTATATTGATGGGGCTACTAATCTATATTTTAATGGTACTATGGATGGAATATTTATTATTAATAAAAGTTTAAGTTTAACAGAGATTGTGAGTATGAATAATTCTGGGGTGCCGTGGTATGCTTTGCATTCAGATAGGACATTTAAGAATAATAATTATTCTGTTGCAGTAACTCCTAATGATGGAAGTGATGACGGTTTAAGTAATTATAGTAATAATATATTATTGGCTAATTTTATAACAAATATCTCTTTAGTAGCTTCAGCAAATAATACTTATCTTGATACTAATCTTATTTATTTGAATTGGACAACAGGAAATGATATTGATAATGATGTTATACAATATCATTTACATGTGGATGATAATGCTGATTATACAAGTCTGAATTTTGATAATTCTTCTATTGCTAATAATTATACTAATGTTTCTTTGAATGATGGGAGGTATTACTGGAGGGTATTGGTTAATGATGGACAGGATAATAGTACTTGGAGTGAGACAAGGAGTTTTGTTCAGGATACAGTAACACCTTTAATTATTTACAACCTTTCAACTAAGGGGAATAATACTTATAATTCTTATAGGA